>Ga0315290_10001542_pt1 | contig 15820 bp, 21 predicted proteins | sample YL17G12_0_MG_FD_203627 | JGI IMG/M metagenome (GOLD analysis project Ga0315290, IMG submission 203627) | Sediment microbial communities from Yellowstone Lake, YNP, Wyoming, USA - YL17G12_0 | ecosystem: Environmental > Aquatic > Freshwater > Lake > Sediment | place: USA: Wyoming | collected... | reverse complement strand
TGAGCAGTTGTCTGAATTGGATCGTTGGGCCTTGCATCGGCTTAGCGAACTGATCCCGCGGGTTCGGAAATCCTATGACGACTTCGAGTTTCACACGATTTTCCATGCACTCAACAACTTCTGCTCGGTGGACCTGAGCGCCGTGTACCTCGATATTCTGAAGGATCGTCTCTATACGTTCCGGGCTGATTCGCCCTTGCGTCGCGGATCGCAGACGGTGCTTTTCGAGATCCTCGTCGCTATGACGAAGCTGATGGCCCCGGTGTTGAGCTTTACGGCCGAAGAGATCTGGCGGACCTTAGCGACCCAGGCGGGAGGGCGTTTTGGAGTGAGCAGTGTCCATCTGAGCGCGCTTCCAGAGGTCAATTCTCAATGGCAGGATGCCGGTCTCGCTCAGCGATGGGAGCGACTGTTGGGTTATCGCACGCAGGTGCAGGGCGTGCTGGAGGGAAGTCGGCGGGATAAAGTGATCGGATCATCGTTGGAGGCAACTGTGGAGCTTCGAGCCGATGCTGACACCTATGAGTTTCTTCAGCCCTATCAGAAGGACCTGACCACGCTCTTCATCGTCTCTCAGGTCAAACTGATCGCCGGTGGCGAGGCAAAAAGCCCGTTGGCGATTGCGGCGACGAAGTCCTCCTTTGGAAAATGCGAACGCTGTTGGAACTATCGTGACGCGGTGGGGAAAGACGCGAATCACCCCACGTTGTGTGAGCGTTGCGTGGAGGCGGTGCAGTGATGCGGCGGTCCTTTCACTATCTGCTCCTGGCAGTACTCGCTGGCACGATCGTGGCGACCGATCAGGCGACGAAACTGTCTATCATGCAGTCGATGCGACTGCATGAGTCCATTCCGATTATTCCCAATCTCTTCAGCTTGACCTACATCCGCAATCCTGGTGCGGCGTTTGGGTTGCTGGCCGGCAGCAGTAATGCATTTCGTATGGTGTTTTTCGGGGTCACATCCCTGTTTGCCCTGGGTTTATTGGGTACCATCCTCTTCCGGTTGCCGGAGAAGGATTGGATGGGGCAGTTCAGTATTGCCGGGATTCTTGGAGGAGCGATCGGGAATCTGATCGATCGATTACGGTACGGCGAGGTGATCGACTTTCTCGATGTCTATGTGGACTCCTACCATTGGCCAGCCTTCAACGTCGCTGACTCGGCGATCAGCGTCGGGGTCGTCTTCTTGCTCATCCATTTCGCCTTTGAGAAGAAAGACGTGCCACTCTTGCCGCAAGAACTCCCGCCCGCTTCATAAGTTTGCACATCCTGGACAGCAGGATAAGTGTGGACAGGCTACTCAAAAAGGCCGCTTAGCAAGGCCGCAGCGAGAGAAGGCCCGAGGCGTACCCGTAGGGTACGTTGAGGGTCTGAACGATGCGAGAACGACGCTGGCGGGCTTTTTCAGCAGCCTGCTAAAACCCGAAGATATAGAAGACGGCAATGCCCATCACGATGCGGTAGTAGGCAAACGGTCGGAGCGTATGGCGCTTCACGAACGTGAGAAAGGCAGCGATTACAATCCAGGCGACGATGAATGACACGAGCATTCCTATTCCGAGTGCCAGGTAGTCGTCTTGCCGGAAAATATCCCGTGATTTCCACATTTGATAGCAGGTCGCCGCAATGAGGGTCGGGAGGGCGAGAAAAAAGGAGTACTCCGTCGCGACTTTTCGATCCAATCCTACCAGGAGCCCTCCGATGATCGTGGAGCCGGATCGGGACATGCCTGGTAATAATGAGGCGCATTGGGCCACGCCGATCCAGAATGCCGATGTCAGGCTCACCTGTTCGAGCTGGTGGACCTGTGCCCGTTCTCGACGCGCTTCGACGGCGAGAATAATCAGGCCCCCGACGATTGAGGAGGCAGCCACGGTTTGAGGCGTAAAGAGATGGCTCTTGATCCAGCTATGCGCGAGGAACCCGATCGCGGATGCGGGTAAGAACGCGAGCCCGAGTCCGATGAGAAACCAGAGATTCTGGTGAGTCGTCCAGGACGTTCGCAGGACTGTCGACCATGAGGTCGCCCCACGTGCCCTGATCATGGCGGAGACGTCCTGTTGCTCCCGACTGGCTTGTCCGATCATGGACGCGAGCTTGTGTCGTTCATAAGCGATGACGGCCAGGATGGCGCCAAGTTGGATCGAAATCTCTGCGCTGGCAGCGAGGTCTCCCTCGAACCCTAGGGCGTGGCCGACGAGAATTAGGTGGCCGGTCGACGAGACGGGTAGAAACTCTGTCAGTCCCTCCACAATACCCAAGATCGTGGCAAGACCAGGGCCCCATTCATTCATAAGATATCTTTCTGAAGCAGGTTACGTTGCAAACGGCGAGTCTGTGGCATATTCACAAAGTAGCGACAGTCCGTCAAGCAGGCAGACGAATTGCCGCAGTCCCTCCCGATGATCGGTGAGGGCAGAGGACCCGCAAATCTGTTGACAAAATGAAAGGCTTGGCATACACACAACATCATACGTATAGGTGTCGTACTACCCTCTCATACCGACAGGCCTGTCGGGTGAAGAGCGGTGGCCGATGTCTGTTGCAGGTACCACGCTCAGTGGGAGGGGAGGTTCGCATGAAGTCAGGGTGGATGGCGGCAGTCGTGATGATCGGCGTAGTTGCAATGGTCGGCTGTGTGACTCAAAAGAAATATGAAGAAGCGATGGCCGAGTCCGATTCGGCGAAGTCTGAATTGGAGCGGACACGCGCGCAGAAGAATGCCTTGGAGCAACAGGTGAAGACGCTTAAGGATCTCAATGTGAAATTCGGGAACGAAGCCCAGGTTGCCCACGACGAGCTTGAGCGCATTCAACATGGCCGCGACAAGGAACGCGGCAGCGCCGAGAGTCGGACCAAGGAACTCGAAGACCGTGTGAAGCAGCTCTCCCTGCAGAATCGGGCTTTGCGTCAGGAATATGAGGATGTGAAGCGGCATAACGAAACCCTCAAGTCCCTGGTCGCGCGGTATCAGAAAGAGTTGAAAGATCAGTCGCGTTCCGCAACGGGGACCCTCACGCCCTCCGCGTCGTCCTTGAGTCCCGCTCCCGCGGGGGCGTCTGCTCCCCCGGCGATGAAGGCCCCTCAGTCCATGCCTCCCTCCATGAACGTCAATAAGGCGTCTGCCGGTGATATGGTGCTCGTGCTCGGTCTTTCCAAAGACGTGGCGGACCGCATTGTGATGAATCGTCCGTATCGGGTAAAGGGCGAATTGGTGGCCAAGAACGTGGTGCCCAAGGAAACCTTTGATACGATCAGGGATCGCATCAGCGTCAGTCCCTAATCGGAGACATAGTCCGGCGAGTCTGACAGGCCGTCCGCCGATTGGCGGGTGGCCTGTTTGTTTTTCCGGCGCCGTATAGAGGCCGTTGCAGCCAGGTGATTCCCCTCTGCCTTGTTGATACAATGAACTCCAAGTAGATGAAGGAATTGGAGGACGAGTCGATGCGCCGTGCCATTCTGATAGTTAGTGTTCTGGTTATCGGATTAGCCATCGCAGGCTACGTCTTTTTCAATGGAGAGCGGAAAGCACCGGTTCGATATCGGAGCACCGCGGTCGAGCGAGGCCCTGTCATTTCGCTCGTGACTGCGACGGGAACGATCAATCCTGTCGTCTCGGTTCAGGTTGGGACGCAGGTGTCCGGCATGATTAAAAGCCTGCATGCCGATTTCAATTCGGTCGTCAAAGCCGGCGATATCGTAGCCGTGATCGACCCCGAACCGTTCAAAGCCCGCCGAGATCAAGCGGCCAGTAATCTTGAAATGTCGAAAGCGAATGTCGCAAGAGCCAAAACCGATCTGGCTCAACGCAAGCGAGAACTGGATCGGGTGAAATCACTGGTGGCGCAGCAGTATGTGTCTCAGAACGACGTCGACGTCGCGGTGACGAATTTCCAGGCGGCTGAGGCGCAGGGGAACGTGGCAGGGGCGCAAGTGAAACAGGCCGAGGCGGCGCTGAATGCTGCAGAGTTGGACTTAAAGTACACAGTCATTCGCTCGCCGGTGAACGGGATCGTGGTCGCCAGAAACGTGGAGGTCGGTCAAACGATTGCGGCCAGTTTCGCGACGCCGAACCTTTTCTTGATCGCGCTCGATCTGACGAAGATGCAAGTCGATACGAACGTCAGCGAGTCCGATATCGGCGGGATGACCGAAGGAAAGGAGACAACCTTTACGGTTGATGCGTACCCGGGGTATCAATTTGCCGGCACGATCCGTCAGGTCCGTCTTGCCCCGATCAATGTGCAAAATGTGGTGACCTATAACGTCGTGGTCAGCGTGGATAATCAGGATCTCCGCCTGAAGCCGGGGATGACCGCGAACGTCTCTATTGTTGTGGCCCAGAGAGACGCAGTGCTCAAAGTGCCGAACGCCGCGTTGCGATTCACACCCCCGACCTCGGGCCAGGCCGATCGCTCCACCCATGGCGGTAAGCCGACCAAAGGAAAGGGAGCAGAGTCGGCAACAGGAGCCGGCAGAGGTACCATGGTGACAAATCGCACAATTTGGAAGCAGGGACCGTCCGGAGAACTGGAATCTATTCCGGTCCAAACTGGTATTTCTGATGGGTTGGCAACTGAGATTGTTTCGGGGGAGTTGTCTGAAGGCGCGATGGTGGTCGTGGGGATCGACCGACCAAAAGGCGACCGGAGTGGAAGCGATCTGCCTCCAGGATTTGGGAGCGGCGGACAGAAGGGCTCTTCGCGCAATCGAGGAATGTAGGGGGGGGTGGGCAGGGTGCTGGCGCTTTCTGTGTTCGCGCAGCGTGCACGATCGGAATGTGCTCCTTGGACGCGCGCAGGAGAGAGCACCACGACCCTGCCAAGTTCTTTGAGGTGGTGAAGAAGAAACTAGGTCAGATCAAGGGATGTCTATGGGCTCGCTGATCGATTGTGAAGATGTGTGGAAAATATATCGGGTCGGCGATGTGGAGGTCCAAGCCTTGCGCGGCCTCAGTCTGACGATCGAACAGGGTGAGTTCGTCGCCATCATGGGGTCTTCCGGTTCCGGTAAGTCCACCCTAATGAACATTCTTGGCTGTCTCGATCAACCGACGAAGGGGCACTATCGGTTGAATGGGATAGAGGTGGGCAACTTGAAGCCCGATCATTTGGCCGGGATCCGCAATCAGCAAATCGGGTTCGTCTTTCAGAGCTTTAATCTTATCCCTCGCACCAGCGCGCTCGAAAATGCCCAACTCCCATTATTTTATCGAGGGCTCTCGCTCAAAGAGCAACGGGCGCAGGCCGCGGCGGCGTTAGGACGGGTGGGGCTGCACGGCAGGGAAGACCATTACCCAACTCAGTTGTCTGGAGGGCAGCAACAGCGCGTGGCGATCGCGCGGGCGCTGGTCACGTCGCCCTCGTTACTCCTTGCCGACGAGCCGACCGGTAACCTCGATACCCAGTCGAGCCGGGAGATCATGGGAATCTTGGAAGCGCTCAACCGGGATGAAGGGATCACGATCATCCTGGTGACGCATGAGGTGGATGTTGCAGCCTATTCTGCGCGCGAGATCGTGATCAAGGACGGGCAAATCTTAAGCGACCGTAAGACCAAGGCGCGGCCAACGTCCAGCCCAGTCGAGGTATAGATGTCGGCGTTTGTCTGGCTCACGATTCTCACCGCGCTGCGGATTTTGGCGAGAAATCGGCTGCGTGCTGGCCTCACGATGCTGGGGATTGTCATCGGCGTGGCGGCAGTCATTGCGATGGTGAGTATCGGTGAGGGGGCCAAGCGGGCCGTGCAAGCGCAGATCGCGACGATGGGCACGAACGTCATCATTATCTTTCCCGGGGTGACCTCTGTGAGTGGGGTTCGAGGAAGTCAGGGGAGTGCCGTGACGCTCACCGTATCCGATGCTTTGGAGCTGAAAAAGCGTATCCCGTTACTGGCCGATACGGGATGGAACAGGCGCGATGTCATGCAAATTGTTTATGGGAACCGAAACTGGAACGGACCGATTAACGGGATATCACCGAGTTATCTCACCATTCGAGACTGGTCCTTTACGAGCGGAGGGCCCTTCACCCAGACGGACTTGGATAGCGCCGCTCGAGTCGCGCTCATCGGCCAAACGATCGTGGAGAATCTGTTTGAGCCCGGTGAAGAGCCAGTGGGTGCGGTGATTCGCATCAAGAACGTGCCGTTCCGTGTCATTGGAGTCCTCGCGCCTAAAGGCCAGTCTGCACAAGGGTCCGATCAAGACGATGTGATTTTCATCCCCTTCAGCACGGCGGAACGGAAGGTATTTGGGACGTCATTTATCGGGTCCGTTGGAGCGATGTTCGGCTCGACCGATCAGGTCGAGGATTTATCGATGGCTGTCGAGCAAATCCGAGAGGTGTTGCGGGCGCGGCATCGACTTCAGACGGAGCAGAACGATGATTTCACGATCCGGACGCAGGTCGATATCGGGAAGGTGCAAGAAGGCACCAGTGAGACCTTGACGATGATGTTGTTTGCCATTGCCTCCGTGTCCCTGTTAGTCGGTGGGATCGGCATCATGAATATCTTGCTTGTGTCCGTGACGGAACGCACGAGAGAGATCGGGGTTCGCATGGCGGTGGGAGCCAAACGCCACCATATCATGATGCAGTTCCTGATCGAGGCAATGACCTTGAGTCTGGTGGGGGGCGCATTGGGTATTGCACTAGGGGTTGCCGGGGCGAAGTTGACGACGGTGATTGCCGGCTGGCCGACCATCATCTCCGGCAACGTCATTGTGATCGCGTTCTTCTTCTCACTCGTGGTCGGCCTGTTCTTCGGATTGTACCCTGCCAACAAGGCCGCTCGGCTGAATCCTATCGAAGCGCTCCGGTACGAATAATCGCTGATCTTCGGATGGATATCCGGTAACTCATGTCCTGTACGGAGTGCTAGGCTGCGCGACTCGCTTCCCCTGACTCTGATGTGACCACACGTTCAATGGAGCGAGGGGGGGCTGGTCCTGGTTGGAGAGATTAACCGTGAGCGGATTTCGGTATAGGCTACCTGTCTCGTCATAGGTTAACGCGACGATTGGTTGATGTAGGGTGGCGGGGTTAATCCTGGTGATCATCCCCTGTTCTTTCGTGTTGAGTTCCACAAAACTGTAGACGGGGTAGATGCCAAGCAGTTTGATGAAGACGGATAGGAGGCCAAGATCGAGACGTCCGAATTTTCCTTCTTGGAATAGTTGTTGAACTGCTGCGTGGGAAGGCAGCGGTCGGAGCCCTCCGAATCCGGTCAGTAGTTCATCGTATCGATCTGCAATCATCACAATGCGACTCGCCTCTGCCGTGGAGCCTGCCGATGCTTCAGAGGGATAGCCGTGCCCATCGGGAGTGACATGGTGTTCGGCCGCTATTTGGCGAACGGTCTGGGAGAATCCGCGTTGCGCCTCAATTGCAATGGCGCCGAGCCTCGGGTGATGACGAAAGGTTGCGAGGTCTTCACCGGAGAGGGGTGCCGATGTGCGAAACAAATGATGGGGAAGTTGTAATAAACCGATGTCATGCAGTAACACGCCGGTCGCCAACTCGTGGAGTTTCATCAGGTCATAGCCGAGCGTTTGGCCCAGTATCATCGCCAGCGTGCAGTCGGCCAGGCTATGGTTGTTGAAGGAGATGTCGAGTTGCCGGCCCTGGCTCATTGCCATGAACGCGGCGTGGGTACTAAGGGTTCTTGCGAAGATGGTGATTTCCTGTACGGCCTCGCTGACCGGGCCTGGTCTTGCGCAGCCCGTTCTACTGATGTCGCCGAAGACGGTTTTGACCGATTGAGCCAGCTTCTCGCGTGCCTCTCGAGCCATCGTAAGTTCCTGGCTCAGTGAACTAAGTGAAGGGGTGTATCGTGGTTTGGGGGCGCTTGGGTGGAGATCAGTAGGCCAATCGTGTGAAGGGTCTCTTCCTCAATCGGTAAAGACGTGACGTCGAGTCCTCTGGAGGGGGCGATGTCTACGGTGTGGATATGGGATCGCCGCAAGCGCTCGATCTGCTCGACAGTTTGAATCAGAATCCGGTGTGTCAGGAAAGGGCTCCGGAACCACGAGCAGTCGATACCTGCCAAATACATTCCAATCCGAAGTTGACGCAGAGGGCTACGCTTGTGCATTCAAGCCCTATTCATCGAATGGGAGGTATCGAGTAAGAATCGACAGTCTTTTATCGGTTGGCCATGCTCGAATCTTGAATCTGAGCATCCTGTACTGTGTAGGCCGGTTTGTCGTGAAGACGTGTGGTTCTGTGGATCTGAGAAGGACCGAAGCGCCCTAGGAACTGGACACAGGCGCTAAGCACACTTCGATGCGAGGGTTGTCCTTATCGATGTGTTTGTAGATGTGCGTCTCGACGATGCGGTTGTCGTTGATGCCGAGTCCTTCACAGAGGGCATCCTGCGCGATCTTGAGTCCGCCATCCACGTCTCGTCGTAGGGTCGAGGTAAAATAGAACCGGATGGACAGGGCGAGCCACTCCGACTGGAGTCGTGCAAGTAGGGCAGCCCGGTGAGCGGACTGGGCTATCTTCAGCCACACGAGTTGTCCCACCTGTGCCTTATAGGTACGACCAGCCGAAGAGAGCAATCGTCGGCCGTTCACGGTGGCATATTGATGGTTCACGCTGGGAGGCACCGGGAGGGTCAAGGCTACTGCATGATTCCCTGTCGGTGGGTGTGGCGATGGAGATGCAGGCATGTGGGAGCTTGGAGCCGTTCTCTGGGCGGCACGTGGTACAGCGACCTTCTTGTCAGGGTTCCGGTAGGAGATCATACGAACGGCACGGGGAGAGGAGGGAAGCCTGGTCGGGCGCCGAAAGGTAGGCATGCGCGCCAGCTTACAGGAGATTGAGGATCTTGGACATGTTTTGCTCGTACCGCTCATCGGATCGGGCGATATAACGACGCCATTCGCTCGGATTCCAGATCTCCATGCGATGGTACAAGCCGACCAGAATGATTTCCTGGTCTTCATCCAGCGGAATAAGTTTTCTGAGGCGACTCGGAATCAGGATGCGTCCGGCTTTGTCGAGTTCTGATGTGCCGGCTTCCGACACGATGTGGTGCATGAACAGTCGACTCTGGTCTTCATCGAGTGTGGCTTTCGTCCGCTCGAGGACTTTCTCCCACTCTTTCATCGAGTAGATGAGTGTCGATTCCTCGGGGCCTTTGAGGAAGACGACGGCCTGTCCATCCGACTCGACCTGCTCACGGATCGGCGAGGGGACGATAAACCGTCCCTTCTCATCCACTTTGCATAGGTATTCACCGGCGAACATCAATGTATCGTGTCCTTTACGACGTCAGCGGGGCTCTGGTGCGATCGCGAATCCATTGTTCCAGATCCGAGCGTACGAAGCGCCATTCTTTTCCAAGTTTGAAGGCGGGAATCTGGCGACTCCGTAGATAACGGTAGAGCGTGCGCGGGGTGATCTTCAGATAGCGGCAGGTCTCCTCCGCCGTCATCAGCTCGCTCTTGGGCTCTTTGGCCATTGAAGAACCTGGTACGATTAGGGTCCATATGCCTCACGAGGCTTCGGATACTGTTGCCAGGGTAAGAAAACTGGAGCGATCTGTCAAGTGAAAATACATGACAATGCCTGTCACTGCCTGTCACTGCCATCCGACTCGATAGGGCCGGTCTCGTCTGGCTCCATCGCCTCTGAGAGGTCGTCACCGAGGTCCTCACCCATCTCCTTGCCCATTTTTTTCATGAATCGAGCCATGTTCTGTGGATCGTTTTCATCGAGCCCGGCCAGATTGCTGGGGTCCGCCAAGGCTTTAAGACGAGCCTCTTCGGATTTCGGCGAGGCAAATCGAGACATGATCCGTTCAACCCGAGCGCTCTTGCAATGGGAGCAGGTTGCTAGTGCCTGATTAGCCACGCGCAACACAAGGACCGTGCTGCGCTTCTTACAGTCAAGGCAGCGATATTCGTACAACGGCATTGATCATATTCCTATGGCAGTTAAGGGCCGGGCAATCTGTTCCGCAAAAAGGCGGTCCGGTACCAGGCTCGTATCGACAGTCCTGGCCAGCGTCAAGGCAAAGACGGGACCGGTGCCGGTTTTTCGTAGGGTCTTTGCGCATTCGTTCAGCGTTATGCCGGTGGTGAAGACATCATCCACGAGGAGAATGCGTTTCTCCGTGAGGTCCTGTGGCTTACGGACGGCAAAGGATTTCCGTAGATTTCGTAACCTTGCCTGTCGCGTTAAGGTGGTTTGGGGTTCGGTGGCGGTGATCCGCAGCCGGTGCCGCCGTGGGAGTGGCGGAAGTCGCGGAAGTCGCGCAAGTAGTTTTTCTCGCGGTTTACTGGTTCCCTTTAAATCCTGCTGCCTGCGGATTCTCTCTACCTCGCTCCCGCCACCATTTTTTCATCAACCCGTTTTTTTACACTTGTAAAGAAGTCACGGTAGAGCTGTGGATTATGCACGGTGTCTCGATTGACGACGACGGTTGTGTATTCCGATCCGGTTGGGAAGATTGGGATCAGCCACAACAAGTGCCACCATGTATATACTTTCTTATGCATCTCTGTCGTCTGATTGGCTGCCGCGATCACCTGCGTCATCTGTTCAGTCGTCGAAACGAGTGTCACAGTTGCTGTAATCGCATAGGAGAGATCTGTATCCTCCTTGTCGCGCATCTCCCGATGAGCCAGGATTAGATGGCTATGGACATCGGCCTGTTGGATGAGCCATCCTCGTTGTGCCATAACTTCCAAGATGCTCCCCCACGTAACATCCATAGGAGCGGAAAACAACTCGGTATTCCCTTTGATTTCATGCTGCTCTGAAAAGGCACCTTCATACGTTGGCGGGGTACTGCAGGCGCTGACGAAACAAAAGAGACACGCGAAACCGTACCGCAGGAAGAACAACCGAACATGATCGGTGCGCGAGGATGTCATCATATTTTGGACTCCTTGTGACTGACGAACTCTCGTGCGCAGATACGACTATCTGGATGGCTCTGGATCAGCACGGGACCGCTCTTCGAACAACTGAACTGCTCCGGCCATGGGAGCCATGTTATGGGCCCCGCACTGTAACGCTGTCAATAACCCCCTACCGACGAGGGGATACCTCAATCAGGAACTTGTCAGGCAAGGCTGGGCTGGTGGTATCGGAAATATGCGCCGGGAGATACGGTGCTGGAGCAGCTAGAGCGCGACGCACGAGAGGCACGGAAAGGCTTGTGGGCCGATCCGCAGCCGGTGCCGCTCCTGCTTCAGTGGCGGGGTGATGGTTCAAGGGACGCGCCATGCGGGGCGACTAAGAAAGAACATTTCCCGAACCGTGGCGAAGGAGTTGGCCAGCGTGAGGCGCGGGGCGATTCTCAAGGGCGAACTCGGCATCGGGAGGAAGGCAAAGGACCTGCCCTTCGACGAGGCGCGCAAGAAGATCGAGGCGTGGGCCATGGCCAGCAAGAAGCCGGGCACCGCGCAGGCCTATCAGAAATGTCTCCGCCGGTTGGCGGAGTCGTTCAGCGGGACGCGCTTCAGCGCGCTCTCCCCGTTCCTCGTCGAGAAGCACAAGCAGGCAAGGATTCAGGCCGGGGCTCGCGTGCGGGCGAACCGCGAGCTGGCGGTCCTCAAGTCCCTGTTCAATCGGTGCCGAGCCTGGCGGCTGTTCGAGGGGTCACTATCAAGACTGATTGCAACGTGGCAACCTGAGCCGTGAGGGCCTGGACTTGCTTTTGCAGCTGTGCGACGGTCTGATCGAGCGTGGGTCCCGCGACAGCTGTCCTAGGGACGCTTCCCGGCATAGCCGGAACCACATGCATGAGAGGTGTGTTGGGTACGGCGCGCTCTGTCACCTCTTCGGCGGCGAATGAGGCACTCGTCCACAAGACCAAGAAAGCGAATATCGCACACGGCACGAACCATTTGCCCTTGGTGTTCATCTCATTCTCAGATTATTCTGATATTCGCCATGACAGTATCGGCCTTCGTCTTCGAGATGTTTGAAATCAACTATACGGTGCTGCTGTTGCTGCTGCAGCACGTTTTCCAGGTCTACGTTGCCTGGGAGAGAAACGGCTCCTGGAAACAATTCCCTCCCAGTTTTCCACTCAACTACGTTCCTCGTATTACCGTGGCATCACTTTGGGAGTGAACCCTCCTGGAAGCGTCTTGGCTGGAGCTGGAGCAGGCGCTGGCTGCCCTTGTGGAGGAGCCATGGGTGAAGGCGGTGGTGCTGACTGCGTGGTGACGATCCCACCTTGGGCCAACGTGAAACGCTCGCAGTACATCTCGACTTTCACGCGCCGGATCCCGTCTTCCAATGCCATCTGTTTGTCCGGAGCAAAGCTGAATATGCCCAAATTGCTGAAGTTCACGGTTAACAGCACCTCTTTGAGATCCGGCGCCAACAACTCCAGGACGCCCTGTCGTTCGCGGTCCTGACTGTTATTGCCTTTGACCACAAAATCCTCAAACCACCCATAGAACGGACCGGCCTGAGATTCAGATAGCAACAGGACAAGATTGGGGAATTCCTTCTTGGCCGGCTCCTTTTGGTAGTTACGCATCTCTCCCACCGGATCCTGTACGATGGTTTGCTTGAACACCAGCGCCTCGATCTTACTGACATGGTTGCAGCTATCCTCAAGGCCTTGAATTCGAATCCTGAAATTAGTTGGGGTCCAGGACTTTTGCTGCCTCGAAGCGACAGGACCGATCACGTTCCCGCCCTTGCTGGCCAACGGCGCGGTGAATTCCGGGGCGAACTTGACCGTCAGGAAACCTGCGTCCTTTGAAGCCGCATCGCAGGCAGGAAGGCCAATCTCCGTGATCAAGGCATTGCTGAATTGTAAACGGCTCCGCTCCACGCGATTGAAGTCTGCGGTGACAATTGCGCCATTTTTTCTGATATGGGACCCGTTCAGTTCGGCAGCGATCCAGTCAAAGAGCGGTTTGGGCATCACCGGATTGCATTGGATGGCGATGTCTTGGTACTTGATCGATACAAGATGCTTTGACGGAAAGGGAGAGGTGCCCACCTGCGCCATCGCGACATCGCCTTTCGCAAAACCTCCGTCGGCCGATTTTAGGAAATCGACGAACTGGCCATCAAGTTCCAGCGCAATGTTCCCAGTGGAATACGACCGTTGATCGACCGCCGCCTGCGCGACGTTACGGAAACCTGGAATGCTCAAGAGGGCCATCCCTCCAGCTAACAATCCAGCCTGAGTGAGAAAATCTCGCCGTGATGGATGGAGCCCGGATTCTGGCTTGGCATCATTCTGTTTGTCGTTCATACGTGACTCCTTATTAGAGGTTACAAAAACTCGTTACCCTGAGTCTCAGGGCCCTTGGGCCTTCTCGTCTCGATGTTTCTTGCCTGTTTGTTGCGCTGCCAGGCTGGGAGGTTCACCGGTTTGTGCGGAAGTGTAGAATTCAGCTCTAGGCTTGTCAATGCAGCGAATCTTCATGCTGTTGAGAGCCCTGAAGTGTGGCCATCACCCGCCGGCCTTCTTCGACATCGGCCACTCGACAGAGGCATCCATTTGCTACCACATGCCAGCCACTGAATAGCAAGATGAGGCGGAAGGAATCACTCATGCGTCTCGCCTGCTTATCAAGATAGAGAATCTGCATCGATCACCTTTCGCGTGAAGGCAAAAAATCACGGCTCTATAATCCAGTCGTAGACCCAACCGATGCGCCTGAGATCGCATGCCAGCCAGGCCAAGCGGCGAGTTTCTGCACTGATCTCACCAGGTGAGTCGGAGTTGGTCGAGAAAGGTTCGAAACAGTTTCGAGCGAAATAGTACCCCTCAAGATGAGCGAAAGCAACGCGCTACAGCGCTTGTGGCACGAAGATACAGTCGCCATACTTTCATCCACGGCCATGTGGATGGGGTCGTAGGTAAGAATCCATCAGTGCTCAGTCAGCTAACGAATGCAGAATCAATAATGCATGAATATGTACGCCCGTCAGATACACGTCTGTAATCTTCGAATGTTCCGAGTAGACAGGTGCCCTTCACCCTATTACATGGTGCCTGGAGCCTGAGTCTGACCTTCCCCCAATTCCGTGGACACCTGGTTAAGCAACTGCCGTTCTCGCTTCGTACTCGGCTGGGGAGTGATAGCCGAGGGTCGAGTGCCGGCGCGCCCGAGTATGTACGGTCCGATAACGGCCCGGAGTTCACGGCGAAGGCGGTCCGGGAGTGGCTGCGCCGTGTGGGGGTACAGACCCTGTTCATTGAACCCGGCAGCCCTTGGGAGAATGGCTATGTCGAAAGTTTTAACGGCGAGCTGCGGGACGAATTGCTCAATGGCGAACTCTTCTATACGCTGCACGAGGCGCGGGTCATCGTGGAAGGCTGGCGCCAACGCTACTATACGCACCGCCCGCATAGTGCGCTGGGGTATCGGCCACCCGACCCAGAGGCTCGTACCTTCGCGCCGATCAGCGTGTCGGCGTTAAGGAACTTGAACGGTGGCCTGACAACTGGGGGCAGGTCAGGAGAAGGGCCAAGCCTACGGCAAGCACGCGAAGCACGCCGCCTCAGCCCTCACCTTCGGCAAAGACGTCACTCTCCCAACTCATGGCAAGGATAAGCATGGGCGCACCATTGGGGATGTGATCCTGCCCGATGGGATGAGCCTCAATCAGGAGCTCGTCAAGCAAGGCTAGTGCTGGTGGTATCGCAAGTATGCGCCAGGAGATACCGTGCTGGAAGGGCTAGAGAAGGCAGCACGAGAAGCGAAGAAAGGGTTGTGGCAAGATTCCTCGCCCACTCCGCCCTGGGTCTATCGCAAGGCGAGGCGTGGAGAGGCCCTTGAACGGTGACGCCGAAGGCACTGAGTATGGTCCGGGAGAAAGTAGCAGCTTTTGGCGAAGCAGGGAATGTCCCTATCGCACTCGCACAGGATCTAATCAAAGCGTCTGCATTTTGGGTAGATCATCCTCAGGGAATTATCCATCCGGAGCCTGGGTGGTCCGATCGTATCGAGAGAGGGCCTCATGGATGGGAAGTGAAGTTTGGAGCTAACTACTTTCTTGTTGAACAGGCGATTCTACTCTGCAAGCGCACCATTCTAGATGAGCTCGACCATGCTCAGAAATCGAGCCAGCCGATTGACAAAAAAGTACTGTATGGCAGGTTAGTTACTTGCGTGAGGAAATCTGTTGCCGACTATAGCCACCAACCGTCTGATTATTACAAAGGTGGAGCTTCGCCGGAGTTGAAGCGCCAAAAATGGTACACCGCAGATTCGGAAACGCCTCTGCCGCCAAAAGGAAAGGTCGGGTTCGCTGGGCCAGACAAAATGCGGTATGGATCGACACCACCTTCGAATGACGTGTGGAAGGGTTTCATGAAGTTCGGGGTTCACGCCATTCAGGTTGAAGGCTTTGTTGAGCGCATCTGGCAATTTGCTGGTCTGCAGATCGAGAAGTAAGCGGCTTGTGGGCCGATCCGCAGCCGGTGCCGCCGTGGGAGTGGCGGAAGCGGAAGTAGTCTTTCTCAGTAACCTATCCCAGTTTCCTTAACACTTCCCCACACCCCGCCTTGTGGTTTGATCCTTACCCTCTTACAATACGCCTCCCTGCGAGGCCCCTATGCCCTTCTTGACTCGTCCCTCCCGTCGCTACCCCGTGCAATGCGCTGTCACCTACAACGCTGGGCCATTTGAGGGCCACGGCACCGTGTGGAATCTCTCCTGTTCTGGCTGGCGTCTCTCCGGTGATCTGCCGATGCAACCAGGAGACACGCTCTCGTTGACTGTCACGCTGCCGAATGAGCAACGCATCGAGATGCCTGACGCCGTGGTGCGATGTCTGATCGAACAGGGGGACGCGGTGCAGGGGTGGCAGTAGCGGGCCAAGCAT
>Ga0315290_10001541_pt1 | contig 15822 bp, 6 predicted proteins | sample YL17G12_0_MG_FD_203627 | JGI IMG/M metagenome (GOLD analysis project Ga0315290, IMG submission 203627) | Sediment microbial communities from Yellowstone Lake, YNP, Wyoming, USA - YL17G12_0 | ecosystem: Environmental > Aquatic > Freshwater > Lake > Sediment | place: USA: Wyoming | collected... | reverse complement strand
GATGAACGTCGGCGCCATCGCCGAGACCGTCGAGGTGACCGGGGTGTCGACCCTCCTCCAGACCGAGACGGTCACCGTCGGCGAGGTGATCTCGGGGAACACCGCGACGGCGCTCCCGCTCAACGGCCGGAACGCGAGCCAGCTCGCGCTGCTGCTGCCCGGCACCGTGACGCCCAACCCGGCCGGGTTCACGGGCGTGCCGGGCGTGAGCGGTGCCCGGCCGTACGTCAACGGCAACCGGGAGCAGACGAACAACTACACGTTGGACGGTCTCGACGTCAACGAAACCATCGACAACGGCGTCGGGTACCAGGCGAGCCCGGACGCGGTGGCCGAGGTCTCCGTCGAGACCAACAACTACACGGCCGACATGGGCAACGTGGGCGGCGCGGTCATCAGCGCCGTGCTGAAGTCGGGCACCAACACGTTCAGGGGCAACGCGTTCGAGTTCTACCGCAACAGCGACCTCGACGCGAACTCGTGGGAGAACAACCGGTCCGGCGCGCCCAAGCCGGAACGCCGGCAGGACATCTACGGCGGCACGTTCGGCGGGCCGCTCATGAAGGACAAGCTGTTCGTCTTCGGCGACTACCAGGGAGCACGCTACAACGCGCCGGGCGCCGGGACGGCGTCGGTGGCCCCCGGGGCCTGGCGCCAAGGCGACCTGTCGAGCATCGCCACGCCGATCATCGACCCGCTCACCGGACTGCAGTTCCCGGGCAACATCATCCCGGCCGGCCGCATCAGTGCCGTCGCCCGCGCCCTCCTCAGCAACACGGCCAATTACCCCTTGCCGAACGCCGCGGTCGCGGGCGTCACGGGCAACTACGTCGGCGAGACCCTGACGGAGACCCGCGCGCACCAGGGTGACGTCCGGATCGACTGGAACGCGTCGCCCAACGACAAGTTCTTCGGGCGCTATTCCATCAAGCGGTACAACAGCGAGCAGACCAAGGCTCAGTTTCCGCTCATTCTGCCCACGTTCGCCGACCAGCCGTTCTGGAACGTTGGCTTCAACTGGAATCGCATCTTCGGGAACGCCATCGTCAACGAGGCGCTCGTCGGCTACAGCAGCACGCAAAGGGCGAGCGGCATCTTCGACTGGGCCGGCATCGGCAACGGCAACGCGACGTACGGCATCGCGGGCGGCCAGCCCATCGCCGGGCTGTCTTCCATCGTGATGGGCAGCGGTCTGACCTCGCCGGGCAATATTGCGACCAACAGCGAATCGCTCGGAGGCACGCTCCAAATCAACGAGAAGCTGACCTGGCTGAAAGGGCGCCACGCGATGAAGTTCGGCGGTCAGTGGCTCCGTTACAGCCAGCAGCGGTTTTACGCCGGCAACAACGGCATGCTCGGTTCGATCACCTACAACGGCGCGTTCACGGGGGTCCCGTTCGCCGACTTCCTGCTGGACATGGCGTCGGGCAAGGGCCGCGGGGGCGGCGATCCGAACGACCCGTGGACGCAGTTCCAGAACCGCATTGGGCTGTTCGCGCAGGACGACTTCAAGGTGACCCCGGCCCTCACGCTGAACCTGGGGCTCCGGTGGGCCTACACCTCGCCGCTCGTGGAAAAGGACAACCGCCAAACGAACTTCGATCTCAAGACCGGCCGGCAGATCTTCGCGCAGGACGGGAGCGTCGCGGACCGCGCGACCTACGAGCCGTTCTACAACGGCTGGGAGCCGCGCCTCGGGGTGGCCTGGAAGATCACGGATCGCCTGGTGGCCCGCGGCGGCTACGGCATCTCGCAGTTCCTGGAAGGCACGGGCGCGAACCTGCGCCTCCCGCTCAACCCGCCGTTCTTCTTCGAGTCGAACGTCGGCTACAACAAGACAACCGGATCCGGCTCCGCGGCGAGCGGGTTCGCCGACCTGATCCCGGGCACCACGCCCACCGGCCAGGTTCGGGCGTACGACCCGCAGCTGCGGCCGCAGTTCACGCAGCAGTACAACGCGTTCGTCGAGTACCAGCTGTCCTCGTCCATGTCGGCGCAGGTGGGCTACGTCGGGAACCGTGCCACCCACCTCATCGTGCCGATGGAGGGCAACCAGGCCCTGCCCGGCGTCGGCGACCCGGCCGTCACCCCCTGGGCACCCACGCAGCAGCGGCGTCCGCTGTACCAGGTACAGCCGCTCATCACGCAGGCTTCTTCCACGTTCTCGAACGGCCACGGCGACTACAACTCGCTGCAGGCGAGCGTCCGACGGCGCAACGTGAACGGTCTCGAGTTCATGGCGTCGTACACCCTGAGCAAGGCCAACAGCAACAACCGCGGGTTCTACGGTTCTTCCGGCGTGGCCTCGGAAGGCGCCTACTGGCAGAACGCCTACGACTCCGAGGCCGAATACGGGCCGACGTTCTTCGACGTGCGGCACAACGTCGTCTTCTCGGCGAGCTACGAGTTGCCGATTGGCAAGGGGCGGGCGGTCGGCACCGACTGGAACACGCTGATCGACAGCCTGTTCGGCGGGTGGCGCCTCAGCGGGATCTTGCAGGCGCGCACGGGCTTTCCGGTCACCATCATCGACGGGCGCAACCGCTCGCTCCAGAGTGACCGCGGCAATGAGCGACCCAACTGCGTGGGCGACTGGAAGCCGTCCGACCAGTCGATCACCAAGTGGCTCGACATCAGCGGGTTCCAGACGGTCCCGCTCGGCACGTTCGGGAACTGCCCGGTGGGCGTCGCCCGGGCACCCGGGTACTGGAACGCCGACCTGATGTTCGGGAAGCGGTTCAACGCCGGGGCGAGCCGCTACTTCGAGTTCCGCATCGAGGCGTTCAACGTGTTCAACCACCCGAACATGGGGCCGCCGGCGCGGGACATCTCCAACGCGAACACGTTCGGCCTGATCACCTCGACCATCGGTGCGCCGCGCGTGATCGAGCTGGCGTTCAAGTTCAACTTCTGACGCACCGGCGCTCGTCCGCGGTCACGCGGGCGGGCGCCTCTCCCTTCCCCTTGCCGATCACCGCCTGGCGGCGCGCGAGCCTCCGGCGGCTCGCCGGCGCGGCCGACCGAGGCGCGGGCGCGGAAGGTGCTTGACCAGCATCGTCCCGATGCGATGATCGACCTGCATTCGGCAGACCAGTACAACGTGCGCGACGGATTCGCGAGCAGCGCGAATCTCTATCCCGAGCACCTTCCTTTCTGAACCGGCGGTGGTCTTGCGAGTCATTCGACGACAACTCGGCACCCGACTACTGGCTGAGGCAAAGACGATGGTCGCGGTTGCGACGTGGGCCCGGGAGAAGCACGTCAAAGACTTCGCGCATCAGAGACGAAAGACAGAACCGCCCTGGAAGACGGAATCCCATTCGGGACCCGCGTCCCGGCCTTCCGAGTAACCTGACCTGGACTCGCCGAAGAAGGGCCAGGCGATAGTTACTTCAATGTGATACCGCCGCGCGGAGGCGTGGCGGCGCTTCTACGGGTTCGCGACGTTCACCGGTCCAGACGCCTACCCCTGGCTGCGGCCTCGAGCGGCCTGCTGACCCGCGCGACAAGGGGGCATGTGTCCATTGACACCCCTTGGCGATAGTGGAACAATCTCGGACTCGAACACGACGTCACCGGTCCGATGCCCCGCGCAGCTGCTTTGGAGCAGTGAGTTGGTCCCCGACAGCCATCATCCGCCGGGCTGGTCCGACCGGTGGCCGGTCACGCTGGTCTTCGTCGGCCGGCGGTATCCCCGATGTTACCGGCATGTCCATGCTGTAACTGACGGAGCAGAGCTGTGTGTCTACGTGGTTATCTCGTCCATACCGGTCATCCCGGTGAGACCCCCGACGCCGATTGTCAGATCGGCCCCGCCCGCGTCACGCGCGCGGAGCGCCACCGCGGGGTTCCGGGCGAAGCGAGCGCCCGATGTTGGCGACGAATACCAACCCGATCACCAGCCACACGATCCGCTCCCATGTGAGCGTCTCGGGCATCGATCCGAATCCCGCCGCGATCATCAGCATGCCGCAGGACATCTTTCGGGAAAGATTCCCGCGAGATCCTCCCGCGCGCACCCCGATTCAGGTTGACTCGAGAGGGGCGCGACAGGTTCAATCGTCGCTCGTGGCGGGGAAGAGGGACACAACACGTTGAACAACGATGGCGATTTTCGCCGAGGAGAGCACCATGTGGAGCCGTAGACGTTTTCTCGAGAGTATGTCGGCACTGCCGTTCGTTGGAGGGCTGATCGGGGCCGGTGGGCGGCCGGGCGTCGCCTCCGCTCAGGGCCGAACTGCGGGGCGTGACTACTTCGCCGAGCTGGGCGTCCGCCCCTTCATCAACGCCGCCGGGACGTATACGGACATGACCGCATCGCTGATGCCTCCTGACGTCATGGCCGCGATCAACTACGCGTCGGAGCACTACGTGATGCTGAACGAACTCCATGACAAGGTCGGACAGCGGATTGCCACCCTGCTGCAATGTGAGGCCGCGATGGTGTCGTCCGGTGCCGCGTCCGCGATGACCCTCGGCACGGCTGGCGTTCTGACGGGAACGGACCGCCAGAAAATCAGCAGTCTGCCGAACCTCACCGACATGAAGAGCGAGGTCATCATTCAGAAGGCGCACCGTTTCGGCTACGAACGTGCCGTCCGCAACTGCGGGGTGCGTATGGTCGAGGTCGAAACGCCCGAACAACTCGAGCGGGCGATCACATGGCACACCGCCATGATGCTGTTCTACAACAACAACAACAGCGTCGGACAAATCCCGGACGTGGAGTTCGTCCGTCTCGGCAAGAAGTACGGGGTCCCCACCTTCAACGATGCGGCGGCCGACGTGCCGCCAGTCGAGAACTTGTGGAAGTACACGAAGATGGGCTTCGATCTGGTGACGTTCTCCGGAGGCAAAGGCATCCGGGGGCCGCAGAGCGCCGGACTGTTGCTGGGCCGCAAGGATCTGATCGAGGCCGCCCGCCTGAACGCTGCCCCGAACAGCGGCGCCATCGGGCGCGGCATGAAGGTGAACAAGGAAGAACTTCTGGGCATGATGGTGGCGGTGGAGTTGTTCCTGAACAAGGACCACGCCGCCGAAGGCCGTGACTTCGACAGTCGTGCCGAGACCATCCGGAAGAGTGCGACCGCCGTACCGGGCGTCCAGGCCGAGGTCTTCGTTCCCGAAGTCGCCAATCACGTGCCCCACGTGCGAATCACGTGGGACGCCGCGAAGGTGGGCATCACACCTGAAGACGCCATCCGACTCCTGCGCGAAGGCACGCCTTCGATCCGTGTTCGGCCGGGCGGGGAAGTGGTTGTTGGCATCTGGATGATGAAGCCAGGCGAGGACGCGGTCGTCGCGCGGCGCATCCGTGAGGTCCTGGAGAAGAAATCGTAGCTCCGGTACGCCCTGCGCCTTCATGCAATCACGGAGAGCTGAGTGACATCAGCTCTCCGCCGCGCCAGGAATCTCTCAGGCGTCGGCGCCCGGCTGACGCTGAAACAACGGACGGACAGGCCTGAACCACCTCGCGAACATCATCGGCCGCCCTCGGAGTGGTGCGACGCGGCGAGATGTGCTGCAGGGCGGGGGGCTGCTCTCAGGTCACACCGCGGCGATACAGTCCATTTCGACCAGTGACTGCCCCGGCACGCCGCCGAAGCACCCGATTGTCGTGCGAACCGGCGGCTTGGCGCCAAACCTGCCGCGGTACACGGCATTCATGCCTTCAAAATCCTTGATGTCGTGGAGGTAGACGTTCACTTTCAGCACCTTGTCCATCGAAGAGCCGGCCTTCTTCAATTCCGCTTCGAGCTGGTTCAGGACGGACGTGGTGTGGACCGTGATGTCCCCGGGTCCATGCTCTCCTTTTCCGGACACGAAGACCAGCCCGCCGTGAGTCACGGACCCGGAGTAGAGGGGCGGACGGCTGTCGGGCGGCTGACCGTCCGCAGGGAGTCTTCTGATCTCCGCCCCTTCTGCGGGGCGGGCGTGAGACAGACCGACGAGCGCGGCGCCGGCGGCCGCGATCGAGGCGAACAGGGATTTGAAAGCCGATCTGCGTGAGGTGTCGTTGTTCGCGTGCACTGAACGTCTCCGATCTTTGAGGTGAGAGGATTCCAAACTGCCACGAGCATAGCGGCGGCAGTCGCTTGCAGCAAGCAAAATTGAACGGCCGTCGTCTGTCAAGTCGCCGGACGACGATGTGACATCTGCTGCCCGCCGCACATCATCGGCACATCACCCCCAATGAACGCAGCGGCTTTGGTGAATCCGCCGGCAGCCGTTCGCTGGTTGGCAAGCCCGCCGCAAGATACTGTTCAATCAGCCTGGGATGTTCAACGTCCACCGGGTTCCCTTCCAGGATGTTTTTCAGGAACGTGCCAGTCGTACCGCGAACATGACTCGGCACGCTCTCTTCGAGATGCATGCAACCCGGAGCAAAGCTTCTCTTCTAGGAACACAGCGATGAGCCGCCGGCACTGCGGAGCAGGCGCCGGCGGCTCATCGCGCGTCCGTAAACGTCAGTCACCGTCAACGCCTGTATCCTGAATCGGAGGCACGAATGGACCCAGTGAAGAGTGGTACCTGGAAACCGCCGCAGCGCGTGAGCCGTCGCGATCTGTTTCGAACGGCCGGTGCGGCCGGTCTCGGCGTCGTGGTGCTGCCCAAGTGGGCTGTCGCGGCACAGAGAAAAACTTCAGCGGCGCCCCAAGCTGCCGCGGCCGCGAAGGGCGTTTACGAAGCTCTGGGGGTTCGGCCCCTCATAAATTGCCGCGGAACGTTGACGATTATCGGCGGCTCCATGGAACTGCCGGAAGTACGCGAGGCCAAGAGCATCGCGAACCAGCAGTACGTGCAGCTCGACGAGCTGATGGAGGCTGCCGGTAAGCGCCTGGCCGAGTTGACGGGAGCCGAGTGGGGCATGGTCAGCTCGGGATGCGCGGCCGCCATGTCTCATGCGACGGCAGCGTGTGTCGCCGGGGGAAATCCCGATCTGCATGTGCGCATTCCAGACCTGACCGGCTTTGCGAAGACTGAGGTCATCATCCCCGGACATTCGCGCAACGTGTATGACGCGGCGATCCGGGCCGTCGGGGTGAAGATCATCGAGGTCGAAACACCAGACGAACTGCGGCTTGCTATCGGGCCCCAGACCGCGATGATCTACATTTTTGCGAACGCGCGGAACGAGACCGGGCCCCTGTCGCTCCAGGCTGTGGCGGACATCGCGCGTCCGTACAACATTCCGATCATGGTGGACGCCGCGGCCGAGATCCTCACCATCCCGAATATTCACCTGCAGCGGGGAGCGACTCTCGTCGGATACAGCGGCGGGAAGTTCATTCGCGGACCCCAGAGCGCGGGCCTGCTGCTCGGGCGCAAGGACCTCGTGCAGGCGGCCTGGATTCATAGTCCGCCACACCACGGGTACTCCCGCGCCATGAAGGTCGGCCGTGAAGAAGTGGTCGGCATGGTCACGGCCGTCGAGAGCTGGGTGAGGCGGGACCACCAGGCCGAATGGGGACAGTGGGTCGCCAGGTGCGAACACATCGCCGAGCGCGTTTCGCGAATCCCAGGAGTCACCGCCCTGGTGCGGCGTGAACCTGGCGAGAGCCGGTCGAATCGTAGCCCGAGCGTGGCAATCCGCTGGGATGCGGCCACGCTGGGGATCACGGGGCCAGAGGTCGCGGATCTCCTCTACAACGGTGAGCCACGTATTGCGCTGGCAGACAGCGGCGGCGGCCGGCGGGGACAGGAGACGCCGGGGGACACCGGAATCTCGATGACCGCCGCGATGATGGCGCCCGGCGATGAAAAGATCGTGGCGGGCCGAGTCTACGAGGTGCTCTCGGCGAAGTACGCTTCCAAGCCGGTCGAAACGCCGGCGAAGCCGGCGGCGACTCTCTCCGGACAATGGTCGGTGGACATCCAATACACCGCCAGCAAGACGACACACACGCTCCACCTTCAACAGGACGGATCGAACCTGGTTGGCACCCACCAGGGGGACTTCGTCGCGCGTGACATTTCCGGGACCATCAACGGCAACGCCGTGTCGCTGGCGAGCGTCGTCACCGAACAACACGGCTTCGCTCTGACCTACCGTTTCACTGGAACGATTGCCGGAGACACGATGTCCGGTTCGCTGAATCTGGGAGAGTACCGATCGGCCCAATGGACTGCGCGACGGCGCGTCTACGGTCAGCGGGCGGGGTCGTCCTCGTAGCCGGCGGACGCGCACCTATGATGTGGCCCACCTGTCGACGAGGTGATGACCATGGACGGCAGAATGGGATTCGCGAAGCCAAGTCAAAGGAGGGAGTGAGATGGAGAGTTCGATTATAGAGATGCCGGAGCTGGTAAGATCTATGGTGACAAGAAGATCCAGAATCTCATGACCGTGTTTGGCGGTGATCTGGTGTTTGACCCATGGGGTCTGAATTCTGTCTTCTGGAAGGATGTGCCTCGACGATCTCGAACTGAGGGTGCTGACCTCAGTGATGATATGAACGCCGATCAACGGAAAGCACCCTCATGCCGGAAAGTACTTGAGTTTCCGTACCCTGCATGAGCAGACCACTGCCGGCAATGATGCGGCTGCACGACATACCGTGCCGCGCGTGCGACCCGAGGCCGGGCAGCCGCATTGCGGGGGAGTGTCGGCCTCACTGGCCGGCTGTCCTGCAGGCAGAACTGCCCGCACATCCTCATCCTGTGAACCCGGCGAGAATCTATGCCACACCGTTACCGTGTGCTTGCGTTGCTGTTCGTGCTCTCGATGGTCACGTACCTGGATCGCGTCTGCATCGCGGTCGCCGGTCCGGAGATCGTGCGTGACCTCCACCTCTCGGCCACGCAATGGGGCTGGGTGGTCGGGATTTTCGCGCTGTCGTACGCCATGTTCGAGATCCCGTCGGGGGCGCTCGGCGATCGGATCGGCCCTCGGAAGGTCCTCACGCGCATCGTGCTCTGGTGGTCCGCATTCACCTCGCTCACCGGGCTGGTGTCCGGCTTCTACGTCCTGCTGGCGACACGCTTCGCGTTCGGGGCAGGAGAGGCGGGTGCGTACCCGAACAGCTCCGCGAGCATCTCCCGCTGGTTCCCGCTGGCGGAGCGCGGTCGTGCGCACGGCGCGGTGTGGATGGCGAGCCGCCTCGGCGGCGCCTTGACCCCTCTGCTGGTCGTGCCGATTGTCGCGGTATTCGGCTGGAGGACCGCGTTCTACCTGTTCGGCCTGCTCGGCGTGGCGTGGGCGGTGGTGTGGTACTGGTGGTATCGCGATCACCCGGCGGAAAAGGCCGGGGTGTCCCCCGAAGAACTCGCCTTGATCGGCGCGGCCCCTCGGCAGACACACCAATCGCTTCCCTGGCGAGAGGTGCTGCGCCACGGCAGCCTGTGGAAGATCATGTTCATGTACCACACGTACTGCTGGGGCGCCTACTTCTACCTGTCCTGGATGCCGACGTACCTGCGCGTGGGTCGCGGCTTCACGGCAGACGAGATGAAGATCTACGCCATGCTGCCGTTTCTGGCCGGCGCCGCGGGCAACCTGCTGGGTGGATGGTTGAGTGACGTGCTCGTGCGCCGTTACGGGCTCCGCATCGGCCGCCGTACCGTGGCGGCGACTGGCCTTGCCGCGTCCGCCCTGTGCCTGTTCGGCACGGCGACGGTAGCGGACCGTCACGTCGCGGTGGCGCTGCTCACGCTGGGATACTTCAGCATGGACTGCATGCTGCCGGTGTCGTGGTCTGTGTGCCTTGACGTCGGCGGCCGTCATGCGGGAGCCGTCACCGGCGCCATGAACATGGCCGGTCAGTTCGGATCGTTCGTGTCGGCGATCGCCTTTGGCAGCCTGGTGGATGCCTTCGGCGGCCGTTACGACGTGCCGCTGGTGGTCTTCAGCGGAATGCTCGCCGTTTCCGCGGTGTTGTTCACCACCATCGATCCGACCAAGCCGCTTGTCCCGGTGCAAGGCGGCACAGGAGTCGAACCCGTACACGCGTAACCCGGTTGGACACGCCTGAGGAAGAACGATGTCTGAAACGAACGGATCTCTCAAAGATGTGAATGGTTTCAGTCGCCGGGAGCTGGCCCGCCGCGCGGGGCTGGTCGCGCTCGGCAGCGTGCTGCCCTGGCGGTCCCCGGCGGCGGAGGCGCTGACCCCTGGCGCCGTGTCGGGGCTCGGGGTGGACGCGAACCTCTACGAGTCGTTGGGGGTCCGCCCGTTCATCAACTGTCGCGGCACGATCACCGTCATCGGCGGATCGATCGAGCTGCCCGAGGTGCGGGCAGCCAAGGCGCTGGCCAATCAGCAATACGTGCAACTCGACGAGTTGATGGAGGCCGCGGGCCAACGCCTGGCGGCGCTCACCGGCGCGGAGTGGGGCATGGTGAGCGCCGGATGCGCGGCGGCCATGTCTCACGCCACCGCTGCGTGCGTCGCCGGGGGCAATCCCGACCTCCACCTCCGCATCCCCGACCTGAGCGGCTTTCCCAAAGACGAAGTGATCATTCCGAGTGAGTCGCGCAACAACTACGACGCGGCGATCCGCGCCGTCGGCGTGAGGATACTCGAGGTGGACACGCCCGAGCAGTTGCGGCTGGCGATAGGGCCGCGGACGGCGATGATCTACCTCGAAGCCAAGGTTAGCAACGAAAGCGGGCCCATGTCGCTCGAAGCGATTGCGGCCATTGCCAAACCGTACGAGATTCCGATCCTGGTGGATGCGGCGCCGGAAATCCTCACCGTGCCGAACATCCACCTGCAGCGTGGGGCGACGATGGTGGCGTACAGCGGCGGAAAAGTGATTCGCGGCCCGCAGAGCGCGGGCCTGCTTCTCGGTCGCAAGGACCTGGTGAAGGCCGCGTGGATACACAGTGCCCCGCACCATGGCTATGCCAGAAGCATGAAGGTGGGCCGCGAGGAGATCGTCGGAATGCTCGTCGCTGTCGAGAGCTGGGTCAAACGCGACCAGGACCGCGAATGGCAGGAGTGGGTCTCGCGTTGCGACCATATCGCCGAGCGTGTGTCGCGAGTCCCGGGGGTGACGGCATCGGTCCGCCGCGAACCGGGCGGCCGCGGAAACCGCAGCCCTCGCGTGGCGCTCCAGTGGGATTCCGGGGCGCTTGGCATCACCGGTCCGGAGGTCACGCGAGTCCTCGACACCACCGAGCCGCGCATCGTGCTCGGTGGCGGCGGACCTGGGGTGGGGCAGGACCCGCCCGGGACGACTGGAATCAGCATCACGGTGTTCATGATGTCCCCGGGGGACGAGAAGATCGTCGCCGAACGCGTGTCAGCGGTGCTCTCCGCGAAGCGGACGGCAGCACCGGCCGTGTCTCCGAAGCCGCCCGCGGGCAATCTGAGCGGCCACTGGGAGGTCGACATCGCGTTCGCGGCGAGCAGAAGCACGCACACGGTGGACCTGGCACAGGATGGCAACCGCCTTCAGGGGACGCACCAGGGTGAGTTCAGGTCGCGCGAGCTGACCGGGTCGATCGATGGAGATCAGGTGACGTTCGCCACCCGGCCCGCCGTCAGCCACGGCGACAACCTGTCATTCCGCTTTACCGGAACGCTGAGCGGCAACGCCATGGCCGGGTCGCTCGACATGGGCGAGTACTTGACCGCGAGCTGGACGGCGAAACGCCGCGTGCCGAACGACCGATCGCGGTAACGCCACGGCCGGCTCACGAGACCCACAAAGGAACTCGCCATGAGAACACCAGTGGGTCGTCCGGTTCGTATGGCTCTCCTGCGGCCCGCTGTCGGCGCGCTGTCCACCGGCAGTGGCGACTCAGTGATAGGACGAGGAAGCCTGGTAACGAGACGCGCAACGGGTCGGCGCCTCGGACCCACCGGCGTACGGTCGACGGCACGTGTGGAAAGCGCAGCGGCGAACGGAGGGAAGGTCTCGCGGGCCGCCTCGGCGCTCCCGCACATCGACGAGCGGCGGCGGACGCGAGCGAAGGGGGACACGCACCAGGTCGCGGCGCGGGCATGTGGGGAGCACGCGTAACCGGGCCGGGATGCGGGAAGGTGTGGCCTGACAGGTTGGCCTTGAAGCCGTACTGGAGAGAACCCACCGTACGGAATTTTAGGGGGGGCGATGGAAACACCGGCATCATCGAAGCCCGGACCGCGCCATCGCCCTACCCGGCATCGGGCAGATGGACGAGCATGTCAATCACAGGTCCTCGCCGACACCAGTCCTCTTTGACAAAGACTGCCGCGCGGGTGTAGTAAGGGATGGCGCTTCGCGTCCGCAGCCCCTTAAGAGTTCCTGGGCGCCCTGGCCAACGGCCGCTCATCCCGGCCTCGGGGCACACGCCGCCCGCTGCGGAGCGCGGCATTCTTCCATCGCGCGGGCGTGCCCCGCGCCGGTTTCTCTTGGGAGAGGAGTTCACATGGCGACTACCCGAATGCGGCGCCTGCTGGTGCCGTGGGCCTTCCTGCTCGTCCTGGCGCCGGCGGTGGCGTTCGCCCAGACAGGGGCGGCGTCGATCACCGGCCTGATCACGGACGAGACGGGCGCCACCCTGCCCGGCGTCACCGTCACGGCCACCAACCAGGGTACCAACGTCCCCTACACCGCCGTCTCGAACGGCGCCGGCAGCTACACCATCACGTCGGTGCCGGTCGGCACCTACGTCATCAAGGTCGAGCTGAGCGGCTTCCGGACGTCGGCCACCAAGCCGGTCGTCCTCGAGGCGAAGCAGGTCGCGCGCCTCGACTTCAAGATGGGCGTCGGCGCCATCGCCGAGACCGTCGACGTCGTCGGCTCCTCGCCGATCCTGCAGACGGAGACGGTCACGGTCGGCGAGGTGATTTCCGGGAACACCGCGACGGCGCTCCCGCTCAACGGCCGCAACTCCAGCCAGCTGGCGCTGCTGCTGCCCGGGGCGATGACGGTCAACCCGGCCGGGTTCACGAACGTCCCAGGCGCCGGCACGAGCCGGCCGTTCGTCAACGGCAACCGGGAGCAGGTGAACAGCTACACGTTGGACGGTCTCGACGTCAACGAGACGATCGACAACGGCGTCGGGTACCAGCCCAGCCCGGATGCGGTGGCCGAGGTCTCCGTCGAGACCAACAACTACCAGGCCGATACCGGCAACGTGGGCGGCGCCGTCATCAGCGCCGTGCTGAAGTCGGGGACCAACAGATTCACGGGCAACGCCTTCGAGTTCTACCGCAACAGCGACCTCGACGCGAACTCGTGGGCGAACAACCGGTCAGGCGCGCCCAAGCCGGAACGCCGGCAGGACATCTACGGCGGCACGTTCGGCGGGCCGCTCATCAAGGACCGGTTGTTTTTCTTCGGCAACTACCAGGGGTCGCGACAGGATGCGCCGGGCTCCGCGACGGCGTCGGTGGCCCCCGAGGCCTGGCGCCGCGGCGACCTGTCGAGCATCGCCACGCCGGTCATCGACCCGCTCACCGGGCTGCAGTTCCCGGGCAACATCATCCCGGCCAGCCGCATCAGTGCCGTCGCCCGCGCCCTCTTCAGCAACACGGCCAATTACCCCTTGCCTAACGCCGCGGTCGCGGGCGTGACGGGCAACTACGTCGGCAAGGCCCTGACGGAGATCCGCGCGCGCCAGGGCGACGTGCGGATGGACTGGAACGCGTCCCAGAACGACAAGTTCTTCGGGCGCGTCTCCCTGAAGACCTACAAGAGCAACGCGACTCAACAGGCGTTCCCGCTCCTCCTGGGCACGTTCGACGACCGGCCGTTCTGGAACGTCGGCTTCAACTGGAACCGCATCTTCGGGTCGGCCATCGTCAACGAGGCGCTCGTCGGCTTCAGCAGCACGACCGTGACGGGCGGGATCAACGACTGGGCTGGCATCGGCAACGCCAACGCGAGCTACGGCATCGCGGGCGGCCAGCCCATCCCTGGGTTGAGTTCCATCGGCTGGGGCAGCGGCCTCACCGCGCCCGGGAACATCGCCACCGCCAACTCCGACACGCTCGCAAATACGTTCCAGATCAACGAGAAGCTGACCTGGCTGAAGGCCCGCCACGCGATGAAGTTCGGTGGCCAGTGGCTCAGCTACAACCAGCGGCGGTTCTACGCCGGCAACAACGGCATGCTCGGCTTCATCAACTACAACGGCGCCTTCACGGGCTTCGCCTTCTCCGACTTCCTGCTCGACATGGCGTCGAGCAAGGGCAGGGGCGGCGGCGACCCGGCTGATCCGTGGACGCACCTGCAGAACCGCGTCGGCGTGTTCGCGCAGGACGACTTCAAGGTGAGGCCGAACATCACGCTGAACCTGGGCTTGCGCTGGGCGTACACCTCGCCGCTCGTGGAGAAGGACAACCGCCAAACGAACTTCGATCTCAAGACCGGTCTGCAGACCTTCGCCAAGGACGGCAGCACCGAGGACCGCGCGCTCTACAAGCCGTTTTACAACGGCTGGGAGCCGCGCCTCGGGGCGGCCTGGAAGATCACCGACCGCCTGGTGGCCCGCGGCGGCTACGGCATCTCGCAGTTCATGGAAGGCACGGGCGCGAACCTGCGCCTCCCGTTGAACCCTCCGTTCTTCTTCGAGTCGTCGGTCAACTACGACCGCACGACCGGCGCCGGGAACGCGTCCAGCGGCTTCGCCGACCTGGTGCCTGGCACCACGCCCACCGGCAACGTCCGGGCGTACGACCCGAACCTGCGGCCGCAGTTCACGCAGCAGTACAACGTCTTCGTCGAGTACCAGTTGTCGTCCTCCATGTCCGCGCAGGCGGGCTACGTCGGGAACCGTGCCACCCACCTCGTCGCTCCGGTCGAGGGCAACCAGGCCCTGCCGGGCGTCGGCGATCCGACCACGTGGGCGTCCAAGACCGTTCGCCGGCCGCTGTACGCGGCGCAACCGCTCATCACGACCATTGCCACCACGGCCTCCCGTGCCCACAGCGAGTACAACTCGCTGCAGACCAGCGTCCGCCGACGCAACGTGAACGGCCTCGAGTTCATGGCGTCGTACACCCTCAGCGACGCGAAGAGCAACAACCGCGGCTACTACGGCGGTGGCGGCGTCGTGGCATCGGAGGGCGCCTACTGGGCCAACACGTACGATCCCGACGCGGACTGGGGGCCGGCCTTCTTCGACGTGCGGCATAACCTCATCTTCTCGGCGAGCTACGAGCTGCCGTTCGGCAAGGACCGGGCGTACGGCGCCGACTGGAACGCGCTGACGGACGCCGTGCTCGGTGGCTGGCGCGTCGGCGGCATCCTCCAGGCGAGAACCGGAATCCCGGTCACTGTGGTCGACGGGCGCGCGCGTTCGCTGCAGGGTGAGCGCGGATCCGAGCGGCCGAACTGCGTCGGCGACTGGAAGCCGTCTGACCAGTCGATCACCAAGTGGCTCGACATCAATGGCTTCGCGGCGGTCCCGCTCGGCACGTTCGGGAACTGCCCGGTGGGCGTCGCCCGGGCGCCCGGCTACACCAACCTCGACTTCGTGCTGGGCAAGCGGTTCGCGATCGGTGGGAGCCGCTACTTCGAGTTCAGGGTCGAGACCTTCAATCTCCTGAACCACCCGAGCTTCGGGCCCCCGGCGCGCGACATCTCGGCGCCGAACACGTTCGGCCTCATCACCACGACGGTCAGTTCGCCGCGCGTGATCGAACTGGCGTTCAAGTTCAACTTCTGACGCACGGGCGCCCGTCCGCGGCCACGCGGGCGGGCGCCTCTCCCTTCCCCTTGCCGATCACTGCCTGGCGGCGAGCGAGCCTCCGGCGGCTCGCCGGCGTGGTGGCCGTGGCCGAGCCGCGCAGGGTCTTGCCGTCGATGGCGACGACGTGACCGGTCAGGATCTGCTGGCGCACCAACCACGTACTGAGCACGCGGTCGAAGCCATCGCCATCGAGGCGTT
>Ga0315290_10001539_pt1 | contig 15827 bp, 19 predicted proteins | sample YL17G12_0_MG_FD_203627 | JGI IMG/M metagenome (GOLD analysis project Ga0315290, IMG submission 203627) | Sediment microbial communities from Yellowstone Lake, YNP, Wyoming, USA - YL17G12_0 | ecosystem: Environmental > Aquatic > Freshwater > Lake > Sediment | place: USA: Wyoming | collected... | reverse complement strand
CACCGTGACATCATCACCAATCTTAATCGTTTGCCCAACTTCCACCGTTATAACCAACATCTACGCCTCCTATTTGTGTGATACGCCTGCGCAGCTCCATACCGGTTTTATGCCAACCCCAATGCCGGAACAATATGTCGGTACGATGTTATCTAGCTACGATCATGAAGGTGGCCACCGTCTCTCTACCTTCTTCTACAATATTAGATTCATTTCCATATTACTTTGTTTATTACGGCTGACAGAGTCAGTAAGTAGTGGGACCTGGGCATGTCTCCTAGTCTATTAAAGTCTATTAAGAAAACGCCTATTCGGTAGCATATTAAGTCTAATTTGTGTTCTAACATCATCTATTGGCTACTCTATAGGAGCTAACAATGACAAGTCCGTACAAACCAAACAAAAGAGTTTGGGTTCATGCTGGCACCGGTAATGAGGCTGGCGACAGCAATATGCCTTACCTGACACGTTCTGGTAATCTAGCATTTGCTGATTCCAAACTGTCCAGCAATGGCGAAATGAACGGCGTTTCCACCAAAGACCTTATCGGCGTAATCGCAGCTCTGCAAAAGGCAGTTGCTGGCGGCCACTACGTGGAAGCCAAGACTGACACCAAGGAAGTTCTTGCTCGCAAGAATGAACTCGTTACTGCTGCCATCCAGGACCGTGACGGTTCTGCTTGGAAAGCTCTGGGCGAAGTGATTGGCGACGAAGTCCATGAAACCATGGGCCGCCAAGCGTTTGCTTCCAAGACTCTCCTCCACAAGCCACTTGGCAAAGGCGAGATTGGCCGTATCCGCATTCGCAAAAAGGACGTGATTGCGTATTTCGCAACCCGCGACCCAGAAGTTGTGGCCAGCCAAGTTCGTCAATTCTACGTCTATCCACCCGAGTACTACTTGCTTGGTCGCATCTTGATCGAAGATGCTGAGATTGAACAAGCTTCTGGCGACCTCCTCGATGACAAATACATCGACGGTCTTGAGCAAATCATGCGTCAGCAGGATTTGGTCTGGAAACGCCTTGTTGATGCAGCCCAAACTGTGTACAACGATTCGTTCCTCTTCAACACCTTCACACCAACTGTGTTTGCAAACATGCAAAACCAAGTGATGCGTTGGGGTATCCCAGTTCATATGGCAATTATCGCCTTTGATCTGTGGCCAGACATCATCGCGGATACCGAGTTTTCGACCTGGTTTGATCCAGTCTCGAAGCATGAAATCGTGATGAACGGTTACCTCGGTACCATCATGGGCACACAAATCCACACTGATGGCTTCCGCTACGAAACCTTGCAAGTGTTGGAACCAGGCGAAGTTTACTTCACGGGTGCCCCTGCCAGTCTGGGCGCCATAACACGCCGAAAAGACTTATCATCGGCTCCCATTAATCTTCACCTTTTGGGCCAGCCTAAGAGGGGATGGTTCATGGAACAGATCGAAGGCATGACTATTACGAATCCTCGTGCAATTGTCAAAGGCCGCAAAATCTGAATCTACACCCACTTTCTAATAGTGGTAAGGGCGGCGTACAGCCGCCCTTTTTCGTATCTACCTTAAGCCCTTGCCTGCTATTTGTTCAAAGAAACACTAAAGTTCGCGGTCTCCGCTGCCGAAAAGGATGTAGGTTGGTTGGTGCTTACCTATGGTTCGGTCGTCCTTAGGCCATAAAAGTCAGTCGGTAGTCCAATGTGGTTAGTCGTTGGATTATGGTGGAAAGCGAAAATGCGCTGGAAGTTAGAATCAACTACCAAGCTGCAGTTAGTTATGGTTAATGGTGCAGAGAAGGAGTGTGCCAAGTCATACAACCAGATGGTCTATAGCCACTTGGTTGATGGTATTGCCAGATATTCAGGTAAGCCATTGCAGCAGGTTTATACTGGATACGACAGCCAATGCCGGGAGCTAACGTCTATCACCGTCTTGTACTAATACTGCCGCTTGACAGACTGCTGCTGGTGTGGTATAACTAACGCTGGGGAGGAGAAGGGATGCGCAACACCAAACTTGTTACTTCGATGGCTGTTTCAAGACAAGAACTTCGTGAAAAATTTGAAAATGCTCTTAAGGGCACCCTGAAAGAGTATACTAAGTCGTGGTTGGCTAAAAGCACTGACCAAAAAGACTATTGGTCTACCGAAGTGGCTCGTCTGTCAAAAAAGATCTGGAAATTGCTAGACGAATCTCAAAAGCTTAAAGGCAAGTGGGACAGATTTGACGCTGCTGCTGAAGCTTACTTGGATTATCATGACGAATTTCACAAGTGTGTGGAAGGCTTTAATGAGTATATAAGGTACGAGGATATTTCGACAGAAGATAGAAAGAGGGCCGCAGCATACTGGCGTGAGAATATGCCGGAAGCCGAAGATCTTGCCATGGAAATAGTGGAAACTACTTGCCCGCCACAAATGCTAGACAAGTTCTTATTAGCCCTACAAAAGCGTTTAAATTAGTTTGTCACCTAGTTGGCGATAGAATTCCATAACGCTTGAATCGGCAATGATTGTTTTTGTTCAATTCAATCAGTTGTTGCAGTCTGGCATTTTCGGCATCGCCCTGGTACTTTGCAAACTTGTCGGTCAGATCGCCACTCTTATCAATTAGCCCTATTTTGACAAAATAGGCGTTTACTATGGACCTGACTCCTGCCGAAAAGGTAAGTCTTCGGAGGTGGCAAAAGCTTTCAAAGCACTGTGTCAAAGCAGCGTCTGGTTTTCCGATAAAGAAAGTGTGTATACCATTTGCCTTAATAATTCTCTCTGGCTTATAACTTCGTTTCGTCATATGGGCTGTCCCTGCTGTGCGGAGCGTTGCGTCAATAAGTGTTTTACCACAGGTAGCACGAGTTGTCAATGACGTTAGTGAAGGCTACGGCCACTGTGGCCGTAGCCTACCCTGTTAAGGAGCTGATACTGCGGCTGCTGGAGACTGGCTGGCGTAGTATTTACATACTAAGGCGCCGCTAATCCCAAACACAATTACCCACACTGCTATCATGATCATCCTACTGCGTTCCATAAAGCCCCCTTTTGTTATATGCAAAAGCTGCACCATGTAGGCGTAACTTATGCACAAATGACGTGTATTAATAAAATAAGCTGGTTGCGGCTACGCAGTATGTCGGTTATTTTGTACGCATGGAGGATTGATATGCGAAACCTTATATTGGTGCTAGCATTAATCTCTGAAGCGGCCATGGCAAGAGTAAATGCGCAGATAGACATAGAAATTGGGCGTAGACATTCCTGGTGCCGAGACCACCCGTGGGACTGTTACCACAGGGACGAGTACAGGGAGTGGCGAGAGTATCGAGATTGGGACGAGTGGCAGAGCAGAAGAGAATGCAGAGACAGAGAATACAATCGCTGGTGGCATCATCGCCATCATCACAAACACTGGTGACGCATGCACAGATTGATCGAGAAGGGCAAGACTTACCGAATACCAACAAGAAACAGTACCACGTTGCTGCAGATAGTCAGCATTGGTGACCAGCTGACAGTGAAGGATATCAAAACTGGGAAGACCAGGAAGATATCGAAAAGATCGTTTAGTCATGGCCTGGACGAAGGCACCATCTACGTATCGGCTGATACTGGCTCTGCATATGAGGTAAAACCATTCTCAGGAACGATCACGGGTCCCCGCGCAAGATCGGCAAACTAGGTGCCAATGCTGGCCGCTATGGCTCCGGACTGTACCTGACGCCAGACTTATCAGTGGCCGAGTTTTATGCCGCCGGAGGAAGGCAGGGCAATGCTGGCCAAAAACTAAATAACGGTGGGCTGATTTACGAGTTTAAAGTTAGTGGCAAAGCCCTGTACGTGTACGGCGAAGAGGCTACTATGGCAGACGTTCAGTCCGATATGGAAGAGGCCGAGGAAGCGTTTACGCGCCGAGTATGCTCTATCGGAAATCGAAGAGCCAAGTCAGGAATCCCTGGCAGCGGTGCGGTCGAAGGTCGAAAAGCGGCACGCGACTCTAAAGGCGACGAACTCCGGCAATTGGCGCGAGCAAGCGGATTCCCTCGGTCATCAAGAACCGAAGCAGTCCTGGTTCAAACGATTGCTTACTGCGTTAGGGTTTAACTGATGGACATCAAAAGTTTAAGTGATTGGGTGACTTATGTTCTCATGCCTCTAGCCATAGCGGCCAATTTGTATTCAGCCTATTGGAGCAATAGAAGTCGGAAAAGATTTGAAGTCATGATGAGGCAAATTAATTATCAAGAGCATAAGAGTCGTCATATATTCAATGGAAAGATAGAGGTCAAACAGATGGATGATAGTATGCAGAGCATCAGTATCAGCCTATAGGACTTGGATTTGTCGCCAGTCCTCAAATTTACAGTTAGAACCTCCAAATCATCAGCCACTAAGAAAACCGCTATGGGCATTGTGGTTATCGCGTTGGCACACACTGCCAACGTCATTCAAAGTTAACCATAACTTTTATTGACCCTTTGGGTTACTTAGGCATAGCTTGGCTACGGCATTGACCGTTCGTTCGTAGGTTTTCTTGGCAGTAGACGGAAAATGAAGGTTCCTGTGCGCGGTCATTGTTGCACCGTGTATGGCCACCGTAATAGAATCATCACGGATAAACAGCACTTCTTTTTCGCCATCAACACGCTTTGTGACGTCTACGTAGGTGTCGTTTTGTTCGTCCCAACAAACCGCGTGGCTTTCCATCTCCAAATAGTGGCTGTCCCAAACTATCCAACCAACGATGGGCGTTAGCTTGTGCTCGGCAGCGTAAGCGTTGACGTTGACGAAGCACTGCCTCGCAGGCATGTGGCAGTTGTCGTCTGGCAGCAGCATGGGCTCGTAGGGCGACACACCGGCAAACCAGTCTAGCTTTTCTTGTTCACTCCTCGGTCTTACTGGTGGCAATAGGTCAGTCACTCTGAAGCCGTCAATCATAAGTTCGCTGAGAAATTTGGACGCGTCGTGCTTAGCCGGTAACTTTTTCTTCTTTTTCTTGCTCACATCAGCTCCTGATTAACGCACATCAGCCATTCTGAGTTTTAGAAACGACGACACCTCCTTTTTGTTTACCGGAAACGAGTGCTTGCCGTCCAGGCGTTTGATAACTAACCCTTCGATTTGATCAGCAAAAGTTGGTGGCAGGTTGTGGTCTTGCAAAAACTGGTATATCAGCTTTGACTTACCTTGCAGCATGTTGGCAAACTCTTTGTGGAAGTTCCAGCAGACTGGCGGTGTCCAAACGGTCGGGTGCAGAGCTGGCACCAATGAGTCAAGAAGGTCACGTCTTTCCTTCCACGGCAACCGCACCTTTTCGCCTTTCCACACCAGCACGTCAAACAGCCACAGCCTAGAGCCGCCCAACTCTTTCCGGTAGAACTGGCCGCCATCCAAAACAGAGCAAGGTGGCATGCCCATCTGCTCTACCTCGCGCAACACCTCGCCCACGATGCCGCTGTTTGCCTTCGGTCCCCGGTAAGAGAAGAAGGTAGCCTTGCCCTTAGCATCGGTGGTTATAAAACCGCGATGCTCGTTAAGCTTAAGCTCCGCTGACCATTCGCCAGAGCTTTGGACTTCCAGGACATAGCCTTGTCCACCACGCCATGGCAGCGCGATTGGCTTTTCGATGCTGAAGGTTGGGAACCCTCCGGTGTATTTTGGCATGCTACACCCTCCTTTGGTTACTTTTCGGCGCTGAATGTCTATGACTTTAGTCCGCATGGTACCTCTTTCCGAGCAGCTTGGAGGCCCTGTTTTATGGCTCGGGCAGGTATGCCAGTAAAATGTATAAAGTTTTGACATTTCTTACCCGACGTAAGAAGGTCGGCTGTGGCTAAAGTCTCAGCACTCCAACACCGAAAAGAACCCTTAAGATGGTTTTTTTTAACAAGAGGTGCCAGATGGACAAGATACTAGACAAAATCAGAAAGCTGCTGAGCCTAGCCGACTCCGACAACGAGAACGAAGCCAAACTGGCTATGGAACGCGCTAACGAGTTGTTGCTGCGTCACAACCTGTCCTTGTCTGACGTGAACACTAGCACCAACACCGTGACCGAAGGCTTTGCCGATGACGAGGAACGGTTTTTTGCCCAAGTCGAGGACAAGTTTGTCCTGACCATTATCAGCAGGTTCTTCTTCGTGAAGCCAGTACAGGTGCGCAGATACGACAGCGTTAACAGCGCTGGGCAACGCGTCTACAAGGTGCGGCTTCAGTTCATCGGAGAGCCACTGAACATCGAGGTGGCTCGCTTTACCTACTGGTACTTGGTCGTTAGCTTCAAACGTCTGTGGCTGTCGTACAAGGCCGAGAATAGCGCCAGCGAAAAGCATCGCCAAGCTTATTACTTGGGACTGATGAACGGTATCGTAGAAAAGCTGACCAAGCAGCGGCAAGCCGTGCAAACAGAGACTGGCCTAGTCTGGACTGGTGACCGCCAAATCGAGGAGTACCTGTCTGGTACTGCCTTGAAGAAAAGCAAAAGCAACGCCAAAATCGCCTATAACGGCCATGCAGAAGAATCTGGACGCCAAGCCGGTAAAGACTTGGAGATCCTGAAAGGTCTCAAGGCTAAACACGAGTCAACAGCGTCTGGCAAAATGCTCGGAGCCAAGTCATAATAAGTAGCCACCTAACAGGAGGTATATCATGTATTACCTAATCCAAACCGATTGTATCAGCGGGAAAGTTACGAAAGAAGATTTTTCAGACAAATATGTGGCCATAGAAACTGCTCAAGCAATGAACACTAAACAAGCGTTTGTCATACTTGTTATTGATTCCACTACCGGCAATGTGCTGTTTCAATACTATGGAACGGTGTCTAATCACCTTCACAGAGAAGATATCAAGTCCAGGCTCAGCATCATGGAGAGTTTATGAGTGAGAAGAAAAAGAGATCGGCCCACAAGCTGTTCTCTCGTTACAAGACCTACGAGGGCGAGCCTGGAAGCCCAGAGCAGTGGGCCAGCCAAGGCCAGGCGCTGCTGGTCAGCTTCTCGGCTCCCAACGCCCTGTCGTTACTTGGTCTTTCGCAGGTCCCAACAACAGTCGACGAGCTGAAAGCGGCTCGTCGTCGCGTGATGATGGCGGCTCACCCAGACTTGGGTGGCGATGCCGCCGAGGCTGTTCGCATAAACGAGGCCTATTTGGCCATGGAGCGGCTGATGAGCCTAGCGCAAAGACCGGCAAGATCTGCGAAAGAGCCGGTCGGGCTAGTCGTGCCGCCACGTTGCACAGCCGCGCTGCCAAGTAACCTTGACGACCCGCAGTGGGCTTATGAGCTAAAGGTTGACGGCGAAAGGTTCGTCTTTTACATCGGCTTCGACCCGTACGGTCGCAACCTCCTGCCCAATACCTTGCTGTCTAGGCACAAGTCAACTGGCGACGGTTGTTACGTGGACCGCTCAGGCAACGCACAGCACCTTACCAACCGCTCTTATCCAGGATTGGACAAGACCGTGTTAGATACCGAAATCTTTCTTCGTAGCCTTGTTGTCACGCAGTCAATAATGGGCTCGTCCGAGGTGGAAGCGTCAGACAAGCAACGGCAAATAGGCAACGTTGACTGCTTGGTGTTCGATATTTCCTTCTATCGTGGCGAAGATGTTAGGCAGAAGCCGTACGAAGAGAGGCGAGTCCTACTTTTGTCAGTAGTAGCCGCAATGAGCAATCCGCATGTGAAGGCGATGCCAAGATACTCGGAAGGTAACGCGCAGGAGTTGTTCGACAGGCTTACCAGCGCTGGCGAAGAAGGTCTTATAGCCAAACGCAAAGACGGTAGCTACGGCCAGCATTGGGCAAAAATGAAGAAGGCTTGCAGCGTTAGCTGCGTTATAACAGGCTATCGACCAGGACAAAAGGCCTTGGCTGGTATGGTGGGCTCCCTAGCGTTGTCTGTCTATAAGGACGGAGTGCTTACCGAAGTTGGCTTTGCTTCTGGGATGACCAATAAGCAAAGAGAAGATATGACCGCCAATTTCTCTTCGTATCTTGGCCGGGTGGTTGACGTATTTTGCATGGAGCTTACGGCTGACGGCAGGCTACGCAGTCCGACCTACCACTGCATGAGGCAGGACGTCAATGCTGATGAGTGCACGATGGCCAAGCTGCAAGATGACCTAACAAAGGTGTTTAGTAGTCGAAGCAAAGGGAAAGGTTGAGGCGGGCAGCGAGCCCGCCTCACGACCCAGGGTCAGATAGGCGTGTACTGATTCGACATTGCCGCCGATGATGTGTCTACAACGGCAATTCCCAAGGCTGAGTGACCTTGGTACGCCATAAAGTAGCCTATTACCACCAGCTTACCACCAACCAGTAGACACCCTGATGGCATGTTCTGTTGCTGTATGTCGTGGAAAGCCACGGCACCAGGAAGGAAAGTCCCATCGAGGGCACCTGTGGAGTTGTTCAACTTAGCAATGCCGATCCTTGAGGAGCCGTTGAACGATACAAAAATACCTGCTACGTACATATCACTACCCGACAGGGCTATCCCGGTCACCGTGTTATCGAAGCCGGTCCCGGCAGTAACAAAGGTCCCGTCAAGTGCCGACGAAGTAGCGTTAATCTTGGCCACATAAGTCCGTGCGGTGCCGTCGTAGGTGGTAAAGTAGCCACATGCGTAAAGGGCACTGCTGAAGATGGTCAGCTGCGTCGGAGGGCCATTAAACCCAGTGGTCGCGGCAAAGGTCGCATCCAAGGCTCCGGTTGCCTTATCTAACTTACAGACATAGCCCCTAGCCGACCCAGCGACGTTAGTGAACGAACCACCAACGTATAGTCCAGAAGAGTCGACAGCAAAGCAGTAGATTTGGTCGTCTGCCCCAGCGTCAAAAGAGGGCGTGGTCCATCCTCCCACCGCTGCTCCTGTGGTTAGGTTCAACGCTCTTAGCGGGTTAACCCCATAGCCGCCTACATAAAGAGTAGTTCCATCAGTAATCAATGCTTGGACAGCTGCGGACCCTGACATCGAGTACGAGAATGGAGCGACACGGGCAAACCCATAATCTATGTTCCCTGTGGTCAGACTCACCTTCCACACAGTCGAAGAGTTTACCGACAGGGCCTCCGAGGCCAGGACCTGCGGTACGCATTCGCCACCTCCTACGTACAAAGATACTCCATCAGACGTAAGAACCTGTGGAGAGTTGGCGTCTACCGTAGAAGCATTAACGAAGGAACACTGAAAGGTTCGGTCTAGTTCTCCTGTTGCCATCTTAATCTTAAGTATTTTTGTGCCTACCGGTTGGTAAACTACGTCTTTCGTACGATTGAAGGCGAATCCATACCCCACCCCACCTATCAGCACCGAGCCATCAGCCATAGCAGCTGCCGACAGTGGGTAGGTGGTAGAAAAGTCTGCTTGGTACCCAGATAGCTCCGCCCCGGTAGTCCAATCGAGGGCTCTTATCGAGGTATTCCTACTATAGAAGTTAAAGTTGTTACAGGCATGAGTAATCCAGAAGTCATTAAAGCCACCGTTGTCAGCAGAACCAATTCTAACTATGGAGTAAATCGGTTGGTTTTGACCAATACTTGTGGCATTGAAAGCCGTGTTAAGAGCGGCTGTGCCTGCATTTAATGATACTATGTGAGCCCTAGCGGTGCCGCCATAGGTGGTGAAATTACCAGCCACTATTAGATTTGACCCAGTAACATACAATGACGTTACCACTGCACTCCCGCCGGTTACTCCAGAAGCCGAGTTGAACCCAGCAACAACTGCACCAGTGGTTTGGTTAATCTGGGCCACCCCTTGACGAGTAGTGACTCCGTAGGTGGTAAAAGACCCACCACAGTAAAGAGACCCGTTGATGTTTAACACAACGTTGACAGTAGCATTGAACCCAGAAGAGGAGTTAAAGGTGGCGTCTACCACGGCGGTGGAGCCATTAAGTTTTGCTACGCGCTGCCGGGTGGTGGCATTATAGGTGGTAAACAATCCCCCGCACCAGATGTTGGTTCCATCGGAGGTGATACTATTGACGGTTCCATCGAAACCAGAAGCCGAGTTAAAGGTGGCGTCCAAGGCTCCTGTAAGTTTATTAAGCTTCAAAATACGCTGCCTGGTGGTGCCATTATAGGTGGTAAACGACCCTCCCACGTACAGACTATTGCCAACCACTAGGAGCGCTTGTACAGCTGAACCAGAGGAAAATCCTGTGCCGGTGGAAAACCCAGTGTCTAGATCCCCAGTTGGGACGTGAACCCGAACTAGGTTACTAATGGCATTGCCTTTATAGTAGGTTAACACGCCACCGAAATAAGCATAGTTACCGTCTACTGCAATGGCCCTGACTTGGACGCTACCACTGTCTCCATAGAAATGGCCAATAGCAGACGCCTTCGTCGACCCATTAGCGTCCACGCGAATGGCCGCCGAAGTGGGAGATCCTAGATGACCGTAACTATTAGCTAGGTAGTAGAGGTCAGTTCCCACTATGATTCGATCTTGGACTGCTTGCGCGATAGGAGCGCCATCCGTGTAGGTTCCACCAAGACGACTATAAGCTGGCGTCTGAGGAATGACAATGGAGGTGGTAGAAGTTAGGAACGTGATGAGGAAAGTGTGCATGTGACCATACTGAATTGGGAACGTACCGATACGATCAGGCACCGTGTAGCCGCCAGCGAAGGTGCACACATAGTTACCAATTGAGGATACGTACAGAGCCACCGTAATAGTTTTTCCTATGGTGACATTTGTGAACGTGATGTCAATGTTGGCCGAAATAGATTTGTAGAATACCGTTCCCGTGGATACGTCAACATTAGAACTGGCAATAGATATCACGCTTGGGCTGGCTCCGGCCAGACCAGTAGTACCCTGGACTCCTGTTTGGCCCTGTCCTGGCACTCCGGTCACGCCAACAAGTCCAGTAGCGCCAGTTGTACCAAGCCCTGTGGTGCCTTGGACGCCAGTGAAACCTTGGACGCCAGTAGCACCAGCAGTTCCTAATCCTGTGATGCCCTGAACGCCCGTATTGCCCTGAACCCCAGTCACTCCGACAGCGCCAAGCCCGGTAGTGCCTTGGATGCCTGTATTGCCCTGAACCCCAGTCACTCCGACAGCGCCAAGCCCGGTAGTGCCTTGGATGCCTGTATTGCCCTGAACCCCTTGTACTCCGGTCACTCCGACAGTTCCTAAACCTGTAGTGCCCTGGACACCCGTATTGCCTTGGACTCCCTGAACACCAGTCGCTCCAACAGTGCCAAGACCAGTGATGCCCTGGACGCCCGTATTGCCCTGAACACCAGTAGCACCAGCAACTCCGAAGCCTGTATTGCCCTGGACGCCCGTATTGCCTTGTGCACCTTGGACCCCAGTGTTGCCTTGCACGCCTGTAGCGCCTTGGACACCCTGTACACCAGTAGCACCAGCAACTCCGAAGCCTGTACTGCCCTGGACGCCTGTATTGCCTTGTGCACCCTGGACCCCAGTAGTGCCCTGTACCCCAGTGCTTCCTTGTACACCCTGGACACCAGTCGAGCCAACAGTGCCAAGCCCAGTAGTGCCTTGTATCCCGGTGCTTCCTTGTACACCTTGCGCCCCAGTGCTGCCCTGGACGCCCGTATTGCCTTGAACACCTTGTACTCCGGTTGCTCCGACAGTTCCTAATCCTGTGGCACCTTGTACCCCAGTTGCTCCAACAGTACCAAGACCAGTAGTGCCTTGGACGCCAGTTCCGCCTTGTACTCCGGTTGCTCCGACAGTTCCTAATCCTGTGGCACCTTGTACCCCAGTCGTCCCAACAGTGCCAAGACCAGTAGTGCCTTGGACGCCAGTGGTACCAACAGCTCCCTGGACGCCAGTGGTGCCGTCTACACCAGTTGTGCCTTGAACACCAGTATTGCCTTGTATGCCAGTCGCTCCAACAGTGCCAAGACCAGTGATGCCTTGGATACCTGTATTGCCCTGAACGCCAGTAGCACCAAGACCAGTAGTACCAATTAGGCCAGTAGTGCCTTGTACACCGGTTTGACCTTGCGGGCCTTGCAGTCCTGTACTGCTAGCTGTACCCGGAATACCCTGGACCCCAGTATCGCCCTGTGGACCTTGCAACCCAGTGCTGCTAGCCGTTCCTGGTAGTCCTGTTATGCCTTGGGTGCCCAGTCCGGTTGCGCCTTGGACTCCGGTTGATCCTTGTACGCCAGTGTTGCCTTGTACCCCAGTAGCACCCGGCACGCCAGTCGCGCCAACAGTACCAAGCCCAGTGCTGCCTTGTACTCCTGTGGCTCCCACAGTACCAAGCCCAGTGCTGCCTTGTACCCCAGTCGCTCCTACAGTTCCTAAGCCTGTAACACCTTGTACTCCGGTCGCACCAACAGTACCAAGCCCAGTGCTGCCTTGGATGCCTGTGTTGCCCTGAACACCAGTGACTCCTAGTCCGGTTTGTCCTGCGATACCTGTGAAACCTTGTAGACCAGTCACGCCAGCGGTGCCAGTTTGGCCAGCAGAACCAGAAGAACCAGTAGCACCAACTTGGCCGCTTACACCAGTTTGCCCACTAGGACCAGCTAGTCCGGTTTGGCCCTGTACGCCAAGACCAGTATCGCCCTTAATCCCAGTAGCACCAGTCTGTCCTTGCCCGGTTATGCCTTGTATGCCAAAACCAGTGGCGCCCTGCAAACCAGTTTGGCCTTGAGCCCCGAAACCTTGAATGCCAGTGGTACCTTGGGCTCCTTGTAAGCCAGTCGCGCCTGATGTTCCGGTTTGTCCCAACGGCCCAGTGCTTCCTTGGACGCCAGTGTACCCAACACCGGTCTGCCCGGCAACGCCAGTCTCGCCGCGTGCACCGGTCTCTCCAGCAGCACCAACTAGCCCAGTTGCTCCTTGTATTCCTGCGCCAGTCTCACCAGCAACACCGGTAGTACCCTGACTACCAGTAGTACCCTGGACACCAGTAGTACCACTTTGGCCACCGTTTGGCCCAGTCTGCCCCTCAACACCAGTGGCTCCCATTGGGCCACCAGCAGGCCCAGTGTATCCTTGCTGCCCTTGTATGCCAGTGAAACCCTTTACTCCGGTTGCACCAGTTGGTCCAGTACCGCCAACACCAGAAATACCAGTATAACCTAATTGTCCTTGTATTCCGGTGGCTCCGGTCTTACCAGTTGTTCCTGCCAAACCCGTGGCGCCGCGTGGCCCAGTGCTACCCTGTTGTACCGGCATATGTTTATCCCTATGCGTAGTTTTTCTAATAGACCATATCAAAATAACAGACACTATGCTAGGAGAGTAATTGAATATAGGTTGTGGCCAGCGTCGTATATGGTTAACACTCTGTCACTTTTGGTTTTTCCTACCATTGACCTAATTGACCATCTTTTGCCACGGCCATTGGTGAGATGTGGAGATGGTTTGGAGGTGGAAACCAAGGTAAAACCGCACTTCTCGTACACCTTGCCACTGCCCCACCGGAGATCGGCAAACGACACGAGGCCAGCAATGCCGTTAGATTTGCACCATTTATAAACAGCCGAAAAAAGTCTGCTAGCTCCACCTTGAATACGGCAACCAGGTAGGAAGGCCATTCGCTTAACTTCCAGGAATCCGTTTGGGCAAGTGTGCTTCCTTGATGGATGGCCAATAGTTACGATGCCCAAAATTTTCCCACCACTTGATATTTTGAACCCGACCACTCTTCCTGCGTCTCCCTGAAGATGGTAAGCTGACAAAAACACTCTAGATTCTTCTCTTGGACATTCCGAAACGATACAACGTCTTGCGGCCACTGCCAAGCTTGGTACTCCTAGCATAGCTCTTAGTCTGCCCAGTACCACCTCTGGCCTATTTAGGTATTCGTCCTCGAAGATTGTCACCAGCGTAATCCCAAACTTTTGGCAGTCAAGCCACTTGCGCTGATGTTTCATCCTCAGAGCAGACAACCTGGACGACTGATCGGCTTTCCCAAGGACTTTTTTGGACATGTGCTCAAATGAGTGCCAATAGAGTCCGCAGTATTCAATGGCCAGTTTGGCCTCTGGTACCAGTATGTCAACCTCAAATCCCAACGACTTGTCCCTCGGAATTGGGTTAAAACCTAGTTTCCTAATTTCGTCAAGCAATTCAGACTCAGGCATCGATGACTGACTACCCACCACACAAATTGGGCACCTGTGCCCTTGTTGGAAGCTGTTCCACATTTTCGGAAAAACATGGCCCTCAGGACATTGCATGCCAACTAGCTGTTTGGAGTTAAGGTCTCCGTTGTGCAACAGAGTAAAGCCAGCATTAGCAAGCTCAGTTACGACTCGCTCGCGACCCAATGGCACATTGCCATAGCAAACCCCACAACGTTGGCCATTAGCGAACTTATTAGGAAACATTTTGATTTCATGACCAGATGGGCAAGTAAGGGACATCTTTTGGTCAGTCCCTATATATGGGGACCGGGCGGTGTATCCAGCATCGTCGAACATGTGCTCAATCAGTGCGGCGTCCTTCTTAGGGGTGCCGTGACACGTAGGACATTTGGACCCGTTATCAATAATGTTGCCAGTGTTGGTAGTGTATTCGTGGCCAAGCGGGCATGCCATGGTAATCACTGTTTTAGCCAAAGTGGAAAACACATGCGACACTACCGTATAGCCTGGCAATGCTGCCCGCACTCTAGACAACAGCTCAACTTCGACGCAGTGCCAACACTTGAACGATTGCACCTTAAGAGATGATAACCTGATAGTTAGCTGGTGTCCGAATTTGCATAATATTGGTATAGCCGAGTTCTTGAAATCCTTGCTAGCCAAACTACTGCCGGAAACTGCCAGCAGACTTTCTATTTGTTCAAGCTTTGACATTGACCAATCCTGCTTTCTGCCACACATGGCTCGCCGTTGTGGTATACGACTACTTTCTTCTCCAGAAGGTCGCGTAATATCCTCTTCTTTTCCGCCAGGTCTTGTGGCATTGATTACCTGTTTTACTAGATTTTCCTTATGTTTTTATTCACCACTGCTATTTTGTAAGGACGACACGTGCCTATTTGGTGCTCCGGTATTCGGGGCTATGTCAGGCCAAAAAACAACCGGAGGAAATAAAATGACAAATCCAGCACCTTATGCCACCAACACCTTTGGAGTTTCGTCCAGACCAATCGACTATACGGCTGGTAACGGATCTCCTACCATGCAAACTTACCACGGCGGCACCATTGTGGTAAACAACGCTATTGTGGGACGAATTGACTCGTGGGCATCGGCAGGTGCCTACTCTCGCGGAGTTGAGCTGGTGTATGAAGTAAATAAGAACACTTGGGGTCTACCCGTTGATGCAGTCCCTGGTATATCCACTGGGTTTAACGTCACTTGGACACGCGGCGAAGTTTGGGAGCAGGAGCTAGAAATCGCCATTGGCTATAAAACCGGTGTGTGGAACTCTCTTAACGATCAAAACCGGCCCTTTGCCGCCAATGAAATGTTGTTCAAAGGTGCAACGGCGTACCGGAACTGGCTATATAGCGGGTGCTGGTTTACCGGCAAAAACGCCAATGGCATGGAAAGCACTGGGAATGGGCGTATTATTGTCTCTTGTGACATGATGTACGTCACCAGAAAAAGAGTTCTGTAGTCCTAAAAGCTCCATAACAACCATGGGGCTCCGTATTGGCGGTTAAGACTTCGGTCGAAGAGATAGAAAAGATGTTAGGTGAGCTTGGCTATAGCCTGGCTCACCACTACTTCACGTCGTCCGATGTGAAAGTTAAGTGCAACAAAACCTACTGACAACCTTTTTGGCAGCCAATAGGCAATGCGCGTACCCAAAACGATCAACCATTGTCTTAAAATAGCCGAGCAGCCATCTGGTGGACCTTGTGGTATTTACGTCACTAGAAAAAAG
>Ga0315290_10001537_pt1 | contig 15831 bp, 14 predicted proteins | sample YL17G12_0_MG_FD_203627 | JGI IMG/M metagenome (GOLD analysis project Ga0315290, IMG submission 203627) | Sediment microbial communities from Yellowstone Lake, YNP, Wyoming, USA - YL17G12_0 | ecosystem: Environmental > Aquatic > Freshwater > Lake > Sediment | place: USA: Wyoming | collected... | reverse complement strand
CAATATTGCCCTGCGCCGCTAACGGCGGACCGCCAGCCAGACACTTAAGCTTTGCGAAGCTGGTGGGATCGGGCGCTTGACTCCACCCCTGGCTCGCTTCGCTTCCCAGATCGTGTTTCCCAGAATCAAATTGAGGGTCTCGTGACCCAAGGTCCGGCGCCGTTGCGGAACCGCAACAGAGCTTCAAAATGTTTTCGCCACAATGGGTCAATTGTGACAACCCGATGAGGCTACGCTGGACGATGGCGTAGGCCGGCAGCGAGGTGAGGCTTGATCGGTAAGCATCTGATTATATGCGAAAAAAATAGACAGTAGGCCGACTATCAGGAGGCTGTAATTCGGGTGTTTGGCATTTCGGCAACAGTCCTTGGCAGATTTGCGTCTGCGCCCGTGTCCAATGTTGAATGAGCCGGCAGGGCTGGGCTAGCTTTTGATCACGAAGACGGCGCGGGGCTGGGGGGTCAATCGCCAGAAGCGTAGAGAGAATTGCAGCGCGCATCGCTTTAGAGGGAACCTAGAGCAACTCCGAAAAATTGGAGGCTGACGAACGAATTGGGGGGGCGAGCCAGAGCCCATCTTAAAGGCAATGCCTTTGGAGTTCGGCTCGTTTCGCAGGGAAGACCGGCCCGGGCATCCCGGGCCGGTTCTTTTTTGGCCTCCAAAGCCCGAGCTTGGCCAGCCTACGCTCGACCGCTGGCGTAGTGCCGCAGCTTTCCGTCTCAATGAAATCCATGACGAGCAGATCGGCCCCCGCCAGCTCTAATCCGACGGGCAGGGGAGAGAGCGCCACGACGCGCGCGCCAAGCGCCTTCTACAACCGGTCTTTCACGAATGACCGCTTGACCCGCCGCCGTTAACGACCCGGCGCTCTGGTGTCACAAGCCTGCAACAAAATCACCTTAAGTCCCGCCGCATCGCTATGAAAATGAACGCTCACGACGTGCAACATCCCGGGACCAAGCGCTATCGTGCGCTGTTCGTCTCGGACCTGCATCTAGGCACGAAAGCCTGCCAGGCCGAGGCTTTCCTCGATTTTCTCCGCCACAGCGAGGCCGATCGCATCTATCTCGTCGGCGATATTGTCGACTTCTGGCGCATCAAGCGCGGCGCCTACTGGCCGCAAGCCCACAACGACGTGCTGCAAAAGCTGCTCCGCCGGGTCCGCAAGGGGGACGACATCGTCTTCATCCCCGGCAATCACGACGAGGCCATGCGCGACTATTGCGGCGCGCGATTTGGCGGCATCGCCATCGAGCGCCATGTCATCCACACCGGGGCGGACGGAAGGCGCTATCTCGTCATGCATGGCGATGAGTTCGATGTGGTGGTGCGATACGCCAAATGGCTCGCGCTGTTCGGCGATTGGAGCTACACGCTCGCGCTTTGGGCAAACACTCATTTCAACGGGGTCCGCCGCTGGCTCGATATGCCCTATTGGTCGCTTTCGGCCTACCTTAAGCAGAAGGTGAAGCGTGCGGTGAACTATATCGGCGAGTTCGAGAAAGCACTTGCCGCCGAAGCGCGACGGCACGGGGCGCAGGGCGTGATCTGCGGCCACATCCATCATGCCGCCATCCGCCAGCTCGGCGATGTGCTCTATATTAATACCGGCGATTGGGTCGAAAGCTGCACCGCTGTGGCCGAGACTGAGGAGGGAACCTTCGAGATCATCCGCTGGACAGCCCACCGCTCCGGCATGAATAAGGTCGATTCCACTGTCGAGGAGTTCGAGGCTGCCGCCTGATGCGAGTGCTCGTAGCGACCGACGCCTGGCACCCCCAGGTGAATGGGGTGGTCCGCACCTATGAGCGGCTGGCTCTGGAAGCGGGCAAGCTCGGCTTTGAAGTCAGCTTCCTCGCCCCGTCCGATTTCCGCACGCTGCCCTGTCCCACCTATCCGGAGATCCGGTTGGCGCTCGCCGGTCCGCGCGCGATCGCAGCGCATATCGAGAGAGCGCGACCCGATTTTATTCATATCGCCACCGAGGGGCCGATCGGGCTGATGACGAGGCGCTACTGTCGCAAGACCAGATGGCCGTTCACCACGAGCTATCACACGCGCTTTCCAGAATATGTCGCGGCGCGGCTGCCGGTGCCGGAGGCTTGGTGCTACGCGTTGCAGCGGCGCTTTCATAACGGCGCCGCCGCGACCTTCGTGGCCACGCGATCGGTCGCAGGCGAGCTTGAGGCGCGCGGCTTTGAACGGCTGATGGTGTGGTCGCGGGGGGTGGACACCGAGCTGTTCCGGCCGCGCAAAGTGCGCCTGTTTGGAAACGGGCCTGTGTTTCTGTATGTCGGCCGCATCGCGGTGGAGAAGAACATCAAGGCCTTTCTCGACCTAGATCTCCCTGGCCGCAAGGTGGTGGTGGGGAGTGGGCCGCAAGCCGCGGAACTGGAGCGGCTCTATCCCGATGCGCTCTTCACCGGGCCGAAGCAAGGCCAAGACTTGGCGCTCGCTTACGCCTCCGCGGACGTCTTCGTGTTCCCGAGCCTCACCGATACCTTCGGCCTCGTGCTACTCGAGGCCTTGGCGAGCGGGCTGCCGGTGGCGGGCTTCCCAGTGAGCGGGCCGAAGGACGTGGTCACCGAGCCAAACATCGGCGTGCTGAGCTTCGATCTCAGGGCTGCGTTGCTTGAGGCGCTGACACTCGATCGAGAGGCTGCCCGAGAGCACGCGCTACGCTACAACTGGGAGAATTCCGCCCGGCAATTCATCGATAATATGCTTGCCGCTCACCACATCGGCTTGCCGGATCGAAGGATCGGGCGCCGGCGCCGCCAAAAGAAAACGGCCCGGTTGGGGGGAAACCGGGCCGTCTCATTTTCATGCGTGAGTTTGGGGGACGCTTGGGGGATCTTGCGTCCTCCCAAAAATGGTTAGGGGCCCCCTGACTTTCAAGGACCCTCACGCCCAAATTTCTATCGAATGAGCTAAGTCTCAGACAGAGCTAGCAAAAAATTTAGCCGAACAGCGCCTTGTGCTTGGCCGCAGGGAGCTTGGCAAGCAGCAACGGTTCCGGTGGCTCAAATTTCTGCGCTTCGACCGCCGTAGCGGGCGAGGGCGCTTCAACGGAAAGCTGCCCGGCCTGGTCCGGAAACCGGTCTGGCAGTGGCCGGGATGATCCCGCGTCGGGGGCGGCTTCCGCCGTTTGTGCCTCCCGTACTGTCTCGACGCCGGTCTCGCCCACCGTGCGCATCGCATCGATGTCACCCTGCATCAGGCCGGTGCCGTCGCGTTGCGGCCCGTTGAGCAGACCCCCCGCTCGCACAAGTCGTTCCAGCACGTCGATTCTGACGTCGGTATCCTCGACCCCCCAAATCTCGATCATGGCGTTGATGCGCTGCTCGATGAAGCCCAGCACCTTGACCACCTTCCCGGTCCGCTGCCCGGTGATGTCCTGAAAGGAGCATGCCGTATAGATGTCGGTGTGCGCTGATCGATGTCGCAAAGGCCGGGTTCCGCGCCCTTCTCGCGCAAGATCCAGCCCACCTCCTGAATCTCTTCCGCCGCCTGCAGAATCTCCGAGGCGGCCTTCTCGGTCGCCTCGACGATGTCGTCGAGCTCTTCGGTGGCGGCGAGCAGCTGGTTCGGCGGTTTGATCGCGGCAATTTCGCGCCGCGTGCGGGCGATCGCCTTGCTCATCTCGACGAGCTCGCCCAACATCTGGTCTTGATGCCGGCGCTGTGGCTGGAGCATCGCCATCTCGAGCTTGGCGATCGCATCGAGCAGCATCTCGGTGTCGGCCGCTCGATTGCGGCGTGCATATTCGGCGAGGAACCAGCGGCCCCGCACCGAGTTGAGCAACACCGCCTCGACCGCGGCGTAATCGGCGTCGAGCCTCGCCTATCGCGAGGTCTTGGTTTGCGGTGGGGCCTCTCCGGCTTTTTCCAGCATGGTGGCGAAACCAGCGTGATTTGGGGTAAGGGCTGAGCCTAGAGGTGAACTCACAGGGATTCGTTAACTACAACCATGGTGCCGGTCTTGGCGCGCTTCAACATCACGCCGCTCGCCTGGCGCCTGGCGTTTCTTTATGCCGCCTTGTTCCTCGTCGTCGGCTGCTACCTGCCATACATGCCGGTGTGGCTGCATTGGCGGGGTCTCGATGAGGACGCGATCGCGTTCCTGCTCGCCACGCCGCTCTTCGTGCGCATCCTGTTCACGCCCGCCATCAGCTTTGCCGCCGACTGGACCGGTGCTCGCCGCGCTGTCCTCATCGTCCTCGCCTGGGGGTCGCTCCTGTCCTTCCTGCTGTTGTGGGTCTCCGGCAGCTTCTGGCAGATGTTCCTGGCAACGCTGCTGCTCGCCGTTAGCTGGACCACGATCATGCCGCTGATCGAGACCGTGGCCGTGAGCGGCGTCAGAAGCGCAGGGCTCGACTATGGCAGGGTAAGGCTCTGGGGTTCCGGCAGCTTCATCTTCGCCAGCTTCGGCTGTGGCCTGATGATCGGCGGCTTCGGCGCTGCCGCGGTGCTCCCGCTGCTCGTGCTGGCGGCGGCATTGATGGTGCTGGGCGTCCACCTTCTGCCGCAAGACATGGCAGGCGGCAGCGCCGCGAGGACGCCCGCGCGTCCCCGTATACGGCTCGCCGACGCAATCGAGCTTGCCCGCTCGCCCCGCTTCTTGCTGTTCCTGCTCGCGGCGAGCACCATCCAGGCGAGCCACGCGCTCTATTATACCTTCGGCACGCTCCATTGGCGTGCGCAGGGCTTCCACGACGGAACCATCGGCGCGCTGTGGGCCCTCGGCGTCGTGGCCGAGATCGGCTTGTTCGCGAACTCGGGGCGCATCCTTGCATCTTTGGGCGCGTCCAGATTGTTGTTGGCTGCTGGCGTTGCCGCCGTCGTCCGTTGGGCGCTGATGGCTGGAGATCCGTCGCTCTTTGCCACGGCGGTGCTGCAATGCCTGCACGCCTTCAGCTTCGGCGCGGCGCATCTTGCCGCGATCTACTTCCTCACCCATGCCGTACCGGAAGATCGCGCCGCCACCGCGCAAGGCATTTACGCCGCAACGGTGGCGGGGCTGGCCATGGGGCTCGCCACCATCGCCTCCGGCCCGCTCTACCACCTCCTGGCGGGACAGGCTTATGCGGTCATGGCGCTGCTTGCGCTGGTCGGGGCGGTCAGCGCCCGTCTCCTGCAGGGGCGGTGGCGGGGAGAGCTTGTGGTCGGGCTAATCGTGGTTCAGCCCCACAGCTCGGGCGGCGGTGGCAAGACCTCGCCGAACGCGTAGGTCAGGCCCGGGATGCGGTCGCGGGCGAGCAGGAGCGGGCCGTCGAGGTCGACCCAGTCCGCACCTTGCGCGACGAGCAGGGCAGGGGCCATGGCCAGCGACGTCGCCACCATGCACCCCACCATGATCTTGAGCCCCAGTTGCCGCGCCGCAGCCGCAGTCGCGAGCGCCTCGGTCAAGCCGCCCGTCTTGTCGAGCTTGATGTTCACGGCATCGTAGCGAGAGGCGAGTGCCGCCAGCGAAGAGCGGTCATGGGCGGATTCGTCGGCGCAGACCGGAACGGCTCGGACAATCCGCTGCAGCAGGTCGTCGTCGCCCGCTGGCAAGGGCTGCTCGACGAGCTCGACGCCTGCCGCGTGAGCCGCGGCGAGTAGAAATTCCAGGTCGCGAGGTCGCCACGCCTCGTTGGCGTCGGCGATGAGGCGCGCATGGGGCACGGCTTCGCGAATGGCGACGAGCCGCTCCTCGTCGCCATCGCCGCCGAGCTTGAGCTTCAGCAAGGGACGGTGCGCGGCTTGCCTCGCGCGCGTTGCCATCTCATGGGGCGAGCCCAGCGAGAGGGTCAGCGCCGTCTCCACCGCATGGATCAGCAAGGGATGGTGCGCGGCTTGCCTCGCGCGCGTTGCCATCTCATGGGGCGAGCCCAGCGAGAGGGTCAGCGCCGTCTCCACCGCATGGAGTGGATCAAGACCGACAAGTTCCGCGGCGCTCTTCCCCGAAACCTTGGCTTCAAGGTCCCATAGCGCGCAGTCCAAGGCGTTGCGGGCGGCGCCCGGAGGAAGCAGGGCGCGCAGCGCCTCGTGGCCAAGTCCTTGGGCGAGGGCGGGGGCGCAACTCTCGATCGCGCGCGCCACGCTCTCAACGCTCTCGCCATAGCGCGCATAGGGGACGCACTCGCCTCTGCCCGAATGGCCGCGCTCGCTGATCGTCGCCACCACCACAACGGCCTCATGCTTGGAGCCGCGGGAGATGGTGAATCCGCCCTTGATCGGCCAGCGCTCGACGCTGACGCCAAGGCTCTTGCGCGCTTCGGCCCATGCTGGCATCGCCGATCCTCCGGACGGCAGCATAACGCCTTTCTTTCTCCGGCTTTTTCATTCAAAAACAAGCAGCTTCCGGCGAAGCGTCAACAGGCATCGTCACCCGCCACAAACTGTTAGCCTAGGGCTCATGCTGAAACGCGACCATACCCTTAGTCTGTCCACGCAAGCCCGCGCCCCCGGCTTCCGCGTCGAGCTCAAAGGCACGACGTTTCGCCTCATCGCGAGCGGCGCTTGGACGGTCGCCGAGGCCACCAAGCTCGATATTGCGCTTAAGCGCCTGCGGGTGCCGATCCCTCCAACGCCCGAATTCACCGGCGAGATGGACATCGCCGCCATCGCCGAGATCGACACCGCGGGGGCCTGGCTATTGCAGCGGACGGCTGCTGCCTGGGAGGCTGGGGGTTTGCGCACCCGTTATGCCGGAGCCACCGATGGCTTCAAGATCCTCATCGAGGAGGTGCAAAGCCGCAGCGGCGCCGTGCGGCCGAAGCTCGAGAAACAAGGGGCCGCGCAGCAGCTTGTCGAGGATGTCACCAAGACGCTCACCGGAGCGTGGGCCGATGTGGTGCAGCTCACGAGTTTTCTGGGCGAGGTGACGGCGGGTCTCGGCCGCATGATTGCGCAGCCCTGGCGCTTCCGCCCCACCTCCTTCGTGCACCATCTCGATCATGCGGGCTTGCGCGCCGTGCCGATCATCGGGCTCATCTGCTTCTTGATCGGCGCCGTGGTCATGCAGCAGGGCGTGGTTCAGCTGAAGCCCTTCGGGGCCGAGCCCTTCGCCGTCAACATGGTGGCGATCCTGGCGCTCCGCGAGGTCGGCATCCTGCTCACGGCGATCATGGTGGCCGGCCGCTCCGGCTCCGCCTTCACCGCCGAGATCGGATCGATGAAGATGCGCGAGGAGATCGACGCCATGCGCACCCTTGGCATCGATCCGATGGATACGCTGGTGTTGCCGCGGGTGCTGGCGCTGGTCGTCGCCCTGCCGCTGCTAACCTTTCTCGGCGACATCACCGGGCTGATCGGCGGCGGCGTCATGGCGATTGCCGTGCTCGGCCTCGACGTTCCGACCTATATCGACAAGCTCCACGATGCGATCGACTTCCAGCACTTCATGGCGGGCATGATCAAGGCGCCCTTCGCCGCGGTCATCATCGGCCTGGTCGGCTGCCTCGAGGGGCTGAAGGTCGAGGGAAGTGCCGAGTCGCTCGGCACCCATGTGACCAGCGCGGTGGTCAAGGCTATTTTCCTCGTGATCATTCTAGACGCGGTGTTCGCCATGTTCCTGTCGGGGATCGGGGTGTGACGCTCGAGAACGGCCGAGAGGTGTTGATCCGGGTCCGCGGGCTCGCCAAGAGCTTCGGCGGCTATCAGATTTGGGATGGCCTCGACCTCGATGTCTTCCGCGGCGAGATCCTCGCTATTGTCGGCGGGTCCGGGCAGGGCAAGTCGGTGTTGCTCCGCGTCATCACCGGACTGGTCAAGCCGGAAGCCGGCGAGGTCGAACTGTTCGGCCGCAACGCCAAGACCCTGGCGCGGGAGGATCGCCTCGACATCGAAAGCCGTTGGGGCATCCTGTTCCAGGATGGCGCCCTGTTCTCCTCGCTCACGGTGCTGCAAAACATCCAGGTGCCGATGCGCGAGCATCTCGAGTTGCCGCAGTCCATGATGGACGACCTCGCTTTTCTCAAGCTCACCATGGTTGGCCTCCCGCCGGAGGCCGCGCACAAATATCCATCCGAGCTCTCGGGGGGCATGCGCAAGCGGGCAGGGCTCGCCAGGGCGCTGGCCCTCGACCCCGAGATCGTGTTCCTGGACGAGCCCACGGCCGGCCTCGATCCGATCGGCGCCTCGGATTTCGACCACCTGATTCGCAAGCTTCAGCAGACACTTGGCCTAACGGTCTATATGGTGACCCACGACCTTGATACGATCTTCACCGTGTGCGACAGGGTTGCCGTGCTGGCGGACAAGAAGATCGTGCGGACTGGCACGCCGACCGAATTGCAGCTCCATCCCAATCACCGGTGGATCGAGGAATATTTCTGCGGTGAGCGGGCTCGAGCGGCGCATCCGGCCGACCAGCCGCGACGACTTTTGGTCTGAGGAACTTGCCCGATGGAAACCAAAGCCAACTATCTGATGATCGGCGGGTTCGTGCTCGGCGTCGTCGCGCTCGCCTTCATGTTTGTCTTCTGGATGACCAACCTCGCCGGTGGCGGCAAGCGCTATTACATCCTGTTCGACGGTTCGGTGGCGGGGCTCACCTCCGGCTCGAGCGTCGGCTTCAACGGCATCAAAGTGGGCGAGGTGCAGTCGCTTCAGCTTGATCCCACCGACGCGCGGAAGGTGCAGGTCCTGATCAGCGTCCACCCCGACACGCCAGTGCGCGACAACTCGCGCGCCAACATGCAGTCACTCGGCCTGACCGGGGGCACCGGGATTCAAATCAGCGCTGGCACGCCTGATTCGCCTTTCCTGGTCGCTACCCAGGAAAACCCCATTCCCGTGATCCAGGCCGACCGTGGGGGCGGTCAAGGTCTGTTTGATGCTGCCCCCGCCGTGATGAACAATGCCAATGCCCTGTTGCTAAGGTTGAACGATCTCGTGGCGGAGAATCAAGATTCGATCCACAAGACGCTTAGCAATATCGAGAGCTTCACCACCATGTTGGAGCAGCGCAAAGAAGAAATTTCCCAGACCATCACCGATGTCCATGTTGCTGCCCAGTCTTTCAAGGATTTGTCCGGAAAGCTTGAAGTATCTCTAGGGGATAACCTTGATACGTTGACGCGCACCGCCAAGGACAGTCTCCAAGAATTCGGGAATTTCATGCGCGAAGGCCGTCGCACGGCGGTCACATTCAACCGCGTTCTGGAGAAGTTCGAAGCCAATCCCAAAAGTTTTTTGCTTGGTGGAAGCCAAGTCCCGGAATACAATCCCAGAGGAAATTGACACACCCCGAGGGCGCTTAATGAGGGTGTGCAATAACAGAACAGGGGGCGATCGGTCGTGTTTCGGTCGGCACCAGCTATAGCCACTGGCTTAATTTGCCTTGGGCTCGCCGGTTGCGCATTGGCGCTCGGCGGCAACGCTGCTCCTACGACCTACGACTTGGTCGCATCGCGCTCCTTCGCACCGACGCATAAGGGGGCCGGGTGGCAGCTCGTTGTCGCTGAGCCCACATCCGTGCATGCCCTCGACACGGATCGCATCATGGTGCGTCCGCGCGCCGATCAGATCTCCTATTACAAGGGCGTGGCCTGGAGCGATCGGCTGCCGCATCTGTATCAGGTGCGCATGATCGAGACCTTGCAGAACTCTGGCGCAGTGAAAGCGGTGTTTAGCAGCAATGACCGGGCCGATGGCGACTACACTCTCGCCACCGAGGTTCGAGCCTTTCAGATCGATACCACCAGCGGGCGTCCCGCTGCCGATGTCGATGTTTTCGCCAAGCTGATCAACAACGACACCTCCAAGGTCGTCGCCTCGAAGGGATTTAGCGCCAGGGTGGCGTCGGCGAGCGATGATCCTGCCGCTGGCGTTGCCGCGCTGAACCAGGCGCTGACCGAGGTCCTGCAAGACACCTCGACCTGGGTGTCCGCGCACCATTAGTCGCGCTTTCCCTTAAAGCCTCTAAGCCTCATAATACCAACGGCGTTGACCATCAAACGATGTGAGCCCAATTCCTCATACCGATTGACGTGATTGTTTCGGGCTGATGGATCAGCCTGTTCCAGGCATCGCAGCCGGCCGCAAGAATGTCTTCGTAGGTCTCGAAGACTCGGTTGGAGAGCCAGTTCTGGCGGATGTACTGCCAGACGTTTTCGACCGGGTTCAGCTCCGGTGAGCGCGATGGCAGCAGGATGATGGTGATGTTTTTTGGCACTCTCAGCTTGCCGGTTGTGTGCCACCCGGCCCGATCCATAAGAAGGGCCGCATGGGCGCCCTTTTCAACGGTGCGGCTGATTTCATCCAGATGCATCTGCATGGCGCGTGTGTTGGCGCATGGCATCATGACGGCCGCCCCGGTTCCCCGCGCCGGGCAGATGGCGCCGAATAGGTAGGCATTCTGATAACGCTGGTCGGCGGGCTGGCGTGGTCTGGTGCCTTTGCGGGCCCACAGGCGGGCAAGGCCGTTCTTCTGGCCGATGCGCGCCTCGTCCTGCCACCAGATCTCTATGGGTTTGGTGGCCGCAATGCCGCTCAAATGGGCAGCAAGCGTGTTGGGGAAGTTTTTTTGAACGCCTCGATCACCCGGGCATTCTGCTTAGGGTGTTGCGGGCGGGCACTCATGTGGGAAAAGCCCAGATCGTGCAGGATCTGCGACACCCAGCGCTCGCCATATTCGACCCCGAAGCGCTCCTTGATCACCGCACGCAGGTCAACCCGGCGCCAGCGGACCACCCCGTCGGTGTGCACGTCAGGGCCGGTCTCGACGATCGTGGCAAGCTCGCGCAACTGGTCATCGCTCAGCCTGCGGGTCGGGCCGGCGGACCAGCGGTCATAAAGTCCCTCCGGGCCGTCCTTGTTAAATCGCAGGACCCAGTGGCGAAGCGTCTGCCGGTCCATGCCGCTAATCCGCGCCGCCTCCGTCCGGTTCATGCCGTCATACACCGCTGCCAGCGACAGCAGCCGCCGGCTCTGGTTGGAATTTTCGCAACGCCGCGCAAGCTTCCGCAACGTCTGGCTGCCAAAATCGGACCGTAAAGGCAAAGCTGCTGGCATCGGACATCTCCTTTGCCAACCTTGAATCAGACAACCGCCGATTCGGGAATCCCCTTTGATTCAATCCCCAACGCCTTTGGTATAAGTCGCGGTTCCTCAGGGCTGAGGAGCGATGCGCCATGCATCGCATCTCGAAGCATCATGCCAACTATAGTGAAGAGGTCGAATTGTCGGCCTCACCTTCGAGACGGCGCGAAAGCACCGTCTCAGGGCGAGGACGACAGCTTGACGCGGCGTGCGCGTCTACCGCAAGCGCCCGCTGGCATGCGCCAGCAGCAGGTAGACGCGGCCCGTCTCCGAGGTCATGTAATTTTGCAGCATCCGCCCCTCGGGGTCGTTCTGCTCCGCCTCGCGCAACAGCCGCTCGAAATCTCCGATGTAACGATCGACCGTCGTGCGGAAGTCGCCATCGCGATCGTAGCGGCGGCTGATCTCATCGAAGGTCGCCTGGCCGTCGAGGCTATAGAGATGGCGTCCGAGCACGCCATGCTCGCCGGCCCGGAAGCGCTGCCAAACCTCTGCCGCGGTGCGGTGGTCGATCGCCCGTGCGATCTCGTCGAGACGCAAGGCCTGGGCCGGTCCCGCCGGCTGAGGTTGGGGCGCGAAATTGCCACGAGCGCCAAAGCCCGCGTCCTGCCTTTGCGGGGCGCCGCCGAAGCCTGGAGCGTCCGCGTCGGAAGGCCGCGCCAGCAGATCGCCGCTGCGGTCGGGCTGACGGTTATCGGGCTGGGCCTGCTGGGGCTGCTGGGGCTGCCCGCGATACGCTTCACTGCCGGCCGCCGGCCCGCGCCGGTCTGAGTGAGAGGCGCCCGACAGCTGTTGCGCGAGGCTGCCAGCGACCGAGCTGAGATCGCTACCGATTTGCGGCGGCGGTGCGAACTGGCGGCCTCTTGCATCGAACTGCGGCAAGGGAGGCGCGTCGTTCTCGTGAGCCGGGCGAACCTCTTCGCTTCGAAGTGAGAGGGGCTGGCCGCGCGGCGGCAATTGCGGCTGCCGGTAGGGCTCCGCGCCATTGCCTTGCGGCGCCACGCGCGTCAGCACGGGCGTGATCGCCTCGATCTCCTTGATCTGGTCGGCCAGCGCTTTCCGAATGGCCGCGGTCGCTTGCGCAGTCTGCTGCGGCAAGCTTTCCATCCGGCGCTGCATCTCCTGGCGCAGCGAATCGAGATCGGTCGCGGTTTTCTGTGCCGCGTCGCGCATGCCGCGCGAGGTATTGTCGAATTGGCCGCGCATCTGTTCGAGCTGGCGTCCGATCTGGGTGATGACGGTCTCGAAGCTGCCCTTGAGATCGGTGACCGCGCGCGCGGTGTGGGCCTGCGCCTCTTCGCGTAAGCGCTCGATCTGAGAAAGAGCCTGCTGCGCCTGGCCCGCGGTGTCGCGGGCGAGGGCGGAGCCGATCTGCTTTGCCCGCGTCTCGGTCTGGGTCAGTGTGTTCTCCACCATGCCGGCGTAGGACCGCATCACAGTATCGAGGTCCTGGCCCTTGGTGTTGACCGTATGCAGCAGCCCGACGATCGCCTGATGCCGGTTCTCCAGGATCGAGTCGATCTTGGTATTCGAGGAATCGAGCGCCTTGGCGGCGGTGAGAATTGCCTGGCCTTGGTTCTCGAAGCGCTGGGTCAGACTATGGATCTGCTCGAGCAGCCCGCGCGAGACCTCCCGCAAGGTCTGCGTCTGCGCGGTGAGGACGCCGATGGCCTCCTTGGACTGCGCCCCGACCTGATCTGCGGTCTGCCGGATCATGGTCGAGTTGTTGGCGAGCATCTCGTTGAGCTGCGTCGCCTGCTTGCCGAAGGTCGTCTCGACGGCGCGCGTATGACCGGCGAGCACCTGATCGATCTCGCCCGTGCGTTGGCCGAACGCCACGTCGATGGACTTGAGCCGCTCGGTCAGCGAGGAGGTGACGGCCTGGGTACGGTCGGCCAGCGTCTTGTCCATCGCGGCGGTCTGTTGGCCGATCGTGAGTTCGACGGCCTTGCTGCGCTGGACGAGGGAGTTGGTGAAGGCCTCCACGCGGTCTGCAAGCGTAATATCGAGCGCGATGGCCCCCTGATTGATCGCAGAGGCAAAATTATCCGTGCGCTCCTTGAGCGACTGACCGAGCATCGATGCCTGTTGGCTGACGGACATGTTGAACGCCTCGCTGTGGTCGCGCAGCGTCTTGTCCAGCGCTTGGGTTCCCTGGCCGATCGAGGTCGTCAAAAATTCGGTGCGGTCCTTCAGCGTCTTGTCGAGTGCGGCAGCTCCCTCGCCAATGGACGAGGCCAGCAATTCGGTGCGGTCTTTCAGAGTCTTGTCGAGTACTGCCGACCCCTGGCCGATAAACGCCGAGAACTGCTCGGTGCGGTCCTTCAGCGTCTTGTCGAGGGCCGAAGCCCCCTGGCCGATAAAGGTGGCGAAGGTCTCGGTGCGGTCCTTCAGCGTCTTGTCGAGGGCAGTGGTTTCCTCGCTAATGGACGCCGCCAACAGTTGGGTGCGGGTCTTGAGCAGATTGTCGAGACCCGTGGCACCCTGGCCGACGGATATGGCGAAGGTCTCGGTGCGGTCCTTCAGCGTCTTGTCGAGGGCAGTGGTTTCCTCGCTAATGGACGCCGCCAACAGTTGGGTGCGGGTCTTAAGCAGATTGTCGAGACCCGTGGCACCCTGGCCGACGGATAAGGCGAAGGTCTCGGTGCGGTCCCTCAGCGACTTGTCGAGCGCCGCGGTTTCCTCGCCGATGGACGCTGCCAGCAGTTTGGTGCGCTCCTTGAGCAGACCGTCGAGACCGAGAGCCCCTTGGACGACGGATGCGACGAAGTTCTCGGTGCGGGTCTTCAACGTCCTGTCGAGAATGAGCGCGCCCTGGCCAACGGACGTTTCGAGCGTTTTAATCCGCGCCGCCAGCGAGGTTGTCAGGGCCTCCGTGCGCTCCCTCAGCGTATTGTCGAGAGCCGCGGTTCGCTCGCCGACCGCGCTCTCCAACGCCGAGAGGTTCGTTACCGCCCCCTCGATGACGTGGCCGAGGCGCTCCTGCTCCTGGCCCAGACGCTCGAACAGGGCCGGCATGTGCTCTTGCACCCTGCTCTGCGCCAGATGCACCTGCTCCGCCGCTTCGTTGCTCCGCGTTACCAGGAGCTCGGTCAGCTGCAATCCTCGCTCGGCGAGCTTCTTGTCGATGCTGCCGCTTGCCGCGGTCAGGTCGCGGGCGACCTGGGCCCCGACCCCCTTCAACGCCTCGCTCACCCGTTCGCTGTTGTTGGTGAGTGCCTGGCGCTCGCTCGCAAGCTCGCTGATCAGGCCGCGGACGCGAAGCTCATTGTCGCTGTAGGATCGCTCAAGCGCAGCCACCTCGTTATGCACCAGGGTTTCGAGCTCGCCGGCGCGCCCGATGGCGCGGGAGATGGCGTCGTTCATTGCGGCGACCTGTCGGCGAATGGTTTGTCCAAGGGAGGCGACCGACTGCTCGGCTAGCTTGTCCGGCTCGGCGAGGCGGACCGCGACCTCGGTCATGGCCGAGGCCATCAGCCGAAGTTCCTGGGCGCGCCAGACGAGCAGCGCAAGAAACCAGAAGACCGCGATCGGAATGAGAATGGTCAGGGCAGCGATCAGCGCCGACGGATTGGCCAGCAGTTCGGGTAGGGTGCTTGGCGTGGCGAGCTGCGTCGAGATCAGGCCGTAGGCGAAAAAGCCGCCGATGACGAACCAAGCGATGGACGCGAACAGCGCGACGACGAATGGCGACTTGGACGGCTTCTGTTGCAGGGCAAAAATCAGTCCGCCGATCGAGGGCAGGTCATCATTGGCGGCGGCTGCGGGTATCCGGCGCTGCGCGGGGCCGGCTACCCGGCGGGCGCGCGTGATCGGTTTTGCCCCATCGGATGGAGCGGGGTCGGAAAGCTCGAGCGGCCTGTTGTCGTCCATCTTGCGCTCCGATGTCTTGCGCTGTTCGGCTCTCAGCCGCTCAGCGAGCGAGGGCCGTTTCTGAGCCTGCACGCTTGCGCCGGGCTCGATGGTGAGAAAATGCGCTTCATCCACCGGGTCGCCACCTTCTAGGAAGGCCGGACCTTCGACCTTGGCTTCTGTTGCCGCTGCGACAGGCGGCGATTTCGCTTGTTCCTGCGCCATCACGCGTTCCTCGTACAACTAAGGCTCATGAGAAAATCTGCGCCGCGCACTCGACGCCGCCACCAGGCGGCGCGGGCGTCGTAACGGAATAGTTTCCTTCCAGGTCGACACTATACCCGGACGTGGCCCCGAGACGCATTTTCCCCCGCTCTCTCATCGTTAACGAATTATTAGGACTAAAAAAAGCTTAATCGCCAATTTTGCTTTACGTGTGGCAAGTCATTCGTATTGTTGGTTAATCGCAAGCGGTGAGCTGCAAGGAAGGGCCTCGTTTACGGCCGTGGGTTGCAAAAACGCGACAGCAGATACCATCCCGAAGGGTGGAACGTGCGGATTTTACGGAAATGGCTTAGGTCTTTCTGCACTGCGGCAGGAGCTTGGCGTCGTTTCGGTCTAAACGAGGGGAAGATGGCATCATGGAAACCGAAGCCATTGGCTGGCCAGAAGGGACCGCTCACGAGCGCACAGGGCCGTCCCGTCCCGTCGATCTCGTGCACCTTTCACGCTATACGCTCGGCGTACGCAACCTCGAGCGGGAGGTGGTTGAGCTCTTCTGCACCCAGTCTGCCATCTATCTTGAGCGCTTACGCGAGGCGCCGGTCGACCGGCAGTGGGCCTTCGGCGAGGCTCGGGGCGCTCGCTTGCGCGAGCTCGAATCCTCCGTGGACGATGCCAAGGCCTATATCCGATCGCTGCACTAGGGCCCCGCGGGCTCGCGGCCCATTGG
>Ga0315290_10001536_pt1 | contig 15832 bp, 15 predicted proteins | sample YL17G12_0_MG_FD_203627 | JGI IMG/M metagenome (GOLD analysis project Ga0315290, IMG submission 203627) | Sediment microbial communities from Yellowstone Lake, YNP, Wyoming, USA - YL17G12_0 | ecosystem: Environmental > Aquatic > Freshwater > Lake > Sediment | place: USA: Wyoming | collected... | reverse complement strand
CACTTTCTTCCCCCATAAATCAGACCCTTGAAGGTGCGGATTTTGGTCCACGAAACAGGTAATGCTTCCCACATTTTTCAGCAAGGACGCTATCAGGTTACCGTAGAAGCCTGCACCATAAATCGCAATCACATCTGTTGCCTTTGTCGCTGTTTCAAAATCTCCAACACGTTGTGACATGTCACGCCAGAAGTGTGCCATCTCACGAGCAGCCGAGAATGTGTCTGCCACCTCAAGATATCTTGTTTCTTCCTCGATATCGGTCCCGATTGGGAGGCGGGCGGTAACCACAAAAGCAGCGTCGTGAGCAACAGCATCCACGTCGATGTGGCCGAATCCTTCGGTCTTGAGCAAAGCATGCAGAGAACCAGGACTAAAGTGGTTGATGTGGTCAGCGACAACAAAATCAGCTGCATTTGAATAAACATTAGGCACCACGAAATAGAACAGTCCGCCCGGCTTCAGCAAGGACTTTACATTAGCCAAAGTTGCATGCAAATCCGACACATGCTCCAATACGTAAAATGAAAGCACAATATCAAGCGTGCCGAACCACGCAGGGTCAGGCTGATGCACAGACCAAAATGGTCGTTTGGGAAAGCGGTTCCAAAATGGAACGTACTTGTCAGTGACATCAAAAAGAAAAGCTTCGATTTCAGGGTGTATGGACAGAACCTTCTTAAGTGTTGGTGCTTTCGCGCAGCCATAGTCGAGCACCCGGCTACCGGAAAACCAGGCCACTTTTGATAACAAGACCGAAGCCTGATGATCTGCACGAAACACAGGCCTACCGTCAACCACGGCGTATATCTGATCCTCATCCTCACTTGCAAGGTTGACCTCATATTCGTGGGCATAATACTCCTTCAGATTCGGTAGTTCGTTGGTCTGAAGATGACCGCAGCCAAGACAGAAATAGACACGGGTTTTCCCGGCCACCGACTTTTTCATGGTGGTGATGGAATGGTCGTTGAGCGATTCGTAGAGGGGCGCCCCAAACTCCTTACAACACACATTACAGCTAATGCTCATGTCTGTTCCTCCGTAAAATATTCTTGCTTCAATAGGACTCCTTCCGCATTTTATATCGCCCATTCTTATCAAGCCATATTACCGACAGCGGTCTCGCGGTCAGATAGTTCGAGAAAACGGACTACCGTTGAGCCCCATCCACTGTGAAAAAAGGATGACAATCGTATTTGTCAGCCAACTATGGGTGGCTGCGTGCCTGTCAATGACGAGTGGACAACCGGCTTACCCAGTTGAACATATTCTATATACTGTTTCTTGCGTGCCTCGTCAGGGAAGAACACATGCGACGTCCTTGACTGCCAATCGGGACATTTCCGGCAGACTTCCGGAAGATCAACGAAACGCCGCCGTTGGTGAAGCTCACGTATCCACTTCAATGGACCATTCCATATTTCTCTAATGGACTGTGTTTCAATATTTCCAGCGATGTATTTCGCTTCCGCATCGCACGGGCACAAAACGACGTTGCCGTTCCACAGAACTACTGCCGTATCCCGCACCCAACCGCAAGGAATACGATCGGAACCGACCGATACACGAAATTCGCCACCCGGTATAACACCTGCATGAAAACCCTTTGGATGGGTTTTGGTGATAATCCCGTGATCTTGCCAATAGGCGACAAAGTCGTCGACCTCCTGCTCGTTTTCATCAAAAACTGTAAACCCCACCTCAACAAACGGTTTATCCAACCCCTGTTGATTCATGGCTGACGTCAATGCATGGATGCCACGATAGACCCCTTCCAGCCCACCAGTCTTTTCTCCGGGCCTAACTTTTCGGTGCGTTTCAGGTTTGTGAGCATCACAACTTATGATAATCCTATCAACGTTACCTGCAAGTATCTGGGGAATATACTTCTCAACCAGGGTTCCGTTGGTGTTGAGGACGATCTTTTGACAGCCGAGGCGACGGGCCATGGCCAGTCGGACGAAAAGTTCATCACCATATGTTAGCGCTTCTCCCATGAAGGCAGGCAAAATGTCAGTCAGTGGGCTTTCTATTGCGATCTCGTGCACGATCTTACCAAACGTCGCCCGAGTCATGTTCCCCTTGGATCGCTCCATATAGCTGCGCCCGCAGTAGGTGCAGTGTTGATTACACGCACAGGTAGTCTCTATAACTACCTGGGGTGGAAATAACGTTTGGAAATAGTCATCAGTAGAAAACGGGTTTTCCTGAACTATCTCCTTCAGCATCTTACGGTAGGTGTTTTCTTTAGTGGGATTTGTCTTCACATTGCTCATTGCTTCCTCCTTGCGATTTATAATCACCAACCATTTGGTCTATTTCGCTTGTCTGTATCATTTTACACGACGTAGATATCCATGCGGCGCGACGGTGATGAGCAGCTTGTTCTCGATCGTCTTGTCGACCTCAAGATTAAGCGGATCGCCATCGGCTGCCTTACGGCCTTCGCCGTTTAAGCGTTTCAGGTATTCCCATACGGCGGTCTTGGGGTTATTGCCCTTGCCCCAGGGGCGGCCTGGGAACATGTCGTCGGGCATGTCTTCAATCAGTGTATCGAAGACACAACAATAGCTTCCTTTACAGATGAGCGGTGCGTAGGCTTCGAGTTCGGCCAAAACATGCTCATGCGTATGATTGGAATCAAGCACCACGAGTGCTTTCTCATATTTCTTCGCAATCTGGTGTACCTGAGCAATAATCTCTGGTGTGATAGACGAACCTTGAATCATCTTAATGTAATGTGACATCGGATGTGCTTCGATAGCGGTGCGGTTATGGGAACGGATGTCGATGTCGATACCCAGTACTCGGCGTCGCGTAGCTCGAGGATCAAGCTTTTGCCCGGACTCAACCGCTTCACAGTAGTCCAGCATTGCCAACATTGACGCGCTCATAATGACAGACCCACCATGGGCAATGCCGGTTTCGATAATGAGGTCGGGCTTGATTGACCAAATCAGCTCCTGCATGGCTACCATGTCCTGGGGGTACTGGATGATGGGGCGGCCTAGCCAGGAAAAGTTGTAAGTATAGCGCCCAGCAACACCAACAGCCAGCATCCAATCCAAAGATTTTGGGGGAAGCTCGGAATCCTCCCCAAGTCGAATGATGTTTTCCTTAACTTCTTTTTCAAATTGTGCGTTCATACTCATAGGCATTCTCAACCATTAGAAACCATAGTAACTTTATCTATACGACCGCCTATTTGCGCTCCGATATATAGAATTTCATAATATCTTGGAGGGAAGCCTGCCGCCTTCATTGCAAATGCTGTCTGATCAATATCGTATTCGACCCGATGCAAATGGATGTCGTTACCCGAGAGAACAGCAAAAGCGGCCATAGGATCACCGTCACGTGGCTGGCCAACCGAACCAGGATTACAGTATTTCTGCTGGCCAAATTCAATCAATACTTGCACATGCGTGTGGCCAGTAAACAAATTTATTGCGCCATGAGGAATATGCTTCACAGAAACTTTATACAAATATTGGTCGAGCGGATCTTGCCAGCCACCATGAGCAAAATAGTTGCCATCCTCGATCAGGGTAGAAATAGATCTGCTTAACCACTGCAACTGTGCAGAGGATACAATACTGCGCTGGTAATTCGTGATTTCAGAAACCATTTTCGAACGCGGGCAGTTTGTTCCACTAACCAGATAACTATCATGGTTGCCCATAAAATTAATAGCATCATGCTCCTTTAGCAAATCGATACACTCCCCGGGTTGCGCGTAATAACCAACAACATCACCAAGAGAGATGATCCGATTGCAGCCCAAAGATGACGCGGCGCGTAATACTGCGTGCAATGCTGGCAGGTTGCCGTGGATATCAGACAGAACAGCGATCATTTCAGAATAAAGTCCCCGGAATAACGCCACCCACGCCCTTGTATAACTTTTGGCGTTTCGGGCCTGATACCATCAAGGTAAAAATCAAGCGCCATCTCTGCCTCGTTATAGCCAAAACCGGCACGTAGCGAGGTGCTACTCGATAGCCTTGGGTTAATCTCAAGCAAGTAAGGGACGCCATTATCTTTGCGAAATTGGTAATTAGTCGGCCCAATGGGCTTGAAAAACATACTCAGCTTTCGCGTTGCCTGCTCAATGGCAGGATCTACTACCACTTCTGCATATTGGGTATTGCCAGCAGGCGAAAGTCGACGACGAAAAATAATGGGCGAAAGTGAGTTGCCATCGCCGAATCCAAATGCGCCTACGGTAAACTCTTCGTCATCATGACCAATTATTTTCTGGATCATGAAATTTCCATCTGATTTATTGACCCAGTATTGAAAATCGGTTTCGTCGTATAACCGAATAATGCCACGCGAGCCATTTCCCTGACGCGGCTTCATCAAGAAGGGCGGCATGCCAAGTGTGTCGACACACTCATGCCAATTCTGGCTCAGGACGGTTGGAATGGGTGCAAGACCTGCCTTAGGCAACTCCAGCCCTAACAACCACTTGTCCCGCGCCAACTCGATCAATTCGGCCTTGTTAAGACCAAGTGTAGCCCCAGTAGCACTCAACGATTGCCTTTTGGCATTCAGAAAGAACAAGTCGACTTCTATGCCAGGCAAAACAAGATCAACGGATTCTCTAACGAGAATATCCAGCCAAAAGGCCAGATATGCGGGACTGGATTCTTCACACGCGGGCTTGGCATAAAAAACATCGCAAAGCTGCGGCCCCATGGAATAAGCGTTGCGGTCTATACCAACCACGCGAACCGCCCGCCTGGATTGTCTCAGCGATTTGACTATCCCTTGGCCGATGATCGCACCAACACCTGTAACAACAACGGTTCGATAACCATGGCTTTGTAAAGCACTCATCATGTCACATCCAGCGGCCCAAACGCAGGCCAAGTTTCCTGGTCACGGATACGAGCCATGCCCTCCGTAATCGATATCGTTGGTGTCAGTCCAAGCACACGGAATGTATGCGCAGCATCTGGAAAATGAATCGGTCTGAAAGGTGTCTTGCTTGTGTCTACCAATACGTGGCCACCTTTGCCAAAGATTGAGTAGGCCGCCGTGGCAATTTCCTCATAGGTAAGAGACTCTGGATGCACGACATCAAAAATCCCACCCACCGTCAACTGGCCAGCTGCCACCATCATGTGGACGGTATCGTCGAGGTGCAAAAAGTTGCGAACACCGTCGGATCTGGGCATGTTGATATCGAGGCCTCTCGCTGCATAAGCGATAATTCTGCCAAACCACGTCTGGTGGCGAAGGCAAGTGCCAGCTGTGTCATAAATTTGAGAGAATCTCAAACTGCAGAAGCGGCGATTCAGCCGCTTCATGCCCCAATCGAGGAGTTTTTCGGCTTGGGCTTTGGTGAAACCATAGGAAGTGAATTTGCCAGGCTCTAATGTTTCCATTGAGAAAACAGACCCTGCATAAACAATGGCATTGCATCCAAGACACTCGGCAAGTTCCAGTACCCAAAGGCAGCCAGTGGTATTGACTTGGAAATTTTTCCTTATACCCTCACTGCTATCATCGGCAAAGCTGGCGGCGCAATGGAAGATTACATCCGCACGGGCGTTTTCAGGTAACGGAGAGAGAAATCCTTTGTTGAGATCGAAGTGAATGTCAGCCTTTGCATATCGCCCGATTGAAATAACCTTAACCCCCATTGATGAGAGTGCAGACACCAACTGGGCACCGAGCATGGAATTGGCACCGATTACTGCCGCTGTCTTCATTTCGGCGTAACCTCCATTAACAAACCCACACACAGATCGGGAAAGTCGATACCAACTTTCAGCATAGCTTGCAGATTGGCCCGGAAATCCGGCAGGGTTTTAAGTACGCCAATCGGCAGGGGTTTCAGGTAGATACCCTCTTCATGCACCACACGGTACCCATGATCGACAAGTAATTTCCGCAAGGTAACCCTGCAAAACTGACGTTTGTGTCCCAAAGCCAAGTCGTTCGCGTTCAAACTATTTATGTCATCGATGATCCCCAATTCAAACCCAAGTCTTCTATTTAGGGACTTGGCATTGGGCGCGGCAATAAAAATCTTCCCGGCTGGTTTGAGAAATTTCTTGTATCGCGCAAGCAGGTTCCCGGGATCATCAACATGTTCAAGAATGAAGCCCATAATGATGACATCAAATAATTCACGGGGTTCGAAGGTTTCAAAATAATCAAAAACAAGTTCCGCCGAGAAATCAGGATGATTCTTTCGAAAAAGCTCAATGACCACCTGTGATCCTTCTACTATGACGTGCTTATCGCAAGCCGCATTAAAGAAAGAAGCAGTAAAACCATGCCCAAGCCCAAGCTCAAGCAGCGACTTGCAATGTCCGAATCGCTCAACGATGCGCTTGGGGTACCAATGCAACACCAGATCATTTTCTATAGCTGTGGCGGCATTGGGAAGGTACTCGGACGAAACAGCATCAAGATTGTTCATTACTGACCCTCATAAAATCTTTCCAGTTCACAGATTCTGACTGAATTACGGAAACCCCCTCCGGCCCGCAATTGGCGACCAAATCTAGTGCCGTTACGTATGGAGTGAAATCGCCATATAGTTGCTGATAGGGAATACAACGGTATTGCATATATTGTACGGAAACACCAGATTGCTCAAAAAGCTGATGATCCAAGTAGTTTCGAGCCCCATGGCCAGTGATGTAACAGCTTCCGCCCAGGGCCTTGACCACATCGAGTACCCTTTGACTGCTTGCACCTTCTATGCTCAAGGAAGTGCAGTCAACAAAACGGGTGGTGCGAGTCAACCCGAAATAATCAGTCAGTGCGAGGAGGCTTGTGCGGGCAAGCTCGGCAATTGTACCGTAGGGCTGTGTCAATACGTGCTCGGCCAAGCTCAAGGCGTCTTGTGCATAGGGGGCTTGAGCAAAGCTGCCTCTAAGCATAGCCATATGCTTAGGCACCCAGATCTTTGGATCTTGGATGGTTACTTCATCTATGCGTTGGCCGAGCTTCAGGTTTCGCAGAGGCACAGTCATCCAGGCTGTGGAGCCATCGGTTTGCTTAATCTGTACGCGGTTGGTGAAGCTGCCCTTGGAGAACTGCACGTCATCGTAATGCACGAACACATCGGCTAGGCGGACCTGTTCCAACAGGCCGACCCAGGGAAAGTACATCGATTGAGAAACTACTACCCGTTTTTGCATCATTGGCTCCTAGGATTCAGAATCAAACGAATAACGCCACACACCCTTTGAATTTGCTCTTCGTCCAAGTCGTGATAGCTTGGCAGATTGCACGCATGCGAATAGATGTCATGGGAGACCCTATTTTCAGGCTGCGGACTGAACATCGGCAACAAAGACAATGGCCAGAAAAAAACGCGACCATCGATGCTTTCCTCCCGAAATGCCGCCAAGAGTCTTTCCCAATCGAGCGCTACGCCATCATCAAAGATAATGCTGGGCATCCAGTAACCGTTTACCGTTCCCGCTTTTTCTGGATTCATGCGTACGGGCAAATCTTTCAGCCGTTTCTGGTAGCTCGCAAAAATATGACGTTTTGCGGCGATCAACTCATGAATGCGCTCCATCTGCGCGCATCCGATAGCGGCCTGGATGTTGGACATCTTGTATTTGAAACCCACCATGTCCGGCCAGAACTGCTTGGTCTGACCGCGTGCGCGTCCGTGGTTGGAAAGGGTCAATACTTGTTCGTACAAGTTCGGATCGTTGGTTACGAACATACCGCCCTCACCGGTCGTGATGGTTTTGGTGCCATGGAAGGAGAATACGCCGAATTTGCCGATGGAGCCCGCATGTTTACCGTCGTAAATCGAGCCGATGGCTTCGGCGGCATCTTCAATCACTGGGAGGCCGTGTTTCTCACCTATGACCAGGAGTTGATCCATCTCACATAGGTTGCCGTAGAGATGGACTGCGATGATGGCTTTGGTACGCGGGGTTATAGCCGCTTCCGCCAACTCCGGGTTGATGCACCAGGTATCCGGCAGGATATCTACGAATACCGGCTTTGCACCCAAGTGCACAATAGGCGCGGCTGTGGCAATCCAGTTGGTGTCAGCCATGACAACCTCGTCTCCCGGGCCGATGCCCAACGCTGCAAGCCCCATGTGCAAGGCACCCGTACAGCTTGAAGTGGCGATCGCATATTTCACGCCGAGGTATGCCTTGAAAGCTTCTTCAAAGCGGATGATATACTCGTAGCAACGCTCGCCCCAACCATTTGCTGCGGCATCAGTCGCATAGCGAATTTCAAGCTCCGTAATGCTGGGCTTGGTGTAGTAGATGCGGCTCATCCTTTGAACTCCATAACCTTGATTTCAGGTACAGCCGACACAAAACTTCCTCCCCACTCTCGCACATATACATGTTGCTGAATTATCTCCTCGGCGATGTTCCAGGGAAGAATCAGTACGATATCCGGCTTGTCTTCCCTCAGGGCCTCAGGCGGCAAAATGGGGATGTGGCTGCCGGGAAGAAATTTCCCTTGTTTGGAGGGTGCTGCGTCACAGACATACGGCAGCAGGTCGGGCTTGATTCCCGCGTAGTTGAGCAGGGTGTTCCCTTTGGCGGCGGCGCCATAGGCGGCGACTTTCTTGCCGGAGAGCTTTTGTTTGATCAGGAATGCCAGGAGACCGTCCTTTACCCGATCGGCCTGCCGCTGGAAATCCCGGTAGGTGGTCAGCATCCGCAGCCCCTGCCTTTTTTCTTCAGCCAAGAGTGCCGGTACTGCCTTCGTCTGGGGGCGCGGATCGTCTGCATGGCAACCATACACACGCACACTGCCTCCGTGGGTGATCAGTTCTTCCACATCGAACACCCGCACCCCGGCTATCCCGAAGATGCGGTTGACCGTGTAAAGAGATAAATAGGAATAATGCTCGTGATAAACCGTATCGAACTGGGTTTGCTCCATGAGGCGCATCAGGTGGGGAAATTCCAGGGTGATCGTGCCACCGGGTTTGAGCGCGGCTTTCAGCCCTGCAGTGAAATCATTGATGTCGGGCACATGGGCATAGACATTGTTGCCGATGATGAGGCCGGCCTGTCTGCCCTCACTCTTGAGCTGGTTGGCCAGCGCCGCGCTGAAGAATTCGCGAAGAACTGGAATGCCGATTTTCCCGGCTGCTTCGGCCGTGCCGGCGGTCGGTTCGATGCCGAGGCAAGGAATATTTCCGGCAACAAAGTTCTTCAGCAGATAACCATCGTTGGAGGCAATCTCGATGACGAAGCTATCCGAGTTAAGTCGAAGACGTTCCGTAATTTTCTCCGCATACCGAGCGGCGTGATCGAGCCAGCCCTGCGATACGGATGAGAAGTAGGCGTAGTCACCCGTGAACAGTTCATCGGCGCGGGCGTAGTCTTCTGTCTGAACGAGCCAGCAGTGGGTGCAGACATAGAGTTTGAGGGGGAAGTAAATCTCCGGTTTGGTCAGGTCTTCCGCTTTCAGAAAGGCGTTGGACGGCGGGGCAAAGCCGAGATCGAGAAAGACATGTTCCAACGGGTTGCGGCAATGGCGGCAATTCATAGGGAAATCCCCTTGAAGTTATTGTTAATGAGCGGGTAACTCCGATCTTTAGGGGAAATCACACCCACGGGTAACGGCCAATTGATCGCCAGAGCAGGATCATCAAATCTCAATTCATATTCATATTCCGGGCTGTAAAATGCAGAATGATGATAAATCAATTCGGCATTATCGGTAAGAGTCTGAAATCCATGTGCGAATCCCTCTGGGATGTAAACCATGCGCATATTGTCTTTCGACAATTCCACGCCATACCATTGCTTAAAGGTGGGCGAACCTGCCCTGATGTCTACCATGACGTCAAAAACGGTCCCATGAACACACCGGATTATTTTTGTTTCACAAACCGGCGGGAGTTGATAATGCATTCCCCGGATCGCCCCTTTTTGCCTCGTTAAAGAATGGTTGATCTGAACAATCTGCTTATGAAAGCCGATTTTTGTAAATTCCTTTTGGCAAAAGGTTCGTACAAAGAGACCTCTCTCATCGACGAACGGTTCAAGTTCAATGACATAAGCTCCCGCTATTGGCGCTTCAACAAATTTCATTCTTCCGCCCATAAAATATGTTTGCTTTTTGCATCTGCGATATACCTGTGAAGATCCTCAAGGCTCTTTACTTCTTTGGATTCATAAAATGCCCTGTACCATAGAGCCGTTTTCTCAACTGCGCTCTTTCCATCCCATACAGGTGTCCATTGCATTTTTGTACGGGATTTTGAACAGTCGAGCCTGAGCATACCCGCCTCGTGCGGCTGATCCGGAATCCTATTTATTTCATAGTCAATTTTCGGCCAGGCCTTTTTTACCTGATTTGCAATCTCACCCACCGTTGCATTCCCATCCTCGGTTGGTCCAAAGTTCCATGCTTCAGCAAATTCTTTCTGACCTTCCAATAGCTTTTGCCCGAGGAGCAAATATCCGCTTAATGGTTCAAGAACATGCTGCCATGGCCGGGTGGCATGTGGGTTCCTGATCTTTACTGTTTCATTTTGGTTTGCGGCACGCATCATGTCCGGGATAAGCCGGTCAATAGCCCAATCGCCCCCCCCGATGACATTTCCAGCACGGCCGCTCGCCAGAAGAGTGTTGTGTGCACTACGATAATCTTTGAGATTGAAGAAAGAATTGCGCCAGCAACTTGTGATGAGCTCAGAACATCCTTTCGAGCCGCTGTAAGGATCATATCCGCCGACAGGATCGATTTCCCTGTAACCCCAGGGCCATTCTCTATTCTCATAACACTTATCACTCGTGACATTCACGATGGCACGGACTGTGCCGTTTTCTCTTGCCGCCTCGAAAATGTTGATGGTACCCATAACATTGCTGGTAAACGTTTCAACCGGATACTTGTAAGAAAGTCTAACGATAGGCTGTGCAGCAAGATGAAATACAATTTCCGGTTGCTGCTCTTTGAATACCTGTTTTACTTTTTCTGCATCGCGAATATCGCCAATAATGGAGTTTATGCCCATACTGAGTAAGTGGAAATGGTTGGGTTCTGTCGGCGGCGGAAGGGAATAACCGGTGATCTTTGCGCCCATTTGTGAGAGCCATAGTGCCAGCCATGAGCCTTTGAAACCCGTGTGGCCTGTGATAAGGACCCTCCTGTTATAATAAATGCGATCAAACATAAATTAGCTCGTAGTTAGTAGCTCGTAGTTAGGAGTTGGTTATTGCTTTCTTTTCACAGAGTTTATGAAACCATTAAGCATTTTTGCGATTTCTCTTGTTTCATTTTTCACAGCAAAGAACTCTTCCTGTGATAGCCAGTTCCGTTTTATAAATATTTCCAAAAGTGTCATGGTTTCGTAAAGAGATCCTCTTGCAATATAAAGAAAATGGACAAATTCATTTTTTGAAAAACGTCCTTTGCCTTCCGCAATATTCATCGGAACGGATGTACAAGATGATTCTATTTGCTCAATCAACCGATAATGGGTTCTTTTTGTACCTATGTTTTCGGCAATAGTCAAAATACGATCCGCCCATTCAAGTGATCTCTGCCAGATAAGCAGTTTTTCATACCCAAACTCAATAATATCAATGCCACTCAAATTCCACCCCTCCCATCTACCACCTACCAGCTACCAACTACGACCTATCAGTTATTTACTTCCATGTCTTCCATTTAGCCTGGCCGTCATCCCAGAGTTTGTTGAGATATTCCATGTCGCGCAATGTATCCATGCAGGCCCAGAATCCGCGATGTTTGTAAACCATCAACTGACCCTCTTTGGCGATTTGCTCTAAAGGTCCCACCTCAAGATCGCAGGAAGCATCTTCCGTCAGATAATCCAATATTTTTCGGTTGAATACGAAAAAGCCTCCACTCACCAGGGTTGCTCCATTTTTCGGTTTTTCGGCAAATTGGGCCACCCGATCGCCGACCACCTTCAATTCTCCAAAACGGCCCATCGGGTTGATCCCCGTCACCGTGGCTATTTTCCCGTGTGCATGATGAAACTTCAGCAGGGCATGGATATCGACATTGGCGACGCCGTCTCCATAGGCCACCATGAAGGTTTCATCGGCGACATATCTCCCCGCTTTTTTTAATCTCGCACCCTTTAGCGATTTTTCACCAGTATCCACCAGGGTGACTTTCCACCCGACCTCGCCATGGGAATAGTGAATAAAGAGATTCTCTGATCTTCCGAGCTCCAAAGTCACATCGTTATTCATCAGTTCATAATGACAGAAATAATTCTTGATCATTTCACCTTTATATCCGAGAGCCAAAACAAAATCATTACATCCAAACTGTGAATAATACTTCATGATATGCCATAATATCGGGCGATCTCCGATGTTGACCATAGGCTTAGGCCGGAACTCTGTCTCCTCACGTAACCTTGTTCCAAGACCGCCGCAAAGAATGATTACTTTCATTTTATAACCTCCCACCAGTTACCTTGGTCAAGATAACAAAATCGTAACACTTTAGTTTTTTGAAAAAGAGGTCTGATCAAGATATCGTAATATCTCAAATCCCCCTCAATCCCCCTTTTTCAAAGGGGGAGGTATTTCTCCTCCCTTTGGCCTCTGGCCCGGTGGGCCGCTGGCCCGGAGGGCAAAGGGAGGCGGGGAGGGATTTTATGAAGGCTTTTTCAAAGCGCTAAAGTGCTACACAAAATCAAATAGTTATGTTTGCACATTCTCCCATGGTGCCAGAACTACTCGCAGACGGATTGAGATGTTTGAAGCATTTCATGTAACACTGAAATAAATCTGATCTTTCCGGATAAATCAGAAGAGCTTCCTGAAGGGTCTTAAGCAGGTTGCTGATACGATAAGATCCGAGGGTTGTTATCTCCTTAAATGAACCAGCTTCTGATCTATCGTTGCGCCAAGTCCAATAATAAATGCCCTTCGATATCAGGGCTACGGCCCTGTCAATCTCATATTTCATGTGGTTGCCGTATCTGGCCTTGAAGCATTTGATTGTTTCTTGTATTAGCGCCTCTTTTTGGGAAATCCGGAGATGAGAATTGTTGATCAGGTCAAGGTGAGCATAGGTTAATCTGCAATGAGGCAAAGAAATTCCTTGCTGAAATAAATCAGGATCACAATCCGCAATAAGCTGTGCATTTCTCTCGTCGGGAGATTTGTAGTTATAATTTCGCGTAAATCTTCTTATAAACAACGGCTCAGGTATCTGTATAATCTTTCCGGACAGCGTCACTTCAGCCAGAAATAAAGTATCACTGAACAAGGACATGTCCCATGAATTAGTCCTCTTCAGAACTTGGGTGCGAAATAGTCCCAGCACCATATTGCATAAACCTAATTCCCAAATAAGATGTCTGAAGCGTTCAACCGGGTCATTTTGGTCAGCGTTGACATGATCTTTGGCGAAACCAAGGAATTCTGAATTAGAATTCAGCAGCTTTGTCTGCGGATATACAAGGGAGACGGAATTGTCAGCCTGAAGTATTTTAATGCATTTGCTAATAAAGGCTTTTTCATGCAGATCGTCATGGGTTGCGAACATGAAATACGGAGCCCTTGCGAGACCGAGAACGTTAAAGAAATTCAGCTTCATTCCGATATTTTCTTTAAGGCGGACATAACGTATTCTTTTGTCAATTTTTTTGTACTTGTCACAGATTTCGCTTGTTTGATCATTGGAGTTATTGTCTGAAATGATCAGTTCGAATGCTTCAAAATCCTGAATCAAAATAGACTCGATTGCTTCGGCGAGATACTTTCCGCCATTATAAACAGGCAGGCCGACACTGACAATGGGGTGGTCCTTTTCATAATAATGATTTTTGACAGGAATATTAGATTGCTTTTGATCCGATTCCAGAGAAAGAAGTTTTCTGCGTGCTTCAATAACTTTATTTTGATCAGGTTTGAGTTCTAACGATTTTTCAAAGTTGAGTTGAGCCTTGTTGGCGTCTTTTAACTGTAAATAAATAAACCCAAGCTGATTGAAGATTTTAAAATCATTAGGATTTAATGCCGCATATTTTTCCAGGAACATTGAGGCTTGAACGAATTGTCCGTTTATAGAATAAAGATTAGATAAATTTAAATACGCGTCAGGGAAATTATTATCCGCTTCAAGGGCTCTTAAAAAATATTTTTCGGCCTCTTGAAGATTTTTTTCTGAAAATGCGATAACACCAAGGTTATTTAAGATTTCAGGATGATCGGGTGTAATTTCGAGGAGATTCTGAAAGATTACTTTAGCATCTTCAATTTTGCCTTCCTGGAAAAGCCTTTCTCCTTCAGATAGGTTGGGATTCATAAAATCTCCATTTTTTTATATACTCCTCGAAGGATATGAACGTTATGAATGATTTGCCTTCAATCCTTCACCAGAAACGGATGAGCCATATCGTCCAAGGGCGCCTGAAATCCTCGACAATTTTCATGATCTCGTTGAGGATCGCCATTCAGATCGCATTGGAAGAAGCGAAAGTGAGCGTCTTTCCTTTTTTTATAGGGAAGGAAGACAGGATGTGGCTCGGGAGATCTGCTTATGCCGATGACATCTAAACCCTGTTCAAGGGCATAATCTACGAAATGTGCCCCGGAAAAAGAGTTGCTGCCAATAACGATAATCTTTTCCATTTACGACGTAATTCCTTTCGTGTTCTGGTTTGCTACGTACGATAGTCAGGTCGATCCAATAGTGAAGAATCGCGGTGTGGCAGGTTTCGGCCATGCCGTAGGTCTGGGCAGGGATGTAGAAATTGAGATCCCCAAGACGGCGCAGGGAATTTTCAGAATCCATAGCCGATAAGCTAACTACCTTTCCGCCGTGCTTTTTTGTGGTCTCTGCCGCCTGAAGAATATTTGGCGACTGACCAGAACTGCTAATTGCCACGACCGTGTCGCCTGGAACGAGGCGTCTTTTCAAGGGCTCAGAAAATATTTCCTGAAAGGATAGATCATTGGCGATTGCCGTAATAAGGGCTAAATCCGTGAACACCTCCGTGTGAACATGGGCATTCTTGGCCAAATCAGCGGCCACATGACTGGCCATTGAAGCGCTGGCGCCGTTTCCGATGAGAAAGATTGTTCTTTTCTGTTCTCTAATCTGTACCGTCCAATCGACCCACAGGGCGAAGGCGGCCTCGATGTCAAGAGGTTTCCCATCGCAGTTTGTGGCTGTCAGAGATAGAAGAGATTTTTCTATTTCATCAACGTTTATTGACCAAATCACTGTTTTATCCTCACAATGGTTTTGAATTAATTCCCGGTTGCATACAGGGCCTCTCTCTGTCGGAGCTTTTCATCCATGGGTTGCCGAACCTCTGACCGTGGGGCTTTCCGCTGCGCCTCCCCGGTCCCTCTCAAACCTTTCATCCTTCAATCCTTAACCAGAAACGGATGCACCATATCATCCAACGGAGAAAGCGGTGCTGTCCGAATGCGATAAACCAGATTGATCGATTGCCGTGCCTCGCCAATCCCGAAACCTCTCCCTGCCAGAACCTCTTCATACACCCGCGTGTGAAGATCGGTAAACCCGTCTGTAAACTCGATCTCCTCCCCATCAATGGTGATGGACCGGTAGGTGCTCCGCACACCCGGGGCTGCCTCGTAAGGAAGATCATGGGGATCGACCGAGAGAAACCATTTGACGCGGGCCCGCTCAAGTTCAAGGTAACCGCTCATCCTCTTGGCATCAGAATGATAAACCCGGCATTCCCCCGCCTTTCCGAAAAGCCAGAGCAAAAGATCAAAGAAATGAACCCCGATATTGGTGGAAACTCCCCCTGACTTTTCGATGGAACCTTTCCAGGATACGTGATACCAGGCCCCGCGGGAGGTCACATAGGTAAGGCAGACCTTGTGCTGACAGC
>Ga0315290_10001535_pt1 | contig 15839 bp, 15 predicted proteins | sample YL17G12_0_MG_FD_203627 | JGI IMG/M metagenome (GOLD analysis project Ga0315290, IMG submission 203627) | Sediment microbial communities from Yellowstone Lake, YNP, Wyoming, USA - YL17G12_0 | ecosystem: Environmental > Aquatic > Freshwater > Lake > Sediment | place: USA: Wyoming | collected... | reverse complement strand
AGGTTGGAGTGGGGGCGTAGAGTCAACAGGACTCATGAAGTATCTATTATCAGAAACAAAGGATGAGGTTGTTGCTGTTCATATCTACGCTCCCAACTCTTTGAATCGTGCAGACCTTGAGTGGGATGCTGTACAGCGGCTTAATCCACTACTGCAAGCCATTCGACCATTCGAATTACAACGAGTTGATATTCACTTCCCTTGGGATACTTGTGATCCTGAAGTGCAATGCACAGTGCTGCCTGCACTTATGAAAGGCTCAAGAGCAGATCGTTTCTTGCGTGGATTATGTATTGAAGATATCTATCCAAGTGGGCTACACGAGAATAGAGATCGATTAGTGAAGTGGACAAACTTTTGGCTGAAGACCAACGCTGACATTAGCCCAGACATTCCAATGTTCTATTGGACGAAAAAGCAGCATATGGCTTACATCAGTGAGTATCTGCCGCTAACTTACTCTTGCTTGTCACCAGTGAATGGGTTAGCTTGTGGCAAGTGTCGTACTTGCTTGCTTAGAAAACTATGAAGAATGTAGCAGCATCAAATGTGCTTGGTTCTGCATAGTCAACCCAGAACGGCCCACCCTGATAGTAGAAGTCGAAGTTCTGTGCATCAATGTTTGTGCGTGTTGTCGTCCAGTTGAATGCTGTTCCACGCCTTACTGGACTTATCTCATACGGCGTGTAAGTTGGATTAGGCAACTGACTGAAGATTGGTCCACCTTGGTAGACACCACCATATCTTAGTTGCCTCATCGCAGTTATTCTGAACGGAGCACCACGCCTTACAGGCATGTCAGCATAAGTGTAGATTGGTGGAGTTATCTCATCACTGAATCCAAAGAATGGAGCACCTTGACGATACCAACCATCCGTACCATCTATGTTTGTACGTGTAGTTACAGGGCAGAATGGAGCACCAGCGCGAACAAACCGCATCTGAAGTAGAACGGTTTTGCTCGCTATGGTCATTATGGTGCCTGGGTGATTGTTAAGTCATCCCAAACTGCATCTGTTGCCGCTACTAAAGAATCATAGAGTACCCACGCTTCAACATCGAATACACAATCTTGTGTTGGTGTGAATGTGATTGTTAGTAGTTGCCAAGTACCAGTTGTTCCAGTGAATGTTACTGACTGATTAGTGGTGTACCCAGGTAAGAATATTGCTGGTACACGAATACCACATTGCTGATTAGCAGCAGTTCTTTTCACATAAGCAGTGACAGTGACAAGTTTATTTGCCACTGCTGCTGCACTTGCGAGTTTCAAGGTATTTGTTGATCCAATGTTTCCAGCAGCGAATCCATTACCAAAATACTTCCACGCCTTAGATCCAACAGTGTGAACATCACCTGTTTGAAGATCAAAATATGAAACCGCGGCACCTTGACTACTTAATCCAACAAATACAGAGGCAGTTCCAGGACCGTTTATGTCTTGAACATACAGTTTATTATTAATCTGGGGATTTGTTACAGGTATCCATTTTGATACATTTGAAGAAATATTACTTGCACATCTTGCTATTATTCCATCACATGATGGATTCATAAATGATCCGGCACCAGCAAAAGTACCAACATCAACAACTGTTCCGAAAGAATTTGAAGCCACAACACCAGCAGTTCCACAATTCATACTTACAATAGATATGTAATCATTAAATGATGAGTTTAAGGTAAGACCATTTATCGCTGAACCTGATGTGCTACCAGTCACAACAGGACCCTCAATTCTATTAAATGTCATTCTTGAATTATTGCTTGCAGCAATATTACCACCAAGATTGCTAGCAGTTGATGGAACAATATTCTTACCGACAACTGTTGTCTGCATTAATGTAAATGTGAAAATAGAGTTACCCCATATGTTTGGTAAATTAAGGGTCGCTCCTGAACATCCAGTGCCGAAAGTTATTACGAAGTTTGTTGTTCCGTTAGTGTAATAATCAACACGATACAGTTTAGAAGCAAGATCCCATAAATTATTTGCAGAAAAACCTGCGAAATTTAACGGTACGTTTGTTGCGCTTATGCATCCGATCTTATCCCATTCCTGCGCATTACTTGTCAGGGTAATGCCAGTTGAAACTCGTACAGCAACAAGATTTTCAAATCTCCATCCCAGATTGGTATTATTCAGAACGGTTCCCAAACACACCAAATTATCAGCAAATGTGTATCCATTTTGTGTAGTTGTACCCGTATCCCACCCAAATGTGTACTTACATAAAGTTTTTGTACCGGTAACCCAGACGCCAGCGCGATTAGTCTGACACCAAGTTGTAGCTGCTGGTCCGGTTGTTGCATACATTTTGTATGTTTCTCTCTTGCGAGTTGTGAACGTAGCAGTGGTCCCGATCCATGCTGTATCCATCATTGATGATGTCAGACATCCGCCACCAGCAACAGTCGGTGCATATGCAGCCATCAAATAGACATCGGCGTTACGAATACTTCTGATTGGATACAAAGTATCGTCGTTATCTTCAATAAGACTCCATAGTGTTAGCCCGCTTGCTGGACTTGCAAAGAACTCAGCAAAGTAGAATGTCAATGAGTGAGTGTTGGTTGTATTGTATGAAATACTGCGAATATTGCTTCCAAGAGCAGCACCGTTATCAATCACGATTGGATACCAAGTGGTGGCTGCATAGTTCCACTTCGGGGCGACTAGTGTATTCACAACTGTGACACCAGCAGCATCAGAACATAGTCTGATATTCAAATTCTGAGCACCTGTGCAATCAAATGCAGCACTTGGTCTGAACCAGAAGCATACTTGTTGATGTGCGCTGAAGTCAGTCACTACTCCAAGATCCTTGTATGCACCCTGAAGTGATGCAGCATTGACAACCTGCAATGCGCTACCAGTGCCTGGTGTTGTTCCCCACATCATGTATGCGGTTGCTTGGTTGTTGGTTACTGTTGCGCCTGCGCCTAGTGATACCCATCCTGCTTGAGCAGCATCAATTTGCTTAGTTGGTGCAGCAGCGAAAGTCACGCTTGGTTGAATCTTTCTGTCTGTCCAAGTTGCCGAACTTACGTTGGTTGGGTCTGGACTCTTAGCAACGCGGACTTCATCGCCCGGGTTTAGTCTTACTGCTGTCGGGCCGTTTAAGAATGTCTTCCACGCCTGCGCCCATGAAAGCCCTGTGTTAGCATCGTTGCCTGCAACTGCGTCTAAATAGAATATTGTCATACTGGTTCCTCTGTAACTGCATCTTCAGCATTCCACTGATCAATTAGTGCCTGTGCTGTTGATTCGATATCTTGCTCTGCTATTTCTACCACTGTATTTCTATCTGTTTCACCCTTGATGAACTTCAATAAAATACCGTTTGGTGTAGTTTCGCTACTTTCAAATGTCCACATATTAGAATCCCTTTACGTATGATACAACGTCATATTTACTTGCTGGTGCGTTGTAAATGAAACCAATTCTGTCCATTAGTCCCACTGTTGTTGATAATGTTATTGATGGAATGCTTGTTCCAAATCTTGTGCCGCTACTGAAAGCCACTGTGTAACTACCAGCACCACCCTGCGTTATTTCAAGAACAAGTTTCTGTCCATCTACAGCACCACTATTAGTTATTGTTGCGTTGCCTGTAAGTGTTATTCTTGAGATAGCAATATTGCTCCAATCAATTGTTGGAGTACCTGAATAAGTTACTGTTTGAATACTTGTTGGTACTGCCATTGACGGAACATAAACCGAAGGCATCGTCATCTGTACTGCACCAGCACCAGCACCTGCCACATTGGTTACGATGCCAATAGGTTGCACATACTGTCCAGCGGCTGTAGGTCTGACATTTGTGTAACCACCAGCCACAGTAGGTGAAACATAAAGAATATCACCATCAGTGAAACCTGTAGTCGTCATTGTTACCTGTCCGGCCACGTGTACCTCACCATAGGCATTTGTGCCAATAGCATATTGTGTGATACCCAGAGCAGGTAGTGTGGTAGTGGAGTTTGCTTGTGCTAAACCAATTGTTGGATATTTACTATGGCTACCATTCACATACACTACTGTACCAACAGGAATAGGTGCCCCTGTATTGTACACAATAATATGTTGTTCATATCCAAGTGCTATCGTATCACCAAGTGCATTTACTGTCGAGAACTGACTGATACCAGTACTGCCAGGTGGATCAAATGAGTAGAAAGATAAGTGACCTGCAAGTGGAGTAGATGGAACTGTTTGATTGGAAAGTTGCCCACCTAAGGTGAGATCAGGTGCTACTGAGAAGGTATGCTTTGCTGTCCAGGTAGGTGTAATACCTTGGTCCAATGCTGGAGCACCATCTGAACGTAGGAATGTAGTTGCTACACCATTGACAGCAGTAAGTCCGATAGTTGCTGTTGGGTTTGCTCCAACAGCACCGCCACCACCTGTACTACGTACTAAACCAACTGATACTGGTCTATTATTAGCAATATTACCGCCTGCACTTTCATCCAATGTTACAACGAAGGTGTGATAGGTTGTATTGTCCGTCATTGAAACAACCGTCCAAGTCTGAAACTTATCGGGGTCGTCTGTCTGCTGATAATAGAACTTGTTACCCGCAATCACAGCATCGAATAGCGCCCCGATGTCATATCCAGACTGCGTAATGTCTGCAATGTAAAGAGTAGTAGCGGATGCCTGTGTAGCATTATTCCATCGAATATCACCGTTAGCAATACCTGCGCCTGAAGTGGAACTTGTATCTGCTTTGTATGCGAATACGTTTAGCGCACCTGCTGGGTTTGACCAAATTGGTTGAGCACTAGCACCTTGACTGGTTAGGACTTGTCCATTGGTTCCAGGGTCGTTACTTAGTTCAATCGCGCCAGTATCAGTGAATCTTATGAAGGATGGTCCAGTTCCTGACGCAAATTCAATGTAGCCGCCTGTTCCTTGTGAACTTATTAGAACGTGTCCTGGTAATCCGCCTGCACCCGGCGGGCCACCATACAATTCGCAATTGCCACCATTTCCACCAGCAAGAACACTGCTACCACCTGTGAAGGTGAAATCCCCACCATTACCAGCAGAGGCACCATAGCAAACCATTGATGCACCAAGCGCATCAACCCCATCTGGTGCGCCATACATAGTGGCAGTACCAAGACCAGATAGAAGACCATTTACACCAGCGCCTGTTTCAAATACAAGTTTAGTGGTAGAGAGTGAAGTTCCGCCAAAGGCAATGTCGAAACTGGTCTCAGTCGTTCCTTTGAGTTTTATTCTATTAGCCATCACGCAACTCCAATGTTAGGAGCAGTGAGCATTGCTGCTCACCACGTATCAACTATTTATGCTTATGTCGGTACTGCGTAAGTTACAAGAACTCGTCCAGCGCCAGCGGTAGCACCACCTGCAGAGTATGTTGTTTCCAATGCTTCAGTAGAACCAACTGGTACTGACTGATTTGGCACTTCATAACGGTCTGCTACCAACAGATTTACGTCCGCTGTTCCAACATACTTGCTTGCTGAGCCACCGTTCACACCAACTGACAATGTTGGGGTACCGTCGAATGCTGTATCAACAATAACGATTACTGAATTGATAACTGCGTTCGCTGGTAGTGTGAACATTGTGATTGGACTTGATGTTCCAAATGCAAACGATGTAGAATCTACTGACCAGCACGCTGCTGTAGATGCTGCTGAAATCCAGTCAAGTACACCAGAACCGTCTGTGGACAATACCTGCGATGGGGTACCGTCAGTGAGTGGAAGTGTGTACACATAGTCTGCTGCTTGGGTAGCACCAGATTGGATCTTGTTACCAAATCCTGCTGTGTTATTGAATACTGTAACTGCCTGTGCTCTTACGTCTGTAAATGCTGCGTCAGTAGTATTACGAACGTCCAAACTACCTGAGTTGTCTTTTAGTCGAACACCAAGCAATCCTAGGCGGAAGTTTGATACTTGAGTCCCGACAATCTTTAGCCATGATGCCATAATGTGTCCTTATTTCTGATATGTTATTACCACTAGACCATTACCCTGTGTAGTGGCGCCTGGTGTGATTGAAAGTGTAAGTTGTGTATTTACCGCATATTTGTAAGCAGGTTCGGTTGTGTATGTGCCTGCTTCCAATGTTGTGTTATCCGTTGTGGATAACAATCTGTTTACATTACCAACATCACCGATAGATAATGTTGATGCTGCATCAAATGCCGTCATTAGGATGATTGATACATCCTGTATTATTTTGTCTGCTGGAATAATCATTAGGTTCTTTGGAGTAGCATCCCCAAAGTTGAAGATCATTTCAAATGTGCCTGTTGGTCCCCACGCTACATTAGTTCCATTGGTTGTAAGAACTTGTCCTGCTAGTCCTGTTTGAATGGGTAATAGGTTGTTTTGGTTTGGTACTCTATTTAGGTACGATATTGTTCCACCAACAGTGATATTGGTTACTGATAGAGTATTGCTTACTGGATTGTAGATGAACTCCGGTTCACCACCAAATATGCCACCATCATTGTATTGGACTGAGAATGAAGTGCCACCTGGCCCACCACCTGCTGTGCTTGGCTCAAGACTTACATTCGTTACAAGTCCTTTCTCATTTACTGTTATGACTGGATAGTTGTATTGATCACCAAATGTTCCTACTGCTGCATTGACTGTGTTTAGTGTCAATACTGTTGAATGTAAGGGCTTGGTTACATCACCTGTGAATGCTGGTAGTTCAAGTACCCACGCACCTGCGTTTTCTACATAAATCTTACCAGTATCAGTTGCGAAATAAATCCAACCAAGACTTGGGCTGCTACCCTTATTGATATCAGGTCCTTGAAACAGAGTCATCTGTCCATAAGTTGTATTGCTGCCGTCGATTACATTTCCTGCACCTGGGGGTGGCAGACTTGCTGTGATATTATTGAACCAGAAAGCCCATGGCTGGTTTACCTTGCCGTCTCTTCCAACAATTTCAAAATGTAAAGGGATTTGACTATTAGCCATTGATTACCATTCCACTATTACCATACCAGGACCACCTGCAACACCTGCACCTGTGTATCCCCATGTTCCAGCAGCACCAACACCTTTAGGTGTAGCGCCAATCTGATATCCTACATTGTAGAATCCATAATCTGCTGTTGATCCATAACCAGATGCACCATTTGCTGGAGCATACAATCCACCACCGCCACCAGTTGATACTACAAGGCTTGCACCAAACACAGTGCTGCCACCATTACCACCATTACCTGCACCACTGCCTGCTGTTCCGCCTGCACCAATAGTTATTGGATAAGTTGCTCCAGGGGTTACTGCTAGATACTTGTTGCCTGATCCACCTGCACCACCATTACCACCATATGAGTTTACATATGTGTATCCACTTTCAATATCGCCAAATGTGATTGTATTACCACTTGAACTACCGCCGCCGCCACCAACGCAAGTTACTTGGATACTGTACACATTTGCTGGAACAGTGAATGTGCTATTGCTACTGAATACTTGTTGTCCTCTTGGTATTACGGATGCTGCTGCTGGTAGTTGATCTAGTAGAACCCAAGCTGCACCATTGTAGGCAATATCTGATACCAGTGCAGCACTTACGATTGCATTTCCAAGAACACCAGCAGGGTTGTATTGCAATAATGATGCAGCACCAACACCGTTAATGTTAATTGTCATTGCACCCGATGAAGGGTTTATGAATCGAACTGTGAAGCGTTGGCGTGTTGCGTATGAAGTTATGGCAGGGGATGGGGTGAGCACCACATTATTAGTGCCCGTCGCATCCCATACTAGGAATGTTTTATCAATGCGTGTATTGAGTGCAACATCTTCTGCTGTCAATGTATTAAGTGCATATCCAACAGTTAGTGGTGTCGTGTATGTACTTGGTGCATTACTTGTTACCGCACCTGCATCAACAGTTCGTCCATTGGTTACATTCAGTGACCAGTACACCTTTGTCATTCCGCTATTCTGAACACTTGAATCATTTACAAGTGTAACTTGAGTATTTGGACTCGAATATGTTCTTGCTGAAACAGTACCATACTTGAAACTATTTGTTGTGTATTCAATTTGTACTCGATTACCAACCGAAAACTCTGTTGTCAAATTACCGGCAACAAGGAACTGTGTTGGTCCAACATATGTGGGTGGTGTCAATACTTCAGACCAGATAGCTGTGCTGCTACTTGATGCACTACTTGAAACTACACCAATGACATTATCAACACCTGTGAGTACTGATGTGCCATCTGCTAATGTTAATATTAGGTTGTATGCGCTTCCATCTGTTAGCCATAGATCAGTGAGCATACGACCACTGCTGTCCAGGATAATTGGATTGCTATTTGGCACTGCTCCAAGATCATCAGCGTAGGTAGTTTGCTGAATACTTGTGCTGCCAGCCTCATATTGAAATATCTTACCGCCAGATAATGGCTGTCCTAGATTATCAAAGAACTGTATGCCATTCCATACGGGTGAAATTGAAACTGTCATTGTGCGTATTCCTTTCTTACTACATCCAAACTATGCTGTAAGTATTTAGCGCGATTTGGGGATTGTGTTTCTTGTGCTGCGTGTTTACGCCAAGCATATCCAACTTTTGGCAATCTCTTTATTCCAAAGTTTACTGCTGCGTCTAGTCTCATTGGCCAATCATAGATTGTATTCATTTGGTCGATACATTTCAATGCTCTTTCACTTATGGATCCTTTGCGTGTTATTGCTAAGTGATGAACTGTGAATGGAAACTTACGAAAGAACTTCAAGTCTTGATCTACTGCTTTAGTGAATACCACTTTACCATCCTGCCAAACTTCCTCATCTGTGTACACTACACCAACTTGAGTTTCTTCCATTAGTTCAAATGCTTTATTCATTACATCAGGATAGACATAATCATCACTGTCAACCCACGCTACAGCATCAGCGCAATCTTTCATTTGATACAATACTTGTCCCCATTCATCACCACACTCTAGTATGATATGAGGATTGCCACTTGCTGCTACGCTTGCGATACACTCATCTAGGAATGGATCACCACCCTTGCGTGTTAGTGTGACTACTGCGCGTTTCATGCGTTGATACCACTTACGTTATTCAGTTCTGAAACTACTGTATTAGTTGAATTTGTCAGTACAAGTCTGTATGTCTTGCTGTCATCTAAGAATATGTTAGTTTGAATGCGTCCATTTGCATCCAACAATATTGGGTTAGTATTAGGAGTGAAATCCGCTGCATTGGTGTATGTGTCTAGTGGAGTTGATGTGCTTGCTAGATAAGAATAAATCTTACCGTTTGCTAATACTTCAGGTGATCCGTTTATCATAGTGTTTGTAAAGAATTGTCTGAATACATACACAGGTGACATACTTGCGCTTTCAGGATCGTTTGAAACAACTATTTGCTTAAATCTTGTTGGTATTGTTGGCAATCCAGCATCTGCTGAGAAGTCAAGTCTGTTTGGAACAGTCATTGCACCAGTTCCAGATTGTGTGAACACAATGGTATCCGTGCTTGTATCTGTCATTGTGCAAATCCAAGCAGCACCTGTCCAGACAATACTTACATGATACCAAACATTCAATGTCAATGCTGTTGCTAATGCGGTGTAGGATGTTCCATTTACTATTATGATTGGTCGTCTTAGTGGATCGTAAAAGGATTCTCTTGCTGGAATAGCACCAACTCTACTACCAACAGTTCCGTTATTATTAAGAAGAATAACTGCTGAGTCATCTGAATTTATGGCAGTTATTTTCATATCCCAAAATACTCTTGTAGGGGATGTGATTGATGGGACAGTCCTACGAATAGCAGATACAGTCCCGGAGTTTTGCGACGCAACGTTTAGGGCCTGTGCGCCATCTGTGACAATAGTGAATAACCCAAGATTACCAGATATGAGTGTGTATGGGGTTAGGCCAGATAAGAAGTCTTCTGTAAATGTACTCATACGATAATGCCGTCTGTTGTTTGCAGGACAGTTGTTCCATCTGCTTTAGTCAACACAAAACGATAGTCAGAACCAATAACTAGCCAAATTGGTGTAGTCACTCTACCACTGCTATCAAGCACTATTGGATTGGCATTTGGAGTGTAACCTGCGTCGCTTGAGGTTGCAGCCATAATAGAATAACTAGCCCCAATGTATGTAAATAGTTTGCCACCAGACAGAGGATTGCCCAAGTTGTCAAAGAACTGTTGTAAATTTGCTACTGGGGATAATTTGTAGGCCATTTGTTATTTCCTCTTGACTTCTGGTTCAACTTGTGCTACAGTACACTTACTTAGGGAGATTGACATGAGTGAAGACATACAATTTATCGTTTTAGGACTTATTACGTTTTTTAACATTCTTGTTCTTCCATTTATCATTATTGCTATTGGTGGATTTACAGGTTTAGCCATATTATTTGCATGGATTATTCCTTGTGCGTTCATTATGGATAAATGCAAAATTAATCGCCGGGTCCAGTAGTAGCCCATTGGTCTTTGAACCTATTTGCTAAATCGACAAGCGGCTTACCTGTTGATTGTGGTGTAGGTGCTCCAAGCAATTGATCAATATCTATCTCATTTGGATTAGGTCCTGAGATTTCTTGATTTGCAATGCTAGTTGCAGCCGTTACAGGAACTACCATATTCATTGGTTCTGATCCATACTTAACTGCACGATTCATTGCAGCAGACTCAGCAAAATTACCAGCCGATCTTGCAAAACTTTTACCACCAGCACCGATACCTAAGGCATATGGTAACATCCAGGAATATTGTTGCCAATCTTTCGGTAAAACTTGCTGCACTCCATATCCCACTGCTGTACCTGCACCCGCCTTCAATACACCCTTTAGTGCTTCAACTCCATAGTCTGGACTTAAATTTTCCAATACTGAACTAGCAGTAGATGCTGGTTGTGGTGGTTCAGGAATGCGACTTGCTCTAGGCTTGAATAAATCACGCCATCCAGTTGTATTAGGCATACTAGCTGCAGGAACATTACTTGGTACGCCAGTAACTTGTGGTTGTGGTTGCCCTTGTCCAGGTACTTCAAAGGTTGGCTCTACCTTTGCAGATTCTGGCATGCTTGCCATACCCATAGTACCTTCCGGTGGTGCAGCCGGTGCTGTCGGTGTTGTTGTAAGCCACCTTCCACTTAGTCGCGGAGTTTGTGCTTTTAACAAGTCTTCTTTAGTCCAACCATGCTTCTTTAGTATTGCATCACCTGCTTCTCGAATATTGAAATCCTTAGTACCAGTAGCATATTTCTGATATGTATCTACAAGTTCATCTTCAATATCTTTGTATGGACTACGCTTTACAGTACCCCATGTTCTATCAGCAGCAGCAATCTCTTCAGGTGTCATACCGACAGTACCTTGCTGAGACTTATCAACCATACCCAGAGTTTTTGTATTCGGGGCTTGAGTTGATGCTTTTGGTGGTGCTGTCTGTATGGCGGTAATTAATTCCCTCACACTATTGTAACCATGCGGTTTTATTTGTTCTTCCAATAATTTAGCAGCAGCCAAAGTCTGTGGATCGTCTGAACCACGTACTTTATTCGATGCCATCCAGTTAGTTAATAAATCACCATCTGGGTTATGTCCCGGCATTCCAGGTCTAGGAGATATCTGGCTGACTAAGTCCCTGATAGGCGTTTGTTTTACTGCACCCCATGTTTTATCAGCAGCAGCAATCTCTTCAGCAGTCATTCCAACTGTGCCCTGTTGCGACTTATCAACCATACCCATTACTTCAGGACCTTGAGCAGCACTGCCCTGTGGACGTAGTGGATCTTGCTTCTCAATTCCTTGATTGAAACGTGCCCAATCAATGTGGTCATCAAAGCCGTGCTTTTGTGCAAGCTTGTCCATTACTTCAACGCTATTACGTTGCTCTTTTGGAAGTGCAGCAATATCAGCATACATACGTTCACGACGTAGTTGATCGTACTTCTTTGGATCTGACAAATACAAGAATGAGCCGCCATCTTCAGCATCCATTTTCTCTCTTGGAGTTTGTGGCTTCTCAGTTGCCTTTGGAGCATGTGCAGCCTTCCAAGCATCAAAATCTTCTTGAGTCCTAAATTGTAACTTACCCTTAGGTGAAATTGTTGGACCAGCAGTTTGACCATATCCTCGACCAGCACCTGCTTCTTGAGTTTGTGGTTTTACACGGAAATCAGGTGGCTCAGTTGGAAATGTTGGTTCAACTCTTTCTGTTGGCTTTGCTGGAGGTGCTTTTGGAATCTCACCTGCTTTTGGTGGTGCAACATTTTCAACTAGCGATGCATTTTTATCATTTTTAATACGATATGCATAATCAGCAGCATGTTTTGAAATTGCTTCTTCAGATACTTCGGGCCCAGCATTGAATATCTTACGCAATGTTTTATCCCAACCAATAGGCTGCTCTTTCAATAATTTACTTATTGATCTGAACACTTCTGCGCGTGCTGCTTTATCACCTACCTTTGATATTAGAGATGCAACTGAATCTGCACCAAGACTGAACAATGCTCCAGTAGTTGCTCCCGGACCAATATCACCTACATCGTGCTTTCTTGAGTATGCTTCTGCTCCACCAATAATTGCTTGATTTGCTGCATTACCTACCATTTGTACTGGTCTGCCAAACTTAGCAGCAATACCAGCACCGGCATATGTTAATGGATTAAGTAATGTACCAAGTGTTTCACCTGCCATTGTTACGTATGGATGTTGCTTTTGAAGAGATGCTTCTTCACCTCTTAGTCTTGCAAAATTTGCAGCATATGGTTCACCTTTGGCTGCTCGTGCTGCTGCCTCTGCCTCTGCAGAATATCCATATGTGTATCCCTTATTTGAACCACGAGTGAATGCTTGTAGATAACGAGATGGTGGACCTAGGTGTTCGTCAATGTCAAGTTCTTTATCGGCCATTTATCGTACCTCTGTACCTGCAGGAAGTTGTCTTAATAATTGCTCTGGTGTAATTCCACGTGCCTTTGCTGCTGCTTCAAGTTTTGCTCTTGTAACAAACTGCTTTGGAGGTCCAGGGTTTCTTGTTTCAGGAGAAGGTATTTCACCAGTTGGTGTTACTTCTGGAACTACTGTCTTTGAAGTTGAAGTACCCGATAATACACTCTTATGCTTTAGTGCTCCACTCTTTAGACTTTCCTGCCATACTCTGATTGCTGCTAATCCACCTTCAATAGAATCTGTAGGATTTGGAATACCAGCAGCCTGAGCAGCCTCTACACCACGCAAAAAGTTATTCCAGTTTGCATTACCTGTAAGTCTTGCTGCTCCTTTAGCCAATAGATCTGAGGGGCTAAGTCCAGGAGGTAGACTCTGCATAAGCGCATTACCAGCAGTTGCAGCATTATTTGCTAACATCTGACTTGTCTTGTTTAACTGTAATCCTGTAGCAGCAGCATTCATTTCTTCTCTAGTAGGAATTTGCTGTTCAAGTAATCGTTGACCTTGTGGGCTAGAAGATAACTCATTGTATGTTGCACCCTTTTCATATGGAATATCATACTTGTCAAATACTGCTCTTGCCTGCTTTGATACAACTGAATCACCACGATTCTTATCTACTTCAATTTGCTGTCCTTGTGGGAGTGTAGATTTAACTGCTACGTTTGTAGGAATAGCAGGTTGTTGATTACCATACTTTGCATCAAATGCTGCTAATACTTCTGGTCCTTGACCTGCAAGTTTTTGGCGAATAACAGCCATATTACTACCAGGAGTAAAATTAAATGTAGGCGGTTGTTGTGGTTCTTGATAACCACCTTGCATTGGAGGTTGTGCTGGAGGTAACGGGCCAATAGGTTGTCCATTAGGTCCAAGATTACGCATCTGTACATTACCAGGGCTTACTGGATATGACTGAGCACCTTGCATTGGTTGTGCTTGTGGAACAGCCTGTTCAGGTTGTACACCTATCTTGAATCGAGGATCATTACCAACAATCTTATGTAGTTCAGGAACTTTATGTGTATTAGAAAATGCATCAAATACAAACTTATCTCCAGATCCTGGATTTGCCTGGTTCATTGCCTCGCCAAGTGTGTTTACATCATTAAATAGATTATTACGAAGACTTCTTTTTCCTTCTTCTGTTGTGGTCATTGATGAAATATTAGCATAGTGATTTGCTAAGGCACCTTGGGCATCTTTTAAGTATCCTGCTTTTGCAATAGCCTGTATTGCTGCTGAATCATCAACGACGCGTGTTCCATCTTCATTTAGTTTTGTATTTTCAGATACGAGTCTCTTAATATCAGCCTGCTTTTGGGCGTCAAACTGTTTCATTTGTGAATCAGCAGCGGTCCCTGGAAGTTGTGCTTCCATTAAAGCATTATGAGTACCAAGATTTCTTAGTTGTGCAAACTTTGTAAAATCAACCGGTTCAGGTGATTTTACACCAAGTGCAATGGATGGATCTAGTGCCATAAATTATTCTCCTGGTCCGTTCTGACCCCATTGTCCAGTATCATACTGTTGTGGGGCAGTGCCTGTTGAATTTGGATACTTCTTATTCAAATATTGGTAGCCCATCCAGGTGTTGGCACCGTTGTTGATTGCACCAGTAATTGCATTTGCACCACCAACCATACCTGCTGCCTGGCTTGCTGCTGCGCCTGTTAGGAAGTTTCCACTATTGGCTGCTGAGCCCATAATGTTTTGTCCCTTGTTTGCCGCCATTGAACTTGCTGCATTACTCATTGTACCAGCAGCATTGATACCAGTTGTTGCTAGTCCTGACAAACGTCCATATGCTGTTTCTTGATTACGCATGAAACGATCATATGCTGACTGGTATTCTTGACTTGCAGCACCTTGTCCATAATTGACAATATCCTTAAGTCCTTGTCCAGTTTGCAGATTACCAGTTGCATTTCTACTTGCCTTTAATGCTTGTAATCCTTGATCAAGACGCCACTGATAACTTGGATCAGTAGTGAGATCACTTGGTGCAAATGTTTTACGAAACTCTCCATGACTTGGATCATTTGGGTCACCGCCAACTCCCATACCACCAAGTAGTTGCTGATACGCTTGCCCACCGCCCTGTAGGTATGGTTGTTGAAATCCAAGTTGCTGCTGATAGCCAGTATCTTGTAAAGTATTAGCAGTTTGTCCTGCTGCTAATGCTTGTGTCGATGCTGCCTGTCCTGCTGCTGATTGGACTTTACCAGCATCTTTTGCTGCTTTATGTCCTAATAAGCCACTTACAAGGGTGGCTCCACCTATTGCTACTGCGCCCCATGTCATAGTGTTACCTCTAGTTTATTTTTCATTGCTATCTCCAAAATAGGCATTGGGATTGAATCTATTAGTTCCTGGTATTCTGTTTCAGGTACGATAATCTCTGCCTCTATTTTATCCAAGTCTGTTTCATTGGTTAGATGAATTGTTGTCCATACAGTATCTTCATTTGCATACACTACACGCTTAGTACCAGGTGTGGATACAAATGTTACTGGATGTTCTGTTGCATCAATCTCCATTATTCCATCTGTAGTCCATACTGTACAGAATCCCTTGCTGATGATATTCAAATGTCCGTGTCTATGAATCTTACCAATGATTAACATATCCTTTGGTAGCAGTAGTTCTCTTGCATAAGCACCTTCGCTGAATGTGTGGCGCAAGTGCTGATTGAAATCAAACTGTTCTAGTGTGAATAGATACTTCTGTAACGCAAATATGTCCCTTAGTTGGGGACCTACTGTAAATGTTTGTAAATCCAACGGTTCTTGGGTTGTTATGTTCATATTATGCTGTATTTATGCGCTACCAACTTCCACATCTAGCCACGCAGCGAGCATCTGTGTCTTGACTGGTTCA
>Ga0315290_10001534_pt1 | contig 15839 bp, 13 predicted proteins | sample YL17G12_0_MG_FD_203627 | JGI IMG/M metagenome (GOLD analysis project Ga0315290, IMG submission 203627) | Sediment microbial communities from Yellowstone Lake, YNP, Wyoming, USA - YL17G12_0 | ecosystem: Environmental > Aquatic > Freshwater > Lake > Sediment | place: USA: Wyoming | collected... | reverse complement strand
CGCCGGATCATCTCGCCCGCGAGCGCCAGGTACGCCAGCGCGCCGCGCGAATCCTTGTCGTAGTACAGGGCGGCTTTGCCGAAGCTCGGCGCCTCGGCAAGTCGCACGTTGCGCGGGATTACGGTGCGGAAGACCTTGTCGCCGAAGTGCATCAGCAACTGGCCCGCCACCTCGTTCGACAGGTTGTTGCGCGGGTCGAACATGGTGCGCAGGATGCCTTCGAGCTCGAGGTCCGGATTGACGCTGCCGCGGATCTGCTCGATCGTGCCCATCAGCGCCGACAATCCCTCGAGCGCGTAATACTCGCATTGCATCGGCACAAGGACGCTGTCTGCGGCAACCAGCGCGTTGAGCGTCAGCAGGTTGAGTGCCGGCGGGCAGTCGATGATGATGACGTCGTAGAGATTGCGGACCGGCTTCAACGCATTGCGCAGGCGAACCTCGCGCCCGATCTTGCTCATCAGCTGGACTTCAGCGGCGACGAGATCCTGGTTGCCGGGCAGGACGGTGAAGTGCCCGGGCTCGACCGGCAGCAACGCCGCGGCGAGTTCGCATTCGCCGAGCAGCACGTCCGTCATCGAGTAGCGCAGGCTGTTCTTGTCCACGCCGCAACCCATCGTCGCGTTACCCTGCGGGTCGCTGTCGATGAGCAGCACCTTGCGCTGCGTCGCCGCCAGCGAGGCCGCCAGGTTCACGGCGGTCGTGGTCTTGCCGACCCCGCCTTTCTGGTTCGCAACTGCGATGACGCGCTTCATGGGTCGGCAAGCATACATGAGGCGCAGGAGCCCTCACCCCAACCCTCTCCCGCCTGTTGCGGGAGAGGGGGCTGTGACCTCTCCCGCCTGTTGCGGGAGAGGGAGTTGTGACCTCTCCCGCCTGTTGCGGGAGAGGGGGCTGTGACCTCTCCCGCCTGTTGCGGGAGAGGGAGTCGTCACCTCTCCCGCCAAGGCGGGAGAGGTCGGCCGACAGGCCGGGTGAGGGCCTACTTCCCCGTCTTTTCGTGCGACCGGCACAACTCGACGAGATGCCGTTCCTCGTCCAGGCCGGGCACGTGCAGCCTATGCACCGCCGCGACCTTCCAGCCGTTCAGCTTCCTGGCGAGTTCTTCCTCCGGGTAGCGGCCCTTCATGGCAAGGAAGCGCCCGCCGCCGCCCACCAGTCCGCCTGCGTACTTGACGAGGTCGGCAACCGGCCCGACGGCACGCGCCAGCACCGTGTCGAAACGCCTGGCCGGTTGATAGGTCTCGGCCCGCGACTGCACGACTTCGACGTTGGCCAGGCCGAGCGAATCGCGGACTTGTTCCAGGAACCGGCACTTCTTCCCAACGGACTCGAGCAACGCAAACTGCATGTCCGGCGCCACGATCGCGAGCGGGATGCCCGGAAACCCGGCGCCGCTGCCGATGTCGGCCACCCGCGGGCCCTGCAGCCACGGGTGCATGGTCAGGCTGTCGAGCAGGTGCTTGGTGATCTGCTGCGGACGCTCGCGGATCGCCGTGAGGTTCATCCGCGTGTTCCAGTCATCGAGGATGTCGAGATGGGCGAGGAGTTTCGTCACCCGCTCGTCGGACAGCTCGATGCCGAGTTCGCGGGCGCCTTCTACCAGGACTGAATTCACGAAGCCCTCATCCCGACCCTCTCCCACCTTGGGTGGGACAGGGTGGCCAACGGCCGGGTGAGGGCCCGCGTGAGGGCTTTGCTCAAGCCTTTACCATCACGGACACGAATTCGTGCACCGGCATGGCTTCGAGCCCGCTGCGATCCGCGAACACAGCCTTGATCTTCTGCGTCTGCCCGGGCGAGAAATGCCCGGCGACGCTTGCCTCGAACTTCTTCACCAGCACGGGGATGCCTTCGTCGCGGCGCTTGCGGTGGCCGATCGGGAAATCGAAGTGCGCGCGCTCCGAGGACGTGCCGTCCTTGAAGAACACCTGTACCGCGTTGCCGATGTAGCGCCTGTCGGGCGCGTAATAGTCAGCAGTGAACGCAGGGTTCTCGCGCACGGTCATCTTGCTCCGCAGCGCATCGACACGCGGGTCGCTCGCAACCGCATCCTCGTAGTCCGCGGCCGTGAGGCGGCCGAAGATCAGCGGGATCGCCGTCATGTACTGGATGCAGTGGTCGCGATCGGCCGGGTTCCCGAGCGGGCCGGTCTTGTCGATGATGCGCACGCCCGGTTCCTGGGTCTCGATCTCGACGTGATCGATCTCTTCGAGGCGGTCCCTGACCGCCGGGTGCAGCCGCATGGCGCACTCGACGGCCGTCTGCGCATGGAACTCGGCCGGGAACGAAATCTTGAAGAGCACGTTCTCCATGACGTAGCTGCCGAAAGCCTGCGGATAGCTGAATTCCTTGCCCTTGAAGAGCACGTCGTAGAAGCCCCAGGTCTTCGCCGAGAGCGCCGACGGATACCCCATCTCGCCCGTGAGCGCGATCAGTGCGTGACGCACCGCCCGGCTCGTGGCGTCGCCCGCCGCCCAGCTCTTGCGCGAACCCGTGTTCGGCGCGTGGCGATACGTGCGCAGCGCACCGCCGTCGATCCAGGCGTTCGACACGGCGTTGCAGACCTGCTCCTTCGTGCCGCCGAGCATCCTCGTCACGACCGCCGTCGAGGCGACGCGCACCAGCAGCACGTGATCGAGCCCGACGCGGTTGTAGCTGTTCTCGAGCGCGGTGACGCCCTGGATCTCGTGCGCCTTGATCATGCCCGTGAGCACGTCACGCACCTTGAGGGGCTGCCTGCCTTCGGCCACCGCCTTGCGCGACAGGTAGTCCGCGACGGCGAGGATGCCGCCGAGATTGTCGGACGGGTGGCCCCATTCGGCGGCCAGCCAGGTGTCGTTGAAGTCGAGCCAGCGGATCATCGCGCCGATGTTGAACGCTGCCTGCACCGGATCGAGCTCGTACGAAGTGCCGGGCACGCGCGCGCCGCCCGCCATCGTGGCGCCCGGGACGACCGGACCCATGAGCTTGGTGCACGCCGGGTACTTGAGCGCCTGGAAGCCGCACGCGAGCGTGTCCATCAGGCAGTAGAACGCCGTCTCGTAGGCGAGGTCGCTGTTGATCTCGTACTCCGAGGCGTACGTGGCGATGTCGAGCAGGACCTTGTCCGGGTCGGGACGCCTGGCGGACTTGATATCGAAATGTGACATGGCGGTGACTGATTTCTCGGGGGCAGCAATCGGGAGTTACTTGCGCTTCGCGATCGGCACGAACTTCTGGTCCTCGGGACCGATGTAGTTCGCGCTCGGACGGATTATCTTGCCGTCGATGCGCTGCTCGATGACATGCGCGCTCCAGCCGGTGGTGCGCGCGATGACGAACAGCGGCGTGAACATCGCGGTCGGCACGCCCATCATGTGATACGAGACGGCGCTGAACCAGTCGAGGTTCGGAAACATCTTCTTGATCTCCCACATGACCGACTCGAGCCGCTCGGCGATGTGGAACATCTTCAGGTCGCCCGCTTCCATGGACAGAGAGCGCGCGACTTCCTTGATGACCTTGTTGCGCGGATCGCTGATCGTGTAGACGGGGTGGCCGAAGCCGATGATGACTTCCTTCGCCTCGACACGCTTGCGGATGTCCGCCTCGGCCTCATCGGGGTTCTCGTAGCGCTTCTGCACTTCGAATGCGACTTCGTTGGCGCCACCGTGCTTCGGGCCGCGCAGCGCGCCGATCGCACCGGTGATGCAGGAGTAGAGGTCGGAGCCCGTGCCGGCGATGACGCGTCCGGCGAACGTCGAGGCGTTGAACTCGTGCTCGGCGTACAGGATCAACGATACGTGCATCGCCTTCACCCAGGATGCGGGCGGCTGGCGGCGGTGCAGCAGGTGCAGGAAGTGTCCGCCGATCGAGTCGTCTTCCGTCTCGACCGCGATGCGCACGCCGGAATGGCTGTAGTGATACCAGTACGCGAGCATCGAACCGAGGCTGGCAATCAGGCGGTCGGCGATGTCGCGGGCGCCGGCGGAGTTGTGGTCGTCCTTCTCCGGCAGCGTACAGCCCAGCACCGAGGTGCCGGTACGCAGCACGTCCATCGGATGGCTCGACGCGGGCAGCGCCTCGAGTGCTGCGCGCACCGGCACCGGCAACCCGCGCAGGCGCTTCAGTTGCGCCTTGTAGCCGTCGAGCTCGGCCTGGTTCGGCAATTTGCCGTGGATCAGCAGGTGAGCCACTTCCTCGAATTCGCACCTTTCGGCGATGTCGAGAATGTCATAGCCGCGATAGGCCAGATCGTTGCCGGTGCGCCCGACGGTGCACAGCGCCGTGTTGCCGGCGGTGACGCCCGAGAGGGCGACGGACTTCTTCGGCTTGAAGCCGGGGGCGGGTGTCGTCTCGCTCATGGTTCGCTACTCGTCGCTGGTTGAAACCTTGCGCGCGCCTGCGTCAAAGGCTGTCGCGGGTGAAGAGCTCGTCGAGCTTGCGCTCGTAATCGTGATAGCCGAGCACATCGTAGAGATCCGTGCGCGTCTGCATGAGGTCGATCACGTTTTTCTGCGTGCCCTCGCGGCGCAATGCCCCGTAGACAGTCTCGGCCGCCTTGGACATGGCGCGGAAGGCCGACAGCGGATACAGCACGAGCTGCGCGCCGGCGCTGGCAAGCTCGGCCACCGTGTAGAGCGGCGTCTTGCCGAATTCGGTGATGTTGGCGAGCACCGGGACTTTGACCGTCGCGGTGAACTGCCGGTACTCATCGAGGGTCGTCAGCGCTTCGGCGAAGATCATGTCGGCGCCTGCTTCGACGTAGCGCTCGGCGCGCTCGATCGCGGCCTGCTGGCCTTCGACGGCGTGGGCATCGGTGCGGGCCATGATCACGAACTGCGCGTCGGTGCGGCCGTCCACGGCGGCCTTGATGCGATCGACCATCTCTTCGGCCGTGACGAGCGCCTTGCCGGGCCGGTGGCCACAGCGCTTGGCGGCCACCTGGTCTTCGAGGTGGCAGGCGGCCGCGCCGGATCGGATCAGGTCCGCGATGGTGCGCGAGATGTTGAATGCCGCGCCCCAGCCGGTGTCGGCGTCCACGAGCAGCGGCAGGTCGCTGGCCGAGGTGATGCGGCGCACGTCTTCGCAGACGTCGTTCAGGCTGGTGATGCCAAGATCGGGCAAGCCGAAGGAAGCGTTCGCCACCCCGGCGCCTGAAAGGTAGATCGCGCGGAAGCCGGCGCGCTCAGCAAGAAGTGCCGAGTACGCGTTGACCGTGCCGACGACCTGCAAGGGACGCTCGTGGGCCAGGGCGGCGCGGAGCCGGGCACCGGCGGAAGCGGTATGCGTCATGGGGCGACCTTCTTTGGCATTGCAACAAGCCTTGGAATGGTAGCTTCATTTCGGGTCCGGCGACACCGGATGCCCGGACGGCAGCGCAGGACTCGGTCACTGCGCCGCGCCCAACATCCCCGCCTGCCGTAGTCGGTCGATGACCGACTCCGCCGCCTGTTCCGAAGACGCCTGCGTCGTGTCGAGATAGATCTCGGGGTTCTCCGGCGCCTCGTACGGCGAGTCGATCCCGGTGAAATTCTTCAGCTCACCGCGGCGGGCTTTCTTGTAGAGCCCCTTGACGTCGCGCTGCTCGGCGATCGCGAGCGGCGTATCGACGTGCACCTCGAAGAACTCGCCGGGCTCGAGCAACCTGCGGGCCATGCGTCGCTCCGCGCGGAACGGCGAAATGAACGACACGAGGACGATGAGTCCGGCGTCCGCCATCAGCTTTGCCACCTCGGCGACCCGGCGGATGTTCTCGACGCGATCCGCGTCGGTGAAACCGAGGTCGCGGTTCAGGCCGTGGCGCACGTTGTCGCCGTCGAGCAGGTAGGTGTGCTTGCCGAGCGAGAGCAGCTGCTTCTCGACCAGGTTCGCGATGGTCGATTTGCCGGCCCCGGACAATCCCGTGAACCAGAGCACCGCGGCCTTCTGGTGCTTGGCCTCGGCGCGCGACCGCTTGTTCACGTCGAGCGCCTGCCAGTGGATGTTCTGCGAGCGGCGCAACGCGAAGTGAATCAGTCCCGCGCCGACGGTGGCATTGGTGAGCCGGTCGATCAGGATGAACGAACCGGTGTCGCGGTCCTCCGCATACGGGTCGAACGCAACCACCTGGTCGAGCGACAGGTTACAGACGCCGATTTCATTGAGCTCGAGCTTCTTCGCCGCGACGTGCTCCAGCGTGTTGACGTTCACCTTGTACTTGGGCTCGGTGATCGTCGCGGTCACCTGCTTGGTGCCGATCTTCAGCCACAGTGGTCGGCCCGGCAGCATCGGCTCCGCGGCCATCCAGATGATGGTCGCTTCGAACTGGTCGGCCACGCCCGGCGGCGAATCCGCAGACGCGATGACGTCGCCGCGGCTGATGTCGATCTCGTCGGCGAGCGTGACGGTGATCGCCTGGCCGGCGACGGCGCGCCCGAGGTCGCCGTCCATCGTGACGATGCGCGCCACATGACTCTCGCGGCCGGACGGCAGCACTCGGATCCTGTCACCAGAGCGCACCGCACCGCTGGCAATGGTGCCGGCAAAGCCGCGGAAATCGAGGTTGGGACGGTTCACCCACTGCACCGGCAGGCGCAGCGGCCGGCGCTGGCCGTGATCCTCGATGTCGACCGTCTCGAGGTACGCCATCAGGATCGGGCCGTGGTACCAGGGCGTGTGCTCGCTCGGCGACGTGATGTTGTCCCCGCGCAGGCCCGAGACCGGGATGGCGACGACGTCCTTCAGGCCGATACGCTCGGCGAAGGCCCTGTACTCCGCAACGATGCGCTCGAACACCTGGTGCGAGTACTCGACCAGGTCCATCTTGTTGATCGCGAGCACCACCTTGCGGATGCCGAGCAGCGAGACGAGGTAGCTGTGGCGACGCGTCTGGACGAGCACGCCCTTGCGTGCATCGATGAGGATCACGGCGAGGTCGGCGGTGGACGCGCCCGTCACCATGTTGCGCGTGTACTGCTCGTGCCCGGGCGTGTCGGCCACGACGAACTTACGCTTGTCGGTCGAGAAATACCGGTACGCGACGTCGATCGTGATGCCCTGCTCGCGCTCGGCCGCGAGGCCGTCCACCAGCAGCGCAAAATCGATCTCGCCACCCTGCGTGCCGACCTTCTTGGAATCCGCCTCGAGGGCCGCTAACTGGTCCTCGAAGATCATCTTCGAGTCGTAGAGCAGGCGCCCGATCAGCGTGCTCTTGCCGTCGTCCACGCTGCCGCACGTGATGAAGCGCAGCAGGCTCTTGTGCTCGTGCGCGTGCAGGTAGGCCTCGATGTCGCTCGCGATCATGTCGGAGATGTGTGCCATCAGAAGTACCCCTCCTGCTTCTTCTTCTCCATCGACGCCGACTGGTCGTGGTCGATGACCCGGCCCTGCCGTTCCGACGTGGTGGTGAGCAGCATTTCCTGGATGATTGCGGGCAGCGTGTCCGCCTCGCTTTCGATCGCTCCGGTGAGCGGATAGCAGCCGAGCGTGCGGAAACGCACCTTCTTCAGCATCGGCTTCTCGCCTTCGTGCAGCGGCATGCGCTCGTCGTCCACCATGATGAGCGCGCCGTCGCGCTCGACGACCGGCCGCTCGGCGGCAAAGTAGAGCGGCACGATCGGGATGTCGTTCAGGTAGATGTACTGCCAGATGTCGAGCTCGGTCCAGTTCGACATCGGGAACACGCGGATGCTCTCGCCCTTGTGCTTGCGGGCGTTGTAGAGGCTCCACAGCTCCGGGCGCTGGTTCTTCGGGTCCCAGCGGTGCTGCGCGCTGCGAAACGAGAAGATGCGCTCCTTGGCACGACTCTTCTCCTCGTCGCGGCGGGCGCCGCCGAAGGCCGCATCGAATCCGAACTTGTCCAGCGCCTGCTTCAGCGCCTGCGTTTTCATCACGTCGGTGTGGATGGACGACCCGTGCGTGAACGGATTGATGCCCTGCTCGATGCCTTCCGGGTTCGTGTAGACGATGAGGTCGAGGCCGAAGCGTTGCGCAATGCTGTCGCGCAGCTGGTACATCGCGCGGAATTTCCAGCGCGTGTCCACGTGCAGCAACGGGAAGGGCGGCGGTGCTGGATAGAACGCCTTCAACGCCACGTGCAGCATCGCCGCGCTGTCCTTGCCGATCGAATACAGCATCACCGGCTTGTCGCACTCGGCGACCACCTCGCGCATGACCTGGATGCTCTCGGCCTCCAGGCGCTGCAGGTGGGTCAGCCGCTCGGGCGTCACGATCGACTTCGCGGTCTTCGCTGCTGGTGCCAGGTCATTTTTCACGAAATCTCCACCACGATTCTTCCGGTGATCGCTCCGTCAATATAGGGGCCAAACTGCGCCGGCAGTGTGTCGAACTTCACGACTCGTGCGGAAATTCGCTCGAGCTGCCTGGGCCGCAGGTCGGTCACGATCCGGTCCCGGACGACGAGTCGCACGTCACGCGGCGTCGCCACTGAATTGATCCCGAGCAGGTTCACGCCGCGCAGGATGAACGGCATGACCGTGGTGTGCAGTTCGTGGCTCGCAGCCAGGCCGATGCTGGCGATGTTGCCCCAGAAATCGACGGTGCGCGTCAGCCACGTCAGTACGTCGCCGAGGTTGTCGATCGCACCGGCCCATTGCACGGGTTCGAGCGGCTTCGCGCCGTTCACGAGGATCGGCCCCGTGGCCGGTGTCTGGCCGTTCTGCTCCATGCGGTGGATGGCCAGCGCCGCCGACCAGCGGGTACTTGCGCAGGATTGGCGCGGTGCCCGTGGCGGCGAGCGCGTCCTTGTAGTTGATGTCCGAATAGCGGACCCGCACCACCACTTCTCCCGGGGTGAGATCGTCAAGCGTGATCTGGTCGAAGCGCGCGCTGATGCGGCCGTCGTTGCGGTGAATGCGGTAGGCGCGGAAAGTGGACATGGGATGCTTGGTGGTGCCCAGGAGTGAGTTTGGAGGCCCGGCGGGTTCAACGGCGGTTGAGCCAGACCTCGAGGCCCGATGTATTGAGGTGCACGTCGTCGTCGATCAGCGCGTGGCGCCGCGCCAGATCGCCGGCGTAACCGTGCTCGTCGAGGCGCGCGCTGAAATAGCGGAACATGTCCTCCTCGATCCGCCGCCGGCGATCGGCCGACGCGGCGTGCTGGCGCGCAATGCGCACCAGCTCGACAACGGACGCGTGCAGATCCCGCCCGAGGCGGTCGATCTGGTCCACGGGCCCGAAGTGCGTCTGGAAAATCCGGCGCGGCCGGTAAGACAGCAGGCGATCCACCGTCGCGTGCAAGGCATCTGGATCGAACTGCACCGGTGTGGTCGTGGGCAGCATGAACGGCCCGTCGGCCGTGTCGAACTCTCGATAGCAGATGCCGAAATTGTCGCCGCCGTAGATCTCACGGTGGTCGAGGTCGATCGGGCAGTGGTGGTGCTTCGCATGACCCGGCGCATCGATGAACTCGAACGTCCGGCCGCCAAGTGTCAGGCGGGTGCCGTCCTCCGTAACGATTACGCGATCGGCCGGAATCGGCAGGAGTTCGCCGTACAGCAGCTGGAACCGCTCCTCGCCGTAGACCTCGATCGAGCCGGCGATGAGCTTGGCCGGATCGATCAGGTGAGGCGCGCCACGGGGGTGCAGCACGGCCCTGGCGTTCGGCAGCGCCTGCATCAACTGCCCGGCGCCTCCCGCGTGGTCGAGATGGACGTGCGTCAGGAACAGATAGTCCACCTGATCGCGGCCGATACCGAGCTCATCGAGCGCTGCCAGCAGGCGCGGAGCCGCGGGTGCCGCGCCGGTATCGACGAAGGCGGCCCGTCCGCCATCGACGACGAGGTGGCTTGCGGCCAGTCCCGGGCGCAGGTACAGGGTATCGATCAGGTGCACGCCGTTACCGAGTGGCTCGGCAATGCGTTCACGGGTAACGGTGGTCGCTGCTGCGGTCATGCTGCCTGGCATGTCCTTGTGCCAGCGTTCCGGCTCAGAGGCCGGGGCACTTGCCGCGCTTACGGATCTCGTCCGTCGAGCACAGGCTCGGACGCTGGCTGGAGTAGTACGCCGCCAGTGCCTCGATGTCCTGTTCCGTCAGGGCGCCGGCCATGCCCGCCATGATCGCGTTTTTTCGGCTGCCGTTCTTATAGGAGTGCAGGGCCTGCTGGATGTAGTCCGCCTGCTGGCCTGCAAGATTCGGGTACTCGGGGAGGATGCCGACGCCGTCGTTGCCATGGCAGGCGACGCAGGTCTGGCCGGCTTTCGGCGTGGTGCCCACGGCCCGGCCCGTCGGCTTCAACTCCTGGCCCGACAGGTACGCGGCGATGTCCTGCATGTCCTGGTCGGACATCGTGATCGCGTGCGCGTGCATGGTCGGGTGGGCGCGGTCCTGGCTGGCGTATCCCTTGAGCGCGACCACGAGGTAGGCAGCGTGCTGGCCGGCCAGTTTGGGCACGCTGTACACGGGGTAGGCGTTCTTGTAGTTCGGGATGCCATGGCAGCCGTGGCACGTGTAGGCCAGCTTTGCGCCGCGCGCCGCGTCACCCGCCGTAGCGAGGCCCGGTATGACGACGGCCGCGAGGGTCAGGCTCGCAACGAGCCAGGCCGATCTCCAGATCATTTCATACTCCGTGCGGGTCGGGTTCGGTTAGCCGGCGGCCGAGGGTCGGGCATGTTAATCAAAAGCGTTTCACCAGTCGAATGAGGCCTGTCTGAGGCACTCAGCGCCCCCAGACGCTGTAATAGACTGCAGGACAGCGACCCCATTGCCTTGACGACCGGAGAGTGCCCCATGACGACGACACGTGGATTCTGGTTGGCCGCCCTGCTCGCGCTGGCCGCGTTCTGCGGTCGCGCGATGGCCGATGGCCCCCCCGCCCGTTCGGTCGCCGTGACCGGGTCGGGCGAGGTGTCCGCCGAGCCGGATCTGGCCCGGGTCACCCTGGGGGTCGAAGCCCGCAAGCCGACCATGGCGGAGGCCCGGTCTGTGGTCGCCGCCACCGTGGATCGGGTCCTCGGGCTGACGCGCAGCCTCAAGATCGACCCAAAGCAGGTCAACGCCACGCGGGTGCAGGTGCAACCCGAGTACAGCTGGAACGAGAAGGACCGCAAGCGCGTGCTGCTCGGGTACCTCGTCAGCCGCCAGATGGAAGTGGAGGTTCGCGACCTCGACCAGCTCGGCCCGCTGCTGGAGCGTGCGGTCGATGCGGGCGTCAACCAGGTGAGCGACCCGCAGCTGGACTCGAGCCGCCGCAAGGAACTCGAGCGCGAGGCGATGACGAAGGCCGTGCAGGACGCGCGGTTGAACGCGGAGACGCTGGCCGCCGCCGCCGGGGTGAAGCTTGGTTCGGTCCGCGCCTTGAACGGCCAGTCGAGTGCGATGCCCGTCCCGATGTATCGCGACCGGGGAGTCGCGATGGCGGCAGCCGATGCGGCGCCGGCCGCAACCTACCAGGCCGGGGAGATGAAATTCTCGGCGAGCGTGAGCGCGGATTACGACCTGGTCGTGGCGCCTTGAGACACTCTGTATTTATTGACCTGGGCTAAACAACAAGCCAGGAATTACCCTGTCTTCTTGGAAACTCTCACCTTTGCATAATTAATCGACGGGGCAAATTTCCGGCGAACCGGGGGCCCCGCTACCGCGTTTCAGAGAGCTTCGGCAAGGTCGGTGAGCAGGCCGCTGTCCGTCGGTTTGGTGCCCGACGGATACCGCCGAATGACCTGCCCATCGCGACCGATCAGGAACTTCTCGAAATTCCACTCGATGTCGCCCGTCGCCCCCTTGGCCGACGCCGTCAGCCAGGCGTAGAGAGGGTCTCGGTCCGGTCCGTTGACCTCGAGTTTCGCCGACAGCGGGAACGTCACGCCGAAGCGCGTCGAGCAGAAATCCTTGATCTCCAGATCGCTGCCGGGTTCCTGGCTGCCAAACTGATTGCACGGAAATCCGACCACCGCAAAGCCGTGCTCGGCTGTCTCGGCATGGAGCCGTTCGAGACCGGAATATTGGGGCGTATAGCCACATCGGCTGGCAACGTTCACGGCGAGGACGACCCTGCCGCGGAGCGGTCCGAGCAGGTCGGGCTCATGGTCGATCCCGGTGACCTTGAAGTCGAAGAAGGCGGGCATGGCGGTGCGCTCCAAAGGAATGCCTGAAGAGGAGTTCGACCTGTGGGAGCGAGTTGGATTCCCGAAGAGATCACCCTCACCCGGCCTGTCGGCCGACCTCTCCCGCTGCAGCGGGAGAGGTGAGAACCCCCCTCCCACTCTGGGTGGGAGAGGGTTGGGGTGAGGGCTTGCTAGCTCGGCAGGCGATCGACGATCAGGATGCTGCCGTCCACGCCCGTGACGCGAACCCGCGCGCCAGCCGCGACGTTGGGACCGCGCAAGGACCACTGGCGGACGCCCAGTTTCACCCGGCCGGACCCGTCACGAATGCCGTCCGGGACAGTGACGACCTGCCCGATATAACGCTCACCGACCCGATGCGGGGCGTGCGGGCTCTGCAGTTCACGCTGCTGGGCGCGGTATTCGCGCCAGAAATAGAGGCCGAACACCGTGATTGCAAATGCGACAAACCAGATCATGGAAGTACTGCGATCCTGGGGCACACATGGTCGCAAGACGACCGTTCTTGCTCAACTTCGCAGGCCGTCGCCGCCGCAGAACTGTGACGCGACCCTCAACTCGCCGGTCCGAGCCGCAGGTCCTTGCTGTATTGCACGTTCATGACGTTGTCGGTCCAACCATGCACGTAGGGCTTCACCAGGTGCTTGTTCACATAAAAATAGAGCGGCAGGAGCGGGTGATCGGCCAGCATCACGCGCTCGGCCTCCTCCAGTACGGCGCGGCGCCGTGCTGGATCAGCCTGCCGCACCGCCTCGGCCAGGAGCCCGTCGTAGCGGGGATTCGAGTAACCGGTGAGGTTGATGCCGAAACCGCTCTGCAGCAACTGCGCGAAAGAGTAGGCGTCGTTGAAGTCGCCTACCCAGCTCGAGCGGAACACCTGCGTCTCCTCGCGTGACTGGATGCTCTGCAGCAGCGAGCGGAATTCCTCGGCATACAGCGTGGTCTCGACGCCAAGCGCCTCCTTCCACATCGCCGCGACCGCGACCGCCAGCCGGTTGTGCACTTCGCCGGAGTTGTAGCGAATCTCGACCTTGAGCGGCCGCTGCGCCGAGTAGCCGGCCTGCCGATAGAGTTCGCGGGCTTCCTGTACGCGGGCCGCGTACGGCTTCACCGCGTAGTCGAACTGTTGCGGCGTGTAATCGGCCACGCCACGCGGAACCCATCCGTAGGCGGGCGCCTCGCCCACGCCGGTCACCGCGGTCGTGAGTTTCTCGCGGTCGATCGCCATCGACAGCGCGCGCCGCAGCCGCGGGTTGTCCTTGAAGGGCGGGCGCGTGAGGTTGAAGCCGTAGTAATAGACGCTGAGCTGCGGCGAGACGTGCAGCTCCGCGCCCAGATTGTCCTTGATCCACGCGAACTGCGGCGGAGGCACGACGTAGCTTACGTCGATCTGCCCCGCCCGGTATTGCCGGAACTCGGAGCCCGGATCCGCGACGTGCACGAACTCGACGCGTTCGAGATGCGTGGCCGCGTCGTTCCAGTAGTTGCGATTGCGCTTGACGATGATCTGCGAGCCGACGACCCAGTCGTCGAGCGCGAACGCGCCGTTCGAGACCAGCAGGCCCGGCTTGGCGTACTCGGCACCATGGGCCGCCAGCGACGGCGCGTGCACGGGATAGGTGGGGGGCTGAGCGACCAGGCCGACCAGATAGGGCGCGGGGTTCGCCAAACGGATGACGACCGTGCGGTCATCCGGCGCGCTGACGCCGAGTTCCCCGGGCTGCTTCTCGCCGCGCGTGATTGCGGTGGCGTTCAGCACCGGATCGATGAACTGCGCGTACGGCGACGCGGTGGCCGGGGTCACCAAGCGACGCATGCCCGTGACGTAGTCGGCTGCGCGCAGCGGATCGCCGTTCGACCAGCGCAGGCCGGCGCGCAGGTGGAACGTGTATTCAAGACCGTCGGGAGAGACCGCCCAGGACTCGGCGGCGGCCGGCACCGCACTGCCGTCGGGACCGATTGCCGTCAGGCCCTCAAACAGATCGCGCAGGATGTTGAAAGCGCCGTCCGTGCGCGCGAGCTGCGGATCGACGGTGTCGGGTTCGGGTCCGTTGCCCCGTCGTAAGACCGTCCGGTCGGCTTGCGCGGGTGGGGCGGCACCCTGGCCAGACCCCGATGCCGGCCCCTCGCCCCCGCCGCAACCGCCGATCGCGGCGAGCAGGCAACCCGCCAGCAGCGCGCTGAGGCCCGCCCGCCTCGTTCGTGACGACGACGTCATGGTCTTAACCGCCCGGCAAGGCGCGGGCCGCGGCCCGGCCTGCCAGCTCGCGCCGTTTCAGGTGGATGAGCAGCAACGATACGGCGGCGGACGTGATGCCGGAAATGCGAGCCGCCTGGCCGAGCGTGGCCGGCCGGTGCTCGCTGAGGCGCTGCCGCGCTTCGTTCGACAGGCCGTGCACGAGCGCGTAATCGATCGACTCCGGCAGGTTCGTGTCTTCGTTGCGCCGCTGCCGTTCGATCTCCTCGTGCTGGCGGTCGATGTACCCACTGTACTTGGCTTGCACGTCCACCTGCAGCGGCACCTGCACCGCGAGCCGCTCGTCTTCAAGCCACTGCGCGCCGCTCGTACCGATCAGTTCCGTGAGGGCGTCGTAGGAAACCTCCGGCCGGCGCAGCAGTTCGCAGCCGCGCTGCTCGCGCGTCATCGGCGTGCCGAACAAGGCCTCGGCGCGAGTCGCGGCCTCGGTGCCGGGCCGCACCCACGCGTCACGCAGCCGCTCGAGCTCGGCATCCACCGCGGTGCTCTTGCGCTCGAACAGGCGCCACCGCTCGTCATCGACGAGCCCGAGCTCGCGGCCGATGGGCGTAAGACGCAGGTCGGCGTTGTCCTCGCGGAGGCTCAGGCGGTACTCCGCGCGACTGGTGAACATGCGATAGGGCTCGGGAGCCCCCTGCGTGATCAGATCGTCCACCAGCACGCCGATATAAGCCTCGCTGCGCTTCGGCCACCAGGGCTCGCGGCCCTGCGCCTCGCGCGCGGCGTTGATGCCGGCCAGCAGGCCTTGCGCCGCCGCTTCCTCGTAACCGGTCGTGCCGTTGATCTGCCCGGCGAAGTACAACCCGCCGACGTGCTTGGTCTCGAGCGTGGGGCGCAGGTCGCGCGGGTCGAAGAAATCGTATTCGATCGCGTAGCCGGGCCGCGTGATGTGCGCCTGCTCGAACCCGCGAATGCTGCGGACGAATTCGTACTGCACGTCGAACGGCAGGCTGGTGGAGATGCCGTTCGGATATACCTCGTGGGTGTCGAGGCCTTCGGGCTCGATGAAAATCTGGTGCGAGGCTTTGGAGGCGAAACGCACCACCTTGTCTTCGACCGACGGGCAGTACCGCGGCCCCACGCCCTCGATGACGCCCGTGAACATCGGCGAACGATCGGTCGCCGCGCGGATGAGTTCGTGGGTGCGCTCGTTGGTCGCCGTGATGTGACAGCAGATCTGCCGCGGGTGCTCGCTGCGCAGCCCCAGGAACGAGAACACCGGCATCGGCTCGTCGCCCGGCTGAACCTGCAGGCCCGTGTAGTCGATGGTGCGGCCGTCCAGGCGGGGCGGCGTACCGGTCTTCAGGCGGGCGACGCGCAGCGGCAGCTCACGCAACGTTTCCGCCAGTCGATTCGACGGCGGATCCCCGGCGCGGCCGCCCTGGTATTGATTGAGGCCGACGTGAATGCGGCCGCCCAGGAACGTTCCGACGGTGAGCACGACCGTGCGGGCCGAGAACTCGAGCCCCACGGGCGTGAGGACGCCCGTGACGCGCCCGCCTTCGAGGCGGAGGTCCGCAACTTCCTGCTGGAA
>Ga0315290_10001531_pt1 | contig 15857 bp, 29 predicted proteins | sample YL17G12_0_MG_FD_203627 | JGI IMG/M metagenome (GOLD analysis project Ga0315290, IMG submission 203627) | Sediment microbial communities from Yellowstone Lake, YNP, Wyoming, USA - YL17G12_0 | ecosystem: Environmental > Aquatic > Freshwater > Lake > Sediment | place: USA: Wyoming | collected... | reverse complement strand
GCTGATGTTGCCCCCAGTTGACTATAATCCCATGTGTCCTCAGAGGCTCGTGGTTCTGTGTTTCGCCATCATACGGTGTGCAATAGGGAAAAGGGTGAAGTGTGGTTCATGTGTTATGTTTCGCCATTATGGCAAGAATAGCAGATATAACAGGGCGGGGGGAGATAAAAGTGCCCCCTGGAGGCCGGTGACTCTCAGGGGGGCGTGGTTAATGTGCTCAAGCGCACCGTAACCTTTAAGATGGTATAATACGGCATCGCGGGTGAAAGCCCCGCTGGGTCTTAGCAGGTTCACCTACTACCAACGAATCTGCACCAAAATAGACCTCTATCCTTTCCCTCTCCAAGTCCCCATCATTAATAAGAAGCCCAGGACAATGGCTACGCCGCCGGAGACTATGAGCTGGAGACCTAAAGGCATTGCGTCAGTGTAATACTTCCCCTCGAGTCCATAGACGGACGGGCTGGCAGAGCTAAAATGGTACTGGAGTAGATATGTGCCGTCACCCATGTCGAGCTTGACCACGACTCCTCTGCCATCCTGTATCATCTTAGGCTGTTGTGAAACTCCTCGCTGTAGCAATTCAGGATGCCAGTAGGGGAGAGGGAAAAGCATGAGACGCCATCCTCTCTTTCCCATCCTCGACTTTCTAGCCGTTTCTTTACAAAAACTACCATCTAGCATACTATGTATCGGCGTATTCTAGAGGGTTGAAAATGAACCTGACCCTGCAATCTGCTGTCGAGGCATTCGGAGCCAGAGCCAAAGCCAAGCTGACGAATCCAGGGGCTAGCGGTGAGCCGGAAGACCAGCTTCGTGCGCCGTTCGAGCACTTGCTCGCGGACTTGGCGGAGCTATGCAACCTGCCCAAGACCGCCGTCGCTGCCGTTGGCGAGTCCTCTGTTAGCGATTTGAATACCAGGCCGGACTACGCAGTCACTGTTCACAAGGCGCTGGTGGGATTTATCGAATTGAAAGCGCCGGGCAAAGGCGCTGATCCGCGAAGGTTCAAAGACCCGCATGACAAAGAGCAGTGGGAAAAACTTCACTCACTTCCGAACCTGATTTACACGGATGGCAATGCGTTCAGCCTCTGGCAGAACGGGGAGCTGGTCGATTCAGTGATTACTCTGATCGGAGACATCGAATCTGCGGGCAACAAACTCCAAGCACCGCCGGGTCTGTTGAGTCTGTTTGAAAGGTTCTTCCGCTGGGAACCCATTCCGCCGTCCAACGCCAAAGACTTAGCTCGCGTCAGCGCCTGCCTGTGCCGGTTGCTACGCGATGAAGTAACTGAGCAACTGGTACTGGGCAGCAAGGACCTCACTTCCTTGGAAAATGATTGGCGAAGGCTTCTCTTTCCAGAAGCGAACGATAAAACGTTCGCTGACGGCTATGCTCAGGCCGTGACCTTCGGATTGCTAATGGCCAGGGCGAAAGGAATTAGGCTCTCGACTGGTCTTGAGATAGTGGGGCGCGAACTGAGCCATACCAGTTCATTGATTGGCTCGGCCCTCCGGCTGCTGACCGACAACGTGGAAAACCAGAAGACTCTCAAGACCTCACTCGGAACGCTGACGAGTGTGCTCGACGCGGTTCACTGGCCGACCATAAGCAGGGGCAACCCGGAAACCTGGCTGTACTTCTACGAGGACTTCCTTGACGTTTACGACCACACGCTCCGTAAACAGACCGGCTCGTATTACACGCCTACTGAGGTCGTCGGCGCGATGGTCCGGCTAGTGGACGAGACCTTGCGAAGCCCGCGTTTCAAGCAATCCGCGGGGCTAGCTTCGCCGACCGTGACGCTGGCAGACCCCGCCGTGGGCACGGGCACCTACCTGCTTGACGTGCTGCGGAGAATTGCCGAAACCGTCAAGGCGGATGAGGGCGAAGGGGCCGTGAACGCGGCGCTCAATGCCGCCTTGAAGCGGCTCATCGCTTTCGAGAAGCAATTGGGGCCGTTCGCCGTCGCTCAATTGCGCATCCTCGCCGAAATCGTGGACCTAACTGGTGCCCCACCCAAGACAGACCCGCGAATGTTCGTCACGGACACCTTGGGCAATCCTGACGATGAGGAGGGCTGGATTCCTGGATTGGGCATGTACGCGCAGATTGCCCAGTCGCGGAAAGACGCGAACAAGATCAAGCGGGAGGAGCCGATCACTGTCGTGATAGGCAACCCGCCTTACAAGGAGAAAGCTAAAGGACTTGGGGGTTGGGTGGAAGGGCAGGGTGCCGAGGCGGAGAAATCGGCACCCTTGGCCGCCTGGATGCCGCCGCGCGAATGGGGCGTCGGTGCGCACGCCAAGCACCTGCGCAATCTCTACGTCTATTTTTGGCGCTGGGCGACCTGGAAGGTCTTTGACCACCATCCGGCGAACAACACCGGCATCGTCTGCTTCATCACTGTGGCCGGATTTCTGAATGGTCCTGGCTTTCAGAAGATGCGCGACTATCTGCGCCGGAAGTGCGATGACATCTGGGTCATCGACTGCTCGCCCGAGGGGCATCAGCCGGAGGTCAACACACGCATTTTTCAAGGCGTCCAGCAACCCATATGTGTTGTGCTCGCTTCACGCTCAAGTAGCAGCAAGGCTGAGATTCCGGCCAAGGTTCGCTTTCAAGCGCTGCCCGCCGGTCACCGGAACGAGAAATTCGCAGCTCTCGGCAAACTCACACTCAGCAGCAAAGATTGGGTGGATTGCCCGTCCGACTGGCGCGCCCCCTTTCTACCCGCTTCGACCGGCGCGTGGGCTGCCTATCCGGCGCTGGAAGACCTCTTCATCTACAATGGCTCGGGCGTGATGCCGGGCCGCACTTGGATCATTGCACCGGACGCGGACTCGTTGCTAGAGCGATGGAAAAAGCTCGTCCAAGCGCCAGCGGACGAGAAGGAAACGCTCTTTCATCCACATCTGCGCGGCGGAAAACTTGGCGACAAGCACTCGAAGAAAATCGTTACGACTCCGCTTGCGGGCTACGAACCGCGGACGAAAGCCGTGGCCGACGACAACGGCGCTTGCGTCCCACCTGCGCGCTACGGATTCCGCTCGTTCGACCGGCAGTGGATCATTCCAGACGGTCGGGTCATCAATCAGCCGAACCCGGAGCTTTGGGCCGTGCATTCGGAGCAGCAGGTTTTCATAACTGCGCCGAGTGACCGATCGCCAACCGCCGGACCAGCGCTGACGATCAGCGCACTCATTCCCGATCTGCATCACTACAACGGTCGCGGTGGCCGCGCTTTCCCGCTCTGGCGCGACTCGAAGGCCAGCGTCTCCAACGTGCGGCCCAAGTTGCTCGCATTCCTGACCCAGAAATATGGAATCGAGGTCAGCGCCGAAGACGTTATAGCCTACATTGCCGCCGTAGCTGCGCATCCAGCCTTCACCGCGCGCTTCCAGGGCGATCTCTCCACGCCGGGTCTCCGCATCCCGGTCACCGCTGCGCGGGACGTTTTCGCGGAGGCGGTAGAGCTTGGGCGCACGGTCATCTGGCTCCACACCTTCGGTGAACGCATGGCCGATCCAGAAAAAGGCCGCCCCGCCCAACCGCCGCGACTTCCAGTGGCACGGCGGCCCAACATCCCGAAGGAAGGCGCGATTCCCCAAGACCCCGCCGCAATGCCGGACTCGATCAACTACGACGCCAGCAAGAAGCGATTGCTGATCGGAACCGGCTACGTCGAGAACGTCGAACCCAGAGTCTGGAATTACGAAGTCTCGGGCAAGCAGGTGCTGCTGCAATGGTTCAGCTACCGGAAAGCGAACCGCGAACGGCCACTCATCGGTGATCGTCGCCCACCTTCACCTCTGGGCAACATCCAGCCCGACCACTGGCTCGCCGAATACACAACTGAACTGGTCAACGTCCTGAACGTGCTGGGCTGGCTCGTCGATCTCGAACCGGCTCTGGCAGCGCTGCTGGAGACGATATGCTCTGGTCCGACCCTGTCAACAGCGGCGCTGAAGGAGGCAGGAGCATTTGAACTTCCGGCAATAACAAGACGCACAAGAAGGAAGTCCGAACAACAGCTTGGCCTCCTAAAGGAAGATGGTGCGCTTGCAGACGCTTATCGAGAACTGACGGAAGTACATACAAGGACTCATACCAACATTCAGGCTCGTATTGATACTTTGGAATTGAAATGGGTCACTTAAACCGATACAAGGAGAGGCTATCATGGTTGCCCGTCAGAAGATCAAACCAACAATTGACATCAAAACTCAAATTGCCATAGCTAAATATGAACAGTTCGCCAAAGATCCATCTGCCAAGCGCCAACGAAAGAGCAAGAATGTGCCAAGGCAACTTGACATGCCCAATTCACTTTAGCAATTGTCAGCTTCAATACCTGATTCCTTGCGCTGAGTCCCTGTCGAATACTCTGTCAACTGAATGCGAATATTGCGCTTCCACTCAGGCCACTCTTCGATCTTCTTTCGTGTTTCGAGCGCTAGCTTCCAGTACTTCTTGTTTTCTTGACTATCCTTTTTGGGTTTGGACATAGTTTCTCCTCCACTAATCAACAAGTATGTCTACTGCCTCTATTTCTCGCTCTATATAGGACCCAGGCAAGAGGGGCACTCTCATTGAAGCAGACTTAGGGTTCCAAACTACAGCTCGGCTATCCTCTTTTCTTTTCATCTTCTTTCCGCTGCCCAAATGGATCGAAAAGAGGTCCACAAACCGTCGTGGTCCTACGCCAACAAACGGTTCAAACTCCACCTTGTGATTTCCCGAAGCAGACTTACTCTCATGCTTCAGCACGATCGCATCGTCATGAAGCTCAAGTGCTCTGCTTTTCGGATAAGGCTCCACAAATACAACACGAGAGATTCCTGCTGCCACAATATGTTTTGCGCAATTGTGGCAAGGGAAGGTTGTGCAATACAAGGTGCCACCAACTGGTGATACCGCTGATCGGGCACACGACAGAAGTGCCTCCATTTCAGCATGCACGGCGCGACCGTATTCCGTTATGTCGAAAATACCTGTGTCTCCTAGTTGCTTCCTGCCTTCTTCCAACAGTTCCTGGTCGCTCTTGCCACTCTGTCCTAGACCAGATTATCAGGCCACAGCAATCCTGGCAGCCTGGCTTGCATTGGAATGTCGGAATCTGCGCCCGCAGCGCCTCCAGTAGCTCTAGTTCCCCCTTGGCCACAATCGCTCCCATTTATCCCAGAAACTATCGCCGCTCATTCCTATCAATCCTCCCCAAGCATAGGTGGGGAGTTATTGTCTGTCAAGATGTAGTAGCAATCATGATTTTATGTTACACTCGCAAAGTAGTGCTATAGGTGGGTTGACTTTGTGTAGGGCGCTGATATAATAACTTAGGATACCACTAAAAATGGAGATGGTCAAAGGAGAAGGAATGTATGACAGACGAACCTAATCTGTACGACGATACAATGGAAGACACAGAGACAAAGATTGATCCGATGATTACCCTGAAAGAGGTCGCAGATATGCTGAATGTGCATCCCAACACCGTCCGCGTGTGGTCTAACGATGGCCGCCTTCCTTGCTACCGCTTTGGTCCACGAGGAGACCGGAGATATCGCAAGTCCGACGTTGATCTTCTCATCAACGCGGCCAGAATTGATGCCAGCCAACCCCTCACTCCCCTCCCTGCGGAGGGCAACTGATGCCACTAAGGAAGACTAGAACAAGCAAGGGGGACAAGCTCGAACGGTTCCTAAAGAAAGAGGGCATCGCCGGATGCTTCATCGTCATAACCACTAGAGATGACGAGATGACTGTCGAAGTTTTGCTTCGTGATGTTCGCTTGGCCCACGCACTTATCGGCCTCAAACAAGCCCTAGACTCACTGGAGGTGGATATCGGGACTTTCGACGCCCTCTATTGGATGCACAAACTTATAGAGCAGGTACAGGATGACCCTGCTATGTGCAAAACACTAAACAACCGTATGGAAGCCCTCCTCAATAAGCGGGATGAGCCAAAGCGGCCCCCATTTACTCCATCTGCCGCACCTGGGAGAAACTAGGTATGAAACGACTCCTGTCTGCATTACTACTGATCGCCTTGCTGGTCCTGCCGCTCTGCTGTGGCCCCAAGGACTCACCCCCTGCCACTGACGGTAATCCTCCTGATGGCGGCCCTGGCTCTGGCGGCACCACTGGAGGTACAGGAGATGTGGTGGTCTATGTCCTGGATGTCGGCCAGGGGGATGCCATCTTGATTGACCAGGGAGAGGTCGAGGTCTTGATCGACGGCTCCACGGTCGCCCAAGGCGATGTGGTGGTGACTGACCTGCGGCCCCTGGTACAAGGGGCGCTGGACGCGGTGGTTTGTACTCACTGTGACGCTGACCACTGCGGGGGCTTGACCAAGGTTTTGAACAGCTACACAGTGACCCAGCTCTGGTGGAATGGCCAAACGTCTGATTCTTCATCTTTCAAGCTGTTCCATGACGCTATAGACAAGGTCAGGGTCTCCGGCACCAATGTCCAGATAGCACGGCGGGGCGGCTCTATCACCGCTGGTGGCGATCTCTTCTTCAACATCCTGAATCCCTCTGACATTACCGGCACCTCCAACAACAACTCTGTCGTCCTGAGCCTGCTGTACAAGACGACGACCCTACTCTTTGAGGGGGACGCCGAGCAAGAGGCCGAGGCGTCCATGCTGAAGGCCAATATCGTGCCCACAGACGTGGCTTTCCTGAAGGTTGGGCATCATGGGTCTAAAACATCGTCTGGTGGCACTTTTTTGACGAAAACCAAGCCCAAGATCGCAGTCTACTCCTGCAAGACCGGCAACTCCTACGGGCATCCGGCTCCTACAACCATCGCCGCTCTCAAGGCCGCTGGGGCTGCGGTCTATGGCACAGACGCGAACGGCACGGTAACCGTGACCTCCGACGGGACAGTCTGCAAGGTTGCCGTCCAGAAAGGAAATGTCCTATGAGGGGAAGCATAAGGGGGAGATATAGAAGTCATCCTCAAACGAATAACAAAACGGGGTATAACGGAATCTGCGAGACGGTTACAGGACAAGGCCGGGGCGGTATTCCAAACCCCTGTTTTGAAGTGCATTGGATGGGGACTAACAGGAAATTCTGTTTTCCCACATGGGGTGGACGGGAAGGTGCATTCAGGGCAGCGCAGGATTATCGAAGAAGTAAAGAAGCTGAAGGTGGCTAGGCTGCTAAAGTAGGCTTCTCAATGGCAGCCTTAAAAGCTGACTCCCTACTGCCAAAACGATGGGGAGGTGGAAAACAGTGAGATTACCGGACAGACAGGGATGGGAAAGGATCGTTGCCACTTGTTTGCTTTCCCTTGTACTCATTCTCGTTATAACACAGGGGATGCCACATATAGGGTTGAAGGTCGTCCGTATCTACGGGCAAAGCATGGAGCCCGCCCTAAGTCCAGGAGACTTGATTGTGGTAAAGGAATCCTCCCACCTAGAGGAAGGACAGATCGCCGTCTACAGAAGTGAAGACGGGGAGGGCATTTGTCACCGCGTGCTGATTGACGCCTCATACGAGGATCGGCAGTTGTACATATTCAAAGGTGACAATAACGACAGAATGGATAGCCAGGTCGTGACCGAAGACAATATAGAGGGAGTGATGGTGTTCCACCTCCGCACCTATGGAATGCCCCTTTGGGCTCCCGTATTGCTCGCGGTCTTTCTGTTTTGTGCTATCTACCCGCTGGTGTCCTTTATGGCATGGCTGCTACACAGGAGGAAGCCAGGCTCTCGAACCACTCATCAGACAGTCGTTATTTAGCGACTCTACATAATCAGGGGTTTTCAGATGTGGAATGTGTGATATCACAGAGTTGGGCCTACGGACCGTATGAAACGATATTGGAAAACACCACCAAAGTTAATGGCGAAATTACAAGAAAAGTACAAATTCGATTTTGACCCTTGCCCACATCCTCGCCCAGACGGATTTGACGGTCTAACTGTTAATTGGGGTAAGCGGAATTGGGTCAATCCCCCGTTTACCGGTGGGGTTATGGCCTGGGTCCGTAAGGCTATATTCGAGCGTGACTACAACGAGAATATGAGCGTAATCATTCTGCCGATTTATCAGGTCCGCGCCATATCTGTCTTAGATGATGCTGGGGCAGAAATAAGCTATGCTGGTAAGCCGCAATGGTTGGCGTTAGAGGACGACGAACCAAACCCCGTTAAATTACAGGACCGCCAGCCGTGCGTATTCGCCATACTCCGGCCCAACAAGTCATTGCAGCGGACTTGCTACCAACCCGATTTACAAATAAATTTCGCTAACAACGGCCCGGTTAGTGGGCGCGCCGTCACCCACGCCGCAAGCCGCTGAATTTTGTGTTAGAGCGCAAACAAGAGGAACGGATAGATGAAGCCCTATTACGAGCACAACGGGATTCAGATATGGCACGGCGACTGTCGCGACATCCTGCCTCAGTTGCCGAAGGTGGACTTGGTGCTGACTGATCCGCCGTATGGTACGGGGCAAAATCCTCACCGAGATCCGCAAGCTAGAACAAAATTGGCAGCTACGAAGTTCTATGGCTCTTGGGAATGGGACAGGAAGATAGAACAAGAATTGTTGAATATCGTCTTGAAGGCGGGTCTCATGCAGATTCTATGGGGGGGGGGCCAACCTCTATGCCGATTGGTTGCCTGCATCGACGGCTTGGTTGGTATGGGACAAAGACAATGCTGGTACGCCTTTTGGTGATTGCGAGTTAGCTTGGACATCTAGTCCTCGTACAATCCGGCTGTTCAAATGGCGGTGGAATGGAATGTTACAAGAGAACATGAAGGATAAGGAATATCGCTACCATCCTACGCAGAAGCCGGTTGCCCTAATGCGATGGTGTATTCAACTTGCCCCTGATTGCCGGACCATCCTTGACCCATTCATGGGCAGCGGCACGACACTCAGGGCAGCCAAGGATTTAGGACGAAAGGCCATCGGGATCGAGATCGAGGAGAAGTATTGCGAGATCGCCGCAAAGCGTCTATCTCAAGAGGTCTTGTTTGCGCCCTAACCAGCCAATGGAGAACGACGCTAGGGCTGAGGGTGGTGAGAAGGATGAGGGCACACCGGCCTAGCGCGTCTCATTTCGATGTTAGGCTTTGCAGTAAGGAGAACTATGGAATTTACAGCGTATCAAATAATTGAAAAGTTGATTGGGCCTATCATACCAGTTGGTGAATCAAACATTGACAAGAGGCGGCTTGAAAATATGGGGGACCATCTCCTCTTAATCGACGCGCTCTTGAAAGACGTCCACCTCGTTGCAAATTACAAAGACCGTCATGAGTATAGTATGCAGTTCGCTGGTAAAAGGGCACAGGAGTTCCTTGATGAGTTATTAGAGGAACTTGCTGCAAACCCTAACCATCCGCTCAAGGCTGACCGTGGGGCCAAGGTCGAAAATAGTCAACCTAACCCGCCCACGGCAGCTTAGCTGGTCGTTAGGCGTCACCATAAACGCCGGGAGGCAATTATGACAACCCGTGAAAAAGCAGAATATATTGTTGAGTGCCTTAACAAGAAAGGGGCGGGGCTTGGTAACCTTGCAATCGCTATTGTGGAAAAAATACTCTCAGAATTACGACAGAAAGAATTGAATAGATGTTGCCACATTCATAATGAACCAGTAAGTCTGTTAACGCATTTTGTGCGAGGAGGAGTCATGCGCGAATTAAAGTTCAGGGCGTGGTGGAAGGACACAATGGAGTTCATCCCCGGCTTCATGGAGGAATACTCGATGAGTGTATTGGATGGGTTAGGCGACAACCCATTCATCTGTAGCCAGTACACCGGCCTGAAGGACAAGAACGGCAAGGAGATATATGAAGGGGATGTCATTAAAATAGATGGGGGTGGCGAGCCCCAGATGGCGGAGGTTATCTTTGAGGAAGGTTGTTTCGGTATCAAATGGCCTGGCAATCCATCGCTATGCGAATTGAAGTATTACATTGGCCTTCCCTTTGTGAGTAGTGAAGTTATAGGCAATATCCATGAGCATCCTGAACTATTGCAGCAATCTAACCAGGCAATGGAGAACGACGCTAGGGCTGGTGAGGGTGGCCAGGGCACACCAGCCTAGCGCGTCTCATTTCTACGTTAGCACGCGCTACGGATAAGAGAGCAAGATGAATATTTTTGACGAGGGCTACAACTTCATGATGGTGTGCTACCGATGTAGAGGACCCCTAACATATACCCAACATCCCTGGGGGTATCGAACAATTACAATTGACTGCCCACGGTGTGGGCCAGACCAAAGAGCAGTTGAGATCCTGGAGAGTGCTAACCAATCCCTGGAGCCGACGCCTGAGCCAAGCGTTGACGGTTGGACAAGGGACACCGGCTAGGCGCGGCTCACGTCAGTGTTAGATTGCTGCGAGGTGAAAATGAATGGGCGATGTTGTGTGAATTGTATCTGTGAACAATCGTTGTTACAAGACCATTCATGTCCAGCACATCCCAAAAAGGCACCAAAACCAGGGAGGGAACATGCCTGACTGCAGGACATGCCCGCGCTGCCAGGGCACCGTGTTCCATGTCATCCGTGGCACCACAATCCAGGAGTGCCGGAGGCAATCCAACAGATACAGTTGGATCATGTGCAAGGGCTACACTTTCCAGCTTCTCGCCGGATCAGTGGTCTCGATCCAGTGTCAGACCTGCCACTCCCCTCGTCCGCTGAAGGACATCGGGAAATACCAGAAGACATATCGCGCCCAGCTAGAATGCTCCCAGTGTGGGGCACGTTACGATTTTAGGCAGCTAGTCAAAAAGGACAGGACGGAAAAGGAGGGCTATGACAACGCGGACAGAGTTCAAGGAAGCAATGAATGTGCTGCGGGGGGTTGACGAACAAATAAACCTACTTCAAACACACCGCGACCGCCTTCGACAGGATATCGCTGACAAATACTGCCCTGTCAAAGCCGGAGGCGTTACGGCGTGTCAAGGGTGGAGCCACCAAGACAAGCCCATTAAAGTAACCAGGGTAGCTCTCCGTAAAGGCTTCCATAAGTACGAGTGGCTCTCGGAGGAGCTGGTGGCGAATCACGAAAAGCTGAAGGGGGTGTCATGAGCTTATTAGAAAGTCTCGCCGACAAGTATGAGACGTACAGTAGGTGGGCCAAGGAGATCAGCGAACTGACGGAGCGAGTCAAATCCTGGCCTCAAGAACTGCTTGAGATTAGCGGTGACATAGACGTGTGCGGGTGCAGTCCCAGCATCCACATAAGAGGGGAAGGGTTGCCCTTTATTTTGCTGGAGAGGTACGGGCTGAAGCTCGGGGCACGGGCCGCTACCGACTGGGGTTCCATAACACGGAGTGGGAGCATCGTCGTCAACGGGGAGACCATAAACCTTTATATGGAGGGGCTGCCGCCAACCGAAGACGAAATACTCGAGGAGGTCGTACTTCCCCTATGCCAGCAGCGAAAGACGTTCATACTGCGGCAGGTGGAAGAGGTACTACAGGACTAATCGCCGTGAACAAGCTCCATCTGCGGAACTACCTGGAGAAGGTGGCCCAACTGCGCCAGTCGATGGCCCAACCGAGGGACGGTTGGCGGTACACGTCCGTGGAGCAGTACGTCATCGAGAACGGGCGATGGTGGCAGAATGCTCCCTTGCCTTCCACTGTCCAGCGGGGCCGCAAGAAAGAGTGCTTCTTCAATGCAGGAAACCTGGCACTCAACAGCGGGCGACTCCACCCAAAGCTCTATCGCTACATTGAAGGCTTCGCCTGGATGCCAGAATCTATACCAGTGATGCACGCCTGGTGCGTTGACAGGAAAGGGAAGGTGATCGACCCCACCTGGGACTACCACCCTAATACGGTCTACTTCGGGGTCTGCTTCGATGCTGATTACCTATTGGATGTAATCTCCTGTACCGGGAACTGGGGAATCCTGGGGCCTGACAACCCTTATATCCCTTTGCTCAGGACGGGAACAAGGAACGTGGCATGGGAGAGCATCACCCGACCTTGACATAATCAGGGCTTTCCAGATGTGTAATGCGTGATATGGCAGAGTTCGGCGGCACAGGAGGCGATATGACCGAGTTATCAACTAGTGCAATTGAGTGGTGTATTACAAATTGCGATGCTTATGTATATAGTGAGGAGGCTAGGAAGGAACTTGCTGCTCTTATCGAAGCCGCCGAACCGGTCACTCCAGCGGACGTGGTGGAATGTGCCGCTCCAGGTTGCCCGAATCTTGGTATTTACAACATCTGGCTTTGTAGCGACCACGTACACAATCCCCGCCGCTGAGTTCGGTGTTAGGTGCCCTTGAGGGGTGAATCATGGTAAATACGTTTGTTGCAGTCAGGCGCTTCGAGAGATTTCTAGCATCATCTAGGGACCAACCTAGTGATGCGCAAGCCAATGAGGTCATAGCTCTTATTATTTTTCGCCCTGATCAACATGAGATAGAGGTCATACGGGCACCTGACCAATCCCTGGAGCCGACCGCCATCTGAGCCAGATAGAGGAATTAACTAAAGTAATGTCTAAATCTTTGTTGCTAGTCATGCTTAGACAATTCGGCGGCGGCTCACGTCAACGTTAGGCCGCAAGGAGGGATAGATGGAATTGATATGCGATTGCGATAAGTGGAAACGCAGTGCTGATCAAATAATCGGCGCTCAAGTAGAGCAGGCGTTGAATCACAATATGATCACGGCACAAGGGGAGGAACTATTGATCCGTGGCTGTAAGTATACGGGCGATAAATGGCGCTTCTGTCCTTGGTGTGGGCTGGTATTAGTTGCCGCCCAACCAGCCACTCCAGCGGACGCTACCTGTACTTGCGGTCATCTATGGAGTGCTCACAATGATTTGGGGTGTTGTTGGGACGATGAATGTCCTTGTAGCCAACCACGCCGCTGAGTTCTACGTTAGATTGCTGCGAGGAGGAGTCATGCGCGAATTAAAGTTCAGGGCGTGGTGGAAGGACACAATGGAGTTCATCCCCGGCTTCATGGAGGAATACTCGATGAGTGTATTGGATGGGTTAGGCGACAACCCATTCATCTGTAGCCAGTACACCGGCCTGAAGGACAAGAACGGCAAGGAGATATATGAAGGGGATGTCATTAAAATAGATGGGGGTGGCGAGCCCCAGATGGCGGAGGTTATCTTTGAGGAAGGTTGTTTCGGTATCAAATGGCCTGGCAATCCATCGCTATGCGAATTGAAGTATTACATTGGCCTTCCCTTTGTGAGTAGTGAAGTTATAGGCAATATCCATGAGCATCCTGAACTATTGCAGCAATCTAACCAGCCAATGGAGAACGACGCTAGGGTTGGGGGCGGTGAGGGTGGCCAGGGCACACCGGCCTAGCGCGTCTCATTTCGATGTTCGGCGGCTAGGGGGAAATAATGGGAACCCAGATGAATAACGAGGAGGCAACGATGGCATTGGGTGACACCAAGACACACGGGTGGCGATACTGGAATAGCTGTGGAGCGGGGATCGCCATAGTGGCGCGAGTGACCGAGGGGATCGACTGGGCCGCCTATATAGGGGCCGACGATGGCCAGAGTGAAATGATGTGTGTGGCGCGTACTGCTGATGAAGGCGGCAAACTCAGTGAGGTAGACGCGAGGCACTTTTTCCCAGACATAGAACTGTCCTACAGGCATTGAAAATGGCATACATTGTTGAACTTCAAGAGGGGTGCTGGCTGGCACCTTGGCGTGGTGACCCAGGACGGACGCTAGTTGAGACGAGCGCCCAGCAGTTCGAGACAGCAGAGGGTGCGACACACGCTCTTGCTCAAGCCCGACGATACCGCCCCTTCGCTAACGCAGTAATCCGTCCTGCCCAGGCACCGGAAGTGATGGTCTCAATAGGTGTTTTGCTTGAACAGGGGCATCACATCTGGGGGCCAAACTGTGGATACTACTGTCCCAAGGCGATGCTACGCACTGGGTCTTACCAAGATTTCCTATACTCTGTTGGCGGCCACGAGGACGGCGTGCTATTCAAGTTCTGTCCTGCGTGTGGAGCAGAACTTGGCGAAGCACTACAAGTTCACGGGTATCTTTTCAAGTTCGTCGGTGGGGGCAGTAAATGACCGATGGTAAGTGGTGGCAGAGGGCCTGGAGCCTTGTAGACGGGTGTTCTCCAGTCAGTCTGGGCTGCGAGCACTGCTGGCTCAGGGCCGGATATCGGCGCTGGGATGTTGCCCCGAACACTGTGGTGTTTCGGACGGATCGGCTAGAGCTTCCGCTGACGGTAAAGAAGCCGACTGTCTGGGCCATCTGGAGCGACCTTTTCCACGAGCGCGTCCACATGGCCAATATCCAGCGGGCCTTTGAGGTGATGGAACTGGCCAGGCAACATACCTTTGTCGTTCTTACCAAGCGCCATGCCCGCATGTTGGATTTCACGCAGCAGATACAGTATGCCCATGAGGGTGGTGTGCGGGCCTTTGGTCGGTGGCCCCTTCCGAATGTGTGCTTGGCTGTGACGGTCGAGAATGCAGAGGCGGCTTGGCAGCGTATCCCAGCACTCTTGTCCTCTCCGGCTGCCGTCCGTCTGATTTCGGCAGAGCCCCTTTTGGGGCCTTTAACGCTCTGGCGCTGGTTAAAACCCCCCCTTATGCCTGACCGAGTTATCAGACCAGGCTCGCCCCCCCCAGAGTACATTCCGGTCGTGGGACTGGATGGGGTGATCGCTGGTGCGGAGACAGGGCCAGGGGCCAGACCCGTGCATCCTGCCTGGGTGCGAGGGCTCCGAGATGAGTGCCTGGCAGCGGAGACGCCTTTCTGGTTCAAGAGCTGGGGCGAGTGGGCACCAGGAGATACGCTACCGCATATGAAGACCACGGAACTGCTTGGGAAGAGGAGCCATACGTGGCAGGACAAAGAGATCTCTTACCGAGTTGGCCATAAGAATGCAGGCCGCTTCCTGGACGGGCGCACGTGGGATGGCTGGCCGGAAATTAATCGACATCGACTAGGAGGCGAATAATTATGTGGCCTCAAATAACATTGATTGTCATACTCTGTCTTGGTTTCGGATGGTCATGTGTGGATCATGGCAAACCGCGCAAACCTGAGAATGCTTGGGTTACGTTGTTCAAAATAGCGGCTCTAAGCGGAATTTTGTGGTGGGGAGGTTGGTGGAACGGCCTTACTAGCTAAACCAATCCCTCCACCTTAGTCAACAGCGTGGACTTGGAGCAGGAAAGGGGGCTTTATGGAACAGGGAACCCAGATTGCCTACATACCCCGCCATGCCAAGGGGGATATACAGCATAGGGATGTGGAGTTTGGCTTTGTCGTGAAAGAACAGGGCAACTCCCATTTCTGTCGCTACTGGAGCAGAATAAATCCAGGGGAATTACGCACGACATCATGCTCAGAACTCACCCCGACCGCAAACCTTGTAGAGCATAAGACATACCCGCAGCATGTCATAGATCACTGGCTCAAACGGCTAGGCTAGGAGGGGCAATAGATGCCGCAATGTAGCGACTGTCGAGATTGGCGAGATGCGTGGTGTTCCACGCTGCGGATCAGGCGGCAATCCGAGCAGTGCATCTGCCTTCTGTTTAAGTCGCACCCGATGCCGAATCCTGAGACCCACACTATCAAGCGGCTGGGTGGACTCGGGATCCTCTCCGAAGAAGACCTGACCGATTTGGGGGCCGGATGCAGGCGGGTCTACGATCTGATGCAGGATGGTGAGTGGCATAGCGATGTAGAGATCAGAGTCAACCACCGCCAGCTAAAGCAGGCGGCTTGTCCCTGCCACTCCCCGACTAGGATCAGGGCGCGAGACGTTCGGCATGTTGACTGATGCCCGACCGAGAACACGGATGTTCTCAGCCGCGATGT
>Ga0315290_10001526_pt1 | contig 15876 bp, 12 predicted proteins | sample YL17G12_0_MG_FD_203627 | JGI IMG/M metagenome (GOLD analysis project Ga0315290, IMG submission 203627) | Sediment microbial communities from Yellowstone Lake, YNP, Wyoming, USA - YL17G12_0 | ecosystem: Environmental > Aquatic > Freshwater > Lake > Sediment | place: USA: Wyoming | collected... | reverse complement strand
GGACGGTGCTGGCCACCTGCGCCCAACACGGCCGCTCAGCTTTTCGGTTCATCTACCACTCCATCGTCGCCTACTTCACCGATCAACCCTTGCCCTCCCTCCTGCCTCTACCTCCGTGACCGGATACCGGGAATGAGGGCAAGGGCGCGCCTATTCGCCACTCTTTTCTACGAAGCCGCGGCACACCCGCTTGGCCTACCGCACCTGGTGCCTCAGCGGCACGACGCTGGCGGTCGCCTCGGCCGCGAGGGTCAGCGGCACGGTCCAGACGACAGTGCCCATCTTGCAGACGCCTTCAGCCCCGTCGCGACAGTAATAATAGTCCAGCACGACGGAGAGCGTCTCCCGGCCCGTGGCGGACTCGACCGGAAGGGCGATCTCGAACCGGCTGGCCGGCGGCTTGAGCCGGACGGGCTTGCCCAGCCCGTCGCGGCGGATCGGGCCCGGCGACGGCTTGCCGTCGACCTCCGCCGGTTGTACGCGGTAGGACATCGGGGCGAGGGGGTTGATCTTGAACCCCTCGGGCAGGACCAGCTCGACGGCCAGGCGGACCGCCCCGCCATCGGCTCGGACGCTGACCGGCTTGACCCGCTCCTGCACGGCCCGGGAGGAGACGGGGGAAGCAGTCGGCCCCGTCGGCCCGGCCGGCGGCTTGGGCGGCTCCAGGCCGGCGATCGAGAGGGTCGAGACGCTCTTGTCGCTCAGTCGGACCACGCGAATCAGGTGGTTGTTCGTGTCGGCCACGAAGAGCCTGCCGCCGGCCGCGGCAATGCCCGCCGGCTCGTCGAGATGGGCGGGGCTGTCCCCCCGGCCGGGCTTGCCCGTGCCGCACAACGTCTCGACGGCCCCCGAGGCCGGGTCGATCGACTTGATCTTGTTGTTGTACGTGTCGGCTACGTAGAGCCGGCCCTGGTAAAAGGCCACGCCCAGCGGGTGCTGGAGCCGGGCGGCGGAGGCCGGGCCGTCCGCGTCCCCGAAGGTGAACAGCCGGGCCGTTGGCAGGTGCGACGTGCCGACCACCGTGCGGACCTCCTTGCGCGGGTCGAGCGGCACCGCCCGGATCGAGCTCCCCTCGCTGTCGGCCACGAACAGCCAGGTGCCGTCGGAGGCCAGGCCGCTGGGCTGGGCAAACGACGACGAGCCGAGCTGATACGCTTTGCGCGGCAAGAGCGGCCCGTCGACGATGTCCTCCCGGCCGTTGCCGGCGTAAGGCCCGATCCCCGGCTTGTCCAGCCGCATCTTCCAGACCTGATGGTAGCCGGCCATGGCCACGTACAGGTTCTCGCCGGCGATCCAGAGGTCCCAGGGACTGCTCAGGGCGGTCTTGGCCGGATTGACCGGCCGGCCCAGCGCGGGCATCTGGCGCCCCTGATGGCCCAGCCCGGCCACCGTGGTCACTTTCTTGGCCGCCAGGTCGACCTTGCGGATCAGGTGGTTCTCGGTGTCGGCCACGAACAGCTCCTCGCCGCGCAGGGCCATGCCCTGGGGCTGATTGAACTGGGCGGTGGCGTAGTCGCCGTCGGCCCGGCCGATCGCCCCGGAGCCGATCACCGCGTTGAGCGACCCGTCGAGCCCGGCGACCACGATGCGGTGGTGGTTGCTGTCGGCCACCAGCAGCCTGCCACCGGCCTCGTCGGCCAGGACCTTGCCGGGGAACCGCAGCGGCGTGGCCTCGGCGCGGTGCGACTCGAGGTCGAACCGGAGCGGCGTCGGGTCCAGAAGCCCCTTCTGGCGATAGTAGGGGAGGGCCTTCTTCAACAGGCCGTCGATCTGCTCGAAGGTGAACTCGCCGCCGGCGCTGCCGACGACGTAGCCCTCCGGGTCGATGAGCACGATGGTCGGCCAGGCGTTCACGCGGAATCGGTCCCACAGCACGTGGTCGGGGTCGTTGACCACCGGGTGCTCGATCTGGTAGCGGAGCACCGCCTCCCGGATGTTCCCCAGATCGCGCTCCGTGTCGAACTTCGCCGAGTGGACGCCGATCACCACGAGGCTGTCGGGATAGGCCCTTTCGAGCTTCTTCAGCTCCGGCAAGACGTGCATGCAGTTGATGCAGCAATAGGTCCAGAAATCCATGAGCACGAACTTGCCGCGCAGGTCGGCCAGCTCGATCGGCCCGGCGGTGTTGATCCACTTCAGGCCCTGCGGCAGCGGGGACACCTTCTCCCGCTGGCGAAACGGGGGCTCCGACATTTCTTTCCCCTCGGCGACAACCCGAACCACGCCCGCGGCAACCACCAACGCTGCCGCGAGCATCCAGCCGTACCGTTTTGTTTGCATGGGCAGCACCCCGATCGCTCCCGAATGGTCGAACTCGGCCTTGTTTGGGCCGTCACGCGCGTCCCCCGGCCTCTCAAGAATCTACGCGTTCGGGGGCGCCTGGGCAATCGAGAGGAGGTGGTGGGCGGTACAATTTTACGGTGGGACGAAGTCCCACCACAATGCACCATCGACGGAGGGAACCGCAGATGAACGCAGATAAACGCAGAAAGCCCACGCAGCCTCCGAAGAAATCTCTCGCCAAGGCGCCAAGGCGCAAAGCCGATTCATGGTGGGGGTTCGTCCCACCCTGCGCGCTCACTTCTTCGGCCTGTACGGACCTGGAGGGATCCAGCTCAGGAGCTTCTCGACAAAGCCCTTGAGAAGGCCCTTGTCCAGCGCGGGTGACTTGGCGTGGAACGTCCAGCGGCCCCGGGCGTCGCGACTGATCTCGAAGTGCGTTTTGAGGACCATCACCACGGCGGCGCCCAGGACCAGCGCGCTGGTGGGGTCCAGGGCCATTCGCGTGGGCGTGGGGTTCTCGACCATCGCCGTCACGACCGGCCCGAGCTTGTCATGCCGGGCCAAGAGCCCGAGGGCCTCCCGGGCCACGTCGCCGTCGGAGGCCGGCTGGCCCTGGGGCCGGACTTCAAGCTCCCGGGCCAGGGCGTCTCGAAGCTCGGCCGTCAGCTCCATTTCCTCCCCGCCCGCGGCGGGCTCGTGCCGGGCAATGGTGGTCAAGATCCGCACGGCCTGCGGGTCGCTCAAGTCCCGAATTTCCGATTCCATTTTCCTGCTCCTTGGTGGGGTGGGTGGCTGGGGCAAAACGCAGCGATGCCCCATACGCATCAAGTCAGGGCTTACGTCGGGACGACTACCAGCCCGTACCTTGATCCCTAAGGGGCGCCATTCCGCTTTGCCCCGGCCACCCATCGAGATGGAGGTCATCCGACATGAGCCAACAGGGTTTCGATTGCCATCGTCGGCGGTTTCTCAGGACCGGCCTGCTGGCCGCCGGCGCGTAGCCCATCCTGTCGGAGCACGTGGCTCAGACCGGAGTCCGGGGCTATCCAGCGGTAGCCGAGCCGGCGGAAGAAAAGCAGGGAAGCGGCGACCAGGGCCGCGTGGAGGATGGTCACCGCGGCCCATCGCAGGTGCGCCGGACCACCGAGAACGTGCAGCGGAAACGCCGCGATCGCCAGGACCATGAGCAACGCCAGCACGAGTCTGGGCGCGGGCCGGGGGAGGCACAAGCATGCCCAGAGCACGGCGACCGCCGGGACCACGGTATAGAGCGGGATGACCGCCACAACCAGGACCAGCACGGCGGTGGCGAGGTTGGCGGGGAAGTCGAGGGTTCTCTCCTGCGCCGCCTGAACGAGGGGGCGGAAGCCCTGGCCCGCGGCCAGAAACAGTGCCAGCACCAGGCCCACCACAACGGCGGCCTGCACCGTGACGTAGACCTCCAGTACGGTCCTCCGCGGCGAATGGTTCACGAGCCGATCCTCGAAGGGCAACAACGCAACCTCATGTAGCTTACCGCGCTTGCCCCGCCGGGCCCAGGGGAGTCTGGCGGTCGAAGAGGAGGCAGCGAGAAACGACTTTGCCAGGGCATTGTCCGGAGGGCCAAGCCACGATAGGATCGAAACGATTGGGCCGGGCCTTGCGGCTGCACGTCCCCGGAAAGGGAAAGGAATTCATAGCATGCAGACTTCGCCCCGCTGGCGCCAAAGGAGCCTGGCCGTCGAGGAGACGCTGCGCCGCACCTTCGCCTTCGAGAACGAGACGGCGCCGTACATCGTCTACGACGTGCCGTACTGGCTTTTCGGGCAATTACCCGAGGACATCCCGCCGGATTACTGCGGGCCCGACCCGGCCGCGATGATCGCCTTCCAAACCGGCAACATCGAGCGCCACGCGGAGCGCTACGACGACGCCTACGTGCCGTTCCTCATGCCCTGGTACGGCACGGGGGTGCTGGCCTCGGGGTTCGGCGTGCCGGTGAAGTTCCAGGAGGGCATGGACCCGGCGGTCGAGCTGCCCACGATCTCGCGGGTCGAGCAGATTGCCGAGCTTAGGGCGCCGGACTTCGACCGCGACGGGCTCCTGCCCCGCGTGCTCGACACGATCCGGACCATGCGACGGGCGACCGACCTGCCGGTCGGCGTGACCGACTGCCAGGGTCCGTTGACCACCGCCCTGCAAATCGTCGGCTACGACAAGATGATCTACTGGATGGTCGACCACCCCGAGCGGATCCACGCGCTGATGCAGTTGGTGACCGACGCGCTGATCGCCTGGGTGAAGCGTCAGAAGGAGGTCGCCGGGCAGGACCCCTGCGACGACGCCTACGTGCTGGGCGTGAAGATCCCCGGCGGGCTGGGCGGCGTGTGGATCTCCGACGACGACAGCGTCCTGTTCAGCCCCGCGCTCTACCGCGAGTTCGTCGTCCCCTACAACAGCCGGGTGCTTGCCGCCTTCGGCGGCGGGGCCATCCACTACTGCGGCAACTCGAACCAGCACGTCGAGAGCTTCCTGGCGACCGAGGGCCTCCGGGCGGTCCACAACGTCCACCTCGACGACCTCGACGCCGCCGCCCGGTTGCGACACGCCCTGGCCGAGAAGGGCATCGTCACCATCGCCGCCGACTTCAACGTCGACGACGACGCCATCGACGGCTACTTTGAGGAGCTGTTCCATCGCCTGGGGACGCGCGGGCTGATCGTGGTCGCGTACGTGGCGCCGGCGATCGCGCTAAGGAAGAAAAAATACACCGCCGCCCGGCGCGACCCGGAGCGGGTCGGCCTGGCCATCGAGGCGGCGATCCGCAAGCACAACCGGGCGAGCTAGCGGGCTGACGCACCTCAATCGACACGTTGGGTGGCACTGGCGTCTCGCCAGTGCTGTGCCCGAAGCACGGGCAAGATGCCCGTGCCACCCGTCGCCGGTGCCGCGGTGCGAAGCACGGGCAAGATGCCCGTGCCACCCGTCCGCATTTGGCTCCTGAAGTTATCCGCCTTTTCCCAGCCTCCCGTTCCTTTCCGTCCCCTCCGTGACGCACAATAGAATGGAGGGTTGGGAAAGTCCTGGCCCGGCGGCGTCATTTCTTTAGGGGCGACGATACGAGACAAGTCGGATGGGCTCGATCGGTCCAAAGAGACTTGGACGGCTCCTGGAGGAGCACGGCGCGGCGCTGGTGCTCTACGCCCAGCAGTGGTGCGACGTGCCGGAAGACGTGGTCCAGGAGGCCCTGATCGCCTTGGCGCGTCAGGCGGAGGTTCCGGAGAACCCGGTGGGCTGGCTCTATCGGGTGGTGCGCAACGGGGCGATCTCGGCCTCCCGTTCGACCGGGCGCCGCCAGCGTCGGGAGGCGGCCGCCGCGCACCGCGGTGAGCCGTGGTTCGAGTCCTCGCCGGGCGACCGGCTGGACGCCTCGGCCGCTGCCGAGGCCCTCCGGCAGCTCCCGGCCGTCCAGCGGGAGACGATCGTCGCTCGGCTTTGGGGCGGTCTGTCGTTTGACGAAATCGCCGAGCTGGCCGAATCCTCGACCAGCACGGTCCATCGCTGGTACCAGCAGGGGCTGGCCGCATTGCGGGAAAGGCTCACGGCACCATGTCCCAGGACGAAGAGCTAAAGGCGTTCGAGGCGGCCCTGGCCGCGCTGGTCCCCCGGGGCGATCGGCTCGACCGCGACCGGCTGATGTTCCTGGCCGGTCAGGCGTCGGTGGGGGGAATTCTGTCGGAAACGGCGGCGGCGGAGGGAACCCCCGGCGTCTCGCCAGTGCGTGGGAAGGCACACGGGCAAGATGCCCGTGCCACCACCCGGCGCTGGGCCTGGCCGGCGGCGTTCTCGGCGATGACTGCGGTGGCGGCCACGCTGTTGGTGATCGTCGTGGCCCGGCCCGAGCCTCAGGTCATCGTGCGGACGATCCCGGCGCCCTCTCAGGGCGGCCCCCTGGGGAACACGGAAGGCGATCCGGGCCGGAGTGTGCGCGGTGGGCCCCGGGCGGAGCCCCGGCCGAGCTGGGGGCCGGAGGGCAGGTGGCCCGGCACGCCGGGATCCTCCCCCGTAACCGCGGCCGAGGCCATGGCCCTGGCCATGGCCCCGCTGTGGCGCGTCCGCTCGCCGGAACTGGCGCAGCGGATGTCGACCGCGACGCTTGCCGAGGTGCTCGACACGATTCTCCCCCAGGCGCAGGGTTCCGCCGGGACTCCGGACGCCCGCCCGATGGGAAACGACAAGTCCTCGTACCACGACCTGCGGGACGAATGGTTGAAGAAGCCGGTGCGACGCGGCTTTTCGCCCCGCCCCTCGGTCCTGGAACTGTTCCCTCCGTTAGGAGCCCGATCATGAGCTTGCGATTCTCTCGAACGGTTACGCTTGGTCTGGGGCTCGTCCTGACGCCCGTGCTGGCGTGGGCCCAGGCCGCCCCGCCGTCGCCGACGGGCCGGCCTGCCGCCAAGGCTGCCGCCCAGGCTGCCGCCCAGGTCGAGAAGCCGACCTCGATCAAGATCGTCTTGTACCCGGCCGCGGAGCCGAAGCCGGCGCTCAAGTACCAGCTCCTTCCTCCCTTGCTGGAACGCCGGCCGGGGAACGCCGCCGTACACTACGGCAAGGTGAAGTCGGAGCAGAACCCGTTCTTCGGCGCCTCCGAGCTCCAGCAGAAGATCGCCGACTGGGGGACCGTTCCCTTGGACAAGTTCCCCAAAGAAGAGGCCCGCAAGGCTCTGAGGGTAGACTCGATCTTCAAGACCCTCGAGCGTGCAGCACGGTGCGAGACCTGCGACTGGGATTTGCCCATCCGCGAGGAAGAATTCTTCTGGATACTCCTGCCGGAAGTACAGGAATCGCGGAGCTTCGGGCGCCTGCTGGCGGCCAAGGCCCGCTTGCAGATGGCGGACGGCCAGTACGACGAAGCCGTGCGGACGTTGCAGACCGGCTACGCCCTGGGGCGGCACATGGGCCAAGGGCCGACGCTCATCAACGGGCTGGTGGGCATCGCCATTTGCGGCATCATGTCGCACCAGGTGCGAGACCTCATGCAGCAGCCCGGGGCGCCGAACCTGTATTGGGCATTGAGCAATCTGCCTCGTCCCCTGGTCGACATGCGGCCCGGCTTCGAAGCCGAGATGTTCATGCTGTACCTCTCCCATCCGGAGCTGCGCGACCTGGAGCACAAGGACTATCCGCCGCAGTACTGGCAGCAGTTGCTCGATAAGATGGTGGAGCGAATGCAACTGTGGGGCGACGGCAGGTCGTCTCCCGAGCTGGAGCGGCTCACGGGCACGGCGATGGTGCTGCGAGGCTATCCCATGGCCAAACGGGCCCTGATCGCCTGGGGGCGCAAGCCGGGCGAGGTCGAGGCGATGCCGGTGGCCCAGGTGATCATGCTCTACACAATGCGGACCTACGACGAGCTGCGCGACGACACGTTCAAGTGGTTCGCCCTGCCGGCCTGGGAGGCGCGCCGGGGCCTGGACAAGGCGGAGGAGGACCTGAAGAAAGCCATCGTGGAGGGGCGCGAGGTGCTGCCGATCGGGGCCCTGCTCTTGCCGGCGGTCCGCAACGCCGGCATTGCCGGGGCGAGGATCGATCGCGAGATCGCCGTCTTGCGGATCCTTGAGGCCCTGCGGCTTCATGGCGCTGCGCACGACGGCCGGCTGCCCGACAAGCTCAGCGACGTCACCGAGGCCCCCATTCCCAACGACCCGGTGACCGGAAAGGAGTTCCTCTACAAGAAGACGGGGGACACGGCCGTTCTGGACGCCCAGGCGCCCTCGGGCCACTCGCCGCAGTCCTTCAACTGGCTGCCGTACGAGATCAAGTTCGCCGCGAAAGGAAAACGACCATGAGAACGCTGAAGACGTGCGTCCTGGTGCTGTTGGTTCTGGCCGCCGCGGCGGCAGCGGCCCAGGAGAAGTTCGACCCCACGGCCCGGGCCAAGACGATCGCCCCGTTTGTCGATCAGCAGGCGGTCGGGGTCCTGCGGGTGGATCTCACCCGGGTGGCCCTCGAGCCCCTGCTGGCCAAGCTCGGGGAGCTGATTCCGGAGAGCCGGGAAAACCTGGCCGAGGCGCGGCTGAAGGCCGGCCCGGCGCTTGCCGCCTTCATGAAGGCCGGCGGGAAGGACGTGTACTACGTGCTCACGTTCGCCGGCGGCCGAGGCATCCCGCTTCCCGTGGTTGTGGTGCCGCTTCATGGCGGGGCCGACGAGAAGAGGCTCCTCGCGGTCATCCCCGAGGCGAGCGGAGGCGCCGAGCGGATCGGCGACGCCCTTGTCTTCCCCGGCGGGCCCGGGGAGATCGATCGCATCCGCCGGATCCAGCCCGAGCCCCGGCCCGAGCTGGCCGCGGCCTTCGAGGCCGCCGGCGACACGGCGGCGCAGCTTGTTCTGATCCCCCCGGCCTACAGCCGGCGGGTGATCGAAGAGACGATGCCGCAGTTCCCCGAGGCGCTCGGCGGGGGCCCTACCACGGTCCTCACCCGGGGCCTGTCCTGGGCGGCCGTGGGAATCGATCTGCCTCCGAACGTGGCGCTCCGCCTGGTCGTCAAGTCACCCGACCCGCAGGCCGCCCAGGCCCTGCGGGCCAAGTGGATCGAAGCCCTCGGGCTCCTGCCCAAGCACGTCAAGGTCCGCCAATGGGTGAAGGACTTCGACCAGTTCACGGTGGTGATGACCCCGGCGCAGGAAGGCGATCGTCTCCTGCTGCGATTCGATCCGGAAAACCGAGCGATCGAGCGCCTGCTGGAGCTTGCCCTGCCGGCGCTCGATCAGGCCCGCGCGATGGCCCGCCGATCGCAATCGACGAAAAACCTGATGCAGATCATGCTGGCGATGCACAACTTCTACGACACCCACAAGAGCCTCCCCGCCGCGGCCACCTACGGCGCGGAGGGCAAGCCGCTGTTGAGCTGGCGGGTCCACGTCCTCCCGTTCATCGAGCAGCGGCAACTGTACGACCAGTTCAAGCTGAACGAGCCGTGGGACAGCCCGCACAACCGGACGCTGATCGACAAGATGCCGCCGGTCTACCGCTCGCCTGTCTCCCGGCTCCGCGAGAAAGGGAAGACGAACTACGTGCTGCCGGTCGGACCGGGCACCAGCTTCCCGGGCCGAGAGGGCCTCAGGTTCCAGGACATCCGCGACGGAACGAGCAACACGATCGGAGTCCTCGAGGCTGACGATGCCCAGGCCGTGATCTGGACCAGGCCCGACGATCTGCCGTTCGATCCCAAACAGCCCCTGAAGGGGCTCGGCGGCTTGCACCCGGAGGGGTTCTCCGCGGCGTATTGGGACGGCTCCGTCCACTTCTTCCCCATCGAAATCCCGCCCGAGACGTTGCGCCGGTTGATCAATCCCAGCGACGGGCAGATGATCCCCAGCTTCTGAGCGACCCGGGAGGTCGGCCCGACGATTCCCTCAGCGGGGCAGGCCGCCGCCAGACTCCAGGTCCTTGGGCCGCCGCACTGCGATTCTTGACATCGAACCCCCCAAAAAAAACTACTCAGGACGCAAGAATGCCACGCTGCCAACGGCCGAGCCCCTCCGGGCAGGCAAACCAAATAGCCCCATTGGGTGGAATTCATCTGCCATTGACGGCCTATGGAATTCCCTTACAATCGGTTAGGGGGAGGGGTTTGCGATGGGGAGAGGTTTGCGAAGCGTCTGCCAGGATTTCCTTCTCTGATTACAGCTCACGGCGCGCCGCGGCCCGGACTCTTTTTGGGGCGCATGGCCCCCTATCGTACGTCGGCTTGGGGTGGGAATCTCGGCAGAGCGTAGGAAGTGGCCCACGAGATCGCCAAGCTTCTGTTGGAGCACGCGGGGACGTTCCTCGATCGCACGAGGGCCGTCGAGGCTGCCATGTCGTTGGGCATGCCGCTCAGCGCGATCGAAGAGTACCTCGATTGGCTCGACGCCATCAGGCCGCCAAGAGAGCCCCGGCCTCAGAAGGCTGAGGAGTCCGAGAGTTAGCTGGCCTTTCTGACCGGCCTAGGGCTGCGAGCCGGCGTCAGCCCCTGCGGCCACGGAGAGCAACTCCTTGAGCTTGTCGCGCAATTGACGCAACGTGACGGGCAGGAACAGGACGATGCGGTGCTTGGAGGTCTTGGCCTTGCGTCTCCACGCCTGCTGCTCGGGTTCCAGGAGGAGCACGGCGGGCAGGGCCTGGGTGGTGCCGTCGTCCGCCAGGCGATTGAACGCACTGAGCGCCGATTCCCCGAGATCCTGGGCGTCGATCACGAGACAATCGGCCACGTCCGGCTGCTCGACGAGGCGCTCCAGCGCCCGCTCCGGGCTGCTGGTCAAGAGGACGCGGTAGCCGGCCTTCTTCAACCCGTCGCGGAGCATGTCCTGCATGCGCGCGTTCGCCTCGACGATCATGACCGCGTGGCGGGGCTCCTCCTCGCCGCCCGCCGCGGCGATCGGGTGCGGGCGCTGCTCGACGGGCGCAGCGGGGGGCTCCTCGGGACCCTCGGCCAGCCGATGGGCGACCATTTCCAGGTCGGCCAGGTACTCGCCCGGCGATTGGTAGCGCCGATTGGGCTCCAGGGCCATCGACTTGTTCAGCACGGATGCCAGGTAGTGCGGCATCGTGGGGGCGATCTTCTGGATCGGCAAGATGTTCGCGAACCGCGACTTGTTCAGCCGCTGCACGCGGTTCTTGCATTCCATCAGGGGCGGTGTGCCGCTGAGCATGTGGTAATAGATGCACCCGGCAAAGTAGACGTCGCTGCGGGGATCGTCCTTGCGCACGCCCGTGGCCCGCTCCAGAGCCGCGTAATCGATGGTCCGCGTGGTCGGCATGTCGAACTCGAAGGTCCCGTTCATCGCCTCGTCGGCCGACGCCAGTCCGAAATCGACGAGCTTCGCCTGGCCGCGGCTGGAGACCAGCACGTTGCTCATGCGCAGGTCGCGGTGCGTGACGGCCTGCTGGAAGGCGTAGTCCAGCCCGCGGCAGACGTCAATCATCAGCCGCGTGGCTTCCGCCGGCTCGATCAGCTTGCGGACCTTGACGAATTCCCGCAGGTTCCGCCCCTCGATGAACTCCATCACCAGGAAGTGGACGTGGCCCGTGGAGTGGACCTCGTAGATCGGCACGATGTTCCCGTGGCGCAGCGAGCGCCCCAGCTCCCCTTCCCGCAGAAACAGGCCGTACTGCGAGGGACTGTCGCTGAAGCGGTTCCGCAGCGCCTTGACGGCCACGATCTGGCCGGTGTTCTTGTGCGCCGCCCGATACACCCGCGCGAAGGTGCCCGTCCCCACCATGTACAGGACCTTGTAGTCCCCGAAGAAGAAGCCGCCCCGCTCCCCCTTGACCAAGCGGTCGACCTGGTAGTTGGTCAGCAGCTCGCGGCGTACGAGGGTCTGGAGGAAATCGTCCAGCTCGACGGCGCGGCTGCCGAACGACCCCCACACCTCCTGCAGGTGCCGTTCGCTGAGCAGCCCCAGGTCGAAGGCTCGCTGGGCGATCATTTCCGCGGTCGGCCGAGCCATGCCAAGTGCTCTCCCTCTTGGGTGCCAGTCCCCCGTGGGCCAGAACCAGGGCCGTCCGTCGCCCTGCTCGGCTCATTTCTATGGTATGTCGGGCGGGCAAGTCCCGCAATGCGTGGGATTGCACAAAACCACCCGAGCATGGCCCGCCGGCCAAAAAACCCTCAGCTTTCCTCCACCTGCCGTCGGTAGTCATCCCGCTCCCGGCGGGTCGCTTCCAGGTCAAAGACGAGGTACTTCATGTCCAGGCGGAGCTGGCTCAGGGCCTCCTGGACCAGCGAGAGGATGCGCCGGCGGCGCCTCGTGCTCTCCACGACCCGCCCTAAAGCGGGGTCGATCGCCTCACGCACCTCGTGGGGGAGGCGGGTGATCACCTCGACCAGCTCCGCAATCTCGCTGGGGATTTCGTTGACCTCGGGCTTGGTGGACTGGGGTTGCTGACTCATGGCTGGCTCCTCAATCGGGGTGGAACGACTTCCTCATCAAGCACTTGGCGTACCTGGAAGGGCTTCGATCGAGGGCAATCGCCGTAAGTGCTTTCTTTGAATGGTCTTATGGCCTACGGCAATCCTTCGTTGCCGGCACCGTCTGATGGCAAAACGCCACAGTTGACCTGGCACGGAATCGCAAATCCTGTTACAAGCGTGTGTTACGTCGAGATCGTTCGCCACGCGGTCCGTTGCATTCTTGCCACCCTCCATGGCCCGACCTGGCTCGCCTACCACCCTCTGCGTAGCCATCCTCGCCATCATGGCGTCTGCTTGGATCGCCTTCGCCCAAACGGGGGGTTGGTTCGAGGGTTTCGAGGGACCCCAGCCGAGTTGGAAGGTTCTGGGGGGCAATGCCCAGTACCGGGTGGAGGTCCACGAGCGAATCCGGGCAGCGGCCCATTCGGGAGAAGGCTGCGAACGGCTCCAACTCTCGGGAACCGGCGGATCGGAGGTCTACCTCGCGCACGACGCAGGCTACCCTCAGGTGATCCCCGAACTCCTACCCACCCTTTGGGTGAAGGCCGACAGGCCGGGCATTCAGTTCGCGGCCCAAGTGGTGCTGCCTCGCAGCCTGGACCCTCGAAGCCAACGGCCCTTGTCGGTCCTGGTGCCGGGCTCCAGCTACACGACCGTCGGCCGCTGGCAGCAACTGCGGATCGAAGACCTCCCCCAGCAACTGAGGCGTCAGACCTGGTCGTTGCGGTCCCAGTTCGGCCCGGCGGTCGAGCTGCGGGAAGCCTACGTGGAGCGCCTCCTGTTGAACGTCTACGGGGGCCCCGGGGTGACCAATGTCTGGATCGATGACCTGGACATCGCGGGCCACGTGGGCACGCCGGGCAAGAAGGCAGAGGACCCGGGGCCCTCGAGTCCTTCGAGTCCCTCCGCCCCCGGTGGCGTGCCGGGCCAAGGCGGTGGGCCCGCTGCGGTCGGCTCGGGAGGGGCTAGCACGCCGGCCGCCCCTCGCCTCCGGCTGGTGGACTCGGTCCTGCTGGCCGAGGATCGGCCCATTCTGCCTCGGATCGTCGAGCATCGAGGCGAGCCGCTGACGCTGCTAAGGCAATTGGGGTTCAACGGGATCTGGGTCCGGCAGGGCCCCAGCGTGGATCTCCTGGCCGAATGTCAGCGGGTTGGGTTGTGGATGGTCTGTCCGCCGCCCGGAGGCCCGAGCGCCGAAGGAATCGAGGCCCCGGACGCCGCGCTGCCCGAGATCGGCCCGGCCTTCGACCGCGTCCTCGCCTGGGACCTGGGCCGCGGACTGGGGGCGGAGCCGGCGCAGGTGGACGCCGTCTGCCGATGGGCCCAACGGGTACGCGCCGCAGACCGGCGTCAGCCGGGCCGGCCCATGGTCTTGTGGCCGGAAACCGCGCTGAGACCGTACAGTCGCGGCATCCCTTCGCTGTTTCTCGGCCTGAGCCGCGCGCCGCTGGGAACGAGCCTGCCGCTAAGCAGCTACGCCGCCTGGCTTCGGGAGCGTCCCCTGCTGGCCCAACTGGGCACCCCGGTCTGGACCACCGTCCAGACTCAACCGGCGGAGCCGCTGCGGCAGCAGTGGGCCGCACTGGGCGTCAGCGCCCCTCCCACCTGCGCGATTTCCAGCGAGCTGGTCCAATCGCTGGCGACCACGGCGATTGTCGCCGGCAGCCGCGGCCTGGTGTTCGAGTCGCGAACGCCCTTGACGGCCGAGGATGCCGAGACCCAGGCTCGTGTTCGGACCCTCCAGCTTATCAACCTCCAACTCGATGTGATCGAGCCCTGGGCGGCCGCGGGGCACTTCCTGGCGACGGTCGCGGGAAGCGAGCCCGGCGTGGTGGCCGCCGAGCTCCAGCGCGAGCACAGCCGGCTGCTGATCCCTCTGGCGTCGGGCACGTCGACCCAGCACGTCCCGGGCCAGCCGGCCTTTGCCGCCGTCTCGTTCGTGGTGCCCGGGATTCCGGAAACGAGCTCGGCCTGGCTCATGGCCCCCGGCGGGTTGCAGCCGCTGTGGCCGAAGCGGAAGGCCGGCGGGGTGCAGGTCGCGCTGGAGGGGTTCGATCCCGGCTCGCCGGTCCTGTTCACCAGCGATCCGAAGACCGACCAGAACGTCCGCCAGCAACTCGCCCGCGTCGGCCGCCGCATCGCGGAGCTTCAATGCGAGCTGGCCGCCGTGGAGCTGAGCCAAGCCAGCCGGGTCGCCGGCCGCCTGGCCGGCCGCGCCGCGGCCGTCCCCGAGACGGGCGCATGGCTGGCCGCCGCCCGGAGAGATCTCGACCAGGCCAATGCCTTCCTGGCCTCTCGGGCAACGGCGGAGGCTTCGTTGTGGGCCCGGCGGGCCATGCGGCCGGTGCGATTGCTGGAGCGCACGCTCTGGGACCGGGCGGTGGTGCTGCTGGACTCCCCCGTGTCGAGTCCGGCCGCGGTCTTCTTTGCCACCCTCCCCGAGCATTGGTCCCTGATGGCCCGCTTGGCGGCGTCCCGGCCGGGTGAGCCCCTGCTGGCCGCAGGCTCGATGGAGGACCTCGACCAATGGTCTCAGGCGGGGTGGCGCCGCCTGGATCATCCGGCAGACGGGGTCCTCGCCGGCGCGGACCTCAGCCCCGCCGCCGCCCACACCGGCCGGTTCGGCCTCCGCCTGACCGTCCAGCCGGGTGCCGCCAAGCAGGGCCCGGCGCAGCTCGAATCGCCCCCTGTCTGGATGGTGACCCCGCCGGTCCCGGTGCAGCCGGGCTGGATCGTCCGGATCCAGGGCTGGGTGAACGTGCCCAAACCCATCACCGGGAGCGTGGACGGCCTGCTGATCGTCGATTCGCTGGGCGGGGAGCCGCTGGCCGAGCGAATCCGTCACACGACCGGCTGGCGCCAGTTCACGCTCTATCGCGTCGCGACCCAGGCGGAGACGCTCTCGGTGAGCTTCGCCCTGACCGGTTTCGGCGAGGCCTGGGTCGACGACGTGAGCGTCCAGCCGCTGCTTCCCGCGCCGGACCCCCAGCCCCGCTGACTCCTTGCTTGCCGAGCCGCTTCTCCTGGACTACCATCCAAGCAGGACGAAGGAGACACCCGTGGACGAGAACCGCTCGGCATCCGGCTCGCGACGAGGATTCCTCACCCATCTGGCCGCCGGCGGAGGGCTCGGCCTCGGCGCGATGCTGGCAGGCTGCCGGAAAGAGGCCACCCAGCAGGAAAGCGGCGGACGCCGCAGACTCCGGGCGGCGTTCTCCAACGCCGGCCTCCAGACCACCTGGTGCAAGCTGGGCCACGACACCGCCATGCTCTGGGCCGGCCTGCTGGACGTCGAGGTCGTCTGGCTCGACGGCGAGCTCAATCCCCAGGAGCAGCGCAACAAGATCGAGCTGCGCGCCGGCGACCCGTGGGACTTCTGCTGCTTCCAGGCCCTCCAGAGCGACATCCTCGCCGAGCCGGTCCGGCAGCTCAAGAAGCGGGGCGTCCCCGTGGTCTCCATCGACACGCTCCTGGTCGACAAGGACCGCCTGCGCGACGTCGGCGTGTGGGTCCAGGTGACCGCCGACCACGTCCAGATGGCCCGAAGCAGCACCGGCTTCCTGATGAACAAGATCGGCGGCAAGGGGAAGGTCATCCACATCGGCGGGGCCAGCGCCCACAGCGGTGCCCGGGACCGCGACCGGGGCTTCAACGAGG
>Ga0315290_10001525_pt1 | contig 15880 bp, 14 predicted proteins | sample YL17G12_0_MG_FD_203627 | JGI IMG/M metagenome (GOLD analysis project Ga0315290, IMG submission 203627) | Sediment microbial communities from Yellowstone Lake, YNP, Wyoming, USA - YL17G12_0 | ecosystem: Environmental > Aquatic > Freshwater > Lake > Sediment | place: USA: Wyoming | collected... | reverse complement strand
CCATGGAACGATACTGCCCAGCTAGACTATACAATACCAGAAGTACGAGAAGCGGTCATCCAGACGATCTTGCATGTTGCGCGTAATTTTCCCATAATCCGATTCGATGCAGCCATGACTCTTGCTCGCAAGCATATTCAGCGTTTGTGGTATCCCGCACCGGGTCACGGCGGGGCGATCCCCACCCGCTCCGAGCATGGGTTAACCAACGAACAGTTCACCGCAGCTATGCCGAATGAGTTCTGGCGCGAAGTGGTCGACAGGATTGCCGCAGAAGTACCAGATACATTGCTCCTGGCGGAAGCTTTTTGGATGATGGAAGGCTATTTCGTACGCACCCTCGGAATGCACCGGGTTTACAACTCGGCATTCATGCACATGTTGCGTGACGAGGATAATGCCAAGTACCGCAAGTTGCTCAAGGACACGCTCGAATTTGATCCGCAGATTCTCAAGCGGTATGTAAACTTCATGAACAATCCTGATGAAAAGTCTGCTTCCGAACAATTCGGTACCACCGAGAAATATTTCGGGATATTAACTATGATGGTGACTCTTCCTGGGTTGCCCATGTTTGGTCACGGGCAAATCGAAGGTTACCAGGAGAAATATGGGATGGAATATCGTCGCGCAAAGTGGGATGAATCTGTCGACGAAGACCTGGTGCGTGGTCACGAGTGGCGTATCTTCCCATTGCTTCATAAGAGAGCCTTATTTTCAAGTGTAGAAAATTTTCGTCTATATGATTTTTTTTCACTCGATGATACAACATCCAATCCCAGTGGAAGGGTGAACGAGGATGTATTTGCATTTTCCAACCAGTTCGCGAATGAACGCAGTTTGGTGATCTATCATAATAAGCATTCAGAAACGCGCGGTTGGATCAAGATTTCTGCTGCATTTTTGGATAAGAGTAGTAGAAAATTAAATCAGCAGTCGTTAACCGATTCACTCTTCCTCCCTGATAAGGGCTGTATCATCATGAAGGATGTTGTCACTGGATTGGAATATATCCGCTCCAGTCGGGACTTGGCTGAGAAAGGGATCTATCTCGATCTGGGGAATTACCAATGTCATGTATTCCTGGATTGGCGGTTTGTTAGCGGAGAAATGTGGGCTCAAATTCATCGCGACCTCCACGGGGCTGGTACTCCTTCCTTGCAAGCTAAATATGACCAGCTGGTAGCACTTAAGCAGGATGTCAAAGTAGTGCCTTCCAGAAAACAAACAAAAGCAAGGAAGGCTCCTCAGAACATAACAGCTGATAAACCTGCGAGGATTGGTGTAAGAAAGAAGAAATCTGGGACAAATCGAAAAACTGGTGCAGTCAAGAAGAAGTCAACTTGATTCCCGGGAGATATTCCTTTTGCTATCGGAAAGGAGATTATTATGGGCAAATATTCCAGGCGAAATTTCCTCAAAGTGGCTGCCGTTGGCGCGGGGGCACTGACATTGGGTTCCATTCTGGATGCCTGCGGACAGACATCTCCCACATCAATTCCCTCCACTGACACGGCTCTACCTTCAACCCAACAACCTGCAACTTTATCTCCCTTTCCTCCCGAAACCCTCCAACCAGCAACAAACACTGCTCCTCCCCCCACGAACACCCCCCTGCCTCCGCCAGATTTGGTCGTGACAAGCGGTGGCGAACCGGAGTTACTGGTCCGTCAGGCGATCCTTGCGCTTGGAGGCATGGAGAAGTTTGTCCCGATCGGATCGAATGTGATCGTCAAACCCAATATCTGCGTGGCTTATCATACGTATGAGTATGCTGCCACGACCAATCCATGGGTCGTCGGAACATTGGTAAAGATGTGTTTTGAAGCAGGTGCAGGAAGTGTAAAAGTGATGGATTCTCCTTTCGGGGGAACCCAACAAAAGGCCTACGAAATAAGTGGAATTAAGGAACAGGTGGAGGCGGCAGGTGGGGTTATGGCAACCATGAGTCCCTACAAATATGTCCGCACCCAGATTCCAGCTGCGAAGGTGTTGAAATCCACCGATGTCTATGAAGATATTCTTAATGCGGATGTTTTGATCAATGTTCCGATTGCCAAACAGCACGGCTCTTCCTGGCTGTCTTTGGGGATGAAGAACCTGATGGGGGTAATCCAAAACCGGAGCGCGTTGCACATCAGCCTGAGTCAATGCATCGCTGACCTGAATGCCCTCATCAAACCACAACTGACGGTTGTGGATGCGGTGCGAATCTTGACCGCCAATGGTCCCACAGGTGGTAATCTTGCAGATGTTCGCAAGATGGATACGGTTATTGCCAGTCCAGACATTGTCGCTGCTGATTCCTATGCTACCTCATTATTTGGATTTACACCTGAAGACCTGGCATTTATAGTCATTGGTGCTTCGATGGGATTGGGAAGAAGCGACCTGCAAAACCTCAACATTCGTTCCATTCGGCTTGATGCCTGATCTCCCCCAATTCAATATGCTGAAATTAATCCCTTCAGGTCTAACGAAAAGGAAAAAACTCAGAGGTGGACGGGTTTCTGGTCCCTGGGTCATCTTTCGAAAATCGATCCAATACACAGCTCTTTTCCTTTTCATTGCCCTGTTCGTCTGGTCCAGGCAGGACGGCGGGCCAGCGAACCTGATTAATATACCTATGCGAATGGATCCTCTCTTGATCCTGGCGCATCTGGCTGCTAGTCGGACAATCCTGGCAGGATCAGCCCTGGCGTTGATTGTCATTCTGTTGACCGTGGTTTTCGGTCGCGCCTGGTGCGGATGGTTGTGTCCATTGGGCACAATTCTCGACTTAATCCCGTTCAACCGTCAGCGAAAGAAACGCCCTGCCATACCCGATGGCATGCGAAGGATTAAATTCGATTTCGTGATTGTCATTTTCGTAGCAGCTCTGCTGGGAAACCTGACTCTATTATTCTTCGACCCGTTGACCCTCCTTCAAAGAACCCTTACAGTCAGCATTTGGCCAGCGTTGGACCGGATAGTGACTTCATTGGAGATAGGCCTGGCGAAGTTTCCGGTTTTCGCTGAACCTCTCGGGGTGTTTGACTATTGGATCCGCCCGGCAATCCTGCCTGTTCAACCTGTATATTTCCAGGATGGTTTGTTGTTCGCGATAATTTTTTCGGGAGTGGTCTTGTTAAACATGCTGGCTGCCCGATTCTGGTGCCGGTATGTCTGCCCTCTTGGTGGGACATTGGGTTGGTTGAGCAAAATAAGCATTTTCCGTCGTAAGGTGGGGATCGAATGCAAGGGCTGTACCTTATGCACTGATATCTGCCCCACCGGGACGATCAATCCTCTGCAGGATTTTTCGAGTGACCCTTCCGAATGCACCATGTGCATGGATTGTCTGGAAGTATGTCCGCGCGGTCAGACCCGGTTTGTGCCGGTATTTTCACCTGAAAAATGGACCGGCTATGATCCTGATGCAAAGGAAGCTTTCCTGGCATTGGGTGCGACTGTAGCTGCGATCGCAATATTAAATAGCGAACAGGCAGCTAAACGGCAGTCGCCATTCCTGATTCGTCCTCCAGGTGTGCGCGAATTCAATTCGGATGTGGTGGCATTTACGAAATGTACCCGCTGTAATGAATGTATTCGCGTATGTCCAACCGGAGGGCTGCAACCGGCAGTCCTGGAGGTTGGTGTTGCGGGATTGGGCTCGCCCATTCTTACCCCGAGGCTTGGCTATTGTGATTATTCCTGCAATGCCTGTGGGCAGGTCTGCCCCGTTCAGGCTATTCCACCGCTTGATCTGGAAGCAAAACGCAGTCAGGTGATTGGTCTGGCATACATCGATGAAAACAGGTGCATTCCCTGGTCGGATGGCAAGCCATGCTTCGTGTGTGAGGAGATGTGTCCAATGCCAGAAAAAGCCATCCTGTTGGTAGAAACCAACGTGGTGGGTCCGGATGGAAGTAATGCGACTCTGAAACTCCCGCATATGCGCCGGGACCTCTGCATCGGCTGCGGTATTTGTGAATACAAATGCCCGGTCAGCGGTGATGCAGCCATACGAGTATACATGCCGCAGGTGAGTGTCCCGTTTTAACCTGGAAAACCGAATAGAACCTCTCATCACCTGTTCTCATTTTGGAATGGAAATCATCAAATTGCATAATTATCTTCGAACCTACGTTATAATCGCTCCTATTTGAAAATGGATTATGACAAGTAAAGAAGCCTCCAAAGATAAACGTTCTGCTGCACTGAGTTCGGTCATTGCCGCTATTGGCCTGACAGGAATAAAACTTGTCGTTGGTTTGCTGACCAATTCTCTTGGCATCCTTGCCGAAGCAGCACATTCAGGCCTGGACATGGTAGCGGCGGCCATGACCTACTTTGCTGTAAGGGTCTCAGATAAACCAGCTGATCAAGAGCACCCATTTGGTCATGGCAAGATCGAAAACCTGTCAGCTCTTTTCGAAACCCTGCTACTGCTTGCAACCTCCGGATGGATCATCTACGAAGCCATCCAACGCTTGTTTTTTGTGACGGTAAAAGTTGAAACCTCCATCTGGTCGTTTATTGTCATGGGGACATCAATCTTCATTGACTACACTCGTTCACGCATTTTGTACAAGGCTGCCCGTAAATACAAAAGCCAGGCGCTTGAAGCAGATGCCCTTCACTTTAGTACCGACATCTGGTCCTCCTCGGTGGTGATTGTCGGGTTGATAGCTCTGACCATCTCCCGGTATATCCCAGGTCTGGATTGGATGCACAAGGCGGATGCAATTGCCGCCTTGATCGTGGCGATCATCGTCATTTATATCAGCGGGGAACTGGGATGGCGTACCATCTCCGCGCTTCTGGATACCGCCCCCAAGGGCCTCGCCGAGACTGTGGAGAAATTAGCTTCTTCCGTAAGCGGTGTGGTGGATGCACACGCCATTCGCATTCGCCCCTCCGGCGCACATACATTCATAGATTTACATATCACCATGAATGGGAACTGCACCCTGGACGAGGCGCATTCTGCCACCGAGAAGATCGAGAACGCTATTCACGCCATCATCTCACCTGCGGATATCACAGTCCATGTGGAGCCAGTGTTGGAAAAGCTCCCACTAAGGAAGAAATCTGGGAGGGATTAACCAAGCTTATGCCCATTCAAAAAGATCCTGAAGGGATCGAGATCCTCAACCTGAAGAAAGTGGCTGATTTTACTGACCGGCAAGTGCTTGAAATCGGTTGCGGTGACGGAAGGCTGACTTTCAAATATGCACCCTTCGCAGGTCATGTCACAGCCATTGATCCGGATGTTACAGCGCTGCTCGCGGCAACTACTGCAACTCCGGTGAACCTGAAACAGGTCCCTTCATTTATCGGCGCTAATGCAATAGATCTTCCATTCCCCACTCATCGATTCGATCTCGCCCTCTTGTCCTGGTCCCTCTGATGAATTCAGCATGCGGGCATGGTTCATGCCCTTGAAGAAATCCACAGGGTGCTCGCCCCTACGGGCACGCTCCTGGATCTGCGTCCGCTTGCAGACCGCTGGCCAGTGGAGATCGAGGAGGCAGGTCACATTCTTGAAATTGGTCGCCTGACAGATCTCCCACTCGGTTTAAGCGATGATCAGGCTGCCAATCTTTCCGTTAAAACCGCTGCCAAGGAGGGTTTGTACAGGCGCGGGAATGAACTACATTTTCCCTTGTATATTTATTGGGATGATCCAGATGAAATGATCGGGTACGTTGCAGAAAAATGGGCGGATTTTGTGATAATTGATGAACATATCCAAAACTATATTCATGCTGCCTGGGAAGTTTCCGGCACCGGAAAGCGCATCCGCATTAAATTAAAGATGTTGTTAACTCGCTGGAATAAGCAGGTCTGAATTGCTCCAGGGGAATTATCTTTGTAATTCTTCCCACTCCTTAAGCAATAGATCCATTTCGACCTGCATAGCTGTATAGTGATTTCCCCACTTACGCACGAGGGCTGTATCCTTGGGTGGGCTTTCCAATTTGCGCCCGATTTCTGCCATTTGAGTCTCAAGTACTGCGATCTTATTCTCCATTTCCTGGAGACGGGCGATCTTACGGCGTTTTTCCCTCGCTTCTGGATCCGAGGATCTGCGTGATTGTTTTTGCTTCTCTCCCTGGTCTTCATCCTTTATTCGTAAAGCGGCCAGGCGTTCGCGTTCCTCGCGTCGAAGGCTGTAGGTACCTTCAAATATTGACAACAGCAGTCCATTGGTTTCAATTTCCCAGATTTGGGTACCGAGCGCGTCGATTAGATAACGGTCGTGGGTGACCAATAGGATCGTCCCGGCATAGTCATCCAGCACAGCCTCAAGGACTTCCTGGGAGGGGATATCCAGGTGATTGGTAGGCTCATCCAATAATAAAAGGTTGGTATCCTGCAAAGCCAGCTTTGCCAGGGCAAGCCTGCCGCGTTCGCCTCCAGAGAGAACAGATACCTTCTTGAATGCATCGTCCCCTGAAAACAGGTATTTTCCGAGGTATTCGCGGATCTGACCCTCCAACCAACCTGGCATCACCAGTTCGATTTCTTCGACAAGAGTATTCTCAGGATCGAGCCCTTCGTGAGCCTGGGCAAAGTACCCGATCTTTAGCGACGCCCCCAGTTTCACCTCGCCTCCAAAAGGCTCCAGTTCACCCATAACAGTTTTTAAGAAGGTGGTTTTCCCAGCCCCGTTGGGGCCGATCAAAGCCGCGCAATCACCGCGCCGTAAAAGGATATCTGGCGCAGTGAATAGTAACCGCTCGGGATACCCAACACTCAAATTTGTAGTCCGGAGTACAAGCTCGCCAGAACGGGCAGCTGATCGCAGGTTCAAACGCAACCGTGGCAGGGTTCGAAGTGGCGCGCGCAATGCACGCACCCTTCGTTCTGCTTCGTCAGGTCCAAAAGGTGAAGTTGCGATGGTCACATTTTCAGATGTCTCAGCCCATTTTTGACTTAGAACTGCTTCCATGCCAACTTGCTCGATGGCCTGGACAATGCGGCTCACGCGGCGCAACTTGCCTTTTGCCTGGCTTACATTTTGACCCGAAATGTTCTTCTTGATGTACTCGACATCTTTTAATATTTTTGCTTTTTCTGCTTCAAACCTTTCCTGTCTGTGCTCCCAGCGTTCTTCACGGGTGTGCAGATAGGCTGAATAATTTCCGGAATAATGCTCAATGGCGCCAAAAGCCATCTCCAGGATCCCATTTACCACCTGGTCAAGAAAATAACGATCATGTGAGACGATGACCACTGCACCTTCCCACTTCGATAAATAGCCTTCCAGCCATTCGACCGCAGCGATATCCAGGTGGTTGGTGGGTTCATCCAGCAATAGCAGGTCGGGTTCTGAAAGAAGCAGACGCGCGAGGAATGCTCGCGTGCGTTGCCCGCCTGATAAGTGAGCAAGGGGCATATGAAAATCATCGGATGAAAAACCTAATCCGGTAAGGACCTGCTTGATTCGTGTGTGGAAATTGTATCCGCCTCTCCGCTCGAATTCATGTTGCAACGGTCCATAACGGATCAGTGCCTGTTCGCGCGTTTCTGCAACAGACATCTCTGCTTCAAGTTTTTCGAGTTCCCCCTGTCGGGCGATCAGATCAGTAAAAACTACAAAGCATGCATCCCAGACAGACCCCTCAATTTCAAACTCAGCTTCCTGCGGAAGGTACCCGGTTCGGATGGCCTTGGCGCGTGAGATTCTTCCACCACTTGGTTCATCCAGCCCAACCAGCATGCGCAGGAGTGTTGTCTTTCCACAACCGTTGGCACCAACCAGCGCAAGGCGCGACCCTCTGGGGATGTCAAACGAAACACCTGAGAACAGGTCGATGAAACCGAAGGATTTGGAGAGATCTTTGGCCACGATGAGAGACATGAGTTAACCAAATGTGATTCTTGGACCAGGATAAACCCGCAGAATTTTACCTTAGAGGATTTACAGAAATTGCGGACGGGATTATGTCCCGTCCGCTCACGCGTGTCATTCGTTGTTGTTTGATTCAGGTATATGGACAGGTTTATCTCTGCCCAGTTCGAGGGTTCGTTGGTAAGCTGCCCAGATCGCCCGCGAAATCGCAGTTCGAAAACCTGCCTTCTCAAGGTAGTATAACGCCTCCGCGGAAGTACCTCCTGGCGAAGTGACCTGGTTGCGCAATGCTGCCACATGCATACCGGTCTGTTCATTTATTTTTTGGAAGTATGCCACCGAGCCTTTGAGCGTCTCCACGACCAATTGTTCTGAGATGCCTCGAGAGAATCCCATGTGGACACCTGCATCGATCATGGCTTCCATGAACATAAACACATACGCCGGTCCGGTGCCTGAAAGGGCTGTTGCCATATCAAGATAGTTCTCGTCGTCAACCTGAATTTCCGCTCCAAGTGCACCAAGGATGGTACGCGCAGTTTTCTTTTGCTCTTCTTTTGTGTCGGGGGAAGCAATCCAAACGGTAATACCTTTCCCGATCTGCGCAGGTGTATTTGGCATCGAGCGGACAATCGCATTATGATTCAGCCCCCGGGTGATTTTATCAATGGTTGCCCCGGCAACGATGGAAAGGACAAGCGAGCCATTCGGGATGGCTCCTTTTAACCCGACCAGCGCCTCCGTAAGCCTTTGTGGCTTGACCGAAAGCACGATGATATCAGCTTCAGCGGAGGCCTTTTTATTGTCAGTAAACGGCTGAATGCCATGTTTCTTTTGAAGGTCATCCACGCGTTTTAAATGAGTGTCAGCAGCCAGCAATTCACCTGGTTTCGCCAGACCCTGGAGAAGTAACCCAGCGATCATCGCTTCAGCCATTGCTCCTGATCCGATAAAAGCGATCTTTTTATCTAGCATCTTGCCTCCTGATTTTGAGAACCGCCCCCGTTTTGACGATGACGGGGGCGGTTTGATTTTACATCATTTCCTGGAAAATTGTTGTAATGCCAGCCGTAAGCGCTCTTCCACGTTATCGACAGATGCTTTCGGAATGGATTGTATCGCTGTTTGCGCCTCGACGACAGAGTAACCTAAAGATGTCAATGCTGCCAAAACTTCCGAGTCCGCATCTGACATCATGGCAATCTTATCCAACCCATTTGCAGGTTTCAACTTGTCGTGCAGGTAGAGAACAATTTTCTGTGCAGTCTTCTTTCCAATTCCTGGAACGCAGCTCAACAGATCAGGTTCGTTATTAAAAACCGCCCGTTGGACTGTCTCGATATTCAATGTCGAGACAACAGCTAGAGCTGTTCGTGCACCAACCCCATCCACACCCAATAAGGTGGTGAAGAGTTCTCGGTCTGCCTGGAATTCAAAACCATAGATTTTCCAATCATCTTCGCGAACAACGAGGTGGGTATGTAAGAATATTCCTTCCCCGGCTTTCGATCGTTCGCGCAGTGGTTTTGGAATGAATACGCGCAATCCCACTCCGCCAGTCTCGATAATTAAAGCGTTGTCTTCTACTTGTGTGATTTCACCGCGTATTGTTGCTATCATGATTCACCATAGGTCTGTGTGTTCAAGTGGGTAATCGCTATTGCCAGGGCATCAGCAGCATCATCAGGTTTGGGGATTTCCGATAGGGTCAGTAATACACGCACCATCTCCTGTACCTGCCTTTTTCCAGCATTGCCATACCCTGCCACTGCTTGCTTAACCTCGTTGGGTGTGTATTCAGCCATTTCCAGTCCTGCCTCGCTGATCGCCAGCATGACTACGCCCCGCGCTTGCCCGACTGCAATGGCTGTGGAAATATTGCTCTGAAAATACAACTTCTCCACTGCACACGAATCCGGCTTGTGGAGAAGTATGATTTGATTTAACTGTTGAAAAAGCATCGAAAGCCGCTTGTGAGCCGCAACTCCAGCCGGGGTCTGGATGGTTCCATAAGCGACAGATTCCAGGTTTCCTTCTGCACGGATGCGTACCAGACCGTAACCGGTAGTCGCTGTCCCCGGGTCAATCCCCAGCACTAGGGTCATGTCAGACCTTTATGGCGGTTCTTCATGGACGGATATTCGATTTTCGATCTACTCCACCTCAAGCGCCGCCAGAGCCTCTTCCGAGATCCTCAGGTTATGGAAGACATTGGCAATATCGTCTAATTCTTCAAGCGTTTCTATCACCCGCAGCACGGAAAGTGTCTGGTCAACGGGAAGTTCCATATCCTGCTTGGCGATCATTCGCAAACCGGCATCATCTGGAGTCACGCCTGCTTTTATAAGCGAATCACTGATCTTCTTAAAGGCTTCCACTGGGCCTACGATTTCGATATTTTCACCATCTTCTGACACATCATCAGCACCTGCCTCAACCGCAAGTTCAAAAGACTTGTCAAAACTCAGCTGGCTGGCTGGATAGGAAAAATATGAGTTGCGGCTGAATTGCCAGCCGACCGCGCCCGCTTCTGCCATATTCCCGCCACTCCGGCTGAGTTGGTGGCGGATCTCTGCGACGGCACGGTTTCGATTATCAGTCACGCATTCAATCATGAGTGCCACGCCATGCGGTCCGAATCCCTCATAGGTGATCTCTTCAAAAACCGCCCCGTCCTTGTCATCACCGGTGCCGCGTTTTATGGCTCGCTCGATATTTTCTTTGGGCATATTTCCTGCCCGCGCTTTTTCGATTGCAAGTGCTAATCTAAAATTGCTATCTGCGTCACCACCGCCTTCGCGTGCTGCCATGACAATTTCACGTGCCAGGCGAGTGAAAATGGCTCCCTTCTTGGCGTCTGCCGCACCTTTCTTGCGGCGAATGGTTGCCCAGTGGCTGTGTCCTGACATATTCACACACTCCTATGACCAAATTCGTGGGAATTTTCGCAATAGCCCGCGAATTATACCATAGCGGTTTTTAAGCCACAAAGAATCCGATCCCCAACACTCCCGGCCCACCGTGGACGACAATGGCCGGAGGAAGTTCATAGATGGGAATGGATGATATCTGCATTCGAGTTCTCAGGTCCGATGCCAGCTGTTCAGCTTCAACCACAGCATCCGCTTGCATGACACATAATTGAGCTTCTGGGCTCTTGGGGCATTGTTCCTCGACGATTTCAAGCAGACGCGCCAATGCCCGCTTTTTTGTTCTTTGCTGTTCAAAGGGTTCCACCTGACCATCGCGTAGACAGAGGATGGGTTTTACCTGCAAGAGCTCGCCCATCAATGCTTTGGCTCCACCGATTCTTCCACCTTTCTGAAGGTATTCCAGTGTATTTACCAGGAAAAAGATCCTGCCGCGTGCAATCCAACCGTCTAAGCGGTTGACGATAGCATCAGCATGAAGACCTTCTTTTGCCCATCCATCTGCCATCAACACCAGGCTTGCCAGGTTTCCTGCAATGGTCTGCGAATCAACCACCCGTACATCCAGTCCTGGATAATCTTGAGCAGCCACAGTGGCTGCCCGTACCGTTCCGCTAACTTTTGCGGAAGGAGCGATAACGACCAGGCTTTCACCTTGTTGTTTTGCCTGGGAATATATCGAATTATAAATGGCAGGTGCCGGGGCTGCAGTTTTGGGAAGTTCCTTTGATTCTTTGAGTTTGACGAGGAAAGTTGCTGTATCTATCTCCGTATCATCGCGGAATGATTCCTCTCCAAATACAACAATCTGTGGGACAAATTGGATACCGAGGTTGTTTAGTACTTCACGCGGCAATCCTGAGGTGGTGTCGGCAACAATTTTCACCATTCTCGCCTCCTTAGAGTAATATGACTTGGAACAAGCATGTAAAACGCTTCTTAGATCACCTTCTCGTACATTCTATGGACTTTATAGAAATTTACACCAAAATTTTCCATCTCGCGTTGCATCTTCTCGTTTTCCAATCCGATCTGCACGACTTCTGCGTGTTGATAATGGGGATTTTCGATAACGCTTTTAAACATCTCGCTGTACAAAATGGCTGTTCCACCGGATCCGCGGTACTCTTTAATCATCCCGGCTCCGTTAATGTTGATGCAATCCGTTTTCCGGATTTCCTTTAGTACCGTGATCCAACCAAAGGGGAATAGCCGCCCCTTTGTTCGTTGTAGCGCGGCTGAAATATCCGGATACGCCAGCAGGAAACCGACTGGCTGTTGATCCTTCATCACGATCTTGATCAAATTAGGATCAGCGAACCAGATGATCTGATTGGCAAGCGCCCTGATTTCTTCATCGGAAATGGGAATTGCTCCGGGAGTTCCTTCTAAAGCGCCATTATAAAGGCTCTTCAAGTTCCCGAGCGCGGATCGCAATTCATTGCGCGAGCGAAATCGTTTGATGCGCAAACCGCGCCGTTCACGGATGCGGTCTGCTAGTTCATGGATGCGTTCCGGGAAATGGATATCCGGACCAAGATATCCGGAGACGATATCATTTGTCCTTACAAAACCTGCTGACTCGATAAGGTCCGCATAATAGGGGGGATTATATGGCGAGCCTAACGCCGGTCGCAGATCATAGCCCTGGACAAGGATACCCATTCCATCCAGGGCGGTAAAACCTTTCGAGCCCAAGATCTTCGTCAATCCTCTCTGCCGTGTCCAATCAAAGCCCACTTCGAAAAGACTGCTGGCTGAATTCAGATCCGGTTCGCATTCAAAATGATAAAAAAATGCAGTCTGTTCGTGATTGTGATCATTGTAGGGTCGATTATCCAAAACGGTCAGGCGTCCGACCGGTATCCCGTCCCGGTACGCCAGGAAAAAGGCGGCCTTGGAGTGTTTGAAATACGGATACCGCTTCGGATTCATGCGCGTACGCTCATCCCCTTCCAGCGGAGGAACCCATTGAGGTATGTCACGGTAAATCCTCGACGGAAGGCTGAGAAAATCGCGCACCTGTTTCTGGTTGGAGAGATCTATTTGAAGAGTATTCATGCTAGATATCGGAGCAGAATATTTTTCGAGTCTATAAATTTTTTCAAGCTGTTTTGTTGCTTATTTCTTAGATGCCCGTATCGCAAGTTGAGCTCGCAAGGATTTGATATCTTTATCCACAAAAAACAGGGCTCCCAGATAGAGGAAGAAACAGAGTACCCATGCAGAAATGCAAACGGTCATGATGGCAAATTCCTTGCTGTGCGCCGCCAAGGCAATTGCGCCTGCCAGTGTGGGTGCCAGGGCTGCACCGCTATTCTCAACAAAATACTCTACCGCTTGTGCTGAGCTGCGAACTTCTGGCAAGGTGATATCGAAAACTGTTGAAGTCACATTGGGTGATGAGAAAGGCATGAAGACAGCAGTAAAGCTCATAAAGATGAAAAAGGTGGTCTTGTCTGCCACTGGGGTTCTCAACGCAAGGAACAGGAAGAGGGCACCCAGGATGACTCCCGCGCTGGAGATCAGGATGCGTCCTTTCAGAGTGTGCCTAAATAACCAATCACCCAAGGCCCCACCGATAAAATACCCGGCCGCCAGAATGATGATCACTGGCCCCATTGTTAATAATACGGAGTTATTGTCGTAACCGCGTTCCAACATGAGGTAACCAAAGAAGAAGAAAGTGATCACATTCCACGGAAACACACCTGCAAAGCCTTGCAGAAAGATGAACCACATGGTCTTCTTTTTCAGGGCATCCTTCAAGGCAGCCCAGTTAAATCGCACCTGTCCGATCTCTTCCACCCCATCAAATTCCGGTTCAGACTTACCTCTGGGTACATCTTTTACACCGAAAAAGATGATGACAGCCATGATGATCCCTAGGGATCCGGTAATCAAGAAGATCGAACGCCAGCCTTCCAGGTGAAATAATTTTCCATCCAGAAGTGGTGCGACCATGAGCGCCAGGATCATACCCATCAAATAGCCGATCGGTTGCGCCAATTGCAGCACACCATAGATCTTGCCGCGTATCCGAGGACTGAAATAATCCGCAATTAAACTATACATTCCAGGATAGGCAGAATCGTCAATTCCTGTGGAGGCTCGCGTCGCGAGGAATGCTGGATATGTACGAACTATTGAACTCAACCAGGTGGTTGCTCCCCAGATGAAGGAAGCCAGTGCCAGCAGTTTGGCGCGCGCGTATCGGTCATACAGGTATCCCCAGATCGGGTAGAACAGAGTCCCCACGATCAGGGCGCCGGTATTCACCAATCCCCACTGAAGGTCGTTAAGATGAAATGTGGTACTCACCGGGAGTTGAAGCGATCCGATTAATAATTTATCTGTCTGGTGCAGGAGCGTAAAAAAGAAAAATACAATCACAACAAAACCGGGATATAAATTACGCTTCTTTCTCATTTCGCTGACCTCGTTGTTCAGGGATATGGTTTGAGAAAGTGTACTTTAGAAATTGGGGAGAGTCAATCGGTTTATGTATTTTGCGTATTGGCTGGTTATTATTCACTCAGAATCGAGTACGGTCTAAAATTTTTTTGATATTAAACATCGCCATAACGATTTATACCTGGACGGGGTTAATTATTATGACTGGCAAAACTGTAATAATTTAAGATTCAATATCGGAGTATGATTACCTTTATGAATGGTCGCATGCTGCACGCCCGAATGCAATCCATGAAAGCGCAAACACGCTTGAAACGTTTGCGTACCATTCTCCCTTAGAAAGGGAGTAATTCATCCGAGGTCTCGATGAAAGTAAAGAGTTTTCAAGTAGTAATTCTGTACAACGAAGATGTCCAAATATGCAGAGGTGATCCTCAAGATTTACTGGCAGTGCAATACACAGTAACCGCGACACAGAACTTATATGAGGCTTTGACCAGTCTGGGGTATTCGGTCAACAAGCTTGCAGTCAGGGGAACTCTCGAGGAACTCGAAGATCTCCTTTGTTCCTTCTCTCCCAATAACACATTCATCTTCAACAACTGTGACGGTTTCAACGGCAATAACCTGGGCGCCGTGGATGTCATTCGTCTCATCGAACGGATGGGATTCAAACACACCGGAGCGCTTTCAGATGCAATTGAATTGTGTATTAATAAACCTCGCTCCAAGGAGCGATTGATACAATTCGGAGTACCCACTCCCCGATTTCAGGTTTATAAGCGTGCCGAGGGAAAATTCCACCTGAACTTCCCGGTCATCATTAAACCCTCAGTTGAGGATGCCAGCATGGGCATCGACTTGGATTCTGTGGTCAGCAATCGCGAAAGTTTGATGCATAAAATCGCATATATCGTTGAAAAATATGAACAACCGGCGATCGTGGAGGAATTTGTCTGCGGGCGTGAATTGGCAGTGGCAATGATGGGAAATGAATTCATCGAGATTCTGCCGATTGCGGAAGAAGATTTTTCGTTTGTCGCCAATCCCCTCGAACGATTGCTTACGTACGATTCGAAATGGAAGACTGACTCACCTTATTATCAGAATATCCCCGCACGCGTCCCGGCTGTTCTTACCCGCAAAGAATCACAGTCTGTGAAGAAAGCTGCTGAAAGCTCTTTCAAAGCGATGGGCTTGCGCGATGTGGGGCGTGTGGACATCCGGTTCAATGAAGGGATACCCTACGTAATTGATATCAACGAACTGCCAGACCTCTCGAGCGAAGCTGGTTACTGGAACTCTGCTCGTGCCACCGGGATCACTTATCCTCATATGGTCGAGCGTATCCTGACATATGCATTAAAACGAGAAGGCTGGATAGAATGATTTCAGTTCCAAATAAGAACGATGGTGCTCAAATTCACGTCATCACAGCCAATACCTCAGTTTTTAGCCCGGAGGAAGTGGAGTGCGTCGACGAGCTCTGGGCAGAATACCTGGCCGAGGGGTCAGAACGTAGTGGTTATTACTTTCTGGTGGAAAGAGATGAAAAACAGGTCGTCGGATACGTATGTTTCGGACCTCGATCGCTCACTTCCGGAACATTTGATTTGTACTGGATTGCCGTAGCTCCTAATACACGTCGGGGAGGCATTGGTCGAAGACTCCTGGATGCATGCGAACAGGCAATCCG
>Ga0315290_10001520_pt1 | contig 15889 bp, 21 predicted proteins | sample YL17G12_0_MG_FD_203627 | JGI IMG/M metagenome (GOLD analysis project Ga0315290, IMG submission 203627) | Sediment microbial communities from Yellowstone Lake, YNP, Wyoming, USA - YL17G12_0 | ecosystem: Environmental > Aquatic > Freshwater > Lake > Sediment | place: USA: Wyoming | collected... | reverse complement strand
TAAACGAGTTATAGCCGAGTTCAACAGAATGGAAAGACCTCGACGCAAAAAACACTTCCAAGATAAAATACTCTACGAACACCAACTAATAGACGGACCACTCCACGCATACCAAAACGTCACACACGGAGTAGCTCACGCCTATGGAGAATGAAACTGTAATACAACCAACCAAGAGAAGGGGAAGGCCCAAGGGAACGGATAGGTTCAAGTTGCAACAAAGTGTTGCACAAGTCATTCAAAACAACCCCGGGATCTCGGGAAGGGAACTTGCTGAAACAGCTGAGGTTGCACCGTCAACAGCAAGGGCATACCTAGCTAAATATGGAATAAACAAGGGAGAAATAGACTTATTCGTTGATAATAGGGTTGATATCGTAAGATCGAAACAGCAAATGATCCTCGACAACATGACTGAAGCGAAGATCAAAGGGGCGGCCTTCCGGGATATGGCGGTTGCATACGGTATCCTCTTGGACAAGGATCGCCTTGAATCAGGTCAATCCACTCAAAACATCGCATCCTGGACTAAGGTTGTTACAGATAGTCACGTGGTAGATAAATCCAAGACCGTGGATATATAGACGTAAGTACTTGATAATACTCAATACCCAGTGTCTGGTAACATATTATATGTAAGATGTTGCCATAATGGCATGTTCTATTACGTACGCCATGGGGTGAGTAGACAATAGATATGATTGGATCGAGTGGTTAGTTGGAGGGGCCGGGGAGGCCCCCCAATCACTCGTGGTTGTACTGGTATACCACCCTCGTAGCATAGATTTAGAATAAAGGGGCGTTGATGACCCGTAGATACGATAGAGGTTCTGAATCTGTATTGTCTCCTACCGTCAGGAGTTCCACCAGCAGTGTCCAGACGGTAGGCAACGGTAGTGGCGCGAGTGCTGTGAACGTGCAGGATGGTGGGAACAGCCTTACGGTGGACGGTAGTGTTACGGTATCCGGGACTGTCGTAGCGACGGGTCCGTTGACGGATGCTCAGTTGCGGGCTGTGGCGGTTCCTGTAAGCGGTACGGTCACGGCGAGTGGTCCTCTGACGGATACTCAGTTACGTGCGGCTCCCGTGCCGATATACGCTTATGGGAAGACGGGTGATTCGACGTATCAGGTGCCTAGGATTGATACGATTACCCATGCATTGACTACGATCTCCTACGAGCATCACGAGATACACGACGGGGATACTTTCCACGTTACCGACGTGATCGCCATGTCGAACGGCCAGGTGGTGGATTACCTCGTTACCACTCCGGATACTACTCGGTGGGCGCATTTCGGGTATGAGATTGATCCGTTGGACGCGGGAATTACTTTGGGTATATTCGAGGATGCGATACGTACGGGTACTACGGCACTGGTGGCGTACAACCGCAACAGAAACTCTGCGGTGACTGCGACAACGACGATGCACCGAGGGCATAGCGGTGGGTCTACGGACGGCACTCAGATCGTCACAAGGCGATCTGGTACGAAGTCTATCGGTGCGAGTACAGGGGATAGTTCGGAGCGGATCATGAAGCAGAACTCGAAGTACATTATTCGGGTGACGAATTTATCGACTACGACGAACAACGTGAGTTTGCGGTTTTTCTGGTACGAGCATACGAACAGGACGGCGTAGACAGTGACCGAACTCCTTGTTGTGGTGCCCGTGGTATGGGCTATAGGGATTACATGGGCTGTGGGTCGTTTGTATTGCAGGCCGGTGGGGGGTTTGGATGCTAAGGATGTTGAGTTGATAAGTCGGTTCATGGAGCATGTCAGGCGGGTTGCGGCTGCCGAGAGGCGTCGGGTATGAGTCCTCGCCGTTACGATCGTGGCGGTGTTTCTGTGTCGAGTCCGACTCGTCGTTCTTCCGCGAGTGTTCCTCCTTCCGAGAGTGTTGTTTCGGCGACCGAGTTTGGGGGCGAGGCGAGTAGGGGCGTGATGGTGAACAAAACCACTCAGCACCGACTGTCTCTGATCCGTGAGTTCACCGCGAAGTATAGGGCGAGGATTGTTCATGGACTGGCTATATACGGCGAGTTTGATCCTGCTACTGATAATCGCATATTGGCGTACGAGGCTTTAGAGGAGTGTCTGGATATCGGCGCGTACCTGGAGATGCTGGAGGAAAAGCACGAAGTTATGGGTCCGAAGATACGCCCTATAATGTCCAAGACGATTCTACTGTACGGCGATTTGAAGGCGTTGGTGCAGGAGGAGTCGAGTCGAACCCGTGAGAGAGGAAGTGCAGCCTGAGAGTCCAAGTAGACATTAAAGCACTTGATTATCTTATATGGATAGAAGCAAATAAGAATAGATCGGCAACCATATGAGGGTCTTGCCGATACATTTACCGTATCAAGCAAAATCAAAATTTAAGATAGTCCTTGCGGGAGATTTCCATTACGGCAGTACTCAGTGCGATGTTGGATTGATGCGTAAGATGGTCAGTAAGTACGCAGGTGATGAACATACCATGTTCATCCTGATGGGCGACGAGATAGATGCGGTGTCTAGGGCGGATAAGCGGTTCGACCCGAAGAACGTAGCCGAGAAGTACAGGGGCGAGCGGAACTTTATAGATTTAGTTACCGACGACTTGATTGAATTGCTGATGCCGTTGAAGGGTCAGATTGTGGCTGGTGTGGACGGGAATCACGGGTATAGTTACCTGAAGGCATCGGATAGCGACCCGTTGTACAGATTAAGTCAATCGTTGGGATATGATCGGTTGGGGTATGCGGGTTGGGTTAGTTTCGTATTCAGGTGGTACAAGGCTAAATGTTCTCGGGATGCAAGAACCCGCACGGTGAATTACTTCGTAAGCCACGGGAAGCCAACTACCGCACAGACCCCGGGTGGGGCACTGAATACGTTGGCGAGTTCGGCACAATGGTTCGCATCGGATATCGCCGCGCACGGGCATACGCACAGGCTATCTGCGGGAATGAACCGGATTATGTTCACGCCCGATCCTGTTCACTCCACGTACAGGAAGACGAAGCAGCATTTGATACAGACGGGAAGCTTTCTGAAGTCCTACAGTATGGACGAGTTTTCCCCTTACAGTGAGAGGAAACTATACTCTCCTATCGATCTTGGTTGGGCGTGTACGCAGATATCCTTCGAGGAGTACAACGAGCCTCGCATCAAATGTTGGGTGAACGAGGCGTGATTTATTTGCCCCCACAAGGATCATCCGCAGGGACTCCGAGTGGGTTATATCTAACTGTCAATTTGACGTTATTTGACGTTGGATTGACAGTTGCGTTGGTCAGAATATGTCCTGTATTTTGTCTTGGATAACTCAATATACGCACGGGTTTGCGGGGATTACCCATAAATAATGTCCGCAGGATTGTCCAAAGGAATCTATGGCCAAGATTGGGATAGAAACACGAGTAAGGGTGAATATTTATACGGTCATCCAACGGGCCGTCGAGGAGGGCGTGGCATACGGATATATGCGGTCGTACAAGTATACGGACAAACCATCGAAGGATACGATGATAACCGAGATTGAAAACGCCGTGATGAATGAGTTGAGCGAAGTTCTTATATACGGGGACGGGGAATGAAGGAAGTAACGCTCCACATTGAAAACGGACATCCGGTGGACATACACATCAACAACCAACCGGACCGACCTGTGGAGGCGTTCCTGTTGATTGCGATAGTCCCTGCGAACCCTCCAGGTGCCGTGTTACTGAATTACGGAAATTCATCCTCTACCGGAAATATGTTGATGACTCTGTATCAGCGAAGCGTACATGAACATCCGGAACTCGCGTGGGTTCTCGAACAGGTAAGCCGGGGAATCATCACGTTCGCAGATGCGGAACGGAGTAGATGGCCCGCAGATGAACGGGTGGGGAGAGCGTGACCAAGAAATCCCCGAACGAGGCGTTAGGCGCTCTTGTTCGTAGTTGGCATTTCAACCCGAAGAAATTCGCATACGACGGGTTGGGATACAGACTATCAAACCAGCAGATTGAGTTTTTGGATCTGGTGGGAGATGTATTCAGGGCGAAGTGGAAGAAGTCGCACGGGGAGCCGTTGAGTGTCACGGAGAAGGTACTTGCGGAGAAGTGGGGGGTATCCGTTGCATCCGGCCACGGCGTCGGGAAGGACTTTTCTTTAGCAATCATCCTGCTCTGGTTGTTGACGGTATGGAGTGCGGAGGCTAATCCAGCGACGGCGTTGGTAACTGGTCCGAACTTCTCCACGTTGAAATCTGTTTTGTGGAAGGAGTTTCGAAGACATATAAGACAAAGCAAACTGATGGGTGCTCAAGAGGGTTGGTTAGGCAAGATATTCGAGTTGCAGTCGGATAAGGTGATACACAGAGAACTACCGGGTGAGTCGTTCATCGAGGCCCGCACGGCAAGTGTTACGGGGTCTTCCGAGGAGCAGGGCGAGGCATTGGCTGGACGGCATGAACAGTATATGCTGCTGGCCGTCGATGAAGCTTCTGGTGTACCGGACGGTGTGTTCCGGCCCATTGAAGGCGCGATGACCGGTAGGGTGAACTTTGGCATACTGATTGGAAACATGACTCGGAACTCCGGGTACTTCTACGAGACGCACAACAAGTACAGGAAGTTCTGGTCCGTCTTGCGGTTCTCCACAGAGGACTCAAATCTGGACGCGATTACCGGAGAAGGCGGTTGCGAGGGGCTGGTAAGGAAGTACGAAGAGAAATACGGCAGGGATACGAACGCCTTCCGAGTACGCATCCAGGGGCTTCCCCCCCTTGCCGAAGAAGACGTTCTTATCCCATGGGATTGGATACAAAGGTCCATCAATAGGCCGTTGCATGTGAATGTGGACGATCCGTTCGTATTCGGGGTGGATGTTGCGTGGTTGGGTAAGGATAGATCGACAATCTGCAAAAGGCGGGGGCCGAAGGTTGAGGAGATACTGGAGTTCCGGGGCGTGGACCCGATGCAACTGGTCGGTTGGGTCGTCCGGAATTACTCGGAGGAGAAGGAGAAGGGTGAGGCTCCGCAGGCGATATTTGTGGATACGATTGGGATGGGGGCAGGGGTATATACGAGGCTTAGGGAACAGGGTTATCCTGCTGTTTCTGTGGTGGTCAGCGAGTCGGCAAACGATAAGACCCAATTCGGAAACAAGCGTAACGAGTTGTGGCATACATTGAGGAAGCAGTTTCAGGATGGAACCATATCCATACCGGACGATCCAGACCTTATCGACGAATTATCCTCCATGAAAGTGCATCCTCCCGATTCATCCGGAGTGATGCGCGTATTCAGCAAGGCGGAATGGAGGAAAGCCGGAATAGGCGGGGATAACAACTCTCCGGACAAAGCTGATTCGCTGTGCCTTACCTACGCTCAGGGCGGCATGTACAAAGCAGCCGAAGGCGGAGGTTGGCAGGAGGATAGGTGGTTGGAGAAAAATAAGTACCGGCCCGTTTCGGCCACTACGGGGTATTAGATGCCTACAAAGACTCAATTCAAGACGTTGATGAACGATTCCACTACTTACTGTGAAGATTACCGGTCCGTAAACATAGATCCGGCGCATCGAAGGGCGGATGATGCGTATCACGGGAAGTTGGAGAACCTCACTGAGTATATTGATCGTGGTCGATCCATGTTATTCATCCCGAAAACTCAGATACAAGTGGATAAATGGGTTAAGACGTTTGTCAATTCGTTCTACCAGTCGGACGATATCGTAACCGTGGATTATTCGCTGGACGAAGCGAAGGAGCGGTTTACCAACGAAGTCCTAAATCGCCGTATCGAGGGTAAGACCACGTTCTTTATGTTCCTGACGAACCTTGCACACGCCACCGTAAAGTATGGGAACGGAGTAGCGAAGACCGGTTGGGAGTACCAAGAGAAGACGGAGAAATCAGTTTACACCGACCAGGAAACAGGACAATCGGTGGAAACGAGTACCGTCTCTCCTGTAGTGGATAAGCCGTTCTTCGAGGTTATTCCGTTCGAGCAGATACAGATCGACTACCGATGCACGTCTACCGATCCAGTGCAGGATTCGCCGTTCTTCAGGCAATGGACGCCGATGTACGTTACCGACGTTCAGGAGAAGTTCGACTCTAAGGAATGGAAGAAACCGAGGGGAGGAGTGGATTGGGACAAACTATCGGACGGGCCGTGGACGCTGGATCTGGTAAGGAAGTCCAGGCAGGGGGGGATGGCGGACCCGGCGGACTCGAATATAGGTTCGGGGTCGGACGGACCGGCCCTGTCGTACAGGCAGGTGTGGGTTGTGGAGAATTATTTCCGCTCCGGGGGGACGGATTGGACGTTTATATCGCTTGGAGACGAGCATATCCTTACCGAACCGGAGCCGGTGACTAAGAAATTCGTACACGGAAAGCGGCCATTCTCTATTACCAAGTTCAATCCTGAATCGTTCCGAGTATATTCCGTTGGATTGCCAGAGATGCTGTTTGGGTTGCAGACGGAGACGAACGCCCGCCGCAACCAGCGCATCGACAACGTGAACCTATGTATCTCAAAGCAATGGATCGTCCGCAGGGGAGCGGGTATCCAACTGGGGTCAATCGTCAGCGGTGGAAGGGCTGGAGCGGTGACGCTCGGGGATCAGATCGGAGAAGAGGCCATCCGCGAAATCTCCATGACGGATGTAACCGCGTCTTCCTACAAGGAAGAGGATATAACCGACCGTAACATTGAGGAGGTAAGCGGACACTCCGCGAATACGTTGGGAGTACAGGCACCGGATCGGCAGACGGCCACGGCCTCAGCGATTGCAGCGTCATCGGCAGGAGAGGACGAGGCGTTCAGGATCAAGTGCTTCATCGAGACTGGCATCCGTCCCGTACTGGAGATGTGGTACGACAACGAAGTCGAGATGGAGAACGACCCGGATGTGTTAGCCTACGCCGCGATCAACACAGGACTGCCCCCCGACGAGACATTGATTGCACGGGGCGAGTTAGTAATCAACGCGGGCATGGGATCAACCAATAAGGAGTTGAAGGCGTCGAAGATAGAGCGGTCACTGGATCGGTGCATACAACTCATACCAGCCGCTCCTGAGTTCGCTCAGACGGCCAAGGAGTTGTTCAGGGATCTACTGCCTCTTAACGGTGCGAAGAACGTTGATCGGTATCTTCCTCAGTCGCCGAACGCGGGGGCGGCACCGGTCGGGGCGGCGGCAATTCCCCCCGGAAGTGGAGCGGAACCCTCCGCCGCTCCTGCCGCCGCTCCGTTAACTCCTAACTTGCCTGCGGGATTATCGCAGGAAACTGCCAGTACACCTAATATGGGCGGGTTTGCCCGTGGGATGCTGATGTGAGGAAGATTATAGATATAGACGAGAAATTGAAGGGAGATGCCTTGATCTGCAAGCAAGGCGTCGATACGAACTTTTGGGATCTTGTGAAAACAATACTAGGAAGATTGAAGGAAGACGCAAAGAATACATTGGTTACGGCAGATCCTACGGATATATCCACCATCTCGCAATGTCAGGCAACGGCGAAGATAGTAGATCAACTCATCGCCGTAGTGGAAGATACAGCTAAACTGTCTTAGCACGTCCAAGGCCCTACGGCCCGACGAATACAGCACGAGAGAGGTGATTTGTGGAAGATGCGACTAAGCCCGAAGGGGCCGTCGAAGACAGCACACCCGCGCCGGTAGAAACGCGGGAGGATGCGGAAAAATCCGCGAAAGCGGCAGACGACCCTCGCACTTCGATCTACGCGAAGTACGACGCGATCAAGGCCGCGAGGGAAGCAGCAGAGGAACCTCCTGCCGAGGAAACAACTGAGGAAGCGCCCCCCAAAGAGGCAAGCGAGTCCAAAGAAGAACCGAAGGCGGAAACCGCGAAGGAACCCGAGGTAGAGGAACTAACCCCGGATCAGTTCGCGGAGAAGTACAAACACGTTCGGGTCAAGGGTAAGTTCGCAGGTGAAGAGGCGGTTGTAGATGCCAAAACTCTCCTGAAAGTACAGGGGTTGGAACGGCACCTGACAAAACGCCTGCAGGAGGTAGCCCGGAAGGAAGAGGCGATGGGCGCTATACCGAAGCCACCCGTCGAATATCAACCAACGATTGCTCCTACCGGCGATAAAGCCCTTCGGTATTGGGGAGAGAACGAGATAGCCTCTAAGTACGATGAGTTATTTTCCGAATCACCGTACAAAGCGACCCAATTCCTAAATACCGTGCAAACCGAACGGCAGAAAGCGCAACAAGAGAACGAGAAAATACGCATGGACACTTCCGAGAGGGATTTCCTGGCCCTTCATGCCGAATTGGACCCTGCGGACTACGAATCCATGAAAGCATCGTTCTCAGATGCGGATTACTTCCGACGCAACACCGATATAGACGCTGCGTTCCAAAGAGGGGATTACTACGGCGCTCTCGAACTCGCATACACGAAGGTAGAGCGTCAGAAGATAAACAATGAACGGGAAGCCATGAAAGCCGCACGGGATGCGGCTATGGCGGAAGACAACAGGAAAGCGGAACTGAAGAAGAAGGGATCGGTCATACGCACGGCCTCCAAACCGGAATCTAAACCGGTGGAGGAGTTCAAAGTCCTCACGCCCGAGCAGGTCATCCGAGAGGAGGCCGCGAGACGGCGTAAACTAAGGGGACAATAAAACCATAAAGAGAGGATATTGAAATGGCAGGTCAGGAGTATGCAACCGCAAGTTTGGGAGGGCGAACGTCCCTCCCGCATCTTACGAGTTGGTTTCGGACCGTCGCTCAGCCGCTCATGCGGTTTCGGCAGTTGTGCGATGTGAAGGAAGCCATTGGCACCCGCAAGGGTAACACCTTCAACTGGGACATTCTAGCGAATGTCACAACCGGCGGATCGGTGGACGGTATTTCAGAAACCGCCGCCATGCCTGTCGATGAGTTCACGATCACCGTGGGTACTTGCGTGGTGACGGAGTTCGGTAACTCCATCCCGCTCACCCGTAAACTGAAGGATATGTCCGAGTACGATGTCAAGTCGATGCTTCGGCAGTCCTTGGTCAACGACATGGCGAAGACGGTGGATAAGGCCGTCTTCAAGGCGTTCTCATCCGGCCTCTTGATCGCCGGTCCTGCGGCGGGAACCCATGTCAGTTCCGTCGATATCACCTCGGCGGGGTCGGCTACAACGTCGGCCTCGGGTACCGCCGGTCTTACCACGGCGCATGTTTTAAACCTCGTGGATCTGATGAAGGAGCGGAACATCCCCACGTTTGACGGGGATTCGTATCTCTGCATCTCCCATCCGTCCACGCTTACCAACATCCGTGGTTCGCTCATCAGTTACGGGCAATACACGGAATCGGGCCGGAAAACCATCCTGTCCGGTGAAATCGGGATGTTCGGTGGAGTTCGGTTCATCGAGCAGACCAACGTCGCCAAGGTCACTCCAACCAATGCAGGTAATGGAGTCGGGTGGGCGCTTTTCGTAGGCGGGGAAGCCTGCGTAGAGGCTTTGGCCGTACCCGAGGAGTTGATCGAGAAGGAAGTAACGGACTACGGGAGGTCGTTGGGCCTCGGGTGGTACGGGACGTTCGGGTACAAGTTGCCGTTTGCTCTTGCGGCGAATCAGCGGAGCATCTTCTGGTGGCCAAACGTCTCTTCGCCCAATGTAATGACTCCGTAAGGGGGGGGTGAAGAAATGGCTAACAGACCGACCAACAGGCCGTATGACGCAGTAGATTTCGCGGAGGATTTCCTCCCGCGTCAACACCTGTGCCCCTACTTCGGGTTGATGGGAACCCTCACGGGAACGCAGGCAACCAACGCGGTTGCGATCACCGATCTGATGATCGTACCCGCCAACAGCAACATCAAAGTTACGGGAGCATCCGCCGTATACGGCGTAGGCGGAACTGCGAACAACGCCTCCCCTAACTGGGGACTCGCGCATTCACTGGCGGGTACTGGCGCGAACACCGTGTTCGGTACACGGGTGTTCGGTACGAACGCCAATTCGACCTACTTCAACTTCTCAGTCACTTCGACCGACGTTCCGGCAGGGAACGTCATTCGCCTTGTGGCGCTGGCGGGTACGACCTCCGAAGAGACGCAGACCATTGGCGGTCTTACCCTGGAATACAAGGAAGACTGGGACTAAACAATACGACCAAGGGCGGGGGAGGACGCTCCCCCGCTCCGTCGTTTACTCGGGGGGGGGTAAGGGGGGATGACAACTAGGGTTTTGGTAATTCGGTACGGGGCATACGGGGATCTGCTGGTGGCGTTGCCGTTTATCGAGGAAATGAAGAGAAGATTCGATTATACGCAACTCGAAACGGGCGACCGTGGATATGAACTGCTTGGATGCCATCCGGCTCTAACCACCATATCCGTATTCAACCCCGCCGTACTCGGCAAGGATAAAGCGACGGATGCGGCGAACGTAAGAGTCAGCGGATTGGTCGATGGGGGTAGTTGGGATTATACGATCAACCTGTGGCAAACCCTGGAAGTAGCTTGCATCGCCGAAGAATGGCAGGAGGAGTTCTTTTGGCCCAGGGAACGTCGGCAGGCGCACTTCGGCAACAAGGTGTTTGTGGAGCAGCCGTTCATAAAGGCAGGCATACCTATTCCGAAGGAGTTCCGGTCGGGTACGATTTATTTCGATACCCAGACGATCCTCTGGATGCAGCGTTGGAAACAGATACACGCCAATTCATTCAATGTCGTAATCGTCGTATCCGGGTCCACATGCCAGAAAGTGCCGATGGGGTTGAAGGACGTAGCGCGGCGTATTACGGATGAATACCCGGATGCGAAGATATTCCTCGTAGGAGACAAGCCGAGCGGCTGGATGCCGACTCCGATTGATCCGAAGGATTTGCAATTCGACTTCGGAAAGAAGAACGTCTGCAAGATGGTGGGAAAGACTCCGTACATGCAGGCGATGGCGATGGTGAAGATGGCGGATTACGTCATCGGTCCGGTGTCGTCGCTGCTACACGGAGCGGGCATATTCGGCACTCCGAAGACGATGATCTGTACGGATTGTTCGGTGGTTCAGGCGTGTAAGTATCATCACAACGATTTCTCCGTGCAAGCGCAGGCTCCGTGTTGTCCTTGCCATAGGGCTATTTACAACACGAAGTATTGCCTGACGGAGAAGACTCCGTTCGGCGAATTGCCTATGTGCAACGTGCATTACGACAGTGAAAGAATCATGGAGGGTGTCGCGTTCGCGCATACCATACGCAAAACCCGGTGGGACATGGAAGGGGTTACGCCTTACGGATGCTCCACCATACCGGATTTTAGTAGCGGTAAAACCTATACTGCCGCAGGGTACGGTAGACATGGGTTGACGAGAGTTGAAGAACTGATCGAAGGTAAAACCGGGTTGCATATCGTGGAACTCGGCATGACCAGAAGAATCGGGTCGCAGTATCGGGAGGGGTACTCAACACCGTTTTTCGCGCATCTGGCCATTAGAGACGGGCATAGGCTCACGTCCATCGACATCAAGCCGGAAGTTGTGGACCTGAACAGGGAGATCCTTAAAACCTATGGATTGATGAGGGACAACATCCAACTCATCGCTGCGGACGGGTTGGAGGTTCTACGGAACTGGAATCAGGGTAATATCGACGTTCTCTACCTGGACGCTTGGGATTACGAGCCGGATGATCTAAGGCGCAGGATACATTTCTGGTCGGAAAAGATGCACTTGAAGGCGATGAAGGTGGCGGACAGACACATGCCTTCGGGTGCGTTGATGCTGGTGGACGATATGTTGTATCAGGCTACCCTTGTTGGTAAAGGCACCAGAGTCGTGCCGTGGCTTGCGGAGCGCGGTTGGGAGTGCATGGAACAGGGTTGGCAAGTGCTGATGAGAAAGCCGTGATGATCTCCGTGCTGATTGTGGCCGGGGGGAATGCGGTTGTATCGGCGGAAGCGGTGAGGACACTGAAGCGACACGCCAACAGGGAATACCAGTTGGTGTTCGTGGATAACGGATCGGACAAGGAAGAGGGGTTGGGAACCGCAGTAACATCTTTGTTACTACCGAAAGACATCTTCATCCGAAACGATACGCAACGCAGTTTCGCCGCTGCGAACAATCAGGCGTGTGCGTTAGCGGTGGGAGAACATCTTTTACTGTTGAATAACGACACCGTAACTGAAGGGGATTGGCAGACCCCCCTGCTTACCGAAGGGGTAAAATACGCCGTCAGCGGACCGATGATTCGGCAACTCGCCGTATCCGATAAGGATAAGGCGATGGTATGCCACCGGATCAATGGAGAGGAAGTGGATTCGGACCCGAAGGTGGCGGGATCATACGTCATGGGTTGGTGTCTATTTACACGGAAGGATTACTACCAAAAACTCGGCGGGTTGGACGAGGTGTTCTGGCCCATGTACTGCGAGGACTCGGATTTCTGCCTGCGTTCCGTAGTGGAAGGAGGCAAACTGGGGAAGGTGCAAGTACCGATCCGGCACTTGGGGGGCGAGGATACGAAGAAGTATATGGACGGTAATTTCCGTCAACACATAGGCATGGCGAATAACTACAAGATGTACGCTCGATGGGTAAAGGGGGCTATACTTTAATGTCCTTGAAGTTGGTGTATAAATACGGCAGTAGGATCGTGGTTCCATCTTACTCTAAATACAAGGACAGGATAGACGCATTCTGTTGCAGGCATTTATGTGGATATGAAATCCGCAGGGATGGATCGGTGGTCATCATCTGTGATTAGTTCAGACCAGCATTACCGCCTGTACCGATACCTGCGATCTCCGATTGTTGATGCCGGTGAGGGCGAGTTGGTGTCGCATGTAGCCCTTCGGATTAAAAGCACTCAGTTGAGTTGGTTCAAGGAAAAGACGCTAAAGAGTCTGTGCTTCGACGTTATACCAGATAAGTACATTGTTGAATTGTTCGGGTATCTAGCGGACGGGGGCGTTCTTATCACCCCCAACATCCAACCGGATGCGATCAGGGCTCTCAGGAAAGTTTTCAGGTTCCAGGTAATCAGGGACGGGCCATTCACCATCATTAAGCGGTTATGTGGACCTCCTGGTGAACAACCCGCACCTGTAAGGAAACCGGTGGGCGGAAAGAAGAAAATACTGATGATCCGTTACGGAGGTAACGGCGATCATCTGATGATAAGCCCGCTGATTCAGTATTACCACGACGAGGGTTGGTACATAACGTACAACGTAACCGCAGCGGGAGAGACGATCTACAAGGACGATCCGAGGATAGATGACCTGCTGGTGCAGGAAGACAACATCATTCCTCCGCTTCGGAAGACGTTCGATAAATACTTTGCAGACTTGGGTAAGGACCACGATAAGACCATATCCCTCCTCGAATGTCTAGAAGGGGATCTTCTGAGGGTGGAAGGATCTACTGAGTTCAATGATTCGTGGGAGAAACGCCACACGGACTGCGCAAAGAACTATTTGGATCACAACTTCACAAGAGCGGGTCTGGATATCAAAGGAAGGTTGCCGTCGATCTGGCTGTCCGACAAGGAAAGGGAATGGGCCTCAAGCGAAGTTGAACGGGTCCGAAGGAAGTTAGGCAAGAAGTTCATCGTGTTGTGGAACATCTTCGGTAGTTGCTGGCACAAGGCGTATCCGCACATGTTCGATGTATTCTTCCTGTTGAAGACGAACCGGGACGACATAGGCGTACTCGCCATCTCGGACGACTTAGGTAAATACGTCATAGGCGAGGATTACAACACCGTCGTCTACAACGGTTGCGCGAAGTATAAAATCAGGCAATCCCTGGCGTTGCATAGCGCGGTGGATGCCGTTGTAACACCGGAGACGTGGAGTCTTACGGCGGCTCAGGGGTTTCCGGCTCCGCTGATTGCTTTGCTGTCTCATTCATCGAGGGAGAATTTCACAATAAGGGATCAGGATATCTACCTAACTCCCGCGTTAAAGGATTGCCCTTGTGCGCCATGTCATCAGATTCATTATTCGCGTATAAGTTGCCCGAGGGGTGTATATAACAAAGACGCAACACTGTGCTCGGATAGTCTTCCTCCGGGAAATGTCTACCAGGCCTTGATGAAAGTAAGGAGCAGATATGGCAACCACGCTGTTGCAGCTTAGGACGCGCACTCGGTTGTATATAGATGAAACCGAGGATGTATCCCCTATTACCTGGACGAACGCGGAGTTGATGCAGTACATAAACGACGAGCAGCGGTGGTTGTGGGCGTATCTGTCCAAGCAGGATGATTCGTTCGGATTGAGGGAAGCCACCAGGGTAACGATCCAGTCACAGACGAACTATCTGTACCCATCGGATATATCCGGCAATGCGATTCGTGCGATATATGCCTATATTTCCAGTACGGACCCGCAGAAGAAGGTGGAGAAAGGAAGTATCGAGGAGGTGGTTGCGGAGGGTATAACCGAGAGTTCCCCGCCGAGGAAATTTTGCTGTCTGGATAGTTATTTCCAGGTTGGACCTCCTCCCGACAGTACAGCCTATACCCTGCGAATGTATTACAACAGAACTCCTACCATAATGGATTCCGACATAGATAATATGGAATCGAGTGATGTTTATTCAGAGATCATTTCAATGGGAGCGGCGGTACGGGCGTTGAAACGCATCGACCGGGATACGACGAAACTGGAAACTAAACGTGTGGAACTTCTACAGGAAGCTACAAGGGCCAATTCGCCCGAAGACCTCATGCAGGTATTCCCTGCATGGAAATACTAAATCGCAAAGGAGATCGGAGATGGGTAAGACAAGCGGAAGCAACAGGAATTTGGACGGGCCGGGAATTGGTAAGGTGACGAAGGGGAAAGGCGGGTCGGGAAGGACGTTGGACGGACCCGGAATCGGCAAAGCGGCGGGTGGCGGGGATCACAAGAACATGCCCGCGACTTCCCACGCGGGAGGGAAACCCCATCCGGCGTTCGGAGAGGGTCGGAAGCAGTCGTACAGCAACCCGAAGGTGAAGTGCTACGCCCAAGGTCCGCAAGGGAAACAATCCGGGGGGTTCTGATGCCGTTCAAGAGTTCCGCACAACGGAAATGGATGTATGCGAACGATCCCAAGATGGCTGCGCGTTGGGAGAAGGAAACGCCAAAAGGCAAGAAACTGCCGAAGCACGTAAAGAAAAAGAAAAGAAAGGACAACTGGTGATGAAGAAGTTAATCCTGTCTATTGTCATTCTGCTTTGCCTCGGCAGCGTTGCGATGGCCGTGGAACCGAATTGGGGGGCCTCCCCGAATATACCGATCTCGGGACGTTACGGAACGGCGAAGGCGTACACATTCGCTGATAACGTTGCAGTAACGATGACGACAATGTACGTTACCGGTTGGGTGGATACGAACTACGGCCAACCTATCGGAGCCATCGTTAGCGTAGAAACACAAGACGCAAGGTTCTCCTGCGGGTCTGGAACTCCTACGACTTCAGGATTGGGCCATCTATTAGCCGCAGGTAATTCTTGGATATTCTCAACATGGGGTGGAGAGGGATGCAAGTTCATCCCTAAGACCGCAGGTTCGTATCCCCTAGTTCAGATCACCCCCATTTACTCAAAGTAGGAGTTATGAAATGGTATGGACCTTAATACCGAAACCCACCCGGGGTGCATCTTCCGATGGGTTTATGGCAAAGGATGGCGAGGACGGTTTCTACGCTCCGGTTAGTGGAGACGGGTTTCTTGTGTCCGATGGGGATTGGACACCTGTGACAATGGATGATATTGATTCATGGGTGGTGATAATTGCCTGAAATTCGCTTCAGAACCCGTGAAATAGCATTGTCTGGGCGTCTTCGCACCGCCGATGATCCCGCCACCATCGGACCGAACGATCTTGCAATCTGCAAGAACATGCGCCCGTGGGATCAATACCCACGGGGCATCGGAGGG
>Ga0315290_10001518_pt1 | contig 15891 bp, 13 predicted proteins | sample YL17G12_0_MG_FD_203627 | JGI IMG/M metagenome (GOLD analysis project Ga0315290, IMG submission 203627) | Sediment microbial communities from Yellowstone Lake, YNP, Wyoming, USA - YL17G12_0 | ecosystem: Environmental > Aquatic > Freshwater > Lake > Sediment | place: USA: Wyoming | collected... | reverse complement strand
TCCTGGAACCGGCAAACCAGTTGTTGCACGTAGACGCCCGAGTGCGGCGCGGCCAGGCTGCGAACCAGCATGCCGTGCTGCATGGGTGACAGCGGATAGGTGTCCTCTCGACGCATTGCAAGGTATCTAACGACCCACTGGTTGGCGCTGCCAGGTCACTTCTGGAGAATCGGATAACGCTCGACCCGGTCACTCCTTGACGGTCTGCTTCGCGCTTTGTTTTCTGATACTCAGCGGCCGCATGTCGGTCCACACTTCTTTGACATGGGCGAGGCATTCCTCTTTGGTTCCCGCCTTGCCTGCGTCCTTCCAGCCCAGAGCATTGTCCTTGTCCAAGGGCCAGATTGAATATTGCTCCTCGTCGTTGACCACCACTTTGTAACTCGCCGTGTCGTTTGGTTCACTCATGGGATTCCCCTCCACGTTGCAGACTTTTCAACGACACCAATTGCAGGCAAGCGCAGAGCCCATGCCGCACATCCGATCAACGGAGCGGCGTCGATTCATTTCAGTACGATTGGCAGCAGTGCGCCACTGGCGGCCGGATAGCGACAAGAGCGCCTCGGCCTTGATGAACCAGGAGAACGTGACACTCCACGACGAGCGTAACCGCCTGTCCCATCCCTCGATCGATGGCGACAACCTGGCCCGAGGATAGCCAGCTCATTGCGGATTGAAATGGTTCTTGCCGAAACAGCTGCGCGAGGTTGGCGTCGCACTATTTGCAGGACTGTGCGCACAACCCGGCAGTCCGATCGAGGCGCCGCGACGGATTTCCCGGGTTTTTTGTGAAGGCGGTGCGCTCCGCGTATCGGCTTCCGATCTTCTCGAATCGCGCCGAGATCCAGGTCTCGACATCCTCCGTGGGAAACTCGACGAAGGTGCCCGACGGATGAAAGCACTCATCCCTCATTGCCGGCCGCTCGGGTGGAAGCCGGAAATGATTTTCTCCAGTAACGGGCATGTTGTCGATGGCCCCTGGCGAAGCTTCGTTTGAGCAACCACTCTCTCGGCTTCCTCGTCCGACATTGCTTCTATCCTGGCTGACACCCGATCTCATTCCGTCTTGTCTGTCCGCGTCCGTTGATACTCCGCAATCAGTTTCGCCATCCGAGCGAACGGCCAGGCATTTCAGTGACGCGAGCCTGATTGTGGTGGGGCCGGTGGTGCGGGTCAAGCGTCGATTTTCGGCGGCAAAGGGCGGCTCCGCACGCTGGTCGTTGTCGTTGCGCCCGGTTGCTGCCACCTCGCCGCCCGCCCCCAACCCGCAACCCGCCAACGAACCGGCCCATCGGCCCGGTCGCGTCAACCCGTGATAGCCTGCACCGTTCGCGCCGGGTTTGAATTGCCTGTCCGCGGCTCCGGCGCGCTGCTGCATCTGATCGAGCGCAGCCACGGCGATTGTTTCACCGTCATCAGGGACAGGGTCTATCCGCACTGGCGGGCGCGCCGCGCCGAGTTGAATCGGGCGCCATTGGGGTATCAGAATTGGAGCTGTCGAATATGGGTCCATCGCAGGAGCAGAAAGCCCGCGCCTTCCAGGCCTTGCACGAGCGTCCCGGCTGTTTCGTCATCCCCAACGCGTGGGACGCCGGAACGGCCAGTCTCCTGACCGGCCTGGGATTCGAAGCGATCGGAACGACGAGCGCAGGGCTCGCCTTCTCGCTTGGACGGCGTGACGGCGAAGGCCGGATTTCGCGCGACGAAACGCTCGCCAACGCGCGGGCCATCGTCGCGGCCACCCACCTTCCGGTCAGCGCAGACCTCGAGAACGGCTTCGATCGCCGGCCCGAGGGCGTCGCGGAGACGATCCGGTTGGCGGCCGGCACCGGCCTCGTCAGCGGACTGATCGAGGATGCCACCGGAACGCCTGCCGCGCCCATCTTCGACTTCGGTCTCGCGGTCGAGCGTGTCCGCGCAGCGGTCGAAGCGGCGCGCAGCCTCCCCTTCCCCTTTCTGGTGACCGCGCGCGCCGAGAACTTTCTCTACGGTCGCCCCGATCTCGACGATACCATTCGCCGCCTCCAGGCCTTCCAGGACGCCGGGGCCGACGTGCTCTACGCGCCCGGCCTGCGATCGCGCGAGGACATCGCCACCGTCGTGCGCTCCATCGACCGCCCGCTCAATGTGGTGATGGGGCTCGCGGGCGTGACGCTCAGCGTGCCGGAGCTCGCGGCGATCGGCGTCAGGCGCGTGAGCCTGGGTTCCTCGCTGAGCCGCGCCGCGCTGGGCGCGTTCCTGCGCGCGGCACGCGAGATCAGCGAACTGGGTTCCTTTACCTTCACCAAGGACGCGGTGCCGTTGGCCCAGTTGAACGAGTTGTTTCGGGTGCCGCCCGAGGGGCGTTAGAGCATTCCGAACCGGCGAGCGCGAAGCGGCGTGACCAGCATGCCGCCGAGTGACTGCCACGAGTCCGCGGTGAGATTGCTGAGGCCATACCTGGCGGGGCGCTCCCCTGCGGGCGCCGTATAGGTCTGGAATATCCGGTCCCAGATCGACAGCAGGACCCCGTAGTTCGAGTCGGTCAGCGCCGGCACCGGTGAATGGTGGACGCGGTGCATGCGCGGTGTCACCAGCAGCCAACCCAGGCGACGCTCGATCCACTCCGGAAAGCGGAGATTCGCGTGCTGCAGGAAATCAATCGGGTTCTGGACGATCGCCCGTCCCAACAGCACCCACAGGGGTAGGCCCAGGGTGACAAGGAGTGCCATCAGCAGCACGAGGTCGATCGCGGTTTCCAGCGGGTGGAATCGCACGCCGGTGCTCGCGTCAAGTTCGGCGTCGGAGTGATGCACCGCGTGGAGCAGCCACAGCCAACGCCAGCGATGGGCGAGCCGGTGAAACCCGTACTCGTAGAGGTCGATCACCAGGAAACCGACGACGAATTGGGCCGGAGCGGTCAGCGCCAGAGGCGTGAGCACACCGCGGGCGTCGGTCAGCATGGACGGGAAACCGAACCCCAGGGCCATGCCATCGACGATGACCGCCGTGCACGCAAGGAGCCCCAGATTGCGAAGGACATGGCGCCACCGCCCTCGCGGCGCCGGCGCGTCCGGCTGACCGCCTTCGACGATGACCAGGAACAGGAAAGTCCCTATCGTCGCGACGAAGTACGCCTGGTGCAACAGGCCCAGCGCCTCCTCGGTCATCACGTCGGCGGTGGACCTGAACGGCTGCCTGCGGGAGCAGGCAGTCGGGTCACTTCTTCTTGCGGCGAACCGCGATCCCGCCGGCGACGGCGACGACCAGCGTGAGCGCAACCAGCCCCACGTCGTCGAGCGTCGGCACCGATGAAGTTTGGATCAATCTGCCGGCGAACGCAGGCGCGGAAGCGGCGAGGCACAGGGTAGAAACGATCAGTCGATTCATGTCGGGCTCCGTATCGAGGCTGGCAGATTGGGGGGACGGCCGTTGGCGCGGGAAGTTCCGTCCCCGCCAGGCAACTCGGTGCAACTTATCTCTTCCGGCGGCGGTCGTCAATCGTGTCGGCAATGGCTGCCGGCCACGGCCCGGCGGTTCGGCTGCGAAGCCGGCGACTTCCCATCCTGCCGCCTGCAGCGACCGCGCCGCCCGGGTAACATTGGGTGGCCGGAGCGATTTGCCTGGCCGTTACGGTTCGGTTGATGACGATCTTCCGATGGCTGGCGAGGCGCCCCCGAGCGCGGTTGGAGCCACCTTGCTGGAGAGCCACGAGTGTGAAGTCAATGCTTGCACGTTTCGCCATCGCCGCGGTGGTGCTGGTCGCCGGCGCAGTCGCCGTCGTGGCGCAGCCGGCGCCGAAGGCATACCGAATCGGGAAGGAAAGGACAGGCATTTCAATCGCGCGAGCCTGATGGTGGTGTGGTCAGTGGGGTGGGTCAAGCGCCGATTTTCGGTGGCCACGGGCTGCTCGGCACGCTGGTCGTTGTACTTTGGCGCGGGCGCCGGCGCCAGAGTGGCTGCTTGTCCAATGCCGCCCTAAGCAGCTTCTGCATGGTCCGTCCCGCTTTCCACTGGCGACGCCGATTCCCGATCCGGCGAGCAAAGCCTCCACGGGCAAGGGGCGGGCGCGTTCACTCGCGTTTGACGATCGGCGATTCTGGCGGGCTGGGCTGGGCACGGTGCGCCATCGCCATTTGTGGCACCATCCATGCCGACGGTAGGGAATTGGTGCGGCCTCCCATGTGCCGGGCCCGTTGCAGGTGGGACGCTCAACGAAAGCGGCCGGGGAGGCCAATGTGACACGTTTCCTGGCATGCGCTGTCCTGCTGCTCGCGGTGGCTACGGCCAATGCCGCCACCTTCACCGTCACCAACACCAACGACGACGGTGCCGGCAGCCTGCGCGACGCCGTGACGCAGGCCAATGCGGTGCCCAGTTCGACGATCAACTTCAGCGTGACGGGCACGATCACGCTGACGTCCGGCCAGATCCAGATTACCGGCCCGCTGACGATCACGGGCCCGGGCGCGGGCGTCCTCACGATCGACGGCAGTGCCAACGGTCACATCTTCCTGATTATCGAGAACAACCCCCCCGCGTGCCCGGCGCCGACCGGCCCGACCGACTACCTGGTGACCATCTCCGGGCTCACCTTGACCAACGCACACAAGAACACCGACCTCCCCGGCGGCGCGATCGCCACTGTCCACAGTTTGGCACTGGATTCCGTCACGATCCGGGACAGCATCGCGCGCAATGGTGGCGGGGTCGGTTTCTTTCCGCAATACCCGGGTCAGTCGTTGACCATCACCAACGCGCAGTTCATCGACAACATTGCCAAGCCGCTGTCCGTGGTCACAATCGGCTCCAGCGGTGGAGCACTGATCGTCGCCGAACATTGCACGGGTGCGCAAACCACACCTGTTACGGTGACCATCGCGAACAGCCTCTTCACCGGCAATCGCGTGCAGCCGGTCGCCCTCGGCGGCGCGGGTGGGGCGATCGACGGGCTGGTTGCCTTGGCCGATATCACGATCACCGATACCCGAATCGTCGACAATCACATCGACGTTCCCAGTCCGCCTGTCGCGGGCAAATTCTATGTCGGAGGCGGCCTCATCGTGAAAGGCAAATCGGTGACGATCATGCGCTCGGAGATCGCGAACAACGCCGCCGGCTCGGCAGTCGCCGACGACACCGGCGGCATCGGTGGCGGCCTCGGGGTGTACAACGACGTGTCGAATCTTCAGGCCCCCGGTTCCGCCCTGGTTTTCAAGCTTGTCGATTCGACGGTGTCCGGCAACGTTGCAAACCAGCGGGGCGGCGCGATGGGTATCTTCGGCAATGTCCACGCGGAGATTCTGAACTCCACGGTCGTAGGCAACAGCGCGAACATCAGCAACTTGCGCGCTGGTGGCATCTCGATTCTCGGCGTCCTCGGCCTGACTCCACCAACGCTGAAGCTCGTCTCGTCGATCGTCGCGGGCAACACCGTGGTCGACGTCGGGAAACTTGCGGCCGACCCGAATTTGCCGTCTCCCTTTACGACCGATGCCACCAATTCCCTCGTGCAGATCACCTGCGCCGACTGCCCGGTGGTCGGTGCCGGCAATTTGCTCGGCGTCGATCCCTTGTTGGCTCCCTTAGCGTTCAACGGCGGTTCGACCCGCACGCATGCCCTGCTTGGTGGCAGTCCGGCAATCAACGCCGGCAGCAACCCGCAAAGCCTGACGACGGATCAGCGCGGGGTCGGATTTCCTCGTGCAGTGAACGTGGCGGTCGACATGGGCGCCTACGAATCGCTGTTCCCCGGCGCCCCGACCTCGGTCAGCGCGACCGCGGGCAATGCGAAGGCTACGGTGACCTTCACGGCGCCGCCAAGCGATATCGGCAGCGCGATCACCGGCTACAGGGTTACCTCGATTCCGCCCGGCGGCGTCGACAGCAACGCCGATTCGACCGGCACCTCGCATCTCGTCACCGGACTCGTCAACGGCACCGCCTACACGTTCACGGTGACCGCGACCAACGCGGCAGGCACCGGCCCGTCGTCGGCAGCGTCGAACAGCGTGACCCCGAAGGCGACCACCACCACCAGCCTGAGCGCCGTGCCCCTCAACTCCAGCTACGACGGCAACTCCGTCGCCTTCACCGCCACGGTGAACGGCATCGCACCCACCGGCAGCGTCAGCTTCACCGACAACGGGGCCTCGATCGGTTGCGATGCGGTGTCCGTCGGCAGCGGCAGCGGCAACACCCGCAAGGCGGTGTGCAACACCAGCAACCTGGGGCTGGGCAATCACAGCATCACCGGCAGCTACGGCGGCAATGGCAGCAATGCCACCAGCTCATCGGCTGCCTTCCCCTACACCGTCAAGGTGCCGACGGCACCGAATCCGCCGATCATCGGCAGCGTGGTTCCCGGCAATCAGTCGGCCGCGGTGAGTTTTGCGCCGCCCGAAGACGATGGCGGCCGTCCGATCACCGGCTACACCGTGGTGGTGAAGCCGGTCGGAGGTCTCGCGAGCAATGCCGGCAGCCTCGCCGCCAATCCCCTGGTGATCCGGCTCGGCAGCGGCAGCGTGCACACCGGGGCCACCGTGAACACCGTCCCGACCGGCCCGGTCGACCTCGATGCCGGCAGCCTCGCCACCACCCACCAGGTGGTCGGGCTCACCAACGGCGTCGCCTACACCTTCGAGGTCATCGCCAGCAACGAACTGGGCACGAGCGAGCCGTCACCACCGTCGGGCGGCGTCACGCCGCGGGCCGACACCAGCACCAGCCTCGGCTCCAGCCGCAACCCGAGCCTGCCCGGGCAGAGCGTCACTTTCACCGCCACCGTCACCGGCGCCACGCTGACCGGCACCGTGCTGTTCCAGGACGGCGCCACGCCGCTCGGCGGCTGTGCCGCGGTCGCCCTGACCGGCACCCAGGCGCAGTGCGTCAACAACTCCCTCGCGCTGGGCAGCCACAGCCTCACCGCGCTCTATTCCGGCGACGCGCTCAACGCCAGCAGCCTCTCGCCGGTGCTGACGCAGATGGTCAATCCGCCGGTGCTCGATGTCGATGCCAGCCTCACGGTGACCCAGTACGACGCCCTCACCGACGGCCTGCTCGTCATCCGCTATCTGTTCGGCCTGACCGGCACTGCCCTCACCAACGGCGCTCTGGGCGGCACCGCGACGCGCACCGATCCGGCGGCGATCAAGACCTACCTCGACACCATCCGGCCGCTGCTCGACATCGACGGCAACGACAGCGCCGACGCGCTGACCGATGGCTTGCTCATCATCCGCTATCTGTTCGGGTTGCGCGGCCCTGCGCTCATCGCCGGCGCGCTCGATCCGCTGGCCACTCGCGCGACGCCAGCGGCGATCGAAGCCTGGCTGCAGACGCTGGTGCCGTAGCTTGTCGCGATTCAGTTGTCCGCGGCGACCTGAAACGCAGTCACGCGCTCCTTGAGCCGGGCGGCCGCCGCACTGGTCGCGTCCAGGTCCACCTTGCCCGCCTGCTGGTGCAGGAACGTGAAGATGTCGAATCGCCCAAGGCAGGACCTGACGATCATCGCACGCGGCTCGCCGGTGGCGGGGCTTCTGTCCACTTCGGCGCCGATCACCAACTCGTAGGGAATGCGGACACTGGTCGTGCCCGGCGGAGGCGTCAGCAGCAGCGAGCGATCGGTGACGGCGCGCGCGCCTTGCGCGGCGAGGTTGAGTCCGACCGCCGGCAGGATCGCGCATCCGGCCATCCGGGCGCACGCAAACGCGGCAAGGGCCGCTTGCAGCGAGGGACTCATGGTCGCCGAAATACCTTGCTGTCCGGTGCCGCCGAGCGCTGCTTCTCCATGGTCGGTCCCGCGTCCTCTTTCTCCTGCCGCCCGGATCGCCAGCCCTGCGGCCCAAGCCGGCACGGGAAAGGGCAAGGCGCGTCGACTCCCGTCAGACGATGCCGGTCCTCGCGCGGTCCTCGCGTCCGCTCTTCACCTGACAACAGACAGCGCGGAATGCCTCGGTCAAGCACTTCGAGCTCGCCATCGGCGAGGCGACGTTCTCCTTACAACGCAAGGCGGACACTATCGCCGCTGAAGCCGCTCGCGACGGCCGCCACCTCATTCGCACCTCGATACCGGCGGCGCAAAAGGACGCGCCCGACTGCGTGCGCAACTACAAGGCGCGGGCCACAGAAAACGCACCGGCCTTCGAATTCGACCAGCGCCTCGCCTAGTCGCCACGACCGTCGATGCTCGCCTGCGCGCGATACCCGGCTGGCTTGTGTCCGCGGCCGCCAAACGCGAGGCGCAGGCACCCCGGCGCACGCGGGTCATCCGCAGACGGGGCAAGAGCGACCCCTCGGCGACCCCCGACCACCCCATCTGCCCGTCGGCCCGGTGGCGTCAACCCGTCACAACCTGATCCACTGACGCTTGGTGCGGTCGAAAAAATCCTCGACGGCGGAATCTGTGGGTGCTTTCCCCTACCTGCCGGGTTTTGGGGTTGAGTTGCGGAATTTGTAGAGCTTCCGACAGGTGGCGTCGAAGGAGTTCTGCTCGACCTCCGTGATGCGCGGGAAGATCAGCGGTCCACCTTCCTCCTCGATCAGTTCGTCGATGGCCTTGTCCACCGGCATCTTCTTGAGCTTTGGGTCATGGTAGCGGCGCCGACGATGTCAAACCCCGGCAGGGCTCGAAGGCTCGCTGCTCTGGGGTGTCGGAAACCGGCTGGCGCACCGGGCGCGCAAGCTCTCCTGGAAGGAGACCGCGCTATCGTTCCACACCAGCTGGACCGCGGACGCGCACTTACTGACATACGGTGCCGGGCGGGGTAAACACCTGCCGAGTGATCGCCTTGGACCGAGACGTGCCGTTCACGGTATAGGCGAACGTCGCCGCGTTGCCGTCGGCGAAGGTGACGGTTGCGGTGCCGACCTCGCTCTCCGCCACCGGACTTTGACTCCACGGCACCGAGTCGAACGGTGGCCCGGTCACCGTCGAGACGGGACCGGAATAGACGCCATCCGCGGTCTTGTCCAGCAACACGATAAGCCACCACGGCTTGCCCTGTGCATCGTAGGTGAACCAGGTCGCGAAGATGATATCGCCCTGATGCGTAAAATTGATACCCCATCCTGACTCGTTGGCGTTCCACCAGAGGTCCTGGTAGTTGGTCGCCAGCGCGAGATTCGGTTGCGCACCCCAGACACAGGTCGACAGATTGCCGAACTCCTGCGGCACGATCGCCTTCGTTTGCGATACTCCATTCACGGTGTATGCAAGCGTCGCATGTTTTGTGTCAGCGAACGTCGCGGTCATGGTGCCAACCTCCGTTTCCACCGGAGTCGGTCCGAACGGCACCGAATTGAACAGCGGCCCTGTCACGGTCGAGACGGGACCGGAATAGACGCCATTCGCGGTCTTGTCCAGCAACGCGATGAGCCACCACGGCTTGCCTGTAGCGTCGTATGTGAACCACGTAGCAAAGATGACGTCGCCCTGGTGGGCGAAATTGATGCCCCAGCCTGATTCGCTCGGGATCCACCACAAGCCTTGATGGTTTGCCGCTGCACCGGAGAATGTGGCCATGACGCTCCGGGCTGCGATCATGCTTACGGTACAACTGCCGCTGGCGTTGGCACAGGCACCGCTCCAACCGGCGAAACTGGACCCGGCCCCGGGATGAGCGGTCAGGATGACGACGGTACCGTTGGCGTAGGTTTCCGTGCAGTCGTTGCCACATTCGATGCCCATTCCGCTGATGGTCCCGCTGCCCGTGCCAGCCTTGGTCACGGTGAGGGCATAGGTTGCGGTGGAAGGCGCCGGAGTGACACTGTTCGACGGCGCCGAGGCGGGGCCGGTGCCGATAGCATTGGTGGCGGTTACCTTGAAGGTGTACGCCACATTATTGGTAAGCCCCGTCACATTGATCGACGAGCACCGTACGGTGCAACTGCCGGTCAGGTTGCCCGGGGTGGACGTCGCCGTGTATACCCGGACTGGCGAGCCACCGTCATTGGCCGGAGCGCTGAAGTTCACGGTCGCCTGGGCGTTGCCGGCCGTGGCGCTGACTGCGGTCGGTGCCTGGGGGACGGTGGCGGTGCCGGTGGCGGTGGCGTCCACCTGCATCACGTAGGGATAATCAGGATCACTATCAGGCCACGTAACGCCGCCATCTTCACTGTCAGCCCAGATCGGTGAAAACCCGGCGCCGCTGCCGGTGGGGTCGTCGGTGTAGACCCAGTCATAAGACCCGGACCCCTGGGCGTGGAGCACCACCCAGTACGTCGTGTTGGCGGCGAGCGGGACGCCGGAAGCGGCAAAGAGCGTTGGGGCGGCCGCGGCCGGGTAAGAGCCCGGTGAGGTGAGGGTTCCGACATAAGTCGTCGGCACGTCATCGCCGGAGTAGATATCCACGCGAGCGCCGCCGGGCGTGTTTTCACTCATCAAGAGCGTGACGGAGTTGAGGACATACGCCTGTTCGTCGGTCTTGAATTGTTGTGCTCCCCAAATATTACCGGAAGCCGCGACGACGTCATAGGCAATCCGGTCCATGTTGTAGAACACAACCACCGCCTGGGCGCTTCCAGCCCACAGCGCCATCAGGGCGCCGAACGCGAGCATGTTTACAAGTCGCTTCATCATGTGCGTATCCCCTTCCTGCTGGGCAGGCCGTCAGGTCGGTGCGGTGCCGCCGGCGAGCCGGTGTCCCATCGGCTGCAACGCCGCTCGCCGCAAATGCCTTGGCGACCTTCCCGCGGCGGGAAGCAACCGTTCAATTGACCGCGAAACCGCGTTCGGGTTCAACAAACTCCAGTTTGCGAGAGATTTCTACCGGGCGAAAGATGCATCACGCAGCATGCCGCGGAAAGCGGGACGGGTCAATCGTACCCGACGCAATCAGGACAGGCCGGTACCCATTCCACGCCTGCGAGACCGGAGCGTACGGAACTGACTTGATCTCGTCGATCTCGAGCACGCGTCGATTGGCGAGCCGGCGGTGACAGCGAAACAGCGGATCGTGGTCGGTGCTGACGTGTTTCGGTAGCGATTGTCTGGCGACGGCGTGGTTGAACATCCGGCAGGCTCCCAGGAGCCTGTCGGGTGGCGCGTGTCGAGGGCGGGGGATCAGGGCTCGAGGCTGATCACGAAGTTGTCCAGAATGCCGACACCTTCAAAGCCGACAAAGCTGGGCGTGATCGCCAGGTGGTGACTGCCCAGGGCCAGACCGTTGATGCTGGCGCTGACGTTTTGCGCGACGGGGTCGTAGTGGATCTCCATGCGGTTCCAGGTCACGTCGTCGACGACACCCGTGGCCAGCAGCGGGCCGGCCTGCCCAGTCAGGCGCCATTCGTAAACCAGCGGTCCGTTCACCATCGCCTGCTCTTTGCGCAGGCTCAGCCAGACCTGACCGACGCTCGTGAAGTTGCTCAGCGTCGCGCCCGAGCCCGTCAGGCCGATTGCGATATAGGCGCCCGCCACCACCGACGGATAGCCTTCCATCGACACCACATACGGCTGTGCAGGCTGCTTGAAGGGCAACAGCGCGGTCGGGTATTGCGTCACCGGGTCGAACCAGTCGGAGATGATCGCCCCCTGGCCGAATTCAGTCGCCTGCAGAGGCGAAGGCAGCTCATACGGGTCGAGGTAGCCGCCGATGGCGGCGAACCTCCACGTCTGGTTGCCATTCGACGTGATCCACGCGTTGTTTTTGTTGCCGGGGTACTCGACCCAGAAGCCGCCCAGCGAGGTGTGTATGGGGTACGGTTTGAGCAGACCCTTGCCGCCGGCTGGACGCAGCCCGTCGGCAAGGCCGAAGGATTCGCGGATCAGGATGTTCGGCGCCGGCGGGGTGGTCGGCAGCATCGACACAACCGGTGGCTGTGCACCGCCACCGCCGGAGGCCAGCGCGGGAGTTGCCGCCCAGCTGACGGAAAGCGCGGCGATCACTGCCGGTAAGGTTTTCTTCAAATTCAACATGCCAATTCTCCCCAAACTGAATGAACTTGCGAATCAAGACGAGTCGGTCCCGCATTACACAGAGTCGGTCACTGGCGCGGAAATACATCGCGCGAAAAAATCGTGAATTCGCGCGTTGCCCCAAGCGCGGCTTCTGCATGGCCCTTCCCGCTTTCCCGCCTAAACCCGGATTCCCGATCCGTCAACCGAGCCGGCACGGGCATCGTCAACTCGCGCTGCCAGTCGTCGCGCGACGCCAGGCCTTGCGGCGTCCTGGTGTCAGCGATCGTCCGGAAGCGGAACGGCATGGATTCCGTCAATCGCCGACACCAGGCGATGAATTCCGATCTGCTTTGCCACTCCACCAGAGCGCGTGGTACGGTTGGATTTCCTCCCCCTGCTCGTACGGTCATGCACGGCGCAAGCGACTCCGGATCGACTCCGCTCTTCTCTTCCCCGCGGAGTCGCCGTCAGGTGTCGCTCGTCGCGCTTTGGACATTGCTTCTTGCCGCCGCCGCCGTGGCTTACGGCGGCATTCCCCTCGGCGACGAGTATGTCCACCAACTTCAGGTGCACATGTTCATCGAAGGGCGCTACACGCTGCTCCCTTACCTGACCACGATCCCGGGATTTCACGTGCTGGTCGCCGGAATTCAAAAGCTGCTGCAGACGGATTCAGTCGGGGTGTCCCGGTTGGTGACCATGGCCTTTGCCGTGCTCGGCGCGCTTGCCTTCGCCGGCATCCGGCGCGCGCTCGCGCCGGGCGAAGATCCCCGTCTGGCGACGTTGCAGTTCGTATTCTTTCCGATCCTGTTTCCTTTCCTTTTCCTGATCTACACGGACGTGCCCTCGCTCGCACTCGTGCTGTGGGCCTTTCGTTGCTCGCTCGACCGACGGCACGTTCTGGCCGGGGTCCTGGGGATCGCGTCGCTGCTGGTGCGGCAGAACAACATCGTCTGGATCGCATTCATCGCCCTGTTGCAGGTGCTGGAGATGGGTTCGGCGTACCGGTCGTGGCGGGATTGGCTGCGTGCGTGCACCGCGCTATGGCCGTATGTGGTCAATGCGGCGGCCTTTGCCGGCTTCTGGCTGTGGCGCGGCTCGATTTCACTGTCGCTCGAGCAGGCGAGTCTGCATCCGGATCTCAGCCTTCGCAGCGGCAACCTGTTCTTCATGCTGTTTCTCTTCGGACTCTTCTTCCTGCCGCTGCTCGTCGTCTGGTTCCCAAGGTACGCGCGGGCTGTGCCGTCGCGCCCGGCGCTCCTGCTGATCCCGGTGCTGCTCGGGATTCTGTACGTGACCACGTTCACCGTGGATAACCAGCACAACTTCACCGACCCTGAATACTATTTGCGCAACGGCGTGCTCGCCCTCGTGACGGGGCAGCGTTGGGCCTTTGTCGGTTTCGGCGTCGTCGCCGCCATCGCGGGGTGCGCCATCAGCCAGGTGCGTTGGCGGCGTCCCGGGTTCGCGACGTTGATCCCCGTGTCAATGTTGTTCGTCAGCGCGTCATGGCTGATCGAGCAGCGCTACTACCTCATCCCGATCGCGCTGCTGCTGGCGTTCCGGGTGCCCGAGGAGCGTCGCGCGGAGCGCGTGCTGCTGGCCTGCTGGATTCCCATCGCAGCCGGGTTTCTGTTCGGCATGTTGACCGAAGCATTTTTCCTGTGATTCGCGGCAGCAGCCAGCCGCTGGTCTGTCGCCCCGGCCGCGTGATGCGAACTCGCTGCACGAAGCACGGGCGGCCATCCGACACCGTCGGGTCGCCCACCTGCTGGTCGTGACCTGCCGCATCCTGGTTCGGAATCACCCCCAGCAACCGTCCCGTCGTCGCGCAACCCAGGTTCGTGGAATGGGTCTGCAGTCGCGCTTTGAAGGTCCCGTTGCAGTCGTCGAACGTGAGCCGCTGGCGCTCGACCGATTTGTCGACGACCATGCCGTTCAGCGGCCTGACTCAACACGAATTGGCCGGCGTTGTCCCCAAAGGCCCCGTCGGTGACGATGAACGTTATCGCCGGATTCGACTGCGAGAAACTGCCAAAGCCGAGCGCGCCCAACGTCGTTGCGGGCAGGTTGAGACCGGCGGGCGGGGCCGCACTGCCGAGGCCGTTGCCGGCATTGGTTGGGAACACTTGAACCGTGCCGACACCGGAAACGGCCATCAGCAGGGAACCGTACGTCCACGTGCCCGCCGGGATGATGCCGCCCGGTCCGAAATACGACGAGGACTCGCCCGCGGGCTTCACGCTGAGCGTGGCCCCCACCGTCAGGACCCCGGCGCCATTGGGGCAACAGCCTGCGTTGGGCTGCAGGCTGGGGTTGCCGGTCTGGGCAACAGCGATCGTGTCGTTCCCGGTCAACGTGCCCGTGTAAGTGAACGAAGCGCCGCCTGGTTCTTGCGATGGGCATTCGCCATCGCTCATGCCGGCAATGACGATTCGCTTCTGAAAAAGCCATACGCCCGGCTGCCGAGACGCGCTTGAACCATGTCAGCAGGGCCCGCTGCCGCAAGCGAATTTGTTGACAGGCGCGGGCCAAAGGAATGCAATTGCGTCGCCAAGGAGGCCGGAAAATTGACCATCGACGACGCCGCGTCCGGCGGGCCGAAGGTCGACGTCGAGTTCGACGCGCCGTTGCTGCGGGAGCTGAAAGCCGCGCGTCGACGCGAGCGGCGGATCTTGCCCGCAAGTGCCGGCCGCTGCGCCGACGGGACCCGCGCGCGCGTGAACCCATGCGCGCGGCAACGGAGGATCCATGGAGCGCGTACGCAGTCAGGTGCTGGCGTGGGTCGAGAGCAGTGCGTTGCCGCCGGCACGCCTGCACGACGCGCTCTGCGCGGCCGGCGCATTGCCGGACGCGCGCGACTGGCAGCGGTTCCTCGAACGGGTGTTCCTCGGGCTCGGCGTCGCGGTCCTCGCGGCGAGCGCCGTGTATTTCATCGCCGCGAACTGGAACGAGTTCGGACGCTACGGGAAATTTGCGCTCGCCGAGGGCACCGTGGTCGCTGCCGTGGCCGTCGCCCTGTGGCGCGGCCTCGATACGCGGATCGGCGCGGCGGGGCTGGTCGCCGCGGCCCTGTTCACCGGCGTGCTGCTCGCGCTGGTCGGGCAGGTCTACCAGACCGGCGCCGATACCTACGAGCTGTTCGCGGTCTGGGCGGTGGCCATCGCCGCCTGGGTCGCCGCCGGCCGCTCGCCCGCGCTGTGGCTGATCTGGATTGCGTTGCTCAATCTGGCGGTTGCGCTGTATTACACGACCTTCGGCTGGCTGGGCCTGCTGTTTGCGCCGGGCGATTGGCGCGCGCTCTGCGCCGCGCTGTTCGTGCTCAATACCCTCGCGCTCGCGGCGTGGGAATTCGCCGCGGTGCGCGGCATCGATTGGCTTGCGCCGCGCTGGGCGCCGCGGATCCTCGCCGCGGCCGGCGGCGCGGCGATCTCGATCCTCGCGGTGCTGTCGATCGTCGAGACGCGGGGCAGCGCGTGGGCCTATCTGGTGTTGTACGCGCTGTGGCTCGCTGGCGTGTACGGCTACTATCGCCGCCACCGTCTCGACCTGTTCGTCCTCGCGGGAGCTGTCCTCAGCCTGGTCGTGTTCGGCGCAGCGGGGCTCTTTCGCCTGCTGTTCCGCCATCATGGCGATGCCGGCGGCCTGCTCGTCATCGCGGCCTTCGTGATCCTGGCGGGAGGAGCGGGCGCGCTGTGGCTGCGCAAGCTTGCGGTGGAGGAAGCGCAATGAGCGCGGCGACGCGACTCGCGTTGTGGGAGCGGCTGCGCGCGGCCGGCGTGGTCGACCGCGACCTTCCGGCCGACGACGCCGTCACCGTGCCGTGGTACGTCCGGGCGATGGTCGGCATCGCCGCCTGGATCGCCGCGCTTTTTCTGCTCGGTTCGATCCTCGCGATGCTGTCCGGCCTCTTTCGCAGCGGCACCTCGATGCTGGCGATCGGCCTCGTCCTTTGCGCGATCGCACTCGTCGTCATGCGCGCGAGCGAGCAGAACGCCTTCGTGTCGCAGTTCACC
>Ga0315290_10001517_pt1 | contig 15899 bp, 10 predicted proteins | sample YL17G12_0_MG_FD_203627 | JGI IMG/M metagenome (GOLD analysis project Ga0315290, IMG submission 203627) | Sediment microbial communities from Yellowstone Lake, YNP, Wyoming, USA - YL17G12_0 | ecosystem: Environmental > Aquatic > Freshwater > Lake > Sediment | place: USA: Wyoming | collected... | reverse complement strand
CGCCGAGCGGACCCTGATCCCCTTCCATGGCCTTCAAGGCCGACCCGTGAATGATGGGGGTCTTGTCGCCCGGGAAGCCGTACTTGGTCAAGAGCTCGCGCACTTCAAGTTCGACCAGCTCCAAGAGCTCCGCGTCGTCGATCTTATCGGCCTTGTTCAGAAACACGACGATGTAGGGCACCCCGACCTGCCGGGCCAAGAGGATGTGCTCCCGTGTCTGCGGCATGGGGCCGTCGGCGGCACTGACGACCAGGATGGCCCCGTCCATCTGCGCGGCTCCGGTAATCATGTTCTTGACGTAATCGGCGTGGCCCGGGCAGTCCACGTGGGCATAGTGGCGTTTGGCGGTTTCGTATTCCACGTGACTGATGGCAATGGTCATAATCTTGGTGGCATCGCGCCGCCCCTGACTCTCGCTGGCTTTGGCCACTTCGTCGTAGGAGATGAACTTCGCCATGCCCTTCTCCGCACTGACCTTGGTCAAGGCCGCGGTCAACGTCGTCTTGCCGTGGTCCACGTGCCCGATCGTCCCGATATTCACGTGCGGCTTCCGCCGCTCATATTTCGCCTTCGCCATGCCCGCTCCCTTCCGTCCTCACTCAAATATCTATTCGATTACTCACCCCGATACTTGGCAATGATGGCCTCGGAAATCTGCCGAGGCACCGGCTCATATCGGTCAAACTCCATACTATAGGTGGCACGGCCCTGCGTTCGAGACCGAAGATCGGTCGCATACCCGAACATTTCGCTGAGTGGCACCGACGCATCAATGATCTGCGCAGCAGCCCGCGCCTTCATGCCCTGGATCTTGCCGCGACGACCATTCAAATTACCGATCACATCGCCCATAAAATCCTGAGGAACCACAACCTCCACCTTCATGATCGGCTCAAGCAACACAGGGTTGGCTTTCTTACAGGCATCGATAAATGCCATCGAACCGGCGATTTTAAATGCCATTTCGTTGGAGTCGACGTCGTGAAACGACCCATCGATCACCGTGACCCGAACATCGCGAAGCGGATACCCTGCGAGCACGCCGGAGTCAAGGCGTTCCTTCACACCCTTTTCGATCGCCGGAATGAACTCCCTGGGAATAGAGCCACCGACGGTCTTATTGATGAACTCCAATCCTTTGCCTGATTCAGAGGGCTCGACCGTCAACACGACATGTCCATACTGGCCACGACCACCGGTCTGCTTAATGTACTTCGCCTCAGCTTCAGCCTTCTTGCGAATCGTTTCCCTGAAGGCCACCTCCGGCTTTCCGACATTGGCTTCCACCTTGAATTCACGCAGCATGCGATCAACGATGATTTCCAGATGCAACTCTCCCATCCCGGCAATGATGGTCTGCGCGGTCTCTTCATCCGTTTTCACTCGGAAGGATGGATCTTCCTGCGCCAACTTCTGGAGCGCGAACCCCATCTTCTCTTGATCTTGCTTGGTTTTTGGCTCAATCGCCATGGCAATGACCGGCTCAGGAAACTTCATGACCTCGAGCAGGACCGGCTGCTTTTCATCCGCCAACGTGTCTCCGGTCGTCGCCCCTTTTAGTCCGACGGCCGCAACAATATCTCCCGCATACGCCACATCAATGTCTTCACGCTTGTTCGCATGCATCTTCAGGAGACGTCCGACGCGATCCCTCGTCCCCTTCGTCACATTCGCGATGGACGTTCCCGTCTTCAGCGTGCCCGAGTATACTCGTAAAAAGGTGAGCTGACCTGCAAACGGATCTGTCATAATCTTGAAGGCTAAGGCCGCAAACGGCTCACTATCTGACGGACGTCGCTTCACTTCCTGTTCGGTATTCGGATCAATCCCTGTCACCGATTCAACATCAAGCGGGGACGGAAGAAAATCCACAACCCCATCCAACAGCTGCTGGACACCCTTGTTCTTGAAAGCCGATCCGCACAGAATAGGAGTCATCTTCATCGAAATCACGCCAGCCCGAATGGCTCGGCGGATCTCCTCTTCCGTTAAGGGCTGACCATTGAGATACTTCTCCATTGCCTGTTCGTCGAATTCAGCGACCGCATCCACCATTTTACCGCGGTATTCTTTGGCTCGGTCGAGTAGATCAGCTGGGATTTCATCGATTTTATACTTGGCGCCCAGCGTCTCGTCGTCATACACATAGGCCTTCATGGTCACGAGATCGATCGACCCTCTGAATTCAGACTCTCGGCCGATAGGGATCTGAATCGGAACAGGGTTTGCACCCAACCGATCGATCATCGTCTGGACGCTGGCATAAAAATCTGCGCCGATTCGGTCCATCTTGTTCATGAACGCAATCCTCGGCACACTATACTTATCCGCCTGCCGCCAGACCGTCTCAGATTGCGGCTCAACTCCCTGCACGGAGTCAAACACCGCCACAGCCCCGTCGAGCACCCGAAGGGACCGCTCGACCTCAATCGTAAAATCGACGTGCCCTGGAGTATCGATGATATTAATGCGATGGTCGCGCCAGAAACAGGTCGTCGCAGCAGCCGTAATCGTAATGCCGCGCTCCCGCTCCTGCTCCATCCAATCCATTGTCGCCGCGCCTTCGTGAACCTCACCCATCTTGTGGGAGACTCCGGTGTAGTAGAGAATACGCTCCGTGGTCGTCGTCTTACCGGCATCAATGTGAGCCATGATGCCGATGTTCCGAGTTTGCTCTAATGGTGATTGACGCGCCACGTACTCCCCCTGAAAATATATATGCTGCAACCCGAGCCAGTGAAACGCTGCGAACTCACAAGCACCCGCCTGAGCGGATCGCAGCACGGCCCAGCTGCAGCACAGAACGACGCTACCAGCGATAGTGCGCGAATGCCTTATTGGCTTCCGCCATCCGATGCACGTCTTCCCGCTTCTTCACCGCCGCCCCCGTATTGTTCGACGCGTCCAGCAATTCAGCCGCGAGTTTCTCTCGCATGCTCTTACCCCCGCGAGAACGCGAATACTCCGCCAACCATCGAAGCGCCAGCGACATCCGGCGAGCCGGACGAATTTCTACCGGCACCTGATACGAGGCACCGCCCACCCGACGGGACTTCACCTCAACGACCGGCTTCACATTATCAATCGCCGTCCGGAATACTTTCAGTGGATCGTTGCCGGTCTTCTCCTGAATAACATCGAAGGCTCCGTAGCAAATGCGCTCGGCCGTACTCTTCTTTCCACCCGACATCAGGATATTCAAAAACTTCCCGACGAGCTTATCCCGATATCGCACATCAGGGAGAGGATCGCGCTGGTCTAAAAATCTAGTTCTTGGCATCGTCTTCCTACTGTGTCATTTCCTCATTGCATCATTGACGATTGAATCAATGATGCAATCCGTACATCGTTACTTCTTACTTCGGACGCTTCGCTCCATACTTCGAACGACTCTGCTTTCGATCCGCCACACCGACGGCATCAAGGGCACCTCTGATGATGTGATAGCGCACACCCGGCAAGTCCTTCACACGGCCACCACGCACGAGCACGATGGAATGTTCTTGAAGGTTGTGGCCGACACCAGGGATGTACGTCGTCACTTCCATCCCGTTCGTCAACCGGACACGCGCAACTTTACGCAGCGCCGAGTTCGGCTTCTTTGGCGTTGAGGTATAGACACGAAGGCAGACGCCACGCTTCTGCGGACAGGATTTGAGTGCGGGGCTCTTCGTCTTCGCGTGCGCCAGCTGGCGACCTTTTCTGACTAGCTGATTAATCGTTGGCATCAGTACTTCACTCTCATCTTCGTGACAGTTTGACCGTTTTCCTCAACCCTTCAAGGGCAAAGCCGGTTGATTGTAGTGATCATTGATCGCGGTGTCAAGTCGTCTCCGGCACCGCATGCATTATGAGCGAGCGGGCTCTCCCGATCCCGTCGCTACGCCCTCGTGCGTAAGTGCCGCAGCATCTCCCTGAACGACAATCACGGGCTCAGGCTTGGGACTCATCACAAAGGTGTCCCGATACTCTTCGAAGCCGGTTCCCGCTGGAATCAAGCGGCCGACGATGACATTTTCTTTCAGGCCCAACAGATTATCCACGCGCCCGTTGATCGCGGCTTCCGTCAAGACACGTGTGGTCTCCTGGAATGAGGCGGCCGAGATAAAGCTATCGGTCGTCAATGCTGCCTTGGTAATACCAAGTAGTACCGGCTTCCCAAGACCCGGCTGCCCACCCTTCGCCAACACTCGCCCATTCTCTTCATCAAATAACATCTTGCTGACTTGGCTGCCGGGCAAGAATTCCGTATCGCCAGGATCTTCGATTCTGACCTTGCGCAACATCTGCCGCACAATGATCTCGATGTGCTTGTCGTTGATCGTCACACCTTGCAGCCGGTAGACATCCTGCACTTCATCGACGAGATACTTTTGCAATTCGTTCGGGCCCAGCACATCGAGGATGTCGTGTGGATTGGCCGATCCATCCATCAACGGCTCACCGGCCCTGACCCAATCACCTTCATGCACGTTGACGTGCTTGCCCTTGGGTATGAAGTATTCTTTCACATCCCCCATCTTATTATTGACCAGCACTTTGCGCATGCCCTTCACGAAACCATCGTACGACACTTCGCCATCGATCTCGCTGATGACGGCCGTCTCCTTCGGCTTTCTGGCCTCGAACAACTCAGCCACGCGAGGCAGACCACCCGTAATATCTTTTGTCTTGGTCGTCTCCCGCGGAATCTTGGCCAACACATCACCAGGATGAACCTCCGCGCCTTTTTCGACGAAGATATGCGCGCCGACCGGAAGCAGATACCGAGCCACGTTTGCCGCCGCTGCCACCTTGGCGGTTTTCCCACTGGTATCCTTGATCGACACGCGTGGACGCAACGTCGCGCCACTATGCTCAACGATGACCTTGCGGGAGAGGCCGGTGACTTCATCGAATTCTTCCTTCATGGAGACACCTTCGATAATGTCTCCATACGCCACCTTACCGCCGACCTCAGTGAGGATAGTCAGTGAGTAGGGATCCCATTCGACCAATTTCTGGCCTACCTCAACGCGACCACCATTTTTAATCTTGATCTTGGCACCGTAGACCACCCCGTACTTCTCGCGCTCACGCCCGGTCTCATCGACAATGGCAATCTTGGCGTTCCGATTCATGACGACCCAATCGCCCTCTTTATTCTGGACCGCAATCCCGGCGTTATTGAAGTCGGCATTCTTCTTGGCATCGAAGCTCATAAACTTGATGGTGCCGGCGTGCTTGGCTTCGGTCACCGTCTGCTCAACCACTTTGCTCGCCGTTCCACCGATGTGGAACGTCCGCATGGTCAGCTGTGTTCCCGGCTCACCGATCGACTGTGCCGCAATGACACCAACGGGCTCGCCTTTTTCGACCAACCGTCCGCGAGCCAAATCGCGCCCATAGCACGATCGACAGACTCCACGGCGTGACTGACAGGTCAGCACCGAACGAATCTTGACGTGGTCGACCGCAGCTTCCACGATCGCCTTTGTCCGGTCCTCGTCGATCTCCTCATTGAACGACACAATGATCTCACCTGTCACCGGATCACGAATATCTTCGGCGGCCAACCGTCCCAACACCCGCTCTTCGATCGGCTGAATGATTTCGCCCCCCTCGACCAATGCGCTCACAATGATGCCATCGGTGGTTCCGCAATCGATTTCGTTGATGATCACATCCTGTGCGATATCCACCAAGCGCCGCGTGAGATACCCGGAGTTGGCCGTCTTCAACGCCGTGTCGGCCAACCCCTTACGGGCACCGTGCGTCGAAATGAAGTACTGCAACACCGTTAATCCTTCGCGGAAGTTGGCGGTAATCGGCGTCTCGATGATTTCACCGGACGGCTTCGCCATCAATCCGCGCATACCACCCAACTGGCGGATCTGCTGCGAGCTTCCTCGAGCACCGGAATCCGCCATCATGAAAATTGGGTTGAAGGACTCGGCCTTGCTCGGATCGCCACCCGCGCCCAATTCCTTCATCATTTCATTGGCAATCTGTTCAGTCACATGGGCCCAGATGTCGATCACCTTGTTATAGCGTTCGCCGTTGGTGATCAACCCCTCGGCATACTGCCGTTCGATCTCCGTGACCTCATGCTGAGCCTTCCCCAGCAATTCTTGCTTCTTGGTCGGAATATGCATGTTGTCGATGCAGATCGAGATGCCGGCACGCGTGGCATACTCGAACCCCGTGTCCTTGACCTTATCGAGGAACGTGACGGTCTCACGGTGACCGCACTGGCGATAGACGGTGTCGATGAGCTTGGTCATTTCCTTCTTGGTCATGAGCTTATTCGCGTTGGCGAACGGCAATCCCGGCGGGAGCACGTCCGACAGGATGACTCGCCCGACGGTGGTTTGAACGAGGTTCCCCTCGATCCGCACCTTGATCCGCGCATGCTCTTCCAATTCTCGCGAATCAAACGCAATGCGCACTTCCTCCGGCGAGCCGAACACTTTCCCCTCTCCCTTGGCCCCGGCACGCTCTTTGGTCAGCCAGTAACAGCCGAGCACCATGTCCTGCGACGGCACCGCAATCGGCTTGCCGTTGGCGGGCGAGAGAATGTTATTGATCGACATCAGCAGCACGCGTGCCTCGACCTGCGCTTCGACCGACAGCGGAATGTGGACCGCCATCTGGTCACCGTCGAAGTCCGCGTTGAATGCGGCACAGACCAGCGGATGCAGCCGGATGGCCTTGCCTTCAACCAACACGGGATCAAACGCCTGGATACCGAGACGGTGCAACGTCGGTGCACGGTTCAGCAGCACAGGATGTTCGCGAATCACCTCGTCAAGCACGTCCCACACTTCCGGCCGTTCTTTTTCGACCAAGCGTTTGGCACTCTTGATCGTAGTCGCCGCGCCTCGTTCCTCCAGCTTGTGGAAAATAAAGGGCTTGAAGAGCTCGAGTGCCATCTTCTTGGGCAACCCGCATTGATGCAGCCGAAGCTCTGGTCCCACGACGATGACGGTTCGCCCAGAATAATCGACCCGTTTACCGAGCAGGTTTTGACGGAAACGCCCCTGCTTCCCCTTCAGCATGTCGCTCAACGATTTGAGCGGGCGCTTGTTGGGGCCACGAATCGCGCGACCGCGACGGCCGTTATCGAAGAGAGCATCAACCGCTTCCTGCAACATCCGCATTTCGTTTCGGATAATCACGCCTGGCGCCTTCAACTCGATCAGCCGCTTCAGGCGATTGTTCCGATTGATGACGCGGCGGTACAGATCGTTCAGATCCGATGTCGCAAAACGTCCGCCGTCCAGCGGCACGAGTGGGCGCAATTCCGGTGGTAGCACCGGGATCACATCCATGATCATCCACTCAGGCATGTTTCCAGACTTGCGGAAGGCCTCGATGACTTTCAGTTGCTTTGCGTATTTCTTCTTCAGCGCTGCAGAGGCCGACGTCTTCGCCTTCGCCTTGATCTCATCCCACTTGGCATTGATGTCGATCTTGCGGAGCAACTCCCGAATGGCATCGGCACCGATACCGACTTTGTAGGAACCGGGGCTGTATCCAGATTGGAGTTCGCGAAGCTTTTCCTCCGAGACCAGCTCCTTCTCCGTCAAATCTGTCGATCCTGGATCGACACAGACATAGCTCTCGAAATAGAGAATCCGCTCCAGCCCTTTGAGGCTCATGTCGAGCAGGGTTCCGATCCGGCTCGGCACGCCCTTGAGAAACCAAATATGTGCGACCGGTGCCGCAAGCTCGATATGGCCCATGCGCTCTCGGCGGACTTTGGACTGAATGACCTCGACACCGCACTTGTCGCAAACAATGCCGCGGTGCTTCATGCGCTTGTACTTACCGCAGTTGCACTCCCAATCCTTGATTGGACCGAAAATCTTCGCGCAAAACAGTCCGTCTTTTTCCGGTTTAAACGACCGGTAATTGATGGTCTCCGGCTTCTTCACTTCGCCGTAGGACCACGACCGAATCTTTTCGGGTGACGCGATCCTGATCCGCATCGAATCGAATGACACCGCATCGCGCGGCTTCTCAAACAATGTATAGACGCCTTCCAAAGTAGTGACCTCCTCTGATACCGACCGCTAAGGCCGGCACACAAATGGGTTAGTCTTGCGACTTGATCAGTTCGACGTCGAGTCCCAAACTCTGCAGCTCTTTGACCAAGACGTTAAACGACTCGGGCAATCCAGGCTCCAGGAACGGCTCACCCTTGACGATCGCTTCGTACATCCGCGATCGGCCCGGCACGTCGTCCGATTTCACCGTCAAGAACTCTTGCAGCGTGGACGCAGCGCCATAGGCCTGCAACGCCCACACTTCCATTTCTCCCAACCGCTGGCCGCCGAATTGGGCCTTACCACCGAGCGGCTGTTGCGTGACGAGCGAATAGGGACCGATCGACCGTGCGTGAATCTTGTCGTCGACCAAGTGGTGGAGCTTTAAGACATACATGTAGCCGACCGTGACGGGGCTGCCGAACATTTCGCCGGTCCGGCCGTCCATCAGCATGGTTTGCCCGCTGGTCGGCAAGTTCGCCTTCTTGAGCAGTTCCTTAATTTCCGTTTCTGACGCCCCGTCGAACACGGGGCTCGCCACCTTGATCCCCAGCGCCTTGGCCGCCCAACCCAGGTGAGTTTCCAGAATCTGACCGACGTTCATCCGTGACGGCACGCCGAGCGGATTGAGCACAATTTCCACGGGCGTCCCATCCGGCAAGCAGGGCATGTCCTCCTCAGGTAAGATCCGAGAGACCACGCCTTTGTTTCCATGCCGCCCGGCCATCTTGTCGCCGACCTGAATTTTGCGCTTCATCGAGACATAGACCTTGACGAGCTTGATCACGCCAGGCGGAAGCTCATCACCCCGCTTCAGACGCCCGACCTTCTCGTCGTACAGCGTCTGAAGGATTTCGATTTGCTCCTTCGCCCGCCGCTCGACGTCTTCCAGCTCTTTCTGCTCGTCAGGATCGCTCAGAATGATGTACCGGACAGTCTCATCCGGCAACCGCTTGAGAATCTCTGCGGTCAGCTTGCCCTTCTTCTTCAGAATGACATCGCCGCTCTCAGGATCCATCAAGTCACGACCGACTACCTTCCCAAGCAGCAGTTTTCTGATCTTCTTCGTTTTTTCTTCATCGATGATACGGAGCTCCTCGTGGTGATCACGCTGGAGCTTCATCGCATCTTCGCTTTCGATACTCTTGGATCGCTCGTCCTTATCGAGCCCCTTGCGCGAGAAGATTTTCACATCGACGACGATGCCCTCGACGCCCGGCGGCACCGTGAGCGACGTATCCTTCACATCGCCCGCTTTCTCACCGAAGATGGCCCGCAGCAGTTTTTCTTCCGGCGTGAGCTGCGTTTCGCCTTTCGGCGTCACCTTCCCGACCAAAATATTTCCAGGCTTCACCTCGGCCCCGATACGGATGATTCCGCTCTCATCGAGATCGCGAAGCGCTTCTTCTCCGACGTTCGGGATGTCGCGAGTGATGTCCTCTTTCCCCAACTTGGTGTCGCGGGCCTCTACCTCGAATTCCTCAATGTGAATCGAGGTGAACGCATCCTCCCGCACCAGTTTTTCACTCAACAGAATGGCGTCTTCGAAGTTGTATCCACCCCAGGGCATGAAGGCGACGAGAATATTCTTACCTAACGCCAGTTCGCCGTGATCAATGGCGGGACCGTCGGCCAAGACCTGTCCAACTTTCACTGGCTGCCCAAGCCGCACCACTGGCGTCTGCGTGATGGTCGTACTCTGATTCGATCGCTGGAACTTGATCAGATCGTACATATCCAAGCCGGCATCATTCCTTTTCCGGCCTTCTTTCGAATCGGCACGCACGACGATCCTCGTGGCATCCACGCTTTCCACGACGCCGGCACGCCGAGCCTGCACCACATAGCCCGAGTCACGCGCGACCACGGTTTCCATTCCCGTGCCGACTAACGGAGCCTCCGACTTGAGCAGCGGCACCGCCTGACGCTGCATGTTCGATCCCATCAAGGCACGGTTGGCGTCATCGTGTTCCAAGAACGGCACCAACGCCGTGGCCACGCTCACCACCTGTTTCGGCGACACGTCCATGTATTCGATCTTGTCTGAGGTGGCGGTCACGAAATCTCCGGCAGCTCGCGCCGAGATGGCTTCGGACACCAGGAGACCAGAGGCATCCACTTTCGAGTTCGCCTGCGCGATGATGTACTTGTCCCCTTCGATCGCGGAAAGAAACTCGATCTCGTCGGTGACTCGCCCCTTCACCACTTTGCGATAGGGCGCCTCGATAAACCCGAACTTATTGATGCGCGCATACGTCGCCAGTGACGTGATCAAGCCGATGTTCGGGCCTTCCGGCGTTTCGATCGGACAAATACGGCTGTAGTGCGAAGGATGGACGTCGCGAACTTCGAACCCCGCCCGCTCCCTGGTCAACCCGCCGGGACCGAGCGCGGAAAGCCGCCGTTTGTGCGTAATTTCTGCGAGCGGATTCGTTTGGTCCATGAACTGAGACAACTGGCTGCTGCTGAAGAACTCTTTCACGGCGGCGACGACAGGCTTCGCATTGATCAAATCGTGCGGCAGCACCGTTTCCATATCCAGCAGGTTCATCCGCTCCTTGATACTGCGCTCCATGCGAACCAGCCCGAGTCGGAATTGGTTCTCCAACAACTCGCCGACCGAACGGACGCGACGATTGCCCAAGTGGTCGATGTCGTCGATTTCCCCCTTACCCAGCTTCAAGTTCACGAGATAGCGGATCACCTCGACCATGTCCTGCGCCGTCAGCGTCCGCTGCTCTAACGGCAGATCGAGGCCCAGCTTCTTGTTCAACTTCAGGCGCCCGACCGGCGAGAGATCGTACCGCTTGGAGTTCGAGAACAGATTGTCGAAGAGGGCACGCGCCGTGTCGACTGAGGGCGTTTCTCCCGGCCGTAAACGACGATAGATCTCGACCATCGCCTCCTCTTTCGAGGCGGTCTTATCCATCTCCAGCGTATCCAGGATCACCGGCGTAGACGTGACCGTATCGAAATAGATCGCCTTGAATTCTTCGATGTCGCTCTCGAGCAGCGCCTCGACGATCTCAGCGGTGAGCCGTTGATTTCTTTCGGCTATCTTGTTCTTCTTGGAATCCACCAGTTCGGTCAGGACCGCGCGCCCGACCAATTCGCTCGGCGCAAGCGGGATTTCCTTCACGCCGGCCGCCTTGAGCTTCGCGATGAGCCCCTTCGTCAGCTTGGCGCCTTCCCTCACCAGCGGCTCCTTGCCGCCCTTTTCAAGCACTTCCGCCGAGCAGCGCAGCCCCTGATGGATCTCGGGGTCGAGCTTTCGCAGCATCTTGCCCTTGACGACCCGAATCTCTTCGACCGGGTAATACATCTTGAGCAAATCGTCGCTCGAAAAGCCGAAGGCCTTCAACAGAATAGTCGTCGGCATTTTTCGCCGACGGTCGATGCGCACATAGAGAATGTCGCGTGCATCGAACTCGAAGTCGAGCCACGATCCGCGATAGGGAATGATCCTGGCGGAGTACAACACTTTGCCGCTGGAGTGCGTCCGGCCCTTATCGTGCGTGAAGGACGCACCGGGAGACCGATGCAACTGGCTCACCACGACACGTTCCGTGCCGTTGACAATGAAGGTTCCCCGCTCCGTCATGAGCGGCAGCTCGCCGACGTAGACTTCCTGCTCTCGGACGTCGAGCACTTTTTTCTTGGAGCCCTTGTCTTCCTTGTCGAAGACGACCAGGCGTACCCGGAGTTTCAGCGGAACGGCAAAGGTCATCCCCTGCTCAAGGCATTCCCGTTCATCGTACTTGGGGGTGCCGAGCGTGTAGCTCGTAAACTCCAATACGGCGGTATTGTTGTAATCCGGAATCGGAAAGACACTCGCCAGGGCTGCCTGGAGCCCATGATCTTTGCGACGTTCCGGCTCGACCTCCCGCTGAAGGAATTCTTCATAGGAGCGCTTCTGGATCTCAATAAGATCCGGAATTTCAATGCTGCTATGAATGCGAGAGTAGTCTTTCCGTTCGACGAACTCCTGTAGAGTCGTTTCGGACATTCCCCGGTCCTCCACTACAATGGTTAGGCTTGGGTGCCCGCCCAAGGCAGGCACCCGCAGATACTAGAGACTGGTCAAATCGAGGCTACTTGATTTCGACTTTAGCACCGCTCTCTTCGAGCTTCTTCTTCATGGTGTCGCATTCTTCCTTCGTGACACCAGTCTTCACGGGCTTAGGCGCGCCTTCGACCAGATCTTTTGCTTCCTTCAAACCGAGGCTGGTGAGTTCGCGGACGACCTTAATAACTTGGATTTTCTTCTCTGCCGGAGCAGACACGAGCACGACGTCGAACGACGTCTTTTCCTCGGCTGCCGCTGCGGCACCACCCGTTGTGGGAGCGGCGGCGGCGACCGGTGCGGCCGCAGTGACGCCGAATCGGGTCTCCAACCCCTTCACGAGTTCCGCCAAGTCGAGCACACTCATCGTCTCGATGGCCTTGATCAACTCTTCCTGTGACAATTTTGCCGTTGTCGTTGACATGTCCCCTTCTCCTTTTCGTTTGTCCTGAATGGCTGCAATGACTCTCACAAATTTCGACAAGACTGCACTGAGCGTATACACAAGACCACGCGCCGGCCCCTGCATGGCCGACAACAACATCGCAATGAGGACTTCCTTTTTCGGCAACTTCGCAACAGCCGCCAATTCAGCCGGCTGCACCACCTTGCCCTCCAACACACCGATGGTGATCTTGATCTTCTGTTCGCGCTTCTCCGCCAGAATAAAATCCCGAAGGATCTTGGCCGGGAGCACCGGATCGTCATAGCCGATCACCAACCCCGTTGGTCCCTTGAGGTACGTCGTCACCCCGGAAAGGATCGTGCCCCCCGCAGCACGGACAGCCAACGTATTCTTGACGACCATGTATTCGGCTTTGGCACCACGCAATTGTTTGCGAAGTGCCGTGACCTGGTTGACGGAGAGCCCGGCACTTTCGGTGACAATCGCAAGCCGTGCGCGACCAAATGTCTCCGTCAACTCCGCAACCGCCGTCGCTTTCTGGTCTTTGTTCATGCTGCTCCCCTTCACAACAAGAGTCACTGGTCATCGGTCAATAGTACGAAATCTCGCATGCTGCCATTCCCATTGACAAATGACTATTGACGCCTACTCACTAGCTCCATTCCTTGGCTAACGCGATGGCATCGAGCTTCACGCCAGGTCCCATCGTGCTCGAAATAGTCGCGCTCATCAGATAGCGTCCTTTGCACGAGGCAGGCTTGGCCTTGATGACCGCCTCCAGAACCGCCGACGCGTTGTCATAGAGCTGTTCAGGCTTAAACGACACTTTCCCGACAGGCACCTGAACAATCCCGGCTTTTTCGACCTTATACTCCACACGGCCTTTCCGAATTTCTGACACGGCCTTGCCGACATCAAAGGTGACGGTCCCGGTCTTCGGATTCGGCATGAGCCCGCGGGGCCCCAGCGCCTTTCCGAGCTTCCCGACGGCTGCCATGAGATCCGGCGTCGAGATGGCGCAATCAAACTCCATCCATCCACCCTTGATCTTCTCCACCAGGTCATCGAACCCGACATAATCAGCGCCGGCTTGCCGCGCCTCCTGCTCCTTCTCTCCCTTGGCAAAGACCAACACGCGCACCTTCTTCCCCGTGCCATGCGGCAGCGAGGTCGTGCCACGCACCATTTGATCCGCCCGCTTCGGATCAACGCCCAGTCGAAGCGCCAGATCGACGGATTCATCGAACTTGGTGTAGGCCAACCGCTTCACCGCATCGACCGCCTCACGCAAGGCATAGGCCCGAGGCTCAAGCTTTTCTACTGCTGCTCTCATCTTCTTACCCATTACTCTCCCTCTCTTTCCTCAACACTCGGCACAGAAGGCGGGGTCGGGCTGGACTCAATTGCGCGCATCGTTTTCACCCGCCCGCCCTGAGCGCGCCAGGACGCGCTCGTCACCCAGACGAGCCCTGTTTCATCCTGCGCGTTCTGCGAGCACAGACGCCCATCCACTCCGCCTCGATTACCCCTGAACCACGACTCCCATACTGCGCGCCGTCCCTTCAATGATCTTGATCGCCCCCTCAAGATCGACGGCATTGAGATCCGTCATTTTCTTTTGCGCGATCTCGCGCAACTGCGCCTTCGTGATCTTCCCGACCTTATCTTTCTGGGGCACGCCGGATCCTTTAATGATTCCGGCCGCCTTCTTCAAGAGGTCGGACGCCGGCGGAGTTTTCATCACAAAGGTAAACGACCGGTCCTTGTAGACCGTGATGACCACCGGGATGATGCTATCGCCCTCTTTTTGTGTTTTCGCGTTGAACTGCTTGCAAAATTCCATGATGTTGACGCCGTGCTGACCCAGCGACGGCCCGACCGGGGGAGCAGGGTTCGCTTTCCCAGCCGGAATCTGCAACTTAATCTGTGCCGATATTTCCTTGGCCATGCCTACACTCCTACGCGCGTTCGACCATTTCGAAGGTTAAATCCGCTCTACTTGCAAGAACCCAAGCTCCACCGGAGTGGCGCGCCCAAAAATGCTGACCAGGACTTTAAGCCGGCTATGGTCCTGATTCACCTCTTCCACCACGCCATTAAACCCGAGAAACGGACCATCAATAATCCGCACATTATCCGTCTTGATGAATTTGACCTGCTCGCGTGGCCCGGATGCTCCCGCATCAACCTGCTTCAAGAGCGACTCTACCTCGTCCATCGACAAGGGTGTCGGCTGCGCGCCAGCGCCGACAAATCCCGTGACCTTCGGCGTCTCCTTGATCATCTGCAAGGTTTCATCGATAAGCGGGGACTCCAACTCCACAATCACATACCCGGGGAAAAACTTCCGCCGAGACGTTCGGCGCTTGCCATCCTTGATCTCAATCACATCCTCCGTCGGCACGAGTACCTGTCCCAGCTTTTCGACCAATCCCATTTGATTGGCCCGTTCGAGCAAGCTGGTCTTTACCCGGCCCTCAAAGCCTGCGTAGGTATGAATGACGTACCAATTCTTTGCCATGCCCTACCCTCGGATCATCGGTTGACTATGTGCCATGCGGGGCGGTTCTCACTTCCAGATACCTGACTCACAGAATCTTGCCCACTGCCCATTTGAGAACCGAGTCGATAAACGACAGATAGAAGGACATGATGATGCAAAAGACAATGACCACCGTCGTGGACCCGATCGTTTCGGCCCGAGTCGGAAACGACACCTTTTTCAACTCCCCGCGCACATCATTGAAGAACTCTCGAATAGAATCCGTAAACTTCCTGAACATGCCCACCTCACCTTCGTTCTTGAGAGAGAGAACGCGCCCTCTCACTCACCACGTCCTACGTCCCTGCTCTGCGACCGACCTGCTACTACTCCAACCGTCTACTTTGAGCCTGACCCAGCCACTACAAAGCGCTTGGCAGGGGCACTAGGATTTGAACCTAGACTCTCGGTTTTGGAGACCGATGTGCTACCATTGACACCATGCCCCTACGACGGCGGCAACCCAGCCATTGAGCCGGCAGCCCAGCTTACTTCACTTCCTTATGGGCATTGTGTTTCCGGCAGAACTTGCAGAACTTATTCCGTTCCAACCGATCCGGATCGTTCTTCTTATTCTTCATGGTGGAATAGTTCCGCTGCTTGCAGATCGTGCATGCCAAATCAATGATCTCTCGCATCTCTCTCTCCTCGTTAGGCGTGAGGCGTGAAACGTGAGGCGTAAGAACCAGCTCTTGACACTGTCCCCTTACCTCTTACGCCTAACTCCTCACGACTCATTACGCCAGAATTTCGGTGACGACGCCGGAGCCGACGGTCTTGCCGCCCTCGCGCACCGCGAAGCGCAACCCTTGATCCATCGCGATCGGGCTAATCAGCTCCCCCGTCACGCTCACATTGTCC
>Ga0315290_10001513_pt1 | contig 15923 bp, 14 predicted proteins | sample YL17G12_0_MG_FD_203627 | JGI IMG/M metagenome (GOLD analysis project Ga0315290, IMG submission 203627) | Sediment microbial communities from Yellowstone Lake, YNP, Wyoming, USA - YL17G12_0 | ecosystem: Environmental > Aquatic > Freshwater > Lake > Sediment | place: USA: Wyoming | collected... | reverse complement strand
TCATGTAGTACATGGGATTCAAGCCGGTCAGCCATGGCTCGAGAGCATCCGGCAGGATGTCCGCCGGATATATGATGGGGGTCAGGTACATCCAGGCCATCAACCCCACCTGGTACATTTCGATGACATCCGGGAAGCTAATGGCAAGGCTGGAGAACAATAACGCTATGCCGAGAGCAAAAGCTGAGAGGACCAGGATTGAATATGGAAGGAAGAGCGCAGTTGGATGAAGAGGGGTGCGGGTGATCAATAAAATGATAAACAGCGGAACGAGGGACAAAATTAAATTAACCAATCCGGTGCCGATGGCGGAGATGGTGAACACACTGTGCGGAATGAAAATTCGATGAATGAGGGATGCGCCCCAGACGTTCTGGGTCAGGGCGGCGGTTGTCGCCTGGGAAAAAAAAATCCAGGCAATCAGGCCGCTCAACAAATAGGCCGGATATTGCTGGACCGAATTGAACACCTGCGAGAACACGAGGGTCAGCACCAGCATCATGCCAAGGGGGGTGAGCATCGTCCAGGTGACCCCCAGAGCGGAACGCTTGTAACGGGTGACGATATCACGGCGTACGAGCTGGTAAACCAGATCGCGGTATTGGATGATGCTTTTCAGCTCTTCGAAGAAAGCCGGTGTACGCTTCAGGCTGTCGTAGACGGTTCTCATGGATTATTTTCTCTTGATCCGATGCGGGAGGTACGAACTCACTCTATCATAGAGCAAGATACTTGCCTTGTCAAACTGACCGTGAATACTTCCCGGGCAAGGATATTTCAGTCAACGCCTCTTAACACACAAAGGTCTACATCCCCTTGCCGTCGGTCCTAGATGAAATCTTTCCCTGAGCAGAGAAAATTTTGGTCACTGAGTTCTGATTAAGGATTAAAGTTTCTAATAGCTAAGAGCATCGACGACCCAGATTTAGATTCATTCTCGTGCTATAGATTGAGCCATTGCTCCGGACTCAGGCAGAGCAAATTTAGTGCTAATTCAATCGACTGGCTGCGAGGATCTTCAAGTCGACCTCAAGACATAATCAGCCGGGGTATTAACTTGCGTGCTTCTATCAGATAAATGAGTAGAGGATGATTGAAATAAATTATTCTCACAGCACGAGAAGGATTGCCTAACAGGCGTGTTTGCCGCCCATTATATCTGCCGAGGATGAAAGGGGGAAGCCTAAAAGCTTAAATATTGAATATGTCAAAACAACAATTTCTTCAAATTACAATATTTTTTCCTAACAATCCTCTTCCTCCCTGTCAAACCGAGGGTTCTAGCCTATCTATTATCTATGGATAATCAATATTGATTACAACTTTTATCGCATTATTTTTGGGATTCAACAAAATTTCAAACCCTTGTTTAAGTTCTGTCAATTTCAAACGGTGTGTGACCAGTTTCTTTAGATCAACGACATTGCTTTCAAGTAAAGTCAGGCTATCTTGAAAATCCCAGCAGTATCCTTGAGAACCCGCCAGGTTGATTTCTCGTTGGACGAACAGGTTTACAGGAAGAACTGCATCGGGTTTTTCAAAAATTCCGAGCAAAGTGGCGCATCCGCCTTTTTTCAATGCCTTGAGCGCTTGGATTAGCGTTGCTTCCTGCCCAATTGCTTCAAAGCTGCGATCAACACCCATCTGCCCGGTTTTTCCATTATCTTTTCAACCGGATTTGATTCGAGGCTGTTGATAGCTTCCGTTGCACCAAGTTCCAGAGCTCTCTGTAAACGAAAAGAATTGATGTCAACTACAAAAACCTCACCGCCGGTTGTTCTATGGACCAGCATCGCTACAAGCAGACCGATCGCTCCAGCGGTCCCTGACCACCCGCTCCAAATGCCCGCCTTCGTGGATAAGGATATGATCCAAATATCCTCGTCGCAGGCTGCCCATGTACCTTTCACAAATTCCCTTGGCTTGTGGCGTTTGATACGGCGTCTCAGTTCTTTCATGCCAACTGCCACTGCCGAAAAGTGCGTGGCCTATTTATTATCCCGGTCGCGGATCAACTATTCGGTTCATTTCCCCATGGTCTGGCTTCCCGCCATTGTTGCGCCGTCCATTCATCAGTTGGGAGTTTTGTTACGCCTGTGCGCACGATCCGACGTGTTTATAGATCTATCAGCACAAATATATACCATGCCCGAAACAACCCGTCATAGGCAACTGTAAAATCGCATGCACAGATGTCCCTGGCCTGATTCTTCAAGAAGGTAGCCCAAGTCTCCCGTAAGGGCATCGGGACGATGCGGCTCGATAAGCGTGACTTCCTCTCTTTCGTCATCTTTTGGATCAAGGCAATCGTTTCGGATGAAGCCTCTAGCTTGCTTTGCGATGTCCGCCGCCAATACAGGCGAAACAACTCCCGTTGCCAGTGCGAGAGTGCATCCGGCTGAACTATGTCAACAGATTGTTTCCAAAACTTTGCAAGGTGGGAAAGAAGAACCAAACGAAACCGATCGGGATTAGTGAGCTGAGGTCGTTTGATCTGCCGATTGAGCACGATCCGTTGTTGACGCGACATTGCGTTTTCCACAATCAGATCAGTGCGGTTGCGAGTGAGATCTGACAGCAGTCCAGGGATCAAAGACAGTGTGGCGGGTTTAGTCCAGCGTTGGATGCGTTCTTGAAGCCTGTGAAGAATATTGCCGAGCATGCTGCTCCCGGAGAATTATGATGAAGGAAAACAGCGTGAACCTCCGTTTTCACCTCATAATTCCGGGCGGATGAGACCAGCCGGCACAGCTAATTGACGGATGACAAGATCAGCGTAACAGATCAGCTTAAGCGCTTGACATCCCTCATTAATTTATGATAGCATAAATCAATTCTTACCCATCCATACTTGTGTTCAATTGTATATTTCTTAAGTGCGATTTATCAGTCATCACCTAGCCACCCGGCCTCTGCTTGAAGCGCGATGACCGGGTCGGTCCAAATAAGATAAGTTCACCCAAATATAGTGAGCCCCTTCTTAACCAGAAGGTTAATCCGATCGATTGAGCTCGAAAGGAGTAAAACACATGAACAAGAAATCGCAATATTGGACTCTGTTGGTCAGCTTGCTAATCCTCAGCCTGGTGCTCTCCGCTTGCGCGGGGGCAGCCAAGAAGGACGACACTATTAAACTTGGTGCCGCCCTGTGCCTGACCGGCATCCAGGCACCCCTGGACGAGCCTGCCCTGAAGGGCGCCCAAGTGGCCGTGGATGAGATCAATAAGAAGGGTGGAGTGCTTGGCAAACAGCTCGAACTGATCAACCTGGATTGTAAAAGCGACCCGGTCACCACGGGCAACGTGGCGGTGCAGCTCGTCGACCAGGGTGTCAAGGCCATCATCGCCCCTAGTGACTTCGACTTCGGTGGCCCCGCCAGTCGCGAAGCCCAGAAAGCCGGATTGGTGGGAATCTCTCCAGCTGCTTCATCCCCCATGTACGGCTCCAAAGCCCTGGGTGACAAGCAGTTCACCATGTCTATGTGGAACACTACCATGGGCGCTGCTGCAGCCCAGTACGCGCGCGAGCAGGGTTGGAAGACCGCCTACGTCGTAACGGATGATTTCATCCAGTACACCAAGGACTTGGGTGAGTACTTCAGCAAGGCCTGGGAGGACGGGGGCGGCACAATCGCGTACCAGGAGAAATACACCCAAGGCGCGGGCGATTTTTCTGCCCAGCTGGCTCGCATGAAGGCTCAGCCAACCCAGCCCGATTTCTACTACATCTCCTCTTACATGCCGGACCTGGGTTTGATCATCCGCACCATGCGTGAAGCCGGTATCACCGCGCCCATTCTGGGCGGCGACTCGTACGATGACCCGGGTCTGTTCCAGGCACTTGGCCCGCAGTACGGCAACGACATCGTCTTTGCGACCCATACCTGGGTCTCGCCCGATACATCCCCTCAAATGGCTGAGTTCCTGAAGGCCTATGAAGCCAAGTTCGGCGGTCCGCCGGAGGCCATGTGGGCTGCCACTGGTTGGGACGTCGTCAACGTTCTGACGGGCGCCATGGAGAAAGCCGGTTCCACCGACGGCGCAGCCATGGCCAAGGCCATGGAAGACAACTCTTGGGACCTGCTGACAGGCGAGCTGACATGGGAGAACGCTGCCAAGGGTCATGAGACCCACAAGCAGGCGGCCATGGTCAAGCTGGTCGACGGGAAGCCCGAATTCCTCGGCTGGCTGATGCCCACCAGCCAACCCGCTCCGTAAGCGGTCCTGGGCGCCTGCGCCTATTCCGTTATCTGATCTGACCCCTTGGGATTCTGTAGAGGTCCTCTGGACTCTGCAGAATCCCTACAAAAAACCATACACCATGACTTCTGAAATCCCAGCCGCGGGCCTCGTGAACGAGGCCCTGACCATCCGGGGGTTATCCAAATACTTCGCCGGCTTGCACGCCCTGGACGGCGTGAGTTTTGTCCTGCGGCGCGGTGAGATTCTCGGCCTGATCGGGCCAAACGGCTCCGGCAAAACCACCTTGATCAATGTTGTCACCGGCCTGTTGCCTGCTTCCAGCGGACAGGTCTTTGTGGACGACATGGAGATCACCAATAAGAAACCCTACCAGGTAGCCTACGCAGGCCTGGCACGCACCTTCCAAACCATCCGCCTCTTCCGCGATTTGACCGTCCTCGAAAACGTGGAGGTGGCCGCTGTCAGCATGGGTCTCTCGCGCCGGGACGCTCGCCAGCGAGCCCTGGGGGTGTTGGAGGAGATCGGCATTACGCGCTGGGCGGAAATGATGGCCGGGGCGTTGCCCTATGGTCTGGAGCGCCGCGTGGAAGTAGCCCGCGCTTTGGCCACCGAGCCGAAATTCCTCTTCCTGGATGAGCCAGCCGCCGGCTTGAACGAAGACGAGAGCCAAGAGCTGCTGGAAGTGCTGGTTGCCCTCCCCGCGCGGAAGAACCTGGGAATGCTGATCGTTGATCATGACATGCGCCTGATCATGCGCCTGTGCCACCGGCTGCACGTGCTCAACTTCGGCAAGACCATCGGCGAGGGCACTCCCGAAGAAATTCGCCAGATCCCGGCTGTGCTGCAGGCTTACCTGGGTAAGAAGGCCACCGGAGGCTAAGTATGCTGGAACTGAATGATGTCCACGCCCGGTACGGAGCCATCATCGCCTTGCGAGGCGTGTCTATCTATATCAGCAAGGGCGAGCTGGTAGCCCTACTGGGCGTCAACGGAGCGGGTAAATCCACCACCCTGGGATGCATCGCTGGCGTGCTGCGGCCCTGGCAGGGGGGGATTACTTTCGAAGGGGCTTCCATCCTCGGCAAGTCTCCCGAACAGATCGCCCGTTTGGGCATCTCCCTGGTGCCCGAAGGACGTGACATCTTCCCCAGCCTGAATGTGGAGGAAAATTTACGGTTGGGCGCTTTCACCCGCAGCGAGAAAAGCGAGTACCGGCGCAACCTGGGCGAGGTCTACGACCTCTTCCCGGTGCTCAAGGAGCGACTGCAGCAGCCTGGGGGGACCCTCTCGGGCGGTGAGCAGCAGCAGTTGGCCATTGCCCGCGCGCTCATGTCCAGTCCGCGCCTGCTCATGCTGGACGAGCCCTCCCTGGGGCTGGCCCCTGCGTTGGTCGACCAGATCTTCGAGTTGATCGCCCGCCTGCACCAGCGCGGTGTAACTATCCTGCTGGTGGAGCAGAACGTGGACCGCAGCCTGGAGATCGTCGACCGGGCTTACCTGATGAATACCGGCCTGATCGAGAGCCATGGGTCCGCCCAGCAGCTGCGGGCACACACCGACATCGAAGGCATTTATATGGGCATGCAAGGTCAGACCAAGAAATAGGAGTGTCGCCTTGATCAACCTGGAATTCATCATCAATACCCTCAGCCTTGGCAGCCTGTACGCCATGCTGGCCCTGGGTCTGGTGATCGTGTACGGCATCCTGCGCCTGGTCAACTTCGCCTACGGCGAGCTGGTCATGGTCGGCGGCTATACCATGTACCTGGCGACCTTCTATACCCCGCTGCCCTGGTTGGGAGTGGCCGTCCTGGCGGTGCTGGCCGCCATGCTCACCAGCTTGTTCACTGAGCTGGTGGCCTTTCGCCCGGTGCGGGAGAAATCCCTGACCGCCATGCTGATAACCTCCTTTGCCGTCAGCACCCTGCTGCAGAACGGTGCCCTGCTGATCATCTCCCCGCGCGCGCGCGCTGTGACCTTGCCGCAGATTTTCCAGACCAGCGTGATGATCGCCGGCACCAGCGTGCCCTGGCGCAATATCCTCATCATCCTGACCTGCATCCTAACGCTTACCGTGCTGACCCTGTTGCTGCGGCGCACCGTGCTGGGCATCGCTTTGCGCGCCGCCGCCGACAACTTCACCATGACCCGCATGCTGGGCGTGCCCGCCAACACGGTTATTTCCACCGCCTTCGCCATCAGCGGCATCATGGCCGGCATCGTCTCCATCTTCTGGATCGGGCGCTCCGCCTCGGTGACTCCCACTATTGGCGCGGCGCCTCTGCTGGTGGCCTTTGTCGCCACCGTCATCGGCGGGATGCGCAGCCTGACCGGCGCCGTGGTGGGCGGATTCGTCTACGCCATTATTATCAGTCTGCTTGGCGTGATTCTGCCGCCGGGGCTGGTGGAATTCCGCGAAGCCTTCATGTTCGCCATCGTCATTATCATCCTGGTCTTCCGGCCCGAGGGCCTGATCCGCAGCAAATCCTCCGAGGAGCGTGTTGGATGAACCTGGCTGCCCGCCTCAAACCCTTCAACACCCCGCTGACTCTGGTGGCAGTTGTACTGGTCATCGCGCTGCTTACCCAACTGGTGGGCATCTCACTGTTGACTCGCATCGTGACCGTCATGTTCGTCAGCATCATTCTGGTGCTGGGTCTGCAGCTCTACATGGGCAATTCCGGCATCCTGAATTTTGCCCACATCGGTTTCATGGGCATCGGAGCCTACACCGCCGTTCTGTTCTCCATGACACCCGAGGCCAAGGTCCTGACCAACTCCGACCTGTATCTCTTCTTAGTCCCTCTGCACCTGCCCTTCCTGCCCTCCCTGCTGATCGGCGGACTGGTGGCGGCCCTGTTCGCCGCGTTGATCAGTTACCCGCTCATGCGCCTGTCGGATGCGGCTGCCGTCATCACCTCCTTTGCTCTGCTGGTCATCATCCATGTGGTGTTGCTGCATTGGGACCGGGTCTCCAACGGTCCGCGCACCCTGTTCGGGGTGGATAATTACACAACATTGTGGGTAAGCGTGGTCTTTGCGGTGATTACTATTTTCGTCGTTTACTTCTTCAAGGAGTCGCGCATCGGGCTGCGCCTGCGTGCCAGCCGCGACGATCGCTACGCCGCCGCCTCGATCGGCATCAACATGGTGGTGATGCGGTGGCTGGCTTTCATCGTCAGCGCCTTCATTGCAGGGGTGGGAGGGGGGTTGTGGGCGCACTTCATCACCTCCTTCACGCCTTACTCCTTCTACCTGAACGAAACGTTCGTGGTGCTGGCAATGCTGGTCATCGGCGGGCCGTACAGTGTCTCCGGTGCGGTGGTCGGGACGCTGTTGGTGACCGCCACCCGCGAGGTGTTGCGCGGCATCGAGAACCAGGTCAATATCATGCAGATCTTCCCGGAGGGCTTCTTTGGCTTCACCGAGGTAGTCCTGGCGGTCGTGCTGATCCTGATCCTGATTTATCGGCCGACCGGCATCATGGGCAACCGCGAATTGCGCTGGCCGCGCCGCCGAAACCAGGCCGCACCGGCCGAAACCACTGAACCCGAAGGATAGGAAACCTCCATGTGTGACACATTCGTCGCCCTGCCGGCCACCACCCAGGACAAAACGATGCTCTTTGCCAAGAGCGCTGACTGCGAGGTGAACGAAGCTAACGCGGTGGTGCGCATCCCGCACAGCAAGCACGTTAAGGGCGAAGCCGTGCGCCTCACCCACTTGGTCATTCCGCAGGCGGAGGAGACTTATGAGCTCCTCCTTACCAAGGCTTTCTGGACTTACGGCTGCGAGATTGGCGTCAATGAATTCGGCCTGTCGATGGGCGAGGAGGCTGTCTTCACCACGGAGATGGCCGAGGAGAAGGATGGCATCATCGGCCCGGATTTGATGCGCATTGGCCTCGAGCGGGCGAAGAATTGTCGGGAAGCTATCCAAGTCATGACCGGTTTGTTGGAGCAGTACGGGCAGGGAGGCAGTGCAGAGCTGAAGGGCAACTCGCACTTCGACAGCTCCTTTCTCCTGTCTGACCCGGATGAAGCCTATATCCTGGAAACTGCCGGGCGAGAATGGGCGCTGAAGAAGGTGGAAGCCATCGCCTCCATCTCCAACAAGCTGGGGATCGACACGAATTGGGATGACTGTTCCTCAGCCGACAGCCAGGCGGGTTTCGATTGGGCTAAAACCTACGCACGAGCGGAGGTGCCTCCCACCCTCGGCTCTCCGCAGCGACAGGCGATCACCTACAACCATCTGCAGGCCGCCCAGGGGAACATCACGGTCAAGAGCATCTTTGAGATCATGCGCCATCACGGCGATGGCTACCACCCCGCCACGGCTGAAGCGCACCGCAACATCTGCGTCCACGTCGGTCCGCAGGAGAACCGCTGGTGGCAGGCGGACGGGGTCATGGTGACCGATGTGGGACCCCACGGGGTCATGGCCTGGCTGACCGCCACTTCGGGCAATTGCGTATCGATCTTTAAGCCGGTCTTTCCGGGCATGGACCTGCCCGATCTGGGACCCGCCCCTACGGAGCAGTTCGATCCGCGCTCGTTGTGGTGGAAGCACGAGCTGCTCCACCGCCGGGCCATGGCCGATTTTGACCACCTGGTCCCGGAGATCCGGGCTGATTTCGACCGCCTGGAAGATGAGTTTCTCGTCCAGGCGGAGTCTGTCAAAAAAGGACCCCCTGGCATGAAGATGCAGTTCATGGAATACTGCTTCCGCCAGGCGCTGGCTGCTACCGAAGTTTGGATAACCCGGTTGAGGTCACGGAAGGTGTTACGCTTTTCCAATCCATCCTACCGGGCGATGTGGGCGAAGCTGAACGCTGAGGCTGGTCTGACCGGGATGCCCGATGAAAATGGGTAAAGTACCTTCCAAATCAGTTTTTCGACGCAACGATAAAATTGGAGGCAGCCATGACCACTAACATTCCCCGCGAGAAGGTTTTTTTCGCCTTCAGCCCCAACTTGAAGGCCATCGCACATATCGAGCAGGGAGAAGAGGTCCTCTTGCAGACGCATGATTGCTTCGAAGGGCAGATCCGGACCACCAGCGACCTGGTGGATTCCCTAGACTGGTCACACGTCAACCCTGTCACAGGACCGTTGTACATCGCCGGCACCCGACCGGGCGATGTGCTGCGCATCGACCTGTTGGAATTGAAGGTGGACGAGCAATCCAGCATGGTCACCATTCCCGGAGAAGGTGCACTGGGAGATGTGATCACACAGATGGAGACCGCCATCCTCAAACGGGAAGGCGACCGATTGGTATTTAAGGATAAGATCCAGGTCGCCCTGAAGCCGATGATCGGTGTGATTGGTGTTGCGCCGGCCGAGGGAGAATTTCCCACCGGCACGCCCGGACCCCATGGCGGGAACATGGATTGCACCTTGATCGCGGCCGGCAACCGCGTGTACTTCACCGTGAGCGTGGAGGGAGCCCTGTTCGGCGCGGGAGACATGCATGCCGCGATGGGCGACGGGGAGATCGTGGTCTGTGGAGCTGAGACTGCCGGCGCGGTGCGGTTCACCGCCCAGGTGGTGGACCTGGCTGGCTTGCCGACCCCCTTTGTCGAGACCAGTGAGCTGGTGGCAACGATCTATTCTGCCCCCACGGTGGACGAAGCCGCCAATGGGGCTATCCACCGCATGGCGCAATTCCTGACCCACTTCGCCAGGATGTCTCTCAACGACGCCGGGATGCTGATGAGCCTGACGGGACAGCTAAAATTCTGCCAGGTGGTCGATCCGCTCAAGACGGTGCGTTTCGAATTCCCCAAGTCTGTCCTGGCTGAGTACGGTTTCCATATGCCATAATTAATGGGTTCAGGGTTCACTTGTGCCTGCGGCCCTGGTGCAGGCAAGTCCCGGGTCGATCACCTCAAATAACATAGATATACGGTATTTTTGTTTAACCATTCCAGATATCGGGGGGATCTCTTCAGCCCGATATAAGACTGGGTGCAACCGGGTGCACCGGAATCTCCTCTCTTGCTATCAATTCCCCTTGAGGGAGATTCGCCGGGATGGGTGCGATCAGTTCATCCATCAAACTGGCTGCCTCATTCTACATGTCCCCTGTTGTGTGAGGTAAAAGATAGAATAATTATTCTCAATCTCTATCTCAGTCGATTGTAGTATTTGAATTGTTAATATCAATGAACTCCAGGCCAATACTCCTCGGATATGGCTGCCATCAGTACGAACCAAAACAACAACACTCCCGATCTGAAGTCGTTGCGATTTCTATACAGAGGGTGCCATTGATTGCTCTTTATGCCAATATCATACCTTTCATTTGGATGAATAGATCGGGGAGCACAAGTGTCGATGGGTGGGTTGTGTTTAGCAATATAGTTGATTTTGCTGGATGTAATCATAGACACTCGCGGGCAGATAAAATTGGTAATGCCCTGCAGAGGTAATGCGTTGACGGATGGACGTGGATGAGATTTCCAGCTGGGGGGATTCGAAAAACCGCAGTTTGGACGACAATCCAGGCAGGTCTTTTTCCAAAGTGGCCAGATCAATGTCATCGCCGGGGCGGCGCATTACGCCAATAGCATAAACCGCACTAACCAGCTCTTCCGAGCGTATCCAGGTGGGCAGACCGCGCAGCAAATCGCCGCCGATCAGTAGCACGAGGCGCGCGGTGGGAGAGTAGGTCTGCAGCAGGTTAATGGTGTCCAGGCTGTAATACGGACCAGAGCGATCAATATCGATGGTCGAAAGTTCAAACCCGGGTGTGCTTCCAATGGCACACCTGAGCATCTCAAGCCGATAGTGCAACGCTGTGATTTTACGTTCGAACTTATGAGGTGGTTGTGGGGTCAGTACCCAAAGTACGCGCGTCAGGTGTAATTGACTTAGCGCTTCAGCTGCCAGGATCAAGTGTCCAAGATGAGGCGGATCAAAGGTACCACCAAAAATTCCAAGCGTTTCAACCATTAGAAAGTTTTTCGAATTCTTTCACCCTATTTTCCATTAATCACCAGACGTTGTGCCAAACTCACAGCCCGGCTGGCATCAGCCGAATACCCGTCAGCGCCGATCTGGTTGGCGTAATCCTGGGTCACTGGTGCGCCTCCGATGATGATTTTTACCTTATCCCGTAACCCGGCTTGTTGGATGGCTTCAATGGTGGTTTTCATGTTTGGCATGGTGGTGGTGAGTAGGGCTGAAAGGGCGATAATCTCTGCACCACCTTCTGAGATGGCTTCGATAAATTTTTCCGGTGGCACATCTGTACCCAGGTCCTTGACTTCAAACCCGGCCCCTTCGAGCATCAATCCCACCAGATTTTTGCCAATATCGTGCAGGTCACCTTTGACTGTCCCGATCGCAACCCTGCCCGCAGATTTAACACCATCTTTCACCAGATGTGGCTTTAGCATGGTCAGCCCGGCCTGCATCGCGCGAGCTGAAATTAACATTTCCGGCACATAATATTCGCCTTCTTCAAAGAGTCTGCCGACTTCCTTCATCGCAGCAATCATCCCCTCGGCCAGGATCTTCCCAGGCTCCAAACCGGCATCCAGCGAGGTCCGCACGCCCTCTTTTGCACCAGCGACATCGCCCTCCAAAATCGCATTGTAGAGTTTTGAAATACTTTCATTCATGGTCTTTTCCTTTCTGATTTATTTATTGTTATTAAATTCTCTGCGGATAAACCTGATTACCAGGACATGCCGGTCAGGGCACTGATTTTTCCACGCTCTTCCGAGGCTTGTTCTGCATTAAGTAACCCCATCTGGTAATCAGCGCGGAAGACTTCTCCTGAGGCAAGCACACGTACATTGCCTTTGGCTTTTTCTGCGCTGTATCCTTCTACCTCCGCAGTAGCAGGCTCAAACCCCAACCCTTCCTGGTTCGCCGTGCGGCAGATCCAGCGCACCCCATGTGAAAGCTGGTCTGGTTTGTGCCGGACAACATCCGCGCTGCCATCCGGGTGCATCTGCATGCAGGATGCCCAACCTTGCTCATCTGCCAAATAATTGATGTAGAACACCACTTCCGGGTCATAAGGCATGCCGGGTTTCAATTCGTGATGCAGCTCTGGATGCCCGGCTAATTGCTGCACAAATTCCAAATAACCCGGTTTCGCTTGAAAGGTAGGCGGCAAATTTGCCCGCACCCGCACGGTGGCAGGATTCACCCTGGCGGTATACACCAACCTTCCATTATCTACCGGGCGCAAGTTGATGTGTGCCAGGTACATGTATTCCAGCGGGGTCTGGTTTAAGTTTTCCAGAGCCACGTGAGCGCGCAATAAAGTTGACCCCTGGTAGAGTTTGACCAGCGGGGTGAAACGGTAATGGTGGTTAAAAGCTTCGATATATTCATAACTGCCGCTCAACCCGATAAAGCTTCCGTTTTCATCTTCCCCTACCACCAACCAGGCATGTTGGTAAGGAGCATTGGGAAGTTCGCCGTGTAAAACGTGCCGGTCTCCGGGCGCTGGAGAGCCAATCCCGGTTACTCCACAATGCAATAAAAAGCGGGCCAGGTTGTGTAAAACATCTCTTTCCGCTTGCGGCTCAGAAAACATGGAACGCATCGCAAGCTCTCTGCCAGAAAACACTGCCGACCAAATTTGCTGTCCCTGGTACGGCAGCATGATCACGTCCGCGCTTGGGTGGCGCAGACGCACGGCTTTTACGCCGGTCGGATAGACAAATGTAGTCACACTTAAACCCTGCCCATCGACCAATACGGTTTCACCGTTGTAAAAAGCACTTTGATCCAGTGGTATTTTATATTCCATGCCTGCCTCTTTAAGTGCAATGCCGATTTATTTATTTCACCCTGGATGAGCTGCCAGCATCGCGCAATACGCGCGCATGAATACGCAGGTTCTGCTGGGGCGTTCCATCCGGAATCTCGCAGCCCGCAGCGCTGAAACTTCTGGAACCGCCCACTGCCAGGCAATGCAGCACAGCCTCTTCTACCATCTGCTCACTTCCCCGGTTCATGACCGAGACCGGATCAAAATTCCCCACCAGGCCTGCACGTTCGCCAAAGATCTCGGCAGCCCTGGCGTAATCCACCATCCAGTCCACGTCAATAAGATCTGCGCCACTCTCAAGCATATCCGGTAGAATTTTCGAGGTATTGCCGCATATATGCAAGCGAGCCAATGCGCCTTTTTCGTGAACAGCGTCAAAAATTTGTTTTTCATAGGGCAGGGCAAACTGGCGGTACATGCGTGGGGACACAATGGAGGCAATCGCATCCCCCAAACCGATAATATCTGCCCCGGCATCTATCTGAATGCGAGCAAAGGCGATTTCCACCTCGGTAATCCGTTCCATCAACGCGGTTAACCATTCCGGCGCATCATAAAATGTGGTCATCATAATGCTGTCGCTCAGCAGGTCATTGGCTTCAGCCATGGCGCCTTCCACCCAACCCATCACCGGCACTACCTTGTTGGATTGTTCGTGCAGCATGCGCACAGCTTCGATGCGATCACTCATCCGTCGTCCGCTGCCCGGTTCTATGAGTGGCACTTTCTTAATGTCATCGCCTGGCGCCAACAAAGGCTGAATTCGTTTTGGCAGTCCATCTTCGGGAAATTCAACTTCCAAACCAAAATCCACGGATTCGCGAAAGGGGTCTGTGAGAGTCTGCAAAATATCGATATCAAAATCGCTGACCATCGCCAGGTTGGATTTGACCATATTTCGATGGTCAAGCAAGTATTGCGATAGCGTTACCCCCACATAATGGGCGCCGAACCCCATGATAATATCAAAGTTTGGAACCCGATCGACTGGTTTTCCTTGCAGCCGATTCATGACTCGTTCATATGAATTCATAAAATTATTCTCCCAAAGTTAAGTTATGGTTGCGGTGGGCGTTAAAGGCGGCCATCAAACTTCCAACATCCATCAATGAACTGCCCAGCTGTGCTGGGAGAATTTTGCAGGCTCGGTTTGAAATGGGTAAGGCTTCCTGTTTCAAGACTTCCCGCGCGGGTCCAAGCACAAGATCGCCTAACAGAATTCCCAGCGTACCGATGATGATCACTTCGGGGTTGAGCAGATCCACCAGAACTGCCAGCCCTTTTCCCAGCCACATTCCCACCTCATGCATGAGTTCCAATGCGTCCGGATCTCCCGCTAATGCGCGTTGGATGATTTCTGGTGTGGTGGTTGTAGACGGAAACTCATGCGGATTGCGCAAATAAGCCAATTTTTGGATTCCGGCGCCACTGGCAAATGCTTCCCACGATCCAATTTTTCCATATTCTGTGGGACCTTCTTCGGAAAGGCGAATATGACCCACCTCACCTGCGGAATCGGTTGTGCCATGATAAATTGTTCCATTCAAGATTAAACCTGCACCCAGGCCGGTGCCCATGGTTAGAAAGATCAGATTACGATAACCGCGACCGGCACCAAAATAAAACTCAGCCAAAGCACCGGCGTTGCCATCATGTTCCAAAAAGACGGGTAAGTTAAACCGCTCGTTCAGGTAGTACTTCAGGTGAGCTTGTCCCCAGGCGGCCAGATGAGGCGGCGAATAGAGAATGCCCTCTTCGATATTTAATGGTCCGCCAATAGAGATACTGATTACTTGCGGCGCCAGAAAGCCCGAACTGGTCACCTGCTGAAGAAATTCATCAACGGCAGGACAAATAACTTTCATCGCTGTTTCGAAATCGACGGATACTGGGGTTGAAATCTCATGGCGTGCAACCACTTCCGCATTCAAGGTTCCCAACACCAGGGCGGTTTTCGATCCTCCAATATCCAATCCCAGGATATAGGGGGGTAGAAAATCTTTTGGATTTAATAGTTTATTCAAAAAAGACCTCCAAAAGTGTCTCGACTCAACCACAATGACTTGTTGCGTTCAGGAAATCAATAATTCGATCAATTCCGATGATTGCGTAAAATCTGCGACTAACAGGTCAGCACCCGCGCGGGTTAATCGCCCCACTTTATGCTCATTCCAGCCACGATGCACGACTTCGTCGCTGGCTACTCCCAGGGTAATCGCGCCCCGCTGGCGTCCTTCAATGATTTCAACAGGGCCGTCGCCCACGACCAACAGCTCATTCCCTGAAAGATGATGGTCATCCAAAATGCGTTGGATCACGCGTTCCTTGCCGTTTGATTCACTCGCATCCAAAGCGCCATAGATTCCATTCCGAAAATAATGGGCTAACCCTAAGGCACTCGCTTCTCGCACCACATCTTCGTGGTCGCTGCCGCTGGCAATATACTGGGTTACGCCTTTTTCTGCCAACCCGCGAATGAATTCCAGTGACCCCTGCATCAGATAATCCTCAGCACGAGCCGTGCCATTTTCCAGGGATTCCAAACGCACCGAAACCGAAACCATCAATGCATGTAGGTATCTTTTTTTATAAGCTGCTACAGAAAGCGGATGCTGCTCCACACCGAAGCTGACCACTTTATTGGCGAGCCATTGCATCTGCAGGATCGTGAGTTTGCCCGTAGAAAGATCAATATAATCGCGCACTTCAGCTATGAGTTCCGGGGAAGGTGTTTTCCCAGCGCAAATAACCTCAATCATCACGGCTTCCATGACCGGTTCCCAACCCTGACGCAGAACGGAAAGGGTTCCATCAAAATCGAAGAGGACATGACGCACTGATCCAAGGTTTGCTGTCACAGCGAGATTAAGAATTCTAAGCCAATCATTTTGGGACAAGGACAAAATCAACTCCTCAAACATTTCC
>Ga0315290_10001511_pt1 | contig 15938 bp, 20 predicted proteins | sample YL17G12_0_MG_FD_203627 | JGI IMG/M metagenome (GOLD analysis project Ga0315290, IMG submission 203627) | Sediment microbial communities from Yellowstone Lake, YNP, Wyoming, USA - YL17G12_0 | ecosystem: Environmental > Aquatic > Freshwater > Lake > Sediment | place: USA: Wyoming | collected... | reverse complement strand
CGACCTCGCGCTGGGTCCTGCGCTCGTTGCACAGGATGCTCGAGATGTATATCGCGGCTGCGGCCACGCCCGTCGGGCCCCTGCCGGATGTCAGCTCCTTCTTGCCAGCATCCTTCAGGATCTCGGCTGCCTTGGACTGGACCTCGCCGGACAGCTTGAGCTCGGAGCAGAACCTGGACACATAGTCCTGGGGCTTCGTCGGCATGAGCTTCAGCTTGAGCTCGCGCGTCATGAACCTGTAGGTCCTGCCGATCTCCTTCCTTCCGACCCTCGAGGAGTTCGCGACTTCGTCCAGGGTCCTCGGGACGTTGCACTGCCTGCAGGCGGCGTAGAGCGACGCGGCGACGACACCCTCGATGCTCCTCCCTCTGATCAGGTTCTTGTTGACGGCCTTCCTGTAGGTCATCGCCGCCGTCTCCCTGACATTCCTGGGCAGGCCCATCGAAGAGGCCATCCTGTCGAGCTCGCTGAGCGCGAACGCGAGGTTCCTCTCGGTGGCGTTCGACACCCTGATCCTGCGCTGCCACTTCCTCAGCCTGTACAGCTGGGCCCTGTTCCTCGTCGGGATGCTCTTCCCATACGAGTCCTTGTTCTTCCACGAGATCTCCGTGGACAGGCCCTTGTCATGGATCGTGTAGGTCATCGGGGCGCCGGTCCTGGCCCTCTTCTCCCCCTGCTCCACGTCGAAAGCCCTCCACTCGGGGCCCTGGTCTATCAGCTGGTCGTCGAGGACTATCCCACAGTCCTCGCAGACGAGCTCTCCTCTCTCGTAGTCCCTCACCAGGTGAGCACTGTTGCACTCCGGGCATCGCTCGACCTGCTCAGTTTCCTCTCTTACCTTTGCCATGGTCCCTCTCCTGTTGCACGTAGACCTCCTTGCCGAGCACAGCAAGGGCCTTCAGATCTTTTCGAGGCGTTACAGCCACGTAGGGTGAGCGAGTGGGGCCGAAAACCTTTGTGATCCTTCCAACCTCCCCCTTGAGGTTGTCCCTCACGATTGCCTTCGGGTTCGGGGCGAACCTCGCCTTCACGATGAGCTTCCCGTCATGCGATATGTCCTGAACCACTCCAAGAAGCATCAACGTGCTCACCGAATTGTTTTTATAATTTGTGCTAACCGCCCTATACACAATGTTATATAAAAGGTTTTTCTCAATGTATTTAAGGATTGAGCCCCCATCCAGTGTTGGACCGGGACCCCACTATGTATAGTGGTCCGGCAGTGAGAATAATTGTCATGACTGAAATTCCCAAGACACACCCTCGCTACGAGTCCCTCGTGCTCAGGGAGAAGTTGGTCGAAGGATTCAGGTCCGGCATCGCCGCGCCGCAGGGGCTCATCGCCCACGGGCGAGGCGAGATGTTCTATTATCTCCTCGGCGAACGGACGACGAAGGAGGCGAGGGCGGCGTGCAGGGCCGCCGCCGCGCTGCTCCTGCAGGCCGAGCGGCCGGTGATCTCGGTCAACGGCAACGTCGCAGCCCTGTGCCCTCGCGAGATCGTGCGCTTGGCGGAGGCGGCCTCCGCGCGGATCGAGGTCGGACTGTTCCACCGGTCGGACGAGAGGGTATCAATGATACGGAAGTGCCTCGAAGACAACGGGGCCAAGGGTGTGCTCGGATTCCTCCCGGACGCCCGCATCCCTGGACTGGAGAGCATGCGCGGGCTCTGCTCGAAGGAGGGCATCTACTCGGCGGATGTCGTGGTCATACCTCTGGAGGACGGTGACAGGGCCGGGGCCCTCTCTAAGATGGGCAAGAAGACGATAGCCGTCGACCTCAACCCGATGTCGAGGACGTCCAGATGCGCGACCGTCACGGTGGTCGACGAGGTCACGAAGGCGCTTCCGGAGATCGTCCGCTCGATCGAGGACCTTGAGGACGACCCTGCGGGCGTGAAACGCGCTCTGAAGGCCTACGACCGCGATGCGAACCTGGCTGCGGTCATGGCCGTCATGTCGAAGAACCTCGGCTCCCTCTGACGGCTCCGGTGCCCCTCACTCCTTGACGACCCTCTGGCCCGTGACCATGTAGATCACGCGCTCGGAGATGTTGCAGGCGTGGTCCGCGATCCGCTCGAGGTATCTTGCCACGAGCAGGTAGTTGATCCCGAACCCGATCTTCTTCGAGTCCTCCATCATGTAGGTGATGATCTCTCGAAAGATCTCGTCGTAGAGGGAGTCGACCATGTCCTCGAGTTCGAAGACCTCCTTTGTCGGTTCCGTGTCACGCTCGAGGAACGCCTTCACCGAGGTGTCGACCATCTTCTCGGCCATCTTGGCCATGTGGGGGATGCTCACCAGGGGCTTGAAGTGGGCCATGTCCTTGGTGTGGCCGGTGACATCGGCGATGTCCCTCGCGTACCTGCCTATCCTGTCAAAGTCCGTGATGACCTTGATGTAGGTCCCGATGGTCCTCAGGTCCTTGGCGACCGGGGACTGGAGCGCTATGATCTCGAGGCATCGCTTCTCGATGTCGATGTTCAGGTAGTACAGCTCCTCGTCCAGCTTCCTGACCTGCGCGGCCATGTCCTGGTCGAGCCTCTCGAAAGACCTCACCGCGAGCTCTATCGCCTGCTGGGTCTTCCTTGCCATCTCCGTGACCTGTCTGTCGAGTTCTGCCAGCTCGTTCTCGTATGCCTTCCTCGGGCTCATGTCAACCGAACCTCCCGGTGATGTACTTCTCCGTCAGCTCCTTCTCCGGGTTCTCGAAGATCGTCTTCGTGTCCCCGGACTCTATCAGCTTCCCCATGTACATGAACGCCGTGTTGTCGGCGATCCTGGCTGCCTGCTGCATGTTGTGCGTCACGATGACGATGGTGTATCTGCTCTTGAGATCGAACAGCAGGTCCTCGATCTTTGCGGTCGCGATCGGGTCCAGGGCCGAGCAGGGTTCGTCCAGGAGCAGGATCTCGGGCTCGACCGCCAGCGCCCTCGCGATGCAGAGCCTCTGCTGCTGCCCTCCCGATATGCTCACTCCGGACGCGGCCAGGTTCTCCTTGACCTCGTCCCATAAGGCTGCGAGCCTGAGGCTACGTTCCACGGTGTCATCCAGCCTCTTCCAGTCCCGCACACCGTTGAGCCGCAGGCCGGCCGCGACGTTGTCGTAGATGGACATCGTGGGGAACGGGTTCGGCTTCTGGAACACCATCCCCACCTTCCTCCTTATGGTGACTGGGTCCGTCCCAGGCCCATAGATGTCTTCGCCGCCCACGAGGACCTTCCCGTCGACGCGCGCTCCGCGAACGACCTCGTGCATCCTGTTCATGCACCTTATCAGGGTCGACTTGCCGCACCCAGACGGTCCGATGATGGCCGTTATCCTGTTGCTCGATATGCGGAGGTCCACCCCCTTCACGGCGTGGACGTCGCCGAAATAGGCGTTCAGGTGCTGGGTCTCAATCTCTGCAGCCATATCTTGCTCACCACCTTCTTCTTGCTCATGCTCTTGAATCTCAGCCTCGTCAGCAGCCTGACGACGATGTTCAGGGCGAGGACCATCATTATGAGCACGAATGCCGCCCCCCAGGCCTGCTGCTGCAGGTCGGCGTACGGTGACATGGCGTTCCTGAATATCACCAGGGGCAGCGCCGAGACAGGCTCGAACAGCCCCGTCTCCCAGAACGAGTTCCCGAACGCCGTCAGGATGAGAGGTGCCGTCTCGCCGGCGATCCTGGCGACCGCGAGCAGCGCCCCGGTCACAAGACCAGAGCGTGCGTTCGACAGCATGATCTTCAGCACGGTCTTCCATCTGGGCACACCGAGTGCGAGCGACGCCTCCCTCAACGAGTTGGGGACCATCCTCAGGGCTTCCTCTGTCGTGCTAGCCACGAGCGGCACCATGATGATCCCGAGCGCGACCGCTCCAGAGATCATCGAGAACCCGACGACCGTTACGACGAGCGAGTATGCGAGGAGGCCTATGACTATCGAAGGGAAGTTGCCCAGGATGTCGTTGAAGAACCGGACTGTGCGTCCGAACCAGTTGTTGCCGTACTCTGAGATGTAGATGCCAGTCAGGATGCCCATCGGGAGTCCGATGAGGCTCCCCCATCCGACGAGGAGCACGGTCCCCAGTATCGCGTTGCCTATCCCGGAACCTGGTTGGCCCGAGCTCTTTGTCCTCTCCGTCAGGAAGGCCCAGTCGACCGCTGGCAGCCCCCTGGAGACGACCTCGTACAATATGGATGCGAGGGGGATGAGGGCCACCAGGACACACCCGAGGGCCAGAAGGGCAGCCGCCTGGCTCTTCAACTTCCGGGCATTGTAGCTCGTCACAGTCCCCCTCCTGTCATCGGGACTGCCTTCATGAACCGGCCGACCATGACCCGGGCGAGCACATTGACCAGGAGCGCCACGAAGAACAGGACGACACCGATCTCTATCAGCGCGGACAGGAAGAGCCCGTCAGCCTCTCCCCAGTTGTTCGCGATCACGCTCGCCATGGTCTGTCCGGGGTCGAGGAGCGACCAGGATATCGTGTTCGAGTTGCCGATGGTCATCGTGACGGCCATCGTCTCCCCGATGGCCCGCCCCAGGCCGAGTATGGCCGCCCCGAATATCCCAGAACGGGCGTAGGACAGGACCGCGATCTTCGTGGTCTCGTACTTCGTCGCTCCCAGGCTGAGGGCCGCCTCCCGCTGGGAGTTGGGTACGGCCATCATCGTCTCCTTCGAGACCGAGGCCACGGTCGGTATTATCATGACCGCGAGTATCACGCCCGCAGCGAGCTTGTCGATGCCGAACGCCGTCCCCTCGAAGAACGGTGTCCAGCCGAAGACGGCTGCGAGCGCCGGCTCGGCGTGCTGCACGAGCATCGGTCTCAGGGTGTACATGGCCCAGAGGCCGTATATCACGCTGGGGACGGCCGCGAGCAGCTCGACGAGGAATGCCAATGGCTCACGGAGCCAACCCGGCGCCAGCTCCGACAGGCATATCGCGATGCCGATGCTCAGGGGCACGCCGATTGCGATCGCGATGCCCGATGTCACGAGCGTTCCGAACACGAACGGAAGGGCGGTGAACAGTTCCTTGTTCGGGTCCCATGTCGTGCTCGTGAGGAAACTCACCCCGAACCGTTCGATGGACATGCTCGCGTCCATGATGAGGCTCGCCATCAGGAGCCATATCAGCATCAGCACGGACGCCGCCACCAGCATCACGGATGTCTGGAAGAGGGCGTCCCCTCTCGATGCCCTTCTGGGCCTGGTCATGTCACTTCCCTTCTTCAGCTTCGTGTCAATCTTCCCCCGCGATTCCGTGATTCACCACCCGGTGTGTCCTGACACCGAGGTGGAGTCGTTGAAGGGGTTTCCGGGGTCTGGACCGCCGTTCACAGCAACGGGACACCGTTGTAGGTGATCGACCTGAGCGTCTCCTCGTTCAGCGTGACGACCGCGTCGGGGAGCGGGGGATATGCGAGCGGTCCCGAGTATGACTGGCCGTCGCTGTGCACCGCCCACCAGACGAAGTCGAGGAGCGTCTTGGCCGCCGTCTTGTTCATCTTCGTCTGCTCGTCGTAGAGCTCCTTGTAGACGAGGATGTAGGTGAAGCTCACGATCGGGTACGAGTCTGCGCCCGGGGCGTTGAGAGCGTTCACCTGGGACCAGTCACCGTCCCCTGCGGGTAGCGTCGGCACGGTCTCAGCCGCGGCGGCCGCAGTCGTGCTGAGTGAAGCCGTCACGAAGTTGCCGTCCCTGTTCTTCATCTGGGCGAACTCTATCCCGTTGGTGATCGCATAGGAGAGTTCGATGTATCCGATCGAGAACTCGGTCCCCTGGACCGCCTGGGCCACCCCTGAGTTGCCGCTCTGGGCTATCGTCCCGTCGGGCCACGCGACGGTCTTACCCTGACCGTAGAGCGATGCGAAGTCGTCGCTCACGACCGCCAGGTACCCGCTGAACACGAAGGTCGTCCCGGACGAGTCCGAGCGCACTATCGTCGCGATGCCGTTCGATGGCAGCGTCACACCGGGGTTCAGAGCCGCGATTGCGAGATCGTCCCACTCGGTGATGTTCTTCATGAAGATCCCAGCGAGCACGGGGCCATCGAGCTTGAGCGATGACACCCCTGGTAGGTTGTACGCCGCGACGACTGCGCCTAGCGTCTCTGGGATGTGGACTAGGCCGTAGCCGGAGGAGTCGGCCGCGCTGAGGGGTGCATCAGTCCCTGCGAAATCCACCTGCTTCTCCTTGATCTGGGTTATGCCAGCACCGCTTCCTCCGCCGCCGTAGTTCACCTTGACCTTGCCGCCGGTCGTGTTGTAGTATTCGTCCGCCCACTTCAGAATGAGCGGCATCGGGAATGTGGCTCCCGCGCCGGTCAGCGTGACGCTCTCGTCGCTTCCACCTATCGATAGGATCCCCGTCGCCAGGGCGGCTACCACGAGGGCCGCGGCCACTATGACCGCGACCAGGATGTACAAGCCGGTCCTGCCACCCTTGTGGGGCATGACGGCCCTCGCGTCGCTCGCCCTGTTGTCCGAGCTCTTGCTTCCGTCCATGTGTTCACCTGTCTCGCATTGGTCTGATTGATTCACCAACGGAGCGCCAGCTCTTCAGGGTATTCGACGTAGATTCCTGGCGAACCATAGCTGGACGTAGTGGCACGAGGGCTGCGTCCTCGTGCATAGTCTATATAGGCTCGCTGTGTCCGTCGCCGGTCGCCATCGGAGACAACAATTAATAGACCCCGACATGATTTGCAGCCGGTAAGATGGCCAAGAACGAGTTGCTGGTACGGGGCGTGAACAGGATCGAGTGGGCGAAGACCCACATGAAGGTCCTCGGGAAGATCCGCGAGCGCATGGTCAAGGAGAAGGTGTTCGACGGGCTCAAGGTCGGCATGGCGCTCCACACCGAGGCCAAGACCGCGGTCCTGGCGCTCACCATCCAGGAGGCCGGGGCAGATGTCAGGCTTGCGAGCTGCAATCCGCTCTCGACCGATGACTCGGTCGCTCTCGCCCTCAACGAGGAGTACGGTCTCAAGACATACGCCAAGAAGGGCCAGTCCACCAAGGAGTATTACGAGTCGCTCCACAAGGTCCTGGACATGAAACCGGATTACGTCATAGACGACGGCGCCGACCTGATCTTCCTGCTGCACACGAAGCGCAAGGAGCTCCTCTCGAAGGTCAAGGGGGCGAACGAGGAGACCACGACGGGCATCATGCGCCTCAGGTCGATGGCCCACGATGGTGCCCTCAAGTTCCCCGTCATGTCCGTCAACGACGCCTACATGAAGTACCTGTTCGACAACAGGTACGGCACAGGGCAGTCCACGATGGACGGGATCATGAACTCGACCAACCTCCAGATCTCCGGCAGGAACTTCGTCGTGGCCGGCTACGGCTGGTGCGGCAGGGGCATCGCCATGCGCGCGAAGGGCATGGGCGCGGACGTGAGCGTCTGCGAGATCGACCCGATCAAGGCGATCGAGGCCAGGATGGACGGGTTCGCGGTCATGCCGATGACCGAGGCCGCGAAGCACGCCGATTTCATCGTCACCGCGACCGGCTGCAAGGATGTGGTCACCGCCGGCGACCTCAAGGTCATCAAGGACGGGTGCGTTCTCGCGAACTCGGGTCACTTCGACAACGAGGTCTCGAAGCCTGCGCTCGAGAAGATGTCCAAGAAGCGCCGGAAGGTCCGGGAGCACGTCGAGGAGTACCAGCTCAAGAGCGGCAAACGCGTCTACCTGCTCGCCGAGGGCAGGCTCGTGAACCTGGCCGCTGGTCAGGGCCACCCCGTCGAGATCATGGACATGAGCTTCGCCATCCAGGCCCTCTGCCTCGAGTACCTGGACTTCAGCGGGCCGTCCCTGCTGCCGGAGGTCTACGACGTCCCGGACTATCTGGACGAGAACGTCGCGAGGATCAAGCTGGAGACCATGGGCATCAGGATCGACAGGCTCTCGAAGGAGCAGCGGGCGTATGTCCGGGGCTGGAAGGAAGGCACATAACGGTACATCGCAGGCCAGGTCGTCAGGCCAGTGTCCTGGTGGCGGGCGGGAGACCCCCCCGTCCCCGAATCCGCTTTTTCAAGTACAGCGGCGCATATACGGTGCCGGGGAGAGGACTTGCGGAAGGCTAACTTTCTGGGCGTCTACGGTCATGCGGCCCTGGACATCATCTACTCCTCCGAAGGGTTCCCGCAACCCAACACATGCGTGGAGCTCCGGGGGCGGCACGAGCACTTCGGGGGCACGGGAGCGAACATCGCCAGGATCGCGTCCCAGCTGGGCGTGAGGACCGCCCTGGCGAGCCATGTGGGTGCGGATTTCCCGCAGGAGTTCATGGACGCCCTGAGGCAGGGAGGCGTCGACACGACCGATGTCTTCAAGGTCAAGGGCGCGAGGACCCCGTTCATAATCATGGTCTCGGACAAGGACCACAACCAGATCGGCTTCGTGGACCAGGCGGCGGTCCTGGCCCAGGAGAAGCTCCCGGTCAGGACCCACACGGTCGACTCGAGCGAGTTCGTACACGTGGGGACCGGCAGGCCGAGCTACATGCTCAAGGTCGCGGCCAGGGCGAAGCGGAAGAGGAAGACCGTGTGCTTCGACCCTGCCCAGGAGCTGCACTACGTCTACGACCCGAAGTCGTTCAAGGAGATACTCCCGTACTGCGATGTGCTCTTCGTGAACGAGGCCGAGCTCGAGAAGGCCAAGCAGTACCTCGGCCTCAAGGAGGACCCGGAGCTCCTGTCCTATGTGAAGATGGTGGTCAACACCAGGGGCAGCGATGGCAGCAGGATCATGACCGAGAACGACGAGATACGCGTGGGGTCCATCAAGCCCGACAAGGTCGTCGACACGACGGGCGCGGGCGACGGCTTCCGGGCCGGGTTCTATGCCGGGCTGAGCAGGTCTCTGCCGATCGAGGAATGCGCCTGGGCCGGCTCCGCGACGGCATCGTTCGTGGTCGAGAGCGTCGGCGCGCAGAGCCTCCTTCCGACGTGGGACATGGTCCAGAGACGTGCCGCGCGCAGGAAGCATGTCTGAGACATGCTGGACCTACAGCTCCTTCCTGAGCGAGATGTTCTCCGATGTGACCTCGAACCCCACCGACGTGTAGAGGTCGAGCGCGCTCCTGTTCTGGGCGTCCACGCCGATCCGGACCGTGTCGAGGCCTCTTTCCATGAGCCAGCGGATCCCGTCGACCAGGAGTGCTTTCCCGAGGCCCCTCCCCCGATACGGCTTGACGACTCCCAGCACCGCGATCCACCCCTCCTTCGTGCCGTTCTCCCTGTTGAAGCCGTCGCTGTCCTCGTTCAGCGCCGCGCCGACGACCATCTTGCCGTCGTATGCGAAAGTCACCGATGGGATGTCCAGGGTGGTCTTGGTGTAGCTCCGAATCCTCTCCACGGTCCACGGTGAGAAGTTGAAGTGTTCGGAGAACGAGTCGTTGGTCGCATCGATCCAGGTCCTGAGGGTCTCGTCGGAGGCGCCCTTGGTCATGGCCCGTTCCAGGTGGATGCCCGTTGGCAGCGTGGGACCGCCAGGGGGTACAGTCCCTCTGTAGAGCATCATGTAGAACCTCCTCGCCTCCTTGAACCCGGCATCCGAGGCGATACCGTTCCTCCAGCCGTCCTGAGCCTGCGTCGAATACAGGGCCGCCTTCACGCCCCTGGTCCTGAGGTAATCGAGCGCACTGTCCATGAGGTCCCGCTCGATGCCGAGCCCTCTCTTGGCGTGGATGACATCCACCCTCGCGTAGCCCTCGTTCCTGCCATAGGCCACCCTCGTCCTGTCGACGAGCCCCTCGGCGTAGCCGATCGGTTCGTCTCCGTCGTAGGCGATCCACGCCCCCTTGGGGTCGTAGTCGTCCTCGCCGAAGGTCTCTGACATCACCTCGTCGCGGCTCATGCGCCGGTAGTGGAGCATGCCCGCTCTCGAATCGTTCCATATCTGGGTGATGACGTCGAGGTCCGACTCTACGGGATGTCTGCAGGTGACCATGGCCGCAGCCCGGCGCTAGGGCGAACTCGCACAAATCCTTTTTGGCATCCCATGCTCATCGGTCCATGATGGTCACTCCCGGCCCAGCCGCCGCAGTCGCGTCAGTCCCCGGGCACCTGCTCAGGACGGTCAGGGCGGCGCGCCGCGTGTCGGTCCTGACGGGCGCTGGTGTCTCCGCCGAGAGCGGCATCCCGACGTTCCGAGGTGCGGGCGGCATATGGGGGAAGTACGATTACACGAGGCTCGCGACGCCAGCCGGTTTCTCGGAGGATCCGCGCCTGGTCTGGGAGTGGTATCGGCTCAGGCAGCGCGAGATCTGGAAGGCACGCCCCAACCCAGCGCACGATGTCATCGCGGCGATGGAGATGCGCTTCGAGGATTTCCATGTCATCACGCAGAACATCGACGGCATGCATGAGCGGGCCGGGAACCGCAAGGTCATAGAGCTCCACGGTAACATCTGGCGGATGAGGTGCACGCGCGATGGTACGATGATCGGGATTCCAGGGCCCGTGGGGGAGATCCCGCCGGTCTGTCAGTGCGGTAGTCTGATGCGCCCCGATGTGGTCTGGTTCGGGGAGGCGCTCTCGCCAGCGGTGCTCGAAGTGGCATCGCAAGCCGCCCGCGAGAGCGATGTCATGTTCGTCGTCGGGACCTCGGCGGTAGTCCATCCCGCGGCGGCGCTCCCCGCCCTCACGAAAGACTCTGGGGGTGTGGTGATCGAGGTGAACCTCGAACCCACGGATGTCTCGACCTACGCCGATGTATCATTTTTCGGACGCGCTGGCGAAATCATGCCAGCGTTGTGGACTCTCATCTCCAGTCCCGAAAGGTTTATGACAGGACACCCCATTATACGAGACCGGTGAGGTCCAGATGGCCGTAGGTTTCATACTCATAAGTACCGCGCCAGCAAAGGAACATGAGGTCTACAACGAGCTCCTCAAGGTCAAGGAAGTTGTGGAACTGCACCCGCTCTTCGGGGAGTACGACCTCATCGCGAAGATCGAGGCCGAGGATTTCAACCTGCTCGGACAGGTCGTAGTCGACAAGGTCCGCTCGATCCCTGGCGTCATCGACACGAAGACGCTGACGGGCATAAAGTTCTGAGAGAGACGGTTAGTGATGGTGAGCTAGATGGAACTGATGGAATTCCTGACAGTCGTTATACTGGTGTTCGCGCTCTTCATGCTGCTCGCAGGCGTGTTCACAGCCTATTTCGGAAGCGGCAAGAGCAGGATGATCGGAGTCGCACTGCTGGTAGTCGGCCTCGTGGTCGGCGTCCTGTGGGCGTTCATGGCCCTCGGTAAGGACGGGATCATCGATGTCGACCTCGGCAAGGTCATCTGGGACTCGTTCCTGTACATAGCGGCCGGGATTGTAGGGGCGCTCGCCGCGATCGGCGTGTTCCTCGTCGCGATAATGAAATCCTGAGCACACAAACCTTTTTCTACAAACCATCCTTCTACCTTTTCGATGAGTGTCCAGATAGTCTTGGGCAGCAAGAGCGACATGAAGGTGGCCGAGAAGGCCATCGACGTCCTGAAGGAACTCGGGATCAAGTACAGGCTGAGCATCGCGAGCGCTCACCGGACGCCCGACATCGTGGACAAGCTCGTGGCCGAATCAGACGCCGAGATCTTCATCGCCATCGCGGGTCTGTCGGCGGCGTTGCCAGGGGTGATCGCCGCCAGGACAATCAAGCCCGTGATAGGGGTGCCGGTCAGCGGCACGGTCAACCTCGATTCCATACTGTCTGTCGTGCAGATGCCCCCGGGGATCCCGGTCGCCGGCGTGGGCCTGGACCGCGGGGAGAACGCCGCACTTCTGGCCGCCCAGATGCTCGCGCTCAAGGACAAAACCATCGCCAGGGCCCTCGAGGCATACAGGAAGAAACTCAGGGACAAGGTCATCCAGGATTCCAAGGAAGTTGAGGTCTGATGTTCAAGGCGGACAAGTTCATCGACGAACAGATCGAGAAGGTCAAGCAGGACGTCAAGGGCAAGGCGATCATCGCTGCGTCGGGAGGGGTCGACAGCACGGTGTGCGCCACGCTCGTCAGCCGTGCCATCGGTGACAGGCTCCTCGCGGTCTACGTCGACACGGGCTTCATGAGGAAGGGCGAGACCGACAGCGTCGACAAGATGCTAAGACGCCTGGGCGTCAACCACATCGTTGTCGACGCGAGCGACGAGTACTTCACCGCCCTGGAGGGCGTCACCGAGCCGGAGAAGAAGCGCAAGATCATCGGCGAGAAGTTCATCCGCGTGTTCGAGAGGGAGGCCAAGAAGTTCGGGGCCGAGTCCCTCGTCCAGGGCACCATCGCGCCAGACTGGATCGAGAGCGGCGGCGGTCTCAGGGACACGATCAAGTCGCACCACAACGTGGGCGGTCTGCCGAAGGACATGAAGCTCAGGCTCGTGGAACCGCTCAGGGACCTCTACAAGGACGAGGTCAGGAAGGTCGCGCGCGCGCTCAAGATAGAGGTCGCGGAGCGGCAGCCGTTCCCCGGACCCGGCCTGGCAATCCGTGTGCTCGGCGAGCCCACGAGGGCGTCAGTGGCGATCGTGCGCGAGGCCTGCGCCATCGTCGAGGATGAGATCGAGAAGGCCGCAGCCAAGGGCAAGTTCGAGCTGCCGTGGCAGTACTTCGCGGCGCTCCTGCCCGTCAAGAGCGTCGGGGTGCAGGGGGATGTGCGCGCGTACGGGTACACGATCGTCGTGCGCGCGGTGGACTCACTGGATGCGATGTCCGCCAACTACTCGAAGATCCCCCATGACGTGCTGGAGACCATCTCCATCAGGATCACCAACGAGATGAAGGAGACGGTCAACCGGGTCGTCTACGACATCACGAACAAGCCGCCGGGCACCGTCGAGTGGGAATAGCCCGGTCACGGGAAGCGCGGACCCCGCAGGTCCCTGTCCTGACTCCTGGCCTTGCCGTGTCAGACACCGTGCCAGGCATCGTCCAGGCTACTCTCAGTAGAGGCTTTATATTATCGCGGAGTTCCCCTCACCATGCGCATCTTGGTCATCGACAACGGCGGTCAATGGACGCACAGGGAGTGGCGGGTACTCAGGGACCTCGGAGTCGAGACGGAGATCGTCCCCAACACGACCCCGGTGGACACCATCAAGGCCGACGGGCTCATCCTCTCCGGCGGGTCGCCCAGGGTCGGGCTCAACGCCGAGGCGATGGGCAAGTGCGGAGATTACATCGACAAGTCCGGGCTCCCAGTGATGGGCATATGTGCGGGGCACCAGTTCATGGCCGTGCACCTTGGCGGGACGGCCGGCCCGTCGAAGGTCCCAGAGTTCGGTAAGGTCCTCATGACGGTCGACGACGAGGACGACCTGTTCAAGGGGCTGCCGGACGTGCTCGTGGTATGGGAATCACACAACGACGAGGTCGTCCAGCTTCCGCCGGGCTTCAGGTCCCTCGCCCATTCGGACAACTGCCAGATACAGGCCATGCGGCACGAAAACAGGCCGCTGTTCGGGCTGCAGTTCCACCCTGAGGTGGAGCATACCGACAACGGATACGAGGTCTTCCAGGCGTTCATCGATGTGTGCGCGGCCCATAAGAAGGAGTAGCCGATGGACCAGGAGACCGTCGACATACTCAGGGAATCGGTCGAGACGCGGCTCAGGAAGGAGTCGTTCGAGGGCGCGGTCGGGCGGACCGTGAGGCGCAGGGGCATGGATTTTCAGAGGTACATCCGCGTGATATCGGAGCTTAGGGCGTACGCGGAGGGCTTGAAGCTCAGTCCCGAGGACGCGGTCGGGCGGTTACTGGGCAAGGAAGATTAGGAGACCCAGCGCCACGATTGCGATCACGATGCCGACGACAAGCATGATTAGTGCCATCCTCTGGTCAGACCCGAACGCTATCGGCACCGGACCTATCAACACGACGCCCCCGTACCTCGTCTGGCCTGCCTTGGCGGGCGGGCGGCTTGCAGCCCCTATCCTGCCGATGTCTGCCCTCGATACCTCGAGCTGTCCCATGGCCATCAGGGCGAACCCCACGACGAAACTGAGGAGGATCACGACCGTCCCCAGGACGAACAGGCCGCTCGAGCCGGAGATGACTGGGAAGACCAGGAGGAGCGAGACCTCCGCCTCACCGGTCGCTACCGCTGCGGCTATGAGTGCGATCCCGACAACGAAGATCGCCACCGGCACTATCACCCTCGCGTTCATCCGTGCCGTACCCCTGACATGACAACTGCGGCGCGCACCTATTTAACTTTCCGGACATCGTCAGCCAGGTTGACAAGGCTTTTATCTGACCCTGGCATTCATGGTGCTGGGGGCGTGAATTGGCCACTTTGAAGGACCACCTTGTCCGCATTCTCGAATCGAGGGAGTTCGAGATCGAGGAGAAGGCCGGGTACCTCTACGGGCGGAGGGCCGATATCTCCGTCGTCGTCTTGGCCGGGAGCGACATGATCCTGGACGATGTCCAGGACTTCGTCAGGAACATCTCAGGTTTCTCAGGCAGGAAGGTCGTCGCCTCCCTCGGCAAGGTCGACGACAACGTCCAGACCTTCCTTCAGAAGGCAGGCATCCACTACTGGGGTCGGGAGGAGCTGGAGCATGAGATCGGCAGCCTCCAGCTCGAGACGGTCACCAGGGATGGCGGCAAGAGCTTGCTGGACGATGTCATATCGGACGACGCGCCCAGGCAGACGATGGAGCCGTCGGACCAATCTGTCCCGGTCATCGTCGAGAGCGTCGGCGAGCGCTCCGAGAGGATCGTGAAGCCGAACTTCCTGCTCGAGGATATGAAGCACATATCGAGGCATGGGATACAGGGCTACAAGTTCGAACTCGAGCTCGTGCCCCACTACCTCTTCCACTACCTGTTGAACATAGGCGAGGGGAATCAGAGGGCGGGCATCGTCGCGGTCAACGCGCTCACGAGCCAGGTGGAGACCTGGCGCTGGGGTTTCGAGCTCGTGGACACCATAGACCTCCCGCACTCGAAGCGCGAGCCGAAGCTGGATGAGGACAAGGCCAGGGAGCTCGCGGACCAGACCATCACCAAGGAGTTCAAGGCGCACACGGAGACCGTCAAGGACTTCGGCCACTCCGAGGTGATTGCGCGGAGCAAGGGCAAGGACGGTTCGATGGCGATCGAGCCGAAGGGCCTGATCTATCTCCCGGTCTGGTGCATCGAGGGCAAGGGCGGCGCCATGATAGTCAACTCATCCAGCGGGAAGATCGTCAGCGAGCACCTGCACAGCGCGGAGACTAGGCAAGGCTGAGCTTCTTCAGCCGCTCCATGATCCCGAGCCAGTGCGACCCCCTCCAGAAGACCTTGCCGCACTTCGTGCATCTCCAGAACTTCTCGTTGCCCGCGTATGCGCCTTCGGGCACCAGCGGCTTCGCATCTTCCTTCGCGATGTCGGCGAGCTCGCCGTTGCAGGCCGAGCATCGTATCGACAGTTCGTGGAATCCCAACCCGAACTTCTGGCCGACCGCCTTCAGCTGCTCCTCCAGCTCGTCGGATTCGACCATGAACGCCCCTGGCTCCTTCGCCAGCTCCTTGTCCCTCGTGAGCACGAACCTCCCGTCGGACCGGGCGGCCGCGGCTATCGCGTTGTCGTCCATCGTCTTGTCGTAGACCGTGTCGTAGCCCATCATCCTCAGCCATCTGGCCAGTGAGCCGAGCATGTGGTCCGCGATGAATCTCTGGGTGTTCGCAGGTGGTGTCATCTGACAACCTCGTAAGTGAGCAGCACACCGGTCCCCATGACCTTCGAGCACTTGAGCTTGAGCTTCACGATGCCCTTCTCGTCGTCAGCCCCCCACCCGCCAGCTGGCGTCGGGGCACTCTCGCCGCCTATGATCATGCTCCCGACGAAGATGTTCACCTCATCCGCCAGGCCGGCGCTCAGAAACGACCATATGACGGCGGAACCCCCCTCGACCAGGAGCCTTCCGATACCTCTCTTCTCCAGCTCGGCGAGGAGCCT
>Ga0315290_10001510_pt1 | contig 15940 bp, 14 predicted proteins | sample YL17G12_0_MG_FD_203627 | JGI IMG/M metagenome (GOLD analysis project Ga0315290, IMG submission 203627) | Sediment microbial communities from Yellowstone Lake, YNP, Wyoming, USA - YL17G12_0 | ecosystem: Environmental > Aquatic > Freshwater > Lake > Sediment | place: USA: Wyoming | collected... | reverse complement strand
CTGCGGGCGGCGGGGTCAGCGCGCGAGCCCCGCCCGCAGCGCGACGAAGAGCCAGTTGCCGACCAGCGCCCCGCCGAGCGCCAGCCGCCAGGGCAGCGGCAGCCCGCGCGGGACGACGGGCACGCGCCGGGCCGCCGCCAACCACAGCGGGGCGATGAGCCCCCCGGCGACGAACGCGAGCCCGCCGGTCGCCAGCAGCGGATTGGCCGCCAGAGCGTCCGGCCAGCGGCCCTCCGCCAGGGCGAGCGCGGCGCGCGTCGCGCCGCAGGTGGCGCACGGGATCCCGGTGAGGTGGCGCAGCGGGCACGCCAGGCCCAGTGCCGCGGCGGAGGAGGAGGCCCACGGGCGCGCCGCCAGCAGGCTCAGCGCCGCGGCCGCCCACGCCCCCGCCAGCGCCGCGTCCCAGCGGCTGGCCGGGCGCCAGAGCGCGCGCCTCACATCCGGCCCAGCAGGCGCCAGATCGCGAACGGCGCGCAGCAGGCGCAGCATAGCGCGACGGGCAGCAGCACCGCCGCCGCGGCCTTGCCCACGCCGATGCGGTGCGCCACCGACAGGCCCAGGATGGCGGCGACGGTGACCCACGCGGCGCTGACCAGCTGGCCGGCGAAGGGCACGAACGCCCAGACGTTGCCGGCCAGGCTGTAGCACACGACGCGGAAGGTGGCGCCGAAGCCGCCGCCCGAGCCGCCGAAGATCAACAGGAACAGGTGGTAGATCAGCGCCGAGATCAGCACGGTGAGCGCCGTCAGCAACGGCGAGCCGAAGACGGCAAGGAGGAAGACGGCGAACCTGGGGATATCCGGCCCGCCGGAGTCCCCGAACCGCGACCAGAGTTCGCTCATGGGGTCGCCGATCAGCCAGTCGTAACCCGCCGACACGCAGATGCCCAGCACGCCCAGGATCAGCGCGAAGACGATCGGGCGCGCGTAGCTGCCGCCCGGCGCCATGCGCGCGAACGCCTCGCGTGGGCGGAAGAGCACCAGGCGGATGGTCGCGAAGCAGGACTCGAGCAGCGGTGCGCCGGGCTGCTCCCAGGGCAGCGGGGCCACGGCCGCCGGAGGAGACGGCGGCGGCGCGGGCGGCGGCGAAGCAGCGGCCGGGGTCTCGGGCGGAACCGGCGAAGCGCCGGCCGGGGTCTCGGGCGGAACCGGGGGCTGGGATTCCATGGCTCTAGGCCTCCTCTCCCAGGAGTGCGGCCACCGCCTGCCGGCGGTAGCCGAAGATGCGCTCGATCTGGCGGCGGACGAGGGGGTGCGCCAGCTCGCCGAGCGGCGCCAGCGGCAGCGCGTAGCGCACCTCGTCGGCGACGGTGGTGACGCCGTCCGCCTCGCGGAAGGAGTGGGTGTGGATCCACGTCCGGTACGGGCCGGCGAGCTGCTCGTCGACGAACTCGTCCGGCGGGCGCCAGCGCGAGATCCGCGTGCGCCAGCGGAAGGGGACCGGCCCGAGGCGCAGCCGGTAGTCGATGAGCGCCCCCTCGGCGAGGGCGATGGGCAGCGGCGTGAGGATGCGGAACTCCAGCTCGGGGGGCGTGATGCGCTGCAGGTTCGCCGCGTCGCCGAAGAAGGCGAACACCCGCTCGCGCGGCAGCCGCAGCCGCATGGAGGTGGCGAAGACGTGCATGGGAGACGGAAGATAGCACATCCGGCGGGCGGCGGGCCGGGTGGCCGAGCCGCCGCCACGGGCGGAGCCGCGCCGGCCCCTCCCGCCCCTTGACCGGCCGCGCGGCCGCTCCCTAGACTCCGCCCGACTCGTCCGCCCGCCGCGTCCGTCCGGCCCGTCGCGCACGCCGTTCCCGACCAGCGCCCATGATCCGAGGCATCGGCATCGACATCGCGCAGGTTTCCCGCATGGAAGAGGCCGTGAAGCGTCACGGCCCGCGCTTCCTCAAGCGGCTGTTCACCGAGACCGAGCAGGCCTACTGCGAGCGCCATCGCGACCCGGGGCGCCACTACGCCGCCCGCTTCGCCGCCAAGGAGGCGACGATGAAGGCGCTGGGCACCGGCTGGAACAGCGCCGTGTCGTGGAAGTCGATCGAGGTGGTGAACCTGCCGAGCGGCGAACCGACGCTGCGGCTGTCGGGAGCGACGCTCGAGATCGCCCGCCGCATCGGAGCGGCCACCGCCTTCGTCACCCTGAGCCACGACGCCGGCCTGGCGGCGGCGTGCGTGGTGCTCGAGGGGCCCGACTCCGGCGAGGGCGCGGCGCGCGGCACGCCGGTGGAGGGCGTGGCCCTGCCGCCGCCCGCCGGCCCGGTAGCCCCCGCTCCCGAGGATGGGACCGGTGGCGCCTAGCGGCTTCCGCCGCGTCCTGGTCGCCAACCGTGGCGAGATCGCGGTGCGCGTGCTGCGCACGCTGCGCGAGATGGATCTCACCTCGATCGCCGTGTACTCCGACGCCGACCGCACCGCCTTGCACGTCCTGCACGCGGACGAGGCGTACGCGCTGGGACCGGCGCCGGCCGCCGAGTCGTACCTGCACGGCGAGCGGTTGCTGGCCGTGGCGCGCCGATCGCGCGCCGAGGCCATCCACCCCGGCTACGGCTTCCTCTCCGAGAACGCCGAGTTCGCCGTCGCCTGCCAGCGCGCCGGCCTGGTCTTCATCGGGCCGTCGCCCACGTCGATCCGGCAGATGGGCAACAAGCTGGCGGCTCGCGAGCTGGCGCGCGCCGCCGGGGCGCCGCTCATCCCCGGCAGCCCCGGCCCGGTGGCCACCCTCGACGAGGCTCGGGCCGAAGCGCAGCGCATCGGCTACCCGGTGCTGCTCAAGGCGGCGGCCGGCGGCGGCGGCAAGGGCATGCGGGTGGTCGCGGACGCCGCCGCGCTCGCCGGCGCCTTCGAGCGGACGCGCGGCGAGGCGCGAGCCGCCTTCGGCGACGACCAGGTCTACCTCGAGCGCTGCCTCGAGCGCCCGCGCCACGTCGAAGCCCAGATCCTCGCCGACGCGCACGGGCGCGTGCTCTGCCTCGGCGAGCGCGAGTGCTCGGTGCAGCGCCGCCACCAGAAGGTCCTCGAGGAGACTCCTTCTCCCGCCCTCACCCCGGCCACCCGCGCCGCCCTCGGCGAAGCGGCGTGCGCCATCGCGCGGGCGGCGGGCTACGTCAGCGCCGGCACCGTCGAGTTCATCGTGGACGCGCGCGGGACCTTCTACTTCCTCGAGATGAACACGCGCCTGCAGGTCGAGCACCCGATCACCGAGATGGTGACCGGCGTCGACCTGGTGGCCGAGCAGGTGCGCGTGGCGCGCGGCGAGGCGCTGGCCCTGCGCGAGAGCGCTATCGCCCCGCGCGGCGCCGCCATCGAGTGCCGCGTCTACGCCGAGGATCCGGCGCACGGCTTCCTGCCGAGCACCGGCGCGGTGATGCGCCTGCGCTGGCCGTCCGGCCCCGGCGTGCGCATCGACGCCGGCGTCTACCGCGGCTACCAGGTGCCCGTCCACTACGACCCCATCCTCGCCAAGATCGTCGCCTGGGGGCAGGACCGCGAGCACGCCATCGCCCGCATGAGCCGGGCTCTCGACGAGACGGTGATCACCGGCGTGCGCACCAACGTCGGCCTGCACCGCTGGATCCTGCGGCACGCGGCCTTCCGCTCGGGGGCCTACGACACCGGCTTCCTCGAGCGGCACTTCACGCCGGCCGCTCTCGAGGGCGACGTCGAGAGCGAGCGCATCGCGCTGCTGGCCGCCTCGCTGCACCAGTGGCAGAAGAGCCGGGCGACCGCGCTGCCGCGGCCGCGCGGCGGGCAGTGGCGCTGGGAGCGCGGCGCCGAGGACGGGTCGCGATGAAGTTCTGGGCGCTGATGGGCGAGGGCGCGCGGCGCCACGAGATCGACGTCGAGGTGCAGATGGAGGGCGGCCGCCTGGTGCTCGACACCGGCGCCGAGCGCATCGCGGCCGACGTCGTGCCGCTGCCCGACGGCGAGTCCTACTCGCTCCTGGTGGACGGGCGCTCCTACGAGGTGGCGGTCGAGGAGGACGGTGCGACGCTGCGCGTGCGCCTCGGCGGGCGCACCTTCCGCGCCGCGGTGCGCAGCCCCCTGGAGAAGGTCCTGCGCGAGGTGCTGCCCGCCGCCGGGGCGGAGGGCAGCGTGCTCACCGCCCCCATGCCCGGCCTGGTCGTGGCGCTCAAGGTGGCGGTCGGCGACGCGGTGAGCGCCGGCCAGGCACTCCTGGTCATGGAGGCGATGAAGATGCAGAACGAGCTGTCGGCCGAGGTGGACGGCGTGGTGCGCGCCGTGCACGCGGAGCTCGGCAGGAGCGTCGAGGCGGGGCAGCCGCTGGTGACGCTCGGGCCGGCGGAGGAGGAGGCCACACCATGAGCGCCGATCGCGGGGCGTGGGAGGAGCGGCAGGCGAGAGCGCTGGCCGGAGTATTGCCGAAGGCGACCTCCTCCGGCATCCCGCTGGCGCCGCTCTACGTCCCCGACGACGCGCCGGTGGACTACGCGCACGACCTCGGCTTCCCGGGCGAGCCGCCCTTCACGCGCGGCGTCTACCCCACCATGTACCGCGGCCAGCCGTGGACCATGCGCCAGTACGCCGGCTTCGGCTCGGCCCGGCAGACCAACGAGCGCTTCCGCTATCTGCTCGAGCGCGGGCAGACCGGGCTGTCGGTGGCCTTCGACCTACCCACCCAGATGGGCTTCGACTCCGACCACGCGCGCGCCCAGGGCGAGGTGGGCCGCGTCGGCGTGGCCGTCTCGACCCTCGACGACATGGCCGAGCTGCTCGACGGCCTGCCGCTGGAGCGGGTCACGACCTCGATGACCATCAACGCCACGGCGGCGATCCTGCTGTGCTTCTACGTGGCGGTGGCGGAGGCGCGCGGCATCCCGCGCCGCGCCCTCGGCGGGACGGTGCAGAACGATCTCCTCAAGGAGTACATCGCGCGCGGCACCTACATCTACCCGCCGGCGGGCAGCCTGCGGCTGACCACCGACCTGGTCGCCTTCTGCGCCCGCGAGCTGCCGCGCTGGAATCCCATCTCGATCTCGGGCTACCACATGCGCGAGGCGGGCGCGACGGCCGCGCAGGAGATCGCTTTCACGCTCGCCGACGGGCTGACCTACGTGCAGGCGGCGGTGGACCGCGGCCTCGACGTCGACGATTTCGCGCCCCGGCTCTCCTTCTTCTTCAACGCCCACAGCCACCTCTTCGAGGAGGCGGCCAAGTTCCGCGCCGCGCGCCGGCTGTGGGCGCGGCTGTTGACCGAGCGCTACCGGCCGAAGAACCCCAAGAGCCTCATGCTGCGCTTCCACGCGCAGACCGCCGGCTCGACGCTCACCGCGCAGCAGCCGGAGAACAACATCGTGCGCACGACGATCGAGGCGCTGGCGGCGGTGCTGGGCGGAGCGCAGTCGCTGCACACCAATTCCTACGACGAAGCGCTCGGCCTGCCCACCGAGAACGCGGTGCGCCTGGCGCTGCGCACGCAGCAATTGCTGGCCGCCGAGAGCGGCGCCGCGGACACCGCCGATCCGCTGGCCGGCGCCTACTTCGTCGAGGCGCTCACCGCCGAGCTGGAGGAGCGGGCGCTCGGCTACCTGGCCGAGATCGACAAGCGCGGCGGCATGCTGCGCGCCATCGAAAGCGGCTACGTGCAGCACGAGATCCACCTCGCCGCCTACCGCCACCAGCAGGACGTGGAGGCGCAGCGCACGCCGGTGGTGGGCGTCAACTGTTTCGTCGAGGACGAGCCGCGCCCGGAGAACATCTTCCAGCCCGACCCGCGGGTCGAGCACGAGCGGGCCGCGCGTCTGGCGGCGTACCGCGCGGCGCGCGACCCGGCGGCGTGGGCGCGGGCCCTGGCGGCACTCGAGGCGGCGGCGCGCGCCGACGGCGACCTCGTGGAACGCACACTCGACGCGGTGCGCGCCCGCGCCACCCTGGGAGAGATCTCCGACCGGTTGCGCGCCGTCTTCGGCGAGTACCGGCCGGCCCGGCAGCTCTGATCCGGCGGGCGCCGGCCGCGCCCGCGCGAGGAGACACCGTGCACACCGAGCCCCACCGCCCCACCGGCCTGGCCCACATCTCGCTTGCCGTGGCCGACGCGGAGAAGACGGCAGCGCGATACCAGGCGATCCTCGGCGCCGTCGTGCGCTGGCGCGAGACGCTGGCCGAGCGCGGCCTGCTGGTCGTCTTCCTCGACGTGGCGGGCGTGCCCCTCGAGCTGGTGCAGCCGCTGGACCCCGGGGACGAGTCGAACCCCGTCGCCCGCTTCCTCAGGAAGCACGGCGAGGGCATCCACCACCTGGCCTTCGCGGTGCCCGACGCCGCCGCCGCGGTGGCGCACGCCCGCGCCGCCGGCGCCGAGTCGGTGGACCCCGAACCGCGCCCGGGCGCCCATGGAACGCGCGTCGCGTTCCTGCACCCGCGTTCCACCGCGGGAGCGCTCGTCGAGTTCGTGGAGGGGGATGATCCGCACCGGCGGGAGGGCTGAGGCGTTGTCCTGGCCGCGCGAGCTGGCCATCGCCGCGCTGCGGCCGCGGCCGCCGCGCGGGGCGCTCTCCCCCGCCGAGCTCGACGGCGTGCGCCGGCTGCTGGTGGTGCGCGCCCACGACCAGCTCGGCGATTTCCTGCTCGCCACCCCGGCGCTGGCCGCCCTGCGCGGGCGCTTCGCCGCGGCGCGCATCACGCTCGTGGTGAACCGCTTCCTCGCGCCGCTGGCGCTCCACCATCCCGACGCCGACCGCGTGCTGATCGCGCCCTGGGGGCGCGGGGCGGGCGGGCCCGCCGGTGCGCCGCCGTTCTGGCCGGCGCTGCGTGCGGCGCCCTACGACCTGGCGGTGGTGCTCAACACGGTGAGCCACTCGCTCACGAGCGACGCCATCGCACGCCTGGCGGGAGCGCGCCGCGTGGCGGGGCCGACCTCGCCGCCGCTCAAGGACGCGCCCGGCGCGCCGCTCTACGACTGGGCGTACGAGCCGGCGGCGCCGGCCGGCCCCCACCAGATGGACCGCGCGCTGGCGGCGGTCGCCCCGCTCGGCTGCCCCGAGGTACCGCGCGCCTACCGCTTCGCCTTGGCAGCCGAGGAGGCCGAGCGCGGGGCGCGGGCGCGCGCCGCCCTGCCTCCGGGACCGGTCGTCGCCGTGCACCTCGGCACCAAGGACCCGGCCAAGCGCTACCCGACGGCCCTGTGGATCGCAGCGGCCGACCTCGTCGCCGAGCGCCTCGGCGCGCACCTGGCGTTGCTCGACGCGCCCGACGCGCGGGCGGCCGGCGCCGAGCTGGCCCGCGGCCTGCGCGCCGCGCGCACCCCGCTGCCCCCGATGACGCTGCGCGACACGGCGGCGTTCCTGGCCCGCGCCGACCTGCTGCTCTGCCACGATTCCGCGCTGCTGCATCTGGCGGCCGCCGTGGGCACGCCCACGGTCTCGATCCACGGGCGCGGCGACGCGGCGCAGTGGAAGCCGCCGGGCGGGCGCCACGTGGCGCTCCAGGCGCCGGATCTCCGGCCGGGGAGCGTGCCGCCCGCGCGCTTCGCCGAGGCTGCCGTCGCGGCCCGGAGCGCGGCGTGAAAGGCGAGCGCGGCGCACTGCTCTTCATGGTCGGCGTGGTGGTCATCTGGGGTGTCAACGTCAGCGTCATGAAGGCGGCGGTGAGCGAGCTGCCGCCCCTGGCCTTCAACGCCCTGCGCTTCCCGCTGGGAGCCACCGCGCTGGCGCTCTTCGTGTGGCGGCTCGAGCCGCGCCCGTGGCCCGAGCCCGGCGAGTGGCGTGAGCTGTTCCTGCTCGGCCTCGTGGCGCACCCGATCTACCAGGTCTGCTTCGCCAACGGGCTGGCGCTGACCGCGGCGAGCCACACCGCGGTGCTGGTCTCCACCACGCCCATCTTCGTGGCCCTGGCCGACCACTTCCTCGGCCACGAGCACCTCCCCCGCCAGGCCTGGGTGGGCATCCTGCTCTCGGTGGCGGGGGTTCTCCTGCTCGTGATGGCGCGCGGCGGCGCGGGCGAGACGCCGTCGCTCTTCGGCGACGCGCTCGTCTTGCTGGGCAGCATGTTGTGGACCATCTACGTGATCCGCTCGCGCGCCCTGCTGCGGCGGCGCTCGCCGCTGTGGGTCACGGCCTGGGCGCTCTTCCTCGGCACGCCGTTCGTGGTCTTGATGGGCCTGCCGGCGCTGGCCCGCACCGACTTCTCCCGCCTCACGGTGGCGGCCTGGGGCGGCGGCGTCTACGCCGGGCTCTTCGCGCTGGCCACCGCCTATTCGTGGTGGGCGGTGGGCCTGCAGCGCCTGGGAGCTTCGCGCACGGCCATCTTCTCCAACTTGATCCCGGTGGTGGCCCTGGCGGTGGCGTGGCTGTGGCTGGGCGAGCGTCTGCCGGCGCTGGCGTGGGCGGGCGTGGCCACCGTGCTCGCCGGCGTCTGGCTCACCTCGATCAGCCGGCGCGCGGTGAGCGGCGCGGCGCAGCCGGACTGAGCTTGGGTGTGTCGAAAAGCGTCCATCTCATGAGCACTTAGTAATCGAACAGTGGCCTTCCGAGTCGGTTGAAGGATGTGTCGCAAACGACCCTCTCACCCGAACGAAAGGCTGACCTGTCCCCCGAAAGTCGAGCCGGCGGGAGTGTCCATCCTCCGGCAGGTGGGCTGCACCCCGTCCGCCCATCCCGTTGCTTCGCTGCCGAGCTGGCCATCGGCCTCCCCCGCTGGGCGTCGATGTCAGGCGTGCCGCGGCCGCGATGGTCTTGCCAGGCGGCGGTATGGCACCGACTACGCCGCCAGGCGTGATGCAGAGCGCGACCGCCACCGCCATCAGGGGGAGCATGCCGCCCGGCCCTTGGTCGGGTCCTGCGAGACCCACTGCGCTGTTCGACAGCACGATCTGGAGAGAGGGGCGGCGCACCCGGCGGTCGTTCCCGACCGCTACTGCGTCACCGCACCCATCCGATACGATCCTCGGCGGGACCTGCATCGCTGCGGCGATGCAGATCGGGAAGTCGTCGACCGGGCGCCAAGCCCGCCTGCGTCAGACAGGTCACACGGCGCCACTCGCCGGGGCCGCCCGGGCTACGCCTGGGGCAAGACATCGCAAGGCGGCGCGGAGGCGCTCTTCGAGTGTGGCGCCCGGCAAGCGGTCCGCGACCTCCACGGCCTGGCGCGCCACGTGGCTACGGACCCCCAGCTCACGCAGCGCGGATGCCACATCCCGTCTGTGCTGGACTTCCGGCTCCTCGGGTGGGTCGCTCGGGGCGGCTCGTGCGAGAGCCTTCAAGCCCAGTGGCCGGATCGTGGCGCCGGGGGAGCGGATCGCCGCGCCGGGAGAGCGGATCGCCGCGCCGGGGGAGCGGATCGCCGCGCCGGGGGGCCGGATCACCGCGCCGGGAGGCCGGATCACCGCGCCGGGGGGCCGGATCACCGCGCCGGGAGGCCGGATCGCCGCGCCAGGAGGACGATCCGCCCCTGCCCGGGCCCGGGCGTGGCGAGCCTGCTCGCGCCGGGCGCGGATGAATGCGGCCCCGAACGCCCTCTCCGCCTCCAGCTGATTGTGCGTGCGACAGCGCAGCCGCATGCCCGCGACCGTCGCCCGGCCGCCGCGGGCCACCGGGTCCACGTGGTCGAACTCCAGGAACCGGCGAGCCTCGCAGCGGTGACCGTTCTCGCCGACGAAGGTGCATCGGCCCTGATCCCGCTCCCACACGGCGCGCCGGACGTGCGCCGGCACGTGGCGCCTTCGGGCAGAGGCCCGCGGCGACCCCGCAGGGCTCGTGGCGGCCCCTACCTTCCGCTTCTCGAGCTGCCCGATGAGGGCGTCGAGCGCGCGATCGAGCACCTGCGCGACGTCGCCGGAGGGAAGGGCATGGCTGAGGAGGGCCTGGGCGTGGCGCAGCTTGTCGTGGGTGTCTCTGTCGATCGTGACATAGAGGGCGTAGCGGACGGCCGGGTCGGGCGGGGGCTCGGGAGGCGCCTCGACTTGCGCCGGCGCAAGTTCGAGGGCGGGGCGCGACACCCCCGGTGCTGTCTCTCCGACTTGCCCCGGCGCAAGTTCTGCGGCGGAAAGTAACGCCGCAGAACCCGGGCCGGCGGCCTCGACTTGCGCCGGCGCAAGTTGGGAAAACTCGCCCCGCGTCGCGTCCGGCGAGACAACGCGTTGCGCCAGCAGCACTTCGATCTCGGACTTGCGCCGATGGCTGGCCGCGGCCACCAGCTCGTCGACGTTGTCCGCCGTGAGATGGGGCGCGAGCAGGCAGAGACCGGTGAGATGGAGCCGGCCGTCCGCCAGCGCCTCGAAGAGGAGGGGGAAGCCCCGGGCGGCCCGAGCCGCCTGGATCCGCTTGAACGCCGCATCCTCGGAGAGCCGCAGCGCCCCGACGCAGTAGGCGTGCATCGACGGGTAGCCGGCCGGCGCGTAGAGCCGCCGCGCGTCGACCTCGGCGATGTGGGCCAGCAGGGCGGCGGTGGTGGCGCGATCCTGCGCCACCAGCTCGACCAGAGCGCGCATGAGAGCCACGTCGTCGAGATGGGTCAGCGTGTAGGCACGCATGAGGCATGTCCGCTCCTCGGGGGCGCACCTGGACGGAGCGACCGGAGACCGCTCGGGAATCCGGTGCCCGCATCCACACGTCAGAGTAGACGGTGCCGGTGACAAAAAGCGGAGCGCAGGCGGATGGTCATCCCGGCTGGACCAAGGAAGGGGAGGAGGTCGGTGGCTCCCGGGCTACTCTACGGGCAGGACCGCGACCGGCACCCTCGCGCAGAACAGCTCCGCGGGCGCGCCGTAGGCGAAGGGCGACCGCCCAACCTTGGAGCGGCCCGCCCAGACGCAGGCCAGCGTCCCATCCACGATCGCCGCGCGCAGCGAGGAGGCGTGGGCGCGCGGCCCGGTGAGGCGAAGGCCCGAGGTCGCCCCGAGCCTCTTGAGCCCGCTCCCGCCGGGAATCCGGGCCGCAAAGACGTCGGTCTGACGCCATCCCATGCCGATCATCATCGCGTCTCCGGGGTTTTCGGCGAATCCCGCCCATGACCAACCCGCGAGCGCGGTGGTGATCCAGACTGCGACGGCGTCCCGGCCGGACGCCGCGATATCGAGCGTGCGGCTGCCGTGCTCGGGGTAGTCGGCAGCGAACTCCACGAAGCCGATCCGGGGCGCGGGCCCCCCGGGCGGTCGGGGCCTGGGAAGCCGGTCGCCGGAGTAGCCGACCAGCAACTCGGGGCCGCGCCAGGCCGCGACCGCACCGAACGGACCCTGGACCTCGCCCTCGCCGGCCAGCAGCTCCACCGGCGCCCCCCAGTGCGCGCCCCGGTCTTCGCTGCTGCACAGGAAGAGCTTCGCGCGGGAGGACAGGGTCCTCACGACTCCGTATCCGGTCGATTCGGGCACCGACTCCCGGTCGTCGACACCGGCGAGCACATCCAGGCGGTCCCCGCTACGGGCGAGGCCCACGAAGCTGCGGGGGTCCCACCAGTGCACGGGGAAGCTGGCCACGACCTGCTCCGTCACTCGCTGCGACGGATCCCAGCGCACCACGTGGAGATCGAAGAACGGTTGGCGTCCTGGAGCACCGGGAGGTTGGATGACCGCCCAGTCGTCGCCGTCTCGGCCCCTGGGACACAGGTATGCCAGGAGCAGGGTATCGCCCAGGCACATCCCGTCGCAGCCACGAGCGCCGTACTGGGCGGTGGCGAGCGCCGCGGTTCGCGCCCAAGTCCGTCCGCCGTCCGCGCTCAGCGAGTGCTCGAGCCGGCGTCCCTCGAGGACATGCAGTCGCGTCGCGCCCGAGAAGACGCGCCCGCGGTCCCGGCCGACCGTGAGCGGGCGACCCCAGTGGCGGCCGCCGTCGTCGCTTCTGATGTAGAGCAGGCGGCTGGGTCTGCCGGCGCTGGAGGTGAAGGACACGCGCCAGAGGACGTGGAGGGTATCTCCCCGCACCGCCAGGTCGAGTTGGTTCGCGAAGCTCTCCCCGCCGATCGCCGTCCCCGGGATGGCGCGGACGAAGCCCCGCTGCCAACTCGACTGGATCGCGATGACGAGCAGGAGGAGTGCGGCGAGTAGAAGCAGGACTCGTGCGGATAGGGCGACGCGCATGGCGGCGATCTCCGAAGCCACGTACACCTTAGCGTGATGGTCGGCTTCGCGCCAGGCTCGCCGGACCGCCTCGCTCGCGCCACCTCGGGACCTACCGGGCCGGCGTCCCGCCACCGGTCGGCCCTCCCCGCTTGACGCCCGGGCCCGCGACTGATTAGTTACCGTACGAAGGTCGTCCCACCGTGTGCATCTCCCGCTACTCCGCTGCGTACCGTCTCAGGAGACCGAAGATGACGCGATCCTCTCCGCAGGCGCTCCCCGCGTGGGCCGCGCTGGCCGCGGCGTGCGCGCTGGCGCTGGCACCGCCGGCCGGCGCCCTGGCCGCCAAGACCGCGATCACCAAGACGGCCGTCACGCCGGCCTCGCCCAAGCTGCCGGTCGAGGAGCACTTCCTCGCCAACGGCATGAAGCTGGTGCTCATCCCGCAGCACGTCACGCCGACCGTCTCGGGCGCCTGGGTGGCGCACGTCGGATCGGTCAACGAGCGCCCCGGCATCACCGGGATCTCGCACCTCTTCGAGCACATGATGTTCAAGGGCACGCACAAGATCGGCACGCGCGACTACGCCAAGGACGTGGCGCTGATCGAGGAGCAGGAGCGGCTGCAGGAGGAGATGCGCGGCGAGCTGTCCCGGAGGCGCGCGGCCCAGCGGCGCGGCGAGCTCGAGGACATGACCAAGCCCGAGGCCAAGACCGCGCGCGACAAGGCTGTGTCTGAAAAGGGTCTCGGGAATCCGGAGCCTCCGGAGATTCCCTGGAAACTCCCCGGGCCGGATCGGCTGGGAACGCCTGGCCGGGCGTTTTCAGACACAGCCAAGGAACTCGAGGCCCGCTTCGACTCGCTGGTGGCCGCCCAGCGCGCCAACATGGTCAAGAACGAGTTCAACCTCGTTCTGCAGAACAACGGCGCCACGATGATCAACGCCTTCACCAACGAGGACATGACGGTCTACTTCGAGACCGTCCCGGCCAACAAGCTCGAGCTGTGGTTCTGGATGGAGTCCGACCGGCTCGCCAACCGCGTCTTCCGCGAGTTCTACTCGGAGCGCGACGTGGTCTACGAGGAGCGTCGGCGCTCCTACGAGTCCACCCCCACCGGCCAGTTCGAGGTCTCCTTCGACGCTGTCTTCTGGGATTCCAGCCCCTACCTCTGGCCGGTCATCGGGTGGCCGAGCGACGTGGCGGCGATCTCCAAGGCGCAGGCCGACGAGTACTACTCGCTCTACTACGCGCCGCAGAACCTGACCGCCGTCCTGGTCGGCGACTTCGATCCCCAGCAGGCGCTGGCGCTGGCCGAGAAGTACCTCGGCGCCATCCCGCGCGGGCCCAAGCCGGCGCCCGAGATGATCACCGCCGAGACCAAGGCACTGGCCGAGAAGCGCTTCTACGCCGAGGCCGAGACCAACCCGGCGGTGTGGGTGCGCTGGCACACGCCGGCCGCCGTGCACCGGGACACGCCGGTGCTCGAGGCGATCTCCGAGCTGCTCAACGGCCCCACCGGCCGCCTGCAGAAGAACCTGGTGCTGGGCGGCGGCATCGCCACCAGCGCGGGGGCGCGCTCCGAGCCGCGCAAGTACGAGGGCCAGTTCCAGGTCCAGGCCGAGTGCAAGGAAGGCCACACGCCCGACGAGGTGGAGAAGGCCCTGCACGCCGAGATCGAGAAGCTGCAGAAGGAGCCGGTGGGCGCCGAGGAGATGCAGAAGGTGAAGAACCGCTACCTGGCCTCGGCCTACCGCCAGATCGGCTCCAACATGCAGCTGCTGCTGCGCTACGCCGTCGCCGAGGGGCTGGCCACCTGGCGCGACGCCGACCGCCTCGACGAGGCGGTGCAGGCGGTGACCCCGGCCGACGTGCAGCGCGTCGCCCAGAAGTACTTCCAGAAGGAGAACCGGGCCGTCGCCGTGTGGACCCGCAAGGGTGGCAGCGAACCCGAGGACCCGGCGCTCGCCGCTCTGCCGCCCGAGGCCAAGCAGATGGCCAAGAGCATGGTGGCGCGCATCGAGGCCACCGACGACCCGGCGCAGCTCACGCGCATGCTCGAGGGCATGGACCGGATGGCCGGCCAGATGCCGCCGGAGATGAAGCCGGCGCTCGATTACATCAAGGGCAAGGCGCAGGCGAAGCTCACCCAGCTCCAGGGCTCCAAGTGACCGGAGGGACGACGATGAACCGCAGCCATCAGTTCCGCCGGCTCGCAGGGACCGGCGCGTTGCTGGTACTCGCCGCGGCGTTCGCGGCCGGGCTCGCCGCGGCTCCGGTCGCGGCGGCCGCCCCCCCCGACCGCCCCGAGGGCCTCCAGTATCCCAAGCTCGATTTCAAGCCGCCCCGGGCGGCCGACTACCGCGTCAAGCTGGCCAACGGCATGGCCGCCTACCTGGTCCCCGACCGCGCCCTGCCGCTGGTGACGGTCACCGTGCTGATGCGCGTCGGCCCCGACCTCGATCCCGAGGGCCAGGAAGGCCTGGCGGCGACCGCCATGCACCTGCTGACCCGCAGCGGTACTGCGGCCATGACCGCCGAGCAGCTCGAGGAGCGCCTGGCGTTCCTCGGCGCGCAGCTCGAGTCGGGCATGGGCGGGGGCGGCGGCGGCATGTTCGGCATCGGCGGCGTGGCCCTGTCGGGTGCCGAGTCGCGCGTCACGCTCAACCTGCTCTCCAAGGACCTCGACGAGGGGCTCGCGCTGCTCACCGCGTGCCTCAAGGAGTGCGCCTTCCAGGAGGACCGGCTGCAGCTGCGCAAGGACCAGATGCTGCAGGCGATGAAGCAGCGCAACGACGAGACGGCGAACATCGAGGAATACCAGTGGGGCTTCCTGATGCGCGGCGACGGCCACTGGTCGAACCGCTACGCCACCGAGGCCTCGCTCAAGCCGCTGACCCGCGACGACCTGGTGGCGTTCCAGAGGCGCTACCTGGGGCCGAAGAACTTCGTGCTCTCGGTCTCCGGCGACTTCGACAAGAGCGCCATGGTGAAGAAGCTCGAGAAGGCCTTCGCCGCCTGGCCCACCACCGGCGAGAACCCCGGCCTGCCCAACGCGCCGGCCGCGCCGGCGGCGCAGGGTTGGTTCGTCACCGGCAAGGACGTCAATCAGACCCGCGTCTCACTGGGCCTGCGCGCCCTCGACCGCTACGACCCCGACTTCTACGCCGCGCAGGTCATGAACTACGTGCTCGGCGGCGGCGGCTTCACCTCGCGGCTGGTCAACCGCATCCGCTCCGACGAGGGCCTCGCCTACACGGTGCGCTCGACCTTCGAGGGCGGCTTCTACTATCCCGACCCGTGGCGGGCCTTCTTCCAGACCAAGGCGCGCTCGACCGCCTTCGCCATCCAGATCGCGCTCACCGAGATCAACCGCGTGCGCGACTCGCTGGTCACGGCGGGCGAGCTGGAGACGGCGAAGAACGCGCTCATGGAGGGCTTCCCGGCCCGCTTCCCCACCGCCTCGGCGATCGCCGGCGCGCTGGCCGCCGACGAGCTGACCGGCCGCTACGCCAAGGACCCGGGCTACTACCAGGACTTCACCAAACGCGTCGGCACGGTGACCTTGCCGGACGCGCAGCGCGTGGCCCGGCGGCTGCTCGACCCGCGGAAGATGGCCTTCCTGATGGTGGGCAACGCCGCCGAGATGATGCAGCCCGACGGCAAGCACGAGGTGACGCTCGAGCAGCTCGCGGGCGGGGCGCCCAAGCCGCTGCCGCTGCGCGATCCGCTGACCATGAAGCCGCTGCCGTAGGACGAGCCGGACAGGGAGGAGCAGGCGAGCGGGGGCCGGGCGACCGGCCCCCGTCCGTGATTACGGCGTCCGCCTCTGCCCCAGCATCCACCGCGGCAGCTCCTCCTCCGCGTACGCCGGGTCCCAGCTGTTGTGGTTGGCGTCGGGATAGAGGGTCATGCGAGCGGCGGCCGGATCGAGGCCGAG
>Ga0315290_10001509_pt1 | contig 15943 bp, 5 predicted proteins | sample YL17G12_0_MG_FD_203627 | JGI IMG/M metagenome (GOLD analysis project Ga0315290, IMG submission 203627) | Sediment microbial communities from Yellowstone Lake, YNP, Wyoming, USA - YL17G12_0 | ecosystem: Environmental > Aquatic > Freshwater > Lake > Sediment | place: USA: Wyoming | collected... | reverse complement strand
CCTCATCCCGCTACATGAGTACGTATGACCTGTTCATCCTAGCCGCGAGAATTGACGAGAAGATCTACCGAGCTCGGCGATCCCAGAGCCGCGATCAGTTCGACGATTCCAGGTTGCGTAGGCGTAGAAGGGATAGTTCTAACTTGACCGAATCATCCGCACGCTATCATGGACGAAGCACGCGCGGCATGAGCGAGCTTGGTGTGGTGTGGTGGTCCCAACGGGATTTGAACCCGTGTTTGAATCACGCCCCTGTGTTCGCCCTGTTTTCCACTACGTTAGATGATGTTGACCGCTGAATTCACAGGCACGACTTAAACACGCAGGCAACAACGACCTCACACGGACGCACCCTGAGCTGGCTTGAGACGCCAGCTCAGCCGGACCGTTATACGGAACAGCTTACGACCAGAATATCGAGCTTCGATCTCCCCCATCGCGTGCCTGACAACGTCAGGCTATTTGGGCTGACGTCCTCCCGAAAAAGTGGAGCACCCGCCAGGTGAGATCCGAGTCCGTTCCTCAAGGTATACGTGGCCTAGTGTTTGGGGTTGTGGGTCAGGGCTGCAGAAGAGACCATCAAAGCAGCTTGAAGGGCGCTCGACGTCCTTACCCACGCAGGGGTGATTGCGCCGCCTCTCCGTCAGGATTGTGAGGCGATTGTCTACAGTTCCTGGCCGTCATGGGCTCGTTGATTTCGAGGAGGGCATGATTATTTATAAAGTGAAGGAGGTGGACCGCTCAGAGAGGTCAGCAGCCTGGTTCCAGTTTGACCCGCTCTTGTGCAGCCAGCGTGCAAAGGGCGCCGCTGCTGCTTCAGTGGCGGGGTGATGGTTCAAGGGACGCGCTATCGTGCTCGGTGCCAGTAGGCACGGCCGTAAGATGCGAGCCAGAGCGAAGATTGAGGCGTGGGGCAATCAGCGAGGGCGACTGAAGGATTGCTGGACGTCACCCGGTTTGGATGGCAGCTTCGGTGTTACACATAAGAGCGGGCCGTTTTTTTATAGTCCCGTCCCCTCCGTACTTTTCAACCCTTCCTCCGCACGCGCGACACTTCCACGCACAGAGAATTACAACCAGTAGGTCTCATAAATCCAACACACCATCTGTAGGAAGTTCATCAGTTGGGGAAGAAGTTTGCGAAGAAGAGGACGAGACACACAACGAAGCGGAGGCGGGTCTGAGAGCTCTTGTGTGTTTTGTGGAGGCCTTGGAGGAGCTTTAGGCTTCCCACTCGTCAGTGGGCCTGCACACCGCCCCAGCTCTTGACCTCAGTGCCCGTGAATGTTCCTCTCACCGAAGCCTCCGCTCGATTACAAGATAACCGTCTTTAGCGTGAGGTCAATCGGTGGCGCGAGGTGTGAACAGGGGGGGGGCGATGGAGCCTGATGATCTTCTGTGCTCGCGCAACGCGCGTCCTCAGAATGAGGTGGGATAGGGAGCCGCCAGACCATCCTTCTTGCTCGCAGAACGCGCATGATGAAACTGTGCTCGTCCGATGCGCGCAGTGAAGGACAGTCCGGTGACTCCCTAGGAGAGTAAAGGTGATGTTGCCGTGAAGGTGGTAAGAAGGTCCTCGTTGGACGCACGCAGTGGAAGGTCAATCAGCCCCCATCCCTTAAAGAGAGAACAAGCGAGCTTGGAGAGAACATTATAGAAACGTGGTCGCGCAAGGCGCGCGGTGAAGGACAGCCTGGCCACTTCCCTAACTCTCTTCGCCTACACTTCTTACTCCAAACGCGAAAAATAGAATATCCCGGTTTTCTCTCATTCGCAGCGCTCAAGGACAGGTTGATCGCCAAGCAGATTAATGGCAAGTCTGGGCCTACCAGCTGGGGGTCGACTCGACCCTTATTAAATGGATGAAAATATACTCATCCCCCCTTCCCAAGTTGTGGTGCTTTCTTTCGGGTAAAGGGGTATTCTTCGCGCCGATTGGTTTTTTGGATTTTTACTGTGGTGTTAAGCGGAACAAAAGCGATTCAGTTGGCTAGCCAGACCGAGGAGTTAGACGGCTGGGCCCGGCAGCCAGCGGATCGCCGTATCATGTCGGCGGGGAATCACTCGTGAGAAAAGACGCATCATGATGACAAGTGTGGGTTTATTCGCCGGAATCGGTGGAATAGAAGAAGGACTTCGCCGCGCAGGGTGGCGAACAGAGCTGTTGTGTGAGATTGACTCAGTTGCACAAGCCGTTCTTCGGCGACGATTTCCTCGCGTCAAAATTGCCAACGATGTTAAAGAGCTCAGCCAATTACCGCATGTAGATCTCGTCACCGCAGGGTTCCCGTGTCAGGACCTCAGTCAAGCGGGTAGAACGAAGGGCATCAATGGTCGAAAGTCTGGGCTGGTGAGAGAAGTGTTCAGACTTATTGGCCAACGAGAGCGTGCTCCGAAATGGGTCTTGCTCGAAAACGTCCCTTTCATGTTGAAGCTGGATCGTGGGCGAGCGATGCGGGTGATCACCACAGGCCTCGAAGAGATGGGCTACATGTGGGCGTATCGAACAGTCGATACGCAAGCCTTTGGCCTGCCGCAGCGAAGGAAGCGCGTCTTAATTCTTGCGTCCAAGACCGAAGACCCTCGAGATGTTCTCTTGAGTGGCGATTACCCCTCGGTACTCGAGTTAGGACGAGACAGGTCTCCTGCGTGCGGGTTTTATTGGACTGAGGGTAATACGGGTTTGGGATGGGCAGTAGATGCAGTACCGGCACTCAAAGCAGGGTCAGCGATTTCGATTCCGTCACCTCCCGCTATTTGGTTTCCACTCAACCGGAAGGTCATTACGCCCGATCTGCGAGATGCCGAGAGACTGCAGGGCTTTCCCGTAAATTGGACGAGGCCGGCCGTGGAGAGTGGGGGCTCTTCAGAGCGGGAGCGCTGGCGTCTCGTTGGCAATGCCGTAAACGTCCGTGTTTCGAGGTGGATTGGCCAGAAACTGCGGAATCCAGGTCAACACAGTACGAAGATGGATACGAGGCAGCAAAGAACCGACCGATGGGAGTCGGCAGGATGGGGGCGTAAGGGCGAACGACATTCGACAAACGTCTCAGATTGGCCAGTTCAGTATCGCTACCGTTCCCTTGCCGAATTCTTGTCTTATGAAGGCACCGCGTTGTCATCTCGTGCTGCTTCCGGTTTTCTACAACGAGCCCGTTCGAGCAAGCTTCGTTTCCAATCAGGATTTCTTGAAGATATTGCCCATCACCTGGAACGCATGGCTGAAGATCTTCGTAGAGCTTCCTGATTCGATAGGATTGAATGGGACGTTCTCATGCAAGGGAATTGACGGTTGCAAGAAGGCCTCCTGCGTCATCGGCAGCGGTCCGCAAGCGGATGCGCGCCACTCCTCAAAGAGATACCCCTCTGGAATTAGGCCTTAGATCTTTTCTCCATGGGGTGGGCTTGCGGTTTCGGGTTCACAGACAAGCTGTTCCAGGTCTCCGACGAACCGTCGATATTCTGTTTCCAAAGTCTCGGATAGCTGTCTTCGTAGATGGGTGTTTCTGGCATGGGTGCCCCCGCCATGGCACCTTGCCAAAAACCACGAACCGCCAATGGTGGACCGAGAAGATACGGACGAATCAGCGAAGAGATCGTGATACTGACAGGAAAATGCGTCGACTTGGATGGAGAGTGATCAGAGTATGGGAGCATGAGGATCAGCAGATCGCAGCTCGGCGTATCGCGAAACTCGTGAAAAGTCAGTGAAGTCTTGAGCGAAAAACGACGATGACAATCCAACGAGCATGGCAGCACGAATCCTGGCGGGCAGTTCCCGAACAAGGCCAATTGGTCGAGGTCCGTCGCCGGCAATGGGTCGTCGCCGATCTCACGACTTCGGCGCTAGCTGTTTCCAAGGCTGAATCGTCGATGCAGAGGAGCGAGCATCTTCTCACCCTCTCCTCTATCGAGGAAGACGCACTTGGCGAGGAGATGCAGGTTGTTTGGGAGATCGAGCCGGGTGCAAGGATTCTCGAAAAAGCGGGGTTGCCAAAAGTCAGTGAGTTCGACGACCCGAAGACGGTAGAGGCTTTCCTGGACGCGGTTCGTTGGGGGGCGGCAACGAACGCGGATGTGCAAGCACTGCAGTCTCCGTTCAGGAGCGGTATCGCGATAGAGGACTATCAGCTCGATCCGGTGGTGCGTGCGATCCAGATGCCTCGTGTCAATTTGCTCATCGCAGACGACGTTGGTCTCGGCAAGACCATCGAGGCTGGACTCGTCGTGCAAGAGCTCCTGCTTCGCCACCGCGCTCGGACAGTCCTGATCGTCTGCCCCGCTTCTCTCCAGCTCAAGTGGCAAGCGGAGATGTTGGAGAAGTTCGGTCTTGAGTTCAGGGTCGTCGACACGAGCTACTTGAAGGAACTTCGTCGCAGCCGCGGGATTCACGCCAACCCCTGGTTCTCGTTTCCGCGTCTCATCACGTCGGTAGACTGGCTGAAGAACGAGATTCCCATGCGGTTCATGCGGGAGGTGATGCCCCTCGTACCATCGTACCCCCGCAAGTTCGATCTCCTCATTGTCGACGAAGCACACAACGTTGCGCCGTCCGGGGGCGGAAACTACGCGGTTGACAGTCTTCGTACCCAAGCAATCCGGGTAGTGGCACCGCATTTCGAGCATCGTCTGTTTCTGAGTGCGACACCACACAATGGCTACTCAGAGTCGTGGACGTCTTTACTGGAGCTCCTCGACGGTCAGCGGTTCGCAAGGGGGATTGCGCCGAATCAGGACCGCCTTGCCAGAGTCATGGTACGACGGCTCAAGACAGACATTACGGATGCGCAGGGCAATCCAATCTTCCCAACGCGCAGGTTGGAAGCTCTCGAGATCGACTACACGGAAGAAGAGCGTCAGGTTCACGCCGCGCTCGCCGAGTACACTCATCTCAGACTGGAGTCGAATCGTGAACATGGAGGCAGTAACGCAACGGCGTTCGTCCTCAAGCTCCTAAAAAAACGCCTATTCTCGTCACCCGCCGCCTTTGCTGGAACGTTAGGGGAGCACCGCAAGACTCTTGCGGGAAAGAAGCGCCGAGTCGAGACCGAAATTCTCGAACAACGTGTCTTGCGCCGGCTCATCCACCAAACCGAAGAGGATTACGCCAATGACGAGCGCAAGGAGGAGGCACAGCGCGCGGCCGTTGGCGCTGCGAGCGCAGTACTCGTAAACCTGTCTACGCGCGAGCGGGAACTCCTCGACAAGATGACACAATGGGCTGAACGCGCGAAGAACCAGCCCGACTCCAAGGCGAAAGCCATCCTTGACTGGCTCTCCCAGCACCTCAAGCCTGGTGGGAATTGGTCCAAGGAGCGCGTGATCATCTTCACCGAGTACCGTGCGACTCAGAAATGGCTCATTGACTCTCTGACTGCCGAAGGCTTTGGTGGCCAGGACCGGTTAATGACAATCTACGGTGGAATGGATGTCGACAAACGCGAGGCCATCAAGGCGGCCTTCCAAGCCGACCCCGAAGTCTCGCCTGTCCGCATCCTGGTGGCGACGGATGCCGCCTCTGAAGGTATCGACTTACAGAATCATTGCCATCTCATGATCCATGTCGAGATCCCGTGGAATCCAAACGTACTCGAACAGCGCAATGGGCGCATTGATCGCCATGGCCAGAAGGCAAAGGAAGTGGTCATCTGGCACCCAGTCGGTGCGGGATATCGGCGTAAAACGTTCGAAGCAAACGTCATGGCGGGGAGTCTTGAGGGCGACCTTGAGTTCTTGATGGTTGCCGCACGCAAGATCGAAGCGATTCGAACGGATCTCGGCAAAGTAGGGCCTGTCATCGCGGCGCAAGTCGAGCAAGCCATGCTCGGCAAACGGGAACGGCTGGATACGGATCGCGCGGAGCGTGAAGCTCGAGCCACGGCTCATGAGCTGCCCATTGAACGAAAGCTCCGGGACCGCGTTGCGAGATTGCACGAACGACTCGTCGAGACACGTGAAGTCTTCCGCCTCCGCCCAGTGAACGTACGCTCGGCCGTCCAGGTAGCGCTCACGCTCGCACGCCTCCCAACTCTGGTGCCAGTCACTCATCCTGGAGCACCAGCAGGGACGGTGTTCCGCATGCCGGCCTTCCAAGGAACATGGGCCCGTTGCACGGAAGGTCTCGAACACCCCTATACGCAGGTACGACGGCCCATCACCTTCGATCACGACGTCGCACGGGATCGGGAAGATATCGTCCTTGTCCACCTCAATCATCGACTCGTCCAAATGTGTTTGCGGCTGCTCCGTGCCGAGGTCTGGGCACCAGACGACGTCAAGCGCCTGCATCGTGTCACAGCGTGGATTGCCCCTGACACGGCATTGAACTCGCCTGCAGTGATCGTCATGTCCCGTCTCGTCGTGACGGGAGCGAAGTCGACCAGGCTCCATGAGGAACTCACAGCAGCAGGTGGTCTGATCCAGGAAGGGCGATTCTCGCGGTTGAACGTGGGGCAGACCGAAACGCTGTTGTCCGTGGCGCAGCCTATGCTCCCAGGCGATCACGTCCGGACAAAGCTGCTCAAGATATGGCCGAACATCGAATCCGCTGCGCTCGCTGCTGCCGAAGCACGATCGAACGATCGCATGAAGAACTTGCAGAACACCCTGGAACATCGGTGCGACCAGGAGATGGACGATATTGGAAAAGTACTTGAGGAACTCGCACGGTCCATCCGACATAAATTTGGGGAGTCGGAGCCCGCTCAGCTCGCCCTCTGGACCACGGAAGAACAAGAGCAGGTGCGACGGAACGCCGACAGCCTGAGAGCCCGACTCAACATGATCCCCGTTGAAATCGAGAACGAGCGCGCGCTCATTGCGAGCCGCTATGCTAACCCCGTCGCGCGGACGTTTCCTGTCGCCGTCGTCTTCGTGGTACCCGAGTCAATGGCGCGGAGGGCGTCATGAGTGGTATAGCGCGCCATCACGCAGAATGGCTGAACCTTATTGAACGATCAGGTCCGTTTCTCGAGCCGCCCGTGCTGGTTCGTGTTTTCCCTCAGGGGCTACCGAAGCTGGAAGACGAGAAGCTCGGCCGCTTGCGTGCTGCGTACGAAGAGTGGGCCGAGGCACAAGAAAGTCGAGCCAAGGATGCCGACGCTTTACACACCACCTGGATCCAACTCGTCCTCGCTGAGTTACTCGAATTCGACGAAGACACGCTTCGCAGCGGTAACCACATTCCCACCGGACTCGAAGTGCAACTTGCCGAACACCACGAAACTATACGGCCCTCAATGGTGATCGCAGAACCATCCGGGCGAGTTAAAGCGGGCGCAGCGAGACTTCTGATCGAATGGTGGCCATTCGATCGAGATTTGGAGTCCGGCGTCCCTGGCGCACGCTGGGCTACCTCGCCGCTCGAACGCATGACGTATTTGTGCCGGTCCACTGGAGTGCGCCTGGGTCTCGTCACGAATGGCGAGCGCTGGACACTCATTGATGCCCCTATCGGGCAAGCGGCGGGGTACGCGAGTTGGTACGCGGGACTCTGGCTCCAAGAGCCGACCACGCTGGCTGCATTCGAGGCGTTGCTAGGCGTTCGCCGCTTTTTCGCAGTAGCAGAGACCGACACGCTCGAAGGCATGCTCGATGAATCGGTTGCTTATCAGCAAGAGGTGACCGATCAACTCGGCTACCAGGTGCGGCGAGCCGTCGAGGTGCTGGTTCAGGCACTCGACCGGGCCGATCTCGATCGCCAACGCGAACTCCTGCGCGACGTACCTCCCGAGCGTCTCTACGAAGCATCGCTCACGGTGATGATGCGGCTCGTCTTTCTCTTCTGCGCGGAAGAACGTGGGCTGCTATTGCTCGGGGATACGACCTATAATGCGAACTATGCCGTGTCCACGTTGCGGGTGCAGCTGCGAGAAGAGGCGGACCGCGTCGGTGTCGAAGTGCTCGAGCGTCGACAGGACGCCTGGGCGAGATTACTCGCCACGTTCCGAGCCGTCTATGGCGGTATCGATCACGAGACCCTGCGCCTGCCTGCACTAGGCGGGAGTCTGTTCGACCCAGATCGCTTCCCGTTCCTTGAAGGACGAACTGCGGGCACGGCGTGGCTCGAAACGCCTGCATCCCCATTACCAATCGACAACCGCACCGTGCTCCATCTCCTCGACGCACTGCAATTACTGCGCATGCGCGGCGATAGTGGGACGAGCGAGACACGAAAACTCTCTTACCGTGCTCTGGACATCGAGCAGATCGGACACGTTTACGAAGGCCTACTCGACCACGTTGCGATCCGAGTGGATGTCGATATGCTCGGTCTGGTCGGCACCAAGGACAAAGAGCCGGAGCTATCGCTTGACGATCTCAATCGCGAGCGGTGCCGCAGCAAAGATGTGCTGATCGAGTTCCTGAAGGAGCAGACCGGACGCGCCGCATCGGCGCTGCGGCATGACCTCGATTCTGAACCAGACGAAGACACCGAGCAACGACTGCTCATCGCCTGCGGCAATGACAAGGCATTTCTAGGACATGTCCTCCCATACCAAGCGCTGATCAGGAATGACGTCTGGGGGTATCCGCAGGTCTATCGAGCCGGGAGCTTCATGGTTACCGGCGGGCCGGAGCGTCGCCAGACGGGGACGCACTATACGCCCAAACCGTTGACGGAGAAGATCGTTGCCGAGACGCTCGAACCCCTCGTTTACGTCGGCCCCGCCGAAGGTAAGCCGCGTGAGGACTGGAAAGTTAGGTCTCCAGCCGAGCTGCTCGATCTCAAGATCTGTGACATGGCCATGGGATCAGCCGCGTTTCTGGTTCAGGTCTGCCGCTGGTTAGGTGAACGTTTGGTCGAGTCGTGGGACGAAACGGAGCGCGTTGGCTCGGCAATTTCAGCGGACGGTGAAATTCTTGAGAAATCAGTGGGGCATGATCTTCTACCGAAGGATCGCGAGGAGAGCCTCGGCCTGGCACGGCGGCTCATCGCGGAGCGTTGCGTCTACGGGGTCGACATTAATCCGATGGCCGTTGAGCTCGCGAAACTATCGCTCTGGCTCATCACACTTGCAAAGGGCCGGCCATTTGGTTTTCTCGATCACAATTTGCGTTGTGGCGACAGCTTGCTTGGCGTGACGGGTTTCGACCAACTCGAGAACTTCCACCTCAATCCGGCACGGGGCAAGGAGCTACACCGTTCCCTCTTCGATCCACGGCATCACATAAGCGCGGCAATTGGAAAGGCGCTAGAACTGAGAACACGCCTTCGCACCGTTCGTATCTTGGACATTGAGGACGTTCGATCAATGGCCCGATTGGATACGGAAGCCAAGCGAGTCCTGAGACAGTCGGAGCTCATGGGGGATCTTCTAATAGGTGCGGCGATAGTCTCTGCAGGCGCGAGTGTAGCCGCCCTCGATGAACAGATTGTCGAGCTCGCGGACAGTGTCACGGACTGGCTTGGCGATAGTGGGCAAGATTCACAGCGGTTAACGAAGCGGGCCCGAGAGCTACTCGATACGGATTGCCCAGCTCGGCTCAAGCCAAGGCGTCCCTTCCACTGGGCCATAGAGTTTCCTGAGGTCTTCGCACGTGAACGAGCGGGTTTTGACGCTATTGTGGGCAATCCGCCCTTCATGGGTGGCCAGAAGCTCACGGGGAATTTCGGTACGAGTTATCGCGAGTATCTGGTTTTGTGGTTGGCGAATGGTGCTCGGGGGTCCGCAGACCTGGTTGCCTATTTTTTCCTCCGCGCCTATGGGCTGCTGCGTGACCAAGGCAATTTCGGTTTACTGGCCGTGAACACGATTGCCGAAGGCGATACGAGGCAGGTCGGATTGGAGAGACTAGTAGAGAAAGAGGCGGTCATTTTCGCGGCCTACCCCAACGAACCATGGCCTGGCAAAGCAGCGGTCGCAACGAGTCGAGTGCATGTCCACAAGGGAGTGTGGCAAGGACAGCGCTCTATTTTTGGTCATCTGGTTCCCCATATTTCTGCGTTCCTATCGGACCGTGAAGAGTGGACGCCGAAGCGGCTCAAGGCCAACGAAGGGATCGCATTCCAAGGATCGATCGTGCTCGGTATGGGTTTCGTGGTCACTGAGAACGATGCTTGGGCGATGATCAAGCGAGATCCGCGGAATCGAGAGGTTCTCTATCCCTACCTTAATGGAGAGGATCTGAACTCTGACCCAGAGCAGAAGGCATCACGGTGGGTCATCAATTTCTGGGACTGGCCTGAGGTGAAGGCGAAGACCTATCGCGAACCCTATGAGATCGTGAAGGCCAAGGTTAAACCCGAACGGCAACGCCGCGGTCCCGATGGTATGTTTATCACCAGGCGAGCTAGGGCGGAACGTTGGTGGCAGCACGGAGAACTGGCCCGTGGACTCTATCATGCGATTGGGCGAGGGAAGATGTTCCAGGAGCATCCATTAGGCTGGCGTGACGAGGGGAAGAACCCAAGCGCTGCTCTCGTTTGTTCGCTGGTCTCGAAACACCTTGCATACGCCAGGCGTCCAAACAACGAGGTATTCGCTCATCGATTGGCGGTCTTTGCAAGGGAGAGCAATGACTGGTTTGGCTTTCTCTCGTCCTCGATAAACGAGGTATGGGCGAGGAAATACTCCTCATCATTAGAAACGCGGTTGAACTACTCGCCATCAGATGCATTTGAAACCCTGCCACTGCCAGTGGCACTCCATGAGGGGTCCGGCGGAGACCTGGGCATAGCTGGGAAGGTCTTTCACGAAACGAGGTGCGCAATTCTCAAGAATGAGGGGATTGGCCTTACCCATTTTTATAACAGGTTGCACGACAAACAAGTGATGAGTTCATCTATTGATAAAGCGCGGGAAGCTCTAGTGGCGCTCGATAACGCGACCTGTAGAAATTTTGGATGGACGAACCTCAAATTAGAGCATCATTTCCATGTGGTGCCGTACCTTCCAGAAAATGACCGAGTCCGCTTCACGATCAGCGAGGAAGCGCGTCGGGAGATCTTGGCACGTCTTGCCGACCTTAATCGCGAGCGATATCAGGAGGAGGTTCGTGCGGGACTTCGCGGTTCAGCGGACAGCCCGATCGCGCACCTTGAAGCGCGTAGGGGGAAGCAAGGCGCTGCGAGGCGCTCAGAAATGCGCGAACCAGCCACCTCCTACGACCAAGGGGCATTTGCCTTCGATCAGAGGCCCCAGAAGGTGGCTGAATCCGGCGCCACCTACGAAGCGAGTAGCACCCCTGCCAGGAAGATTCACCAGTGGATGAAGGCCCATCGCAGCTGGCAATCAAAAGAGGAAATACTTGCCGGTAGCGGCGTGGAGTCTGTTGAATGGGCGCGGGCAATCAACGAGCTGCTGGAGTGTGGCAAGGTCGCAAAACAAGGTGAGCGTCGCAGCACAAAATACCGAGCAACGTAGAGGGCTAGAATACCGATCAATAGGTCCACTGAAGAGAGCAGAAGAAATATGAGTGAGAATCCAGGGACAAGTGGCGAACTCAGCCTACAAGCCCAGCTGCCTTCCGATCACGACATGCGCGAAATGCTGCACGAGACCGTCGTGAAGGATCTGCTCGGCCCAGCCAATGGGCCTGAGGAGGAGATCCTAGGCACCAGCGTGCGTGACCGCTATCTGGTGGGCAAGCTCGCACCAAAGGAGTCCCTCATCGACGAGGCAGATGCCGGCGACCTCGCCGAGGGTGAGGGTAACCACGGGGGCGATGGTACACCTGAAAGCTCGACCTTAATGAGCCAATCCATCGTGCCATCGTCCTTCGGACTGACCTTCTGCGTCGATGCCAGTTGTGCATCCCTTGAGATTGTGGCGACCTGGGGCCACTATCGCAAAACCGAGAGCGAGATTCATGTCACGGAAGCGGGCAATCCGAAACGAGTCTGGAAACGTCGGCCTGCGGGTGGAAAGGTTCCGCTCGATCTTACGCCGGGCGAGGTAAAGCCATTGGTGCTGGATGCTGAGCAACCAGAGGTCTTCGTTCGCGGCATCGTGCGACCACCAACCGCGGTGGGTGAGAAGATCATCACGCTGTTTCTAGTGAACGACCAAGAGGCACCGGATACGAATCGGGATGAGGGGTGGCTTTTCCAATCTCAGCTCGCACTCCACGCGCCAAACGATGCAGACGTGTTCCGTCGACGACCCACCGGCGAGAGCACCTCTGACGATGCGGAGCGGGCCGCGCTCGCCATGCTCTATCGAGATAAAGTCGAGTTCGCGGTCGGGCATGGCGTAAGCGTCCATTGGGCGTTGAGCCTTCAGCGGGTCGATCGTGCGACCTCCGTACGAACCCAGGCGATCCCATTCTACGACGTTTCGACGACCGAAGCTCCGACCGAGGACGACATACCTGGGTTGGCGGAACTCGTACTGGACATGAAGCAGTTGTCCGAGCTCGACGAGAAGGCGTTGGCAAAAACGCTCGAGGTCTTACGAACCGAGTATCGGTCCTGGATCGACAGCCAGCAGACGCATATCGACCGCGGAGAACTGGGCGAGCATGAACAGAGTGCACGTATAACGCTCGAACGATGCCGGCGGACCTGCGAACGATTGCAGTCAGGGATCCAGACTGTCCTGGGCGATAGCACAGCCCTGGAGGCATTTCGCTTCGCCAACCGCGCGATGTGGTTGCAGCGGGTACACAGTATTTACGCGCTCGCGCGCCGTCGGGGCAACGACGTGACGCTTGAAGACCTGGATATACCCAAGAATCGAAGTTGGCGTCCATTCCAATTGGCGTTCGTATTGCTTTCGATGCCGTCGCTCGCTGATCCGAAACACGGAGATCGTACCGATCCAGCGGCAGCGGTGGCCGATCTGCTCTGGTTCCCGACAGGTGGCGGCAAGACCGAGGCGTACCTAGGTATCGCTACATTCGCCATGGCGATGCGGCGGTTGCAGGGTCCGCTTGGTGGACTCGACAACGCGCATGGATTGACTGTCATCATGCGCTACACGCTCCGACTATTGACGATCCAGCAGTTCCAGCGAGCCTCGACGCTGCTCTGCGCGATGGAAGTCCTGCGCCGTGAATCTGCCGCGAGGGGGGACATCCGCTGGGGCGACACGCCTTTCCGGATTGGGCTTTGGGTTGGCCAACGCGCAACCCCGAACACCACAGCCGACGCCCAACAGGCAATCCAGAATGCGCGTGGCAACCAATGGCGTCAGCTGGGAACTGGTACGCCAGCGCAGCTGAGCAGTTGCCCATGGTGCGGATCACCGATTCAGCCCGGGCGAGATGTGACAGTGAAGATGTCACCGACACACTTTGGCCGCACTTATACGTTTTGCTCAGACCCGCTCGGGCGATGTGAGTTCAGCCCGGCGAAAGCGCCGAACGAAGGCCTCCCGGTTGTCGTCGTGGATGAAGAGATCTACAGACTGCTGCCTTCGATGATGATTGCCACGGTTGACAAGTTCGCGCAAATGCCTTGGCGAGGGGAAGTCCAAACGCTCTTCGGCCGAGTGAATGGTCTCTGTCAACGGCACGGCTTTCTGTCCCCGGACGACGAGGACACGGGCACTCACAATAAGACTGGCGGTTTGCCACGAGTCACCAGACAACCTCACGGTCTTATTCGGCCCCCTGATCTCATCATCCAGGACGAGTTGCATCTCATCAGCGGCCCGTTGGGAACCATGGTTGGCCTTTATGAAACAGCCGTCGACGAGCTCTCGACGTGGGATTTCGATGGGCGGCGCGTCCGTCCGAAGGTGATCGCATCGACCGCGACCGTACGGAAGGCAACTGAGCAGGTGCACAGCCTCTTTCATCGGCAGCTTCAGATCTTTCCGCCACATGGCCTCGATGCCGAAGATAACTTCTTCGCCCGGCAACGCTTGGTTACGAAAGACAAGCCCGGGCGGCGGTATATGGGAATCTGTGCACCAGGCGCTTCTCGGCCTTCGGTTTTGATTCGAGTCTACGTGGCGTTTCTGACTGCTGCGCAGCGACTTCGCGAACTCTACGGCGAGGCAGCGGATCCTTGGATGACGACCGTCGGCTACTTCAACTCGCTCCGTGAGTTGGGGGGGATGCGCCGTCTCGCAGAGGACGATGTCCGAACCCGCGCGTTCCGTGTAACGTTTGGAGAGCTGGAGCGGCCTGGTTTGGCGCAACGTGATGTGCGTCAGATTCAGGAGCTCACGTCGCGGGCCTCATCGTCCGATATCCCGCGCATCCTGGATCGAATGGAGATCACGTTTCCGGACATGGGCATCAAGAAGGATCCAAGTCCGATCGATATCGTTCTTGCGACGAATATGCTCTCTGTAGGCGTCGACGTACAACGACTCGGACTGATGGTGGTGAATGGCCAGCCAAAGACCACGGCTGAGTATATCCAAGCCACGAGCCGCGTCGGCCGCCACAAGCCGGGCTTCGTCTGCACCGTCCTCAATTGGGCGCGACCTCGCGACCTTTCGCACTACGAGAACTTTGAGCATTATCACGCCACGTTTTACCAACACGTCGAGGCTCTTTCGGTAACTCCCTTTGCGCCACGAGCGGTCGACCGGGGACTCACGGGTGTGATGGCGTCACTGTTGCGGCTACAAGGGCTCGACCTCAATCCGAACGAAGGTGCCGGCCAACTGACGAGTTCCGGTGATTCCAAAGCCAAAGCCGTGACCGCGTCGCTCGCCGCGCGTGCGTGGAACGTGAGCGAGACGACCGCTGCAAAGTATCGCACCGAGCAGCTCGCCAAGGAGCGGATCGACAAATGGGTCTTTGAAGTCCAGAAGGGAGGGCGGACACTTGGGTACAAAGGCAGGAGGGATGGCGACACCGTGGGTCTTTTGAAGGCTCCTGGCCCCCAGCCGTGGGAATTGTTTACGACGCCCACGTCGATGCGCGAGGTCGAGCCGAACGTCGCACTCATTTTGGGTGGTCTTGAAGGCGTCGACACGCCAAGCTGGCAACCAGCTGCTCCGGCCGAAAGCGGTGATGACGAGGAGCCAGCAGAATGACCCAGCCCTATCCCTTACGAGCCGGTGAACTTCGTCCGAGCCAGCTGCTCTGGGCCTACGGATGTGGATCCCTAGTGGACTTGCCGCAGTTATCTGTGGTCGTCATGGGGCTCCACGCTTGGGATCCGACGACATGCATTCCAATCGGTGAGGAACGGTTGCTCATGGCCGTCCGACGTGTGTTGGGACCCCAGGTCACACGGTTACTCGGTCCACCGATTCGTCCTGGCGGAGACGGGTTCTATAACCCCTTCGCGCCAGAGGCACGTATCGGTGTTCCCGTCTCGCCATTCCCTCGTTGGCTCCGATGCCCTCTCTGCGGGAGAATGGGAGAGGTTGGAAGTGGGCTCTTCGACTTGAAGACTGACGCGTGGCGTCCCGATAGAACGCGGTTCGTGCATTCTAACTGTGATCGAGCTCGAGGTTCTCCACCTGTGGCCGTGCCAGCCCGTTTTCTCGTAGCTTGTCGCGGTGGACACCTCGACGACTTTCCGTGGCATTACTTCGTGCACAGCGGGTCTTCCGAATGCCCGGGGCCATTACGATTCTTCGAGCAAGGCGCGTCCCTGCAAACCGAGAATCTTTGGATTCGCTGTGAACGGTGCGAGGCTAGTCGCTCGATGGTGGATGCCTTTGGTGAGCGCGGCAAGGACCTCCTCCCGAAGTGTCGAGGACGTCATCCTCACCTAGGACGCGCGGACCAAGACTGCGAGGAGGCGATTCGTCCGGTGTTGCTCGGTGCGTCGAATAGCTGGTTCCCGGTGACACTCACTGTTCTCGCTATTCCGACCAAGCGAGAAAAGCTCGCTCAACTGGTTGCCGACAAGCTCGATTTGTTCTCCGATGTCACCAGTGAAGCTGAGCTAGCGATTGCGCTCAAGGTTCTTTTGAAGAGCGGTATGCTGGGCGCATTGAGTGAGTACAAACCTGATGAGATCTGGAAAGCACTCAAGCAGATCCGGCATAGCGAAGATGATGGGGTGGGAGGGCAAGGGGATCTCAAAGGA
>Ga0315290_10001508_pt1 | contig 15945 bp, 13 predicted proteins | sample YL17G12_0_MG_FD_203627 | JGI IMG/M metagenome (GOLD analysis project Ga0315290, IMG submission 203627) | Sediment microbial communities from Yellowstone Lake, YNP, Wyoming, USA - YL17G12_0 | ecosystem: Environmental > Aquatic > Freshwater > Lake > Sediment | place: USA: Wyoming | collected... | reverse complement strand
CACTGCCCCAGGCCCACGCGAGCCCGGGTGGGCGGGCACACCGGCAACGCCCACGCCTGTTCACCGCTGCCGGGATTATGCGTCCGTCCCGAACCGCCCACACACCACTAGTCTGAAGAGCCAGGTAGACACGTAGAGTCCCAGCTGATGTATCCTGCACCGGGGAAGGTCGATCTGGATTCGGCCTTCAGCATGAGCGGGCCTGGCATGTTCCTGGACGGAGATGTCGGCCGATGCACCAAGGGCAAGAGGAAGCGCACCGTCACCCCGGGGAGGGGAGACCATGCCGAACCAGAACACGCCGTTTCACCCGATTATCTACGTGCGCGGGTACGCGATGACGCCCGGGGAGATCGACCAGACCACGGCCGATCCGTTCTGCGGATTCAATCTCGGCTCGACCGTCTATCGTGCCGTGCCGGACAAGACCCGCCAGCCTCGCAAGTACATCTTCGAATCGCCCGTTGTCCGGCTCTCGTCGGATTTCAATTACCGCGACGTCTACCAGGACGGCTACGACATTCTCGATCCCGAGTGGAGTGCCAATACGGACAACAGGCTGACGAGCCGATCCATCGTCGTCTATCGCTACTACGATGAAGCCTCTCGCCTGCTCGGCCTGGGCAAGACGCCGTCGATCGACGTGTTCTCGGCCAAACTGGGCGAGCTCATCCTGCGCGTGCGGGACCTCGTGTGTGCGAACCCCGACAACCGTGTCACGCCCGACGCATTTCGGTGTTACCTGGTCGCTCATTCGATGGGCGGGCTGGTCTGTCGCGGCCTCCTGCAGAACCCGAAGAACGACAAGAAGAACGCACGCCAGTACGTCGACAAGTTCTTCACGTACGCCACTCCCCACGACGGGATCGAGGTGGCGGGGATGAATGTGCCCTCCTGGCTGACTGTTGCCGACATGGACAACTTCAACCAGCGGGAGATGGCGCGCTACCTCGACCTGAAGGAGGCGTACGAGAAGACCGGCAGCGTCGCGTGGATGCCCGAGGACCGCTTTCCGCCAGACCGGATCTTCTGCATGGTGGGCAGCAACCGCATGGACTACGAGGCGGCGCTGGGCTTGTCGCGCACTTTCGCCGGCCACGGCAGCGACGGCCTCGTGCGCATCGAGAACGCGACGCTGAGCGGACTCAAGACCGACGGCACGCCCGGTGCGCCTTGCGCGAAGGCGTTTGCCTACCGCGCGCACTCGGGCTTCTTCGGCATCGTCAACAGCGAAGAGGCCTATCAGAACCTCACGCGCTTTCTGTTCGGCGACGTGCGCGTCGACATCTGGATCGATGTCGAGGAGATCCGGTTGCCGGCCGCGGTGCAGGAAGCCGCCGACGCCGGCCGCAGGATCAACGCGCTCTACCAGTTCGAGGTACTCGCATCGCCTCGTGGCAAGCTGTGGTTCCTGACGCGCCGCACGACCGAGGAGGATTCGGTCGCATGCCTCACGCAGGAGGAATGGAATGCCGCACCAAAGAAGAACGGCTCGCAATACGTGTCGACCGTGTTCCTCGCGAATCGCGCGCGGGTGAACAAGACCCGGCGCTCGCTGGCGTACAGCATGTCGCTGGGCGTGCGTGTGCCTGACTACGAGATCGATCGCAAGCTGTGGGTGAACGAACACTACGAAGGCGGCTATCTGTTCCGCAATGCCATCGTGATCGAAATGGTCCCGCCCGAGGCCAAGGGCGAGCAGTGGAAGGTCAACTACGCCTGGCAGGGCCAGGGTATGAGCGCCGCCGATACGGAGATCGACGCCAGGCGGATCAGGGGCGGCAAGGTCGAGGTGAGTGTGCCATTCGACAGCTCGACGACGCCGGGGATCCGGGGCAGGCTGCGTTTCGTCGTGTCGGCATGGAATCCGGATTCGGCGATGGACGAATGAAGACGTCCGGCACGGCGCGATCGTCGGCGCGCAGCCGGCGGCCTCCGTGCCCTCCGGGGCTACTCGGGCCTTTCGATGACCCGGGTAACGGACCGGAGCTCGCCGAGGCGAATCAGTAAGAGGGCCCCAGGCGCGCGTGGCTTCCCTACCGGCGCGATGGCGTTCCACCGCATCGAGATACCGATTGGCGAAGGTCACGTCCAGCCGCTCCATGCGAGGGCCAGCCTCGAAGCGGCCGTCCTCGATGCCGCGGGCCACCTCCACCGTGACTCTGTGATACCGCGCGGCGAATTACCCGAGCGGACTGGCGTGCTCCTTGGACCACGCCACGATCCGATCGAGCGAGTCGATGACCCCGGCGATCGACTGGGCCGTCAGGCGTGCCAGGGGATCGTCGGGCATCTCACCGCTCACCTGTCGGCGAACGCCAGCGTCAGCTCAGGAGGGCCGCGAGTCCGGACTTCAGCCAGGCCGGGAGATTCCTCTGCAAGGCGACGCTCGGAATGAAGTCCTCGTCGCTGGCAACGGTGAGCGGGTCGAGGACGAGCGCCTCGACGACCTGCGAAAGCGGCTTCGAGCCGGCGCCGGCGAGCGCGCGGGCGCCGACGTGCGCGTGCCCGAGCCGCATGCGCGCGCGCACTGCGGAGCCGGTGTCCTGGAACTCATCGAGCGCCAGCTGCCAGACCGGCCCGCGTGCGCTGGCCCGGGCGATGGAGGCCGTCGACTTCGGCTTCTCGAGGTCCCTGGCGAGGATCGGGAGCTTGGCGAGCGCATCGCTCAACTGCCCGGTGGCGTCCGACAAGCTGATCTTGCCGACCTGCGGATCCTGCGTGTCCTGCTTCAGGAACAGCTTCCGAGTCGCCGTGCCAATCTTGACGGTCTCGGCGCCGGTCACGCCGAGCGCGGTAAAGAGCGCCGCCGTGCCGAAGCGGGGCACGCCGTTGACGACGACCAGTGAGATGCCGCTCTCTTTGGCCTCGATCAGATGATCGAAGGGGTCGCCGGTCGTGCCTGCGACCACCACCAGGTCGGCCCGCTTGCCCTTGTCGAGCGAGCCGACCACGGCATCCCACTTCAAGATCTGTGCGCCGGTGCGTGTCGCCATGGCGACAATCTCCTCGGAGCTGAAGATGCCGCCGTTGGCGTCACTGAAGATCTTGGCGACTTTCAGCTCGCCCAGGAGGTTCTTACTCCCCGAAGGCGACCAGTCGGATCCGATGCCGATGCGCACGCCGTGGGCCTTCGCCGTCGCCACATCCGCCGTGCCGCCATACAGGAGGAGATTCGAGAGTGGTGACCAGATCATCGCCCCGCCGTGGCTGCCGTAGATCCGCATGTCGGCGGCGGTCAGCGCGGCGGCGTGGATGCCGGCAAGCTCAGGCCGGATGGCCCACGAAGTCTCGGAGACCTGCAGCGCCTGAAAGTGCTTGCGCGCGGCGGCGTTCGTGCCTTCCGCGAGGTGCAGGAGAAAGCAGCTCTGCCTCTTGAGCCGCTCGAGGAATTGCTGCGGAGTCTTGGCGTCGATGTCGGCGATGCGGGTGGCAGCTTCCGGCAAGGCCGCCTCGTCGGTCTGTTCCACGTTGCGAACGATGCCGCGATAGAAACGCCGAACGCCGGCGTTGCTGAACAGCGCGACGCCTTGGCTCGTGGTCACGCCGGCGACCAGGCACTTCGCTTCGACGTAGCGAATGACGGCCGGCAGCAGGTCGGGCGTCTTGCCGACGATGGTCATGGGGCCGGAGACGCGCTTGCGATACTCGGGAATCCCGGCCCATTGGTCGCGGTTCTCGTAGGTGCGCGGCACCTGCCAGAGGCGCAGCGCGTTGTAGGCGAGATGATTGTGGAGCTCGATGAGCCCCGGGTAGATGCTGCCCTGCGTGTCGGTCACGGCGACACCGGCAAACCCTTCGGGCGCCGGCGCCGCAGCGGCCTGCACGCGGACCAGGGTTCCGCCCTTGATGTACAGGCGGCCAGGATCGATGACCTGACGTGGCGCGGCCATCGTGACGATGCGGCCCTCGAGGATCATCGTCGGGCCGGTGAGCGGGTCGATCGGAAGTGTCGTTGCGCGTGCCATGGGTGTGGTCCTTGTCGTGGGTTGCGTTACAGTGCGACGGATGCGGGAACGACGATCCGAATCGTGCGGCGCTTGATCGCGTCGGTCTCGCCCTCGCGCCTGGCCCAGCCGTCCTGGGTCGCCATCCACGGCGGCGTGCCCGCCGGCAGGTCCGCCATCGGGATACCGGGCAGCTCGGCGGGCGTGAACGACGTGCCGTAGGGCGCGCCGAAGGCGTCGTCAGGGTGGACCTCCGAGGGTGTCAGAGCGGCAATCGCGGCATTCCACGCGACGAGCATTTGAGCGGTGAGCGTCGCCAACTTGGCCTTGTCCCCCTTGGCGCCGCTGATCGGCGACGTCGGATGCGGCACGCGTTGAAACGGCAGGACAGGCCGCCCCTGTGCGGCGGGTGAGTGGAGCCAGGCGGTCCACGCCTCGTCCGCGAGACCGCCGAATGCGACCACGGCCTCGATTGGACTGGTCTCGAGAATCGCCTCGAACCACCGATTGCGGTACGCGGCGATCGCCGCGTCGCCGATGTGGGCCGCGCCACCCGATTGTCCGTAGACACTGTAGAGAAACGTGTTGATGACGGTGTAGCTGCGCGTCACCCCGAGCTTGGCCATGAACCCCTGCACGCGCTTGCCGGCCGCGCCGACGAGAATGCGCCGGGCTACGACTTCGTGCTGCGCCGGATCCTGGCCGATCGCGAGCAGGCGGGCGGTGCCGTCGAGGCGGCCCCGATGAAACACCGGGCCCCATTCGGTGCGAAAGTCGGGCGTCGGATACGTCGGAGCGCCGGGATAGTCACGCACCAGGGAGGCGTACGGTTCGGCGGCATAGCCTGGACAGAATGGCGTCGTCATCAGTCACTCCTTCAGGTTGTTCGCGTCAGACGTGTCCTGAGCCCGCACTGCTGCGGGCCCTGTCACGCCGACAACCATCGGCACAACAAGACTCGCCGCCCAGTTCGACCAGGTGATACGCGTTCCCTCGACGTAGGGTACCACAGCGCTTCTCCGGGCGCGCCGTCGGGTCGTGGAGATTGAGGTCAAACGGAGGCGCAAGGCGCTCGGGAAGATGTCCGTCGCGGCGGCCGCGTACACGCGTCAGGACGGCCTCAGCTGCGGTTGGTGCGCCCGCAGCCCAGCGACCCCTATGCTGGTTCAGGGTCATACGCGATCACGTCGGGCTCTCCGTTAGGCCTAATCCGCCGCTGAGGCGGCCGGGACGATGATCGCGCTCGACGTTGGGGCGTCGGGCGTTCGCGAGCAGATACGCGAGCCCTCGTCGGAGCACCCCCGGCAGACCGAACCCGGCAAGCAGCGCGGTGGCGAGCGCCGCCAGCGTGTGATGCGCACACGCCGCCGCGCGGCGACGACTTGCTCGATTCCTGTGAGTTCGCGCATCCAGATCCAGGGGGGGTCCGAGAGACCTGCCGAGGTCGGAGCCGACGAACGGCAGTACTCGTTGGCGAGGCCGAGTGCAACGCTGAGTCAGCTGGCTATCGCGACTCCAGCGGCGAGGTGCTGCGACGACAAGGAGCTGGCTGGCCGGGAAACGACCACGCGGTTCGCGTTCGGGTCAGGACAGGCTATACTGCCCTCATCTCACAGCAATGCGGCGCCGACTGTCGGCGAACGCCTCCACCACGTTTCTTGGGAGGGAAGTCACATGTCTACGAAAAAAGCCAAGAAAATCGAAAAAGCAAGCGCCGGCAAGATCAAGAACCCGAAGCTGCCAAAGCCGGGCAGAATTCCTGACGTTATCTACGCACACGCGTCTCCCCATTCGCAAGGCGGCGTGTCGATCTTCTCCGCAGGTGCGCAGATCAACAGCGGAAACGTCGGCAACTTCAGTTCAGAAACGGACCTGATCCGCCGCTCGGCGGTGGCGCTGCAGGAAGCGGGTTTCCAGATCCTGCAGATCTCGGCCCAGACCATCAACATCGCTGGCAGCCGCAAGTTGTTCGAGCAGGCGTTCAACACGTCTATCGTGGCCGAGGAGCGCTCCGTCATCAAGCCCGAGGGCCGGTCGACGGCGACGTTTCTCGAGTGTCCGCAGACCGAGCTGCCGGGCCTGATCGCGACCAAGGACTCGCTCTTCGCCGATCTGCTCGAAGGCGTCGCGCTCGAGGAGCCGCGCTACTTCATGGCGACTTCGATGTTCCCGCCGCTCAAGGCCTACTGGCACCTCGACGTGCCAGCCGGCATCTCGCTCGGGTGCAACGCGGACAAGGCGCATCGCGGCGGCATCACGGGCAAGGGCATCAAGGTGGCCATGGTCGACTCGGGACACTTCAAGCACCCATTCTTCGCCGGACGCGGCTACCGGGTAGCGCCGGTGACGCTGGGGCCGGCGGCGGCCAATCCGCTGGCCGACGAGAGCGGCCACGGCACGGGTGAGTCGGCGAACATCTTCGCCGTGGCCCCGGACGTCGAGCTGCTCCCGGTGAAGGTCAACTTCGTCAATTCGGTCGGCGCGTTCAACGCGGCCGTCGGACTCAGTCCCGACATCATTACGTGCAGCTGGGGCAGCAGCAACCAGTTCGGGCCTTTGAGCGCCGCGGATCAGACTCTCGCCGCGGCGATCGCGGCAGCGGTCGCCGGCGGGATCACCGTCGTGTTCTCGGCCGGCAACGGCCACTGGGGCTTCCCGGGCCAGCACCCCGATGTCATCTCCGCGGGCGGCGTCTACATGAAGGCCGATGAGTCGCTGATTGCGTCGAGCTACGCCAGCGGATTCATGAGCAACATCTATCCCAATCGGGCTGTGCCCGACCTGAGCGGCCTCGTCGGGCTGGTGCCGAAAGCGATCTACATCATGCTGCCCTTGCAGCCCGGCGATCAGATCGACTTGGGCAACGCGGGCGGGGCCCATCCCAACGGGGATGAGACTGCGAACAACGACGGGTGGGCGGCTTTCAGCGGAACGTCGGCCGCCGCGCCGCAGCTGGCGGGAGCAGCCGCGCTGGTCAAGCAGGCATGTCCGGGCCTGACTCCGGCGAAGATCCGCGACGTCCTCAAGATGGGCGCGCGCGACGTGACCAGCGGCACCGGCGCGCTTGGACAGACGGCGGTCGTCGGCCCCGACCTGGCCACGGGAACGGGTCTGGTCGACGCGCACAAGTCGGTCATGCTCGCCAAGGTGCAGTGCCTCGGGCCCATTCACCCGATTCAACCCATTCAACCGATCCAACCGATTCAGCCGGTCCAGCCGATCCAACCGATTCAGCCGGTCCAGCCGATCCACCCGATCCAGCCGATTCAGCCGATTCAGCCGATCCACCCGATCCAGCCGATTCAGCCGATCAAACCGATCCAGCCGATTCAGCCGATCAAACCGATCAAGCCGATCGCACCGATCGTGAATCCTGCGCCAACCTCGGCGACGTCGGCAAGGTCGGAACCGCCATCGGCTCCTGGCCTGACGACGGAGGACGTGGCGGCGCTTCAGGAGATGATCACCAACTCCGACCTGGAAGTCTGAGATCGGCCGCATCAACGGTAACCGCTCATGCCGGCGGGCGCGAGTGCCCGCCGGTACTCGAGGCTGCTGTGAAGGTCCTTCTTGTCAGCATGCCCTTCGGCGCGCTGGAGCGCCAGGCACTCGGTCCGAGCATCCTGAAAGCGTGCCTGGCGCGCGCTGGCGTCCAGTGCGACATCCGGTATCTCAACCTCGACTGTGCGGGCCTGGTGGGGGTGCACGACTACGTCTGGGTCGCCCATCAGCTGCCCTACACCGCATTCGCGGGCGACTGGTGCTTCACGGAGCAGCTGCACGGGGCCCATCCATCCCTCGAACAGGAGTACATGGATCGGATCCTTCGCGGCGAGTGGAAGCTGTCCGAATTGGACATCCGGCGGCTGCTGCGCGTCAGGTCGCTGGCAGGCCTGTTCCTGGACCACTGCCTGGCGTCGGTGGAGTGGCAGCGTTATCAGGTTGTCGGTTTCACGTCGACGTTCGAGCAGAACATCGCGTCGCTCGCCCTCGCCCGGCGCATCAAGTGGCGTTACCCGAACGTGAAGATCGTATTCGGCGGCGCGAACTGGGAAGGCGAGATGGGCCTCGAACTGCACCGACAGTTCGGGTTCGTCGACTACGTGTGCTCTGGTGAGTCCGAGGAGTCGCTGCCGGCGCTGGTCGAGTGCATCCGCCGAAAGAAGACGCCGGCCGGAGTCGCCGGCGTGGTGTATCGGGCGGGCGCCAGGTCGGTGGCGACGGGCGCCAGCCGGCCGGTGGAGAACCTGGACGACCTGCCCGTTCCGGATTTCAGCGACTACTTCCGCGATCTGGGCGCGAGCGGCGCCAACGCGGACGTGCTCCCCGTGCTGCTCTTCGAAACGGCGCGCGGGTGCTGGTGGGGCGCGAAGTCGCACTGCACGTTCTGCGGTTTGAACGGCGGAGCGATGGCTTTTCGCGCCAAGAGCCAGGCGCGCGCCCTCGGCGAACTGAAGCAACTCACCCGCCAGTGGGGCGTGACGATGGTCGAGAGCGTGGACAACATCCTCGACATGCGCTACTTCCAGGACTTCCTGCCGGCGGTGGCGGCCGAGCGGATGGGATTGCAGCTGTTCTACGAGGTGAAGGCCAACCTGTCACGGCGCCACTTCAAGCTCTTCGCCGAGGCCGGCGTTCACCGCATACAGCCGGGGATCGAGAGCATGAGCGATCACGTGCTGGCGCTCGTGCGCAAGGGCACGACCGCGCTGCAGAACATCCAGCTCCTCAAGTGGTGTCGCGAGTACGACATCTCGTCCGAGTGGAATCTGCTCTATGGGTTTCCGGGCGAGACTCGAGACGACTACCGGGAGATTCTCGCGTTGCTCCCGTCGATCCGGTTTCTCGGCCCCCCGAGTGCCTGCGGGCCGTTGCGGCTGGACCGCTTCAGCCCCTATTTCGACCGCCCGGCCGAGTTCGGTCTCCGCAACCTGAAGGCGCTCGGCAGCTATCGATACCTGTATCCCTTCGCGCCGGAGACGCTGAGGCGGATCGCCTACTACTTCGACTTCGACTACGCCCCCGAGAGCGATCCCCGCGGATTCGCTGACGATGTGATCCGGTATGTCCAGGGATGGCAGAATGACCGGGAGACCGGTGCGTTGACCGCGACGAGGCGCGCAGACGGCCAGTTGGGCCTCGACGACAGACGTGCCACGGCGACCACGCCGGGCGTGGTGCTCGGCGGTCTCGAGCAGGCGGCGTACGAATTCTGCGACCGCGCGCACACGTTCGACGCCATCCGGCTGCACCTGCGACGCCGGTTTCCGGATTCGTCGTTCGAGGCGCCCGAACTCCGCGCCTTTCTCGAGTCGGTGGTGGCCAACCGCCTGATGGTCCGGCAGGGCGACAGGTATCTGAGCCTCGCGATCGCGATGGGAGAGTTGCGCTCGGTGCTGGAGCAGGCGGAGCGCGCGGGCCCCAAGCTGCCGGCAGTACTGGAGGCGGTGTCATGACGACGGACCGGGACCCCGTGATTTCTGCGCAGGTGCTGCTGCGCCCTGCAAGCGGCGCGATGCCGCGGGATGCCGATCTCACGGCGGCCAACATCAAGGCGATCGTGCCAGCGCCAGACGCAGTCGCCGCGGTGACGACGGACCTGGCGGACGCCGGTTTCGACATTGGGCCCGTGGTGGGCCTGAGCTTCTCGATATCGGCCCGGCGTTCCCTGTTCGATTCGTTCTTCGGGATTTCGGCAGCGGGCGTGAAGAAAGGGGAGATCTCCCTGGACGGCGTTCCCGCGCGCGTCCGGCGCGCAGTGGCTGCGATTACGTTTCCGCCGTCGCCCGACTTCGGGCCCGGCAACTATTCCTGACATGCTGACCATTCCCAAACGGATTCTGCAGGCACCGCTGATGAGACAGGGCGGCTACGCCGTTGTGCCCGGCCTGTTCGCGCCCGAAGCGATCGCGTCGCTGCGTTGCGAGGCGGACGTCCAGCGGTCGCAGGCGCAGGACGTCTGCGTTCGCCGGTCGGACGCCGAGCCGATCCGCGGCGGCGATCCGGCTCGCAAGTTCCTCAACGCGCCTGGCGGCGCCGTGCAGTTGGCGCTGTATGGCAACCTCGTGCTCCGGCAGACGGTTGCCTCCATCGTCGGCCTGCCGATCGTGCCAACCGGTTCAGGGGGGACGTTCACCTACTACTGCCGGCCCCTCGACTTCCTGACGATCCACCGCGACATCGTGACCTGCGATGTCGCGCTGATCACGTGCCTCGCTGAGACCGGGGTTCGAGGCAGCGGAGGCAAGCTCTGCCTGTATCCGCAGCGCATCTGGGAGGACCTCGGCTCGCTGCGGCGCGAGCCGATCCGGGGGGCCGTGCCCGTGCGCCTTGCTCCGGGCGAGACCGCGATTCTTCTCGGCGGCATCGTGCCGCATTGCACGCTTCCGGTGAGCGGCGGCCAATGCCGGGTCGTCTCGCTCCTCTGCTACCGCGTGCTTTCCAGCCAGTCTGAGGTCTGAGGAGTCGGGCCTGATGACGTGCGGCGGTCGCGGACGATGGCGGGTACGTCGCCAGGACGTCCCGGGCCATGCTCTCCGCGGGCGATCCAAGTCAGGCTGAGACCGAGCAGTCTTGATGTCTGGCAAGACCGGCAGTTCCCGTGACTGCAGATCGATGCCAACAATCTGTAACTTGAACCAGCGGTAGTGTGGCACCACCTCAGCCGGGTTGATGGAAAGGCACGGGTGAAGCCCAGGCGGGCGAGGCGATTGTAGAAAGCCGTGTACGCCACGTGGACGCCGTGCTGGTGTTAAGGCGCGGAGCAGATTGGCGAGCGATTCGACCTTCGCGCCCGCGAGCGCAGAGACGATCGCGAGAAACAGCTGGTGGGGCGTGGCCGTCCGTAATCGCTCGGCCTGCCCGGTCCTGCGGCCGAGGAGATTGACGTCCTCGACGGACAGGGCACGGGCCAGTGTGCTTCGGATCTTGATAGGCTCCGTGGTCGACAGGCTGGACAATGACAGGCTCCCCTACTGGCTGGTCTCGCAACCCCGGCATGAGGCTGTCGTTGTCCCTTGTCGATCCACAATCTGCGCGAACGCATCGTCACGGCCGGTCGTTTAGATCCTGTGTATGAATGCTTCCTGTCGCCGCCCGCGCACGTGTCGAGAGATCGAACGCCTCCGCGACCTTGACCAAGCCGGGGGCAGGACCCGAACGCTCCCCGTGATCGCCCTGGTTTGGTGCCTTCATCACAAACTGCGAGTGCGGGCGCCGTATGGCGACTGTCGGCTGGATTGAGAACCTCGATGTGGTGTCGAGGCGGATGTTCTTGACACCCTCTCCGTTGTAGCCATAATCAGGGCATAGTTCCAACAACGCACACTCGCGAGAGCCGGGCTCCGGCACGAGTCTTGGCACTCGCCGGGAGGATGAGCATGGCAAAGAAAAGGTCCGACGCGCCGACCCGCAGAACGTGTGGAGCCATGGCCGCCCACATGATGCTGCTCGAGAAGTACCCATCGTTCCGCGCCGCCCAGATGCGGCTCGAAGGCGCCACCTCCCGGAGGCGGGACTTGGGCGCCGATTTGCAGAAAGCGACGGTCGCCACGATCAAGACGATCGTGCACGTGGTGTACAAGACCCCCGAGCAGAACATCTCGGACGCGCAGATCAACAGCCAGTTCGCAGCACTGAACAAGGACTTCCGCGCGGCGAATCCCGACAAGAGCCAGACCCCGGTCCCCTTCAAGGGCCTCGTCACGGACGCGCGCATACAGTTCAAACTGGTCCAGGTGACGCGAACCAGGACGAACAAGACCTCGTTCACCAGCGACGATCAGGTCAAGAAGGCGGCGACCGGCGGGATCGCGCCCATCACCCCGAAGACACACCTCAACTTCTGGGTCTGTCCCATGGGCGGCGGCCTGCTCGGATACGCACAGTTTCCCGGCGGTCCCCTCGCCACCGACGGCGTCGTGATCAACTTCAAGGCATTCGGCACGATGGGAACGGCCGCGACGCCGTTCAAGAAGGGACGCTCGGCCACTCACGAGGTCGGGCACTACCTCAACCTGCGGCACATCTGGGGTGACACGCCCGACTGCAGCGGTTCCGACATGGTGGCCGACACGCCCAACTGCGCTGGTCCGAATTTCGGGACGCCGCCGTTTCCAACGGTCACCTGCAACAACGGCCCAAACGGCGACATGTTCATGAACTACATGGACTACACCGACGACGCGGCGATGTTCATGTTCACGGCGCAGCAGGTGCTGCGCATGCGCGCCACCCTCGAGACCGTGCGCAGCGGACTGCTGTAGACCTGACACCAATGGCAGGGACAGGCGGGCCCGGGCGTCGGCTGTTCGGGACGACATGGGTGCACGTCTTCGAGGAGGACACGGCAGACGGCGCCGTGTACCGGCCCGAAGACGGCGACATCCCGTTGTCGCGGCGGCCGCGCGAGCGACTCGAGTTCGGTCGGGATGGCTCGGCCCGCCTGTTCGTCGGGGGAGGTGACGACCGGTTGGTCGAGCACCCCGCCACCTGGCGCGACGGCAAGAGTCCGCCTGCGACGGGCAAGCCCGAGGGTGCGGACGTCCGCATCGTCCATCGGTTGTCGGACCGCCTGATCGTCAAGATTCGAGGCGCTGGCCCGAAGAGCTGAAAGCTCCTTTCTCCCATGCCCAAGAAGAAACCCGTCTCCCCGCCCGACCTCTACGAAGTCAGTGAGCGAGTCGTCCGGCAGGCCTCGGTCCGTCGCTACCAGCGCGCCCGCGGAGCGCCGCTCGTGCGGCCCCTTCGCCTGTACACACTCGACCCGTCGGTTTCGGATCGACTGGGCGGTGTGGCCACCGCGAGCGTGCCGTACGAGAAACTGGAGCCTGGCCCCACCGGATCGCTCTTTCAGGTGAACTGGGAGGGTGCGCCCGCGCCGCTCCGATCGGCGCCGCTGAACCTGGACGATCCCGACCTTCTCCTGTCGGGCGGCCTGGCGCCGACGCCGGCGGACGGACGCTTCCACCCGCAGATGGTCTACGCGGTGTGCAGCCTGACCTATGCCGCTTTCCGGCGGGCCCTCGGACGGGACATCGCCTGGGCCACCGCGGCGCCGCCCGAAGGCCCGCATCGTCTCGTGGTGCGCCCCTTTGGTTTCCGCGGCCGCAACGCGGGCTACAGCCGGGAGGCCGGCGACCTGTCGTTTGGCTATTTCAGCGCGGGACGTGATCCCGCCGGCTTCGTCATGCCCGGGGGCCTGATCTGCACGTCCCTCAGCCACGACATCATCGCTCACGAAACCACACATGCGCTGCTCGACGGCCTTCGGTCGCTGTTTCAGGTGCCCACCAACGTCGACGTACCGGCGTTCCACGAAGGGTTCGCCGATCTCGTGGCGCTGTTTCTTCACTTCAGTTACGCGGATGTCGTGGAACGCGCCATTCGTGAATTGCGGGGCGGTCCGGTGCGCGGTTCTCTGCTGACCGATCTGGCACGCGAATTCGGGTACGCGCGATCGAAGGCGGGAAGGGGCTCCGCGCTTCGATCCGGCGTGGATGTCGTCGGGGTCGCGGCCTTTGATTCCGATGTGCCGGTCTCGGGCGATTCGCGCCCGATGTCGTACGACGAAGCGGGAACCGAGCCGCACACGCTCGGTTCGGTACTGGTCTCGGCGGTGTTCGAGGCGTTCACGACGGTCGTGCGCCGCAAGGCCGCCCGCCTGTTCAGCATCGCCGGCTTGGACGCCCGCACGGCCGGGCAGGCGCCGATTAGTGATGCGCTCGTGAAGGCGATCGCCCAGGAGGCCAGCGATGTGGCCGGCCAGTTCCTCAACGTCTGCATCCGCGCGATTGATTACTGCCCGCCCGCTGACATGGAACTCGGCGAGTACCTGCGGGCGCTGCTCACCGCCGACACCGAAATGGAAAAGAGCGACAAGTGGGGATTTCGTGAATCGCTGATGCGATCGTTCCGGCGTCGTTCCATCTGCCCCGATCACGTGCAGTTTCTGACCGAAGACGCAATGGTGTGGCAGCCGCCCGACGCGACCCTGCGAATTCCAGCACTCGCCTTCCGTGAGCTTCGGTTCGACGGCGAACCGGGGCGGCCGGCCGACGTGAAGGAGTTGAGTCGCCAGGCGCACGCCCTCGGGACGTTCGTCACCGCTCCAGAGCACGCGCGGGTCTTTCACCTCGTGGCCCCGGGTGCTCCGCTTCCCAAGGGCGTTGTCCAGGCGTCGCCGCCGACGGTGGAGTCGGTCCGCGTGAGTCGGCGCGTCGCCCCGGACGGACGTGTTCTGTTCGATCTGGTGGCCGAGGTCACGCAATCGTGCACGGTCAGGCGGGCGGGCGATCTGTTCGACGTGAACGGCGGCAGTACCATCGTCATCGACCCGTACGGAGAGATTCGGTACGCCATCTACAAGAAGTTCGACAGCGAGAAGCGGCAGGCTCGCCAGCATGCCGCGATGCGCGGGCCGCTCGCCATGTTCTGGAAAAGGACCGGGCGGCGTTTCGATGTGCAGCCGGACGTGCTGCGCCTGATCCACGCGCCACGCTGAAGCGTTGGCTATCACGGCACCGACGAACGCGAGGAACGTGCTTCAGGCGCTTCCGCGGCAACCGCTCCTGAGGGGCAAGATTGCGATCGACGTGGTGAGCTGGGACGACGCGGACTCGCCCGCGCCGATGATGCCGGCAATCACGCCCCAGGAGGCCGTGAACCGAACGATGTCGTCGATGGCCATCCCGAGGGCGAACGCCAGGATCCGGAAACGGACCCCGCCTTTCGCCGGAGTGACAGCGGGACGCGATGTTCCGGCCGGGCTCAGCCCGCGCAGCCGCCGCCGGCGAGTGATCGGGTTCCTCTCGTTGTCCTCGTCAGGATTCTCGCGACGCCGGCCGGCACATCGTCGCGCCGGCTCTCGAGCACGAGTTGCCGCAGCCGGCTCCACGGGAACGAGCTGCCGGGATCGCTCCTGCGCGCCGGATCCAGCTTGGCATGCGACACGACATGCCTGAGGTAGGGGTACTTGGCCCGGCAACGCCGGATGATCTGGGCGGTTGCCTCCACCTGCCAATCCGAGAACGTATCGGCGGTCACCTGCCGGTTTACGACCTCGATCCCGAGCGACCAGTGATTGACTTTCGTGGCGCCGCCGTTCACGTCCGGGTGACTGCACGCGTTCTGGACATGCCACGCCGCCCGGGCCTCGGGTGCGCAGGCCCACACGAACTTGCCGTGCGCGTTCTCGTCCTCATCCGGCACGAGCCAGTGGAAGGACGCCCTGCCTTCCCGCATCACCGAGACGGCGCCGTCCGAACTGCCCCCGGCGGTGGCGTGCAGAACAACGGCCCTGACCCCCAGGATCGGGTCGAAGATCCGGCGGGACGTCGAGGCCTCCCAGAACTGCTGGACCCCCGGGTACCAGAACTCCGCGAGCGTGACGTCTGCCGGTCTGCCGTCGGACGGCAGGTCGAACTGGTAGGTGCGAGGATCCGCCATGGTCAACCCCTTTGGAGCGGACGCCAGCCATCGCTGCTCCTGCAAGAAGTATACGCCGCAGGTGACATCGAGCATGCCCGTGGAGAGCGTCACGACTCATCCGAGCCTGCCGTGAGCCACCGGATGGAACGGCGTGGCGCTGTTGCATTGAACGATTCTCGCGAACCGAGAGGAAAACCTCCGCCGCGCCAGGGCCGTAGTATTTCAGTGAAGCGCGTCCTCGTGCGCGCGCTACGGAGGCCCCGATGCTGAATTTCCGACTGTGGCTGATCCTGTTCGTGCTGTGCTGGCCGCTCGCGCTGGCCGCGCTGGTGCTGTACGCCTTCGTGTGGCTGTTACTCCTGCCCTTCCGCCTCGCGGGCATCGCGGTCGGGGGCGAGTTCGCCTTCCTGCGGGCCGTCCTTTTCCTGCCGGCGCGGTTGCTGGGCGTAGACGCGCACTAGCACGGCAGCGAACCTGCGCCTCAACCCGCCGAGGATCCGTCCGTCGCCAGGGACGCGTCAGTGAGGCCGAAGCCAAGTTCGCGAATCGCGGCCACCAGCGCCACTCCGTT
>Ga0315290_10001507_pt1 | contig 15963 bp, 5 predicted proteins | sample YL17G12_0_MG_FD_203627 | JGI IMG/M metagenome (GOLD analysis project Ga0315290, IMG submission 203627) | Sediment microbial communities from Yellowstone Lake, YNP, Wyoming, USA - YL17G12_0 | ecosystem: Environmental > Aquatic > Freshwater > Lake > Sediment | place: USA: Wyoming | collected... | reverse complement strand
AGATGAAGGCCCACCGTTCCCTCCGGGCCGTGCGCGAGTGCGCGGCCCGGCACGATGCCGAGGAGATCCGGCCCGGCATGCTCATTCACCTCATCGACCTGAAGGCCGATTGGTGGGAGGGCGACCACCTCATGGCCGAGGCCCTGGACCAGGACCTCCGCGTCGAGGTCGTCGCGCCCGAGGGGCGGCGAATCCGCGACCTGACCGGGGCGCTGAGGAAGGGCGATCCGCTCGAGGTTTGCGGCCGGGTGGTGTCGGTCCGGGCAAGGGCGTATCGCGAGCGATTGCTGGCCGGCCTGCCGGGCTTCGAGGTCCGCCGGGGCACGCTCTCGGGCCCGGATGCCGACGTGCCCGATCCGTTCGTGCTCCTCCCGACCGTGCTGGAGACGCGGCGCCCGGGCCGGTGGACCGCGTTGGTCCACGGCGACCTGAACCCCCGCAACGTCCTGGTCGTGGCCGGCCGGCCCTGCCTGATCGACTACGCCATGACCAGGGACGGGGAGCCGCTGTTGGCCGATTTCGTCCGGCTGGAAGGCACGCTCGCCCGGGACGTGCTGCCGGAGGACCTCTCCTGGACCGAGCTCGTGCGCCTGGAGCGGCTCCTGGCCGCGGCGTGCCGGCTGGACGACGAGGCGGCCGAGCGGCTCGCCGCCCGGCTGGCCAAGGACCGGCCCGAGCTGGGCGCGGCCTTCCGCATCTTCTGGGCGATCCGCCGGGCCGCCCGGGAAACCTATCCCGAAGAGGACGGCCAAGAGGACCGCGACGGCTGGTGGCGCGACTACCTCGAGCAGCTCTTCCTCTTCGCCCACCTCTCGCTCAAGTGGGAGAATTCCGGCCCGCAGGCCCTGCGGGCCACGGCGGCCATGGCCTCCGTGGCGGCCGAGGTGCTCGCCCCGCACGAGGCCTTTCTCCGCTGGGACCGCGACGCCCTGCGCAGCGACGGGCTGGACGTGCTGGACGCCCTGGCCCGGCTGCCCGACAAGAAAAGCGTCCTGGCCGACCTGGCCGCGTTTGCCGGGCCGCTCCACGCCGCCGGGCTCAGGCCGGACGATCCCCTCTGGCTGGCCTTTCGCCGGGCCCGAGATGCGTTTGTCCGCCACCACTTCCACCACGCCGCCAACGAGACGATCCGCCAGCTCCAGTCCGACCATGCGGTCTACATCGCCCTGCGCGCGTACATCGAGCTCAAGGGGGAGCTCAAGGCGGGCCGGGCCCGCCGGCCGCGCCCCGTCTCGATGGAGGAGATGCTCGAAAGCGATGAGCTCCTGGCCGAGGCCGAGCGACTCCGCCCCGGCAAGTCGCCCGGGGACGACGCCCTGAAGCTCATCGCGGGCCTTCCGGCGGTGGTGCTCCTGGGCGACGCGGGCGGGGGCAAGACCACCGTGGCCCGGGAGTGGCAGTACCGGCTCGCCCAGGCCGTCGTCGGCGAGCAGCGCCGGCAGGCAACCCCCGTGCGGTTCCCGGTTGCGGTCCGGGCCCCGGAAGTCTTCACGCGCCTCAAAGGCTGGAAGGCCGAGGAGCCCGAGTCAACGGCCGCGGTCCTGGGCCCCGACCTGGACCTCGACCCGGACCTCCTGGCGGCCGGGGCGGTGACGGTCATCGTCGACTCGCTCAACGAGCTGGACACCGGGGCCAAGCAGCGCGTGGCCGACTGGGCCGTGGCCCTGCGCGAGTCCTTCCCCCTGGCGCCGGTGGTGGTCTGCCACCGGCAGTACGGCTACGTGGCCGGGCTCGTGCCCTTCCCGGTGGTGACGCTCCAGAAGGTCGATTTTGAGGCCGCACGGCGGTACGTCTTCGATTACCTCCGCGAAAAGGAGGCCCCGAAGCACCAGGAGCTGGCCAAGCGCCTGGCTAGGCTGCTGTTGGACAGCCCGGACCACGAGGCGGTCCGCGACTTGGCCCGGACGCCCCTGTTCCTCTGGATGGTCGTCGAGTACTTCCGCTACAAGGAGCAACTCCCGCCTAGCCGTGGCGCGCTCTTCGACAAGTTCTCCCGCTGGTACGTCGAAGAGCGCCACCACCGGGAGTACAAGGAGGCGTTCGCGGCCCGGTATTCGTACGACGAGAAGGCGCGATTGCTCGGCGCCCTTGGGTACGAGTTGGTCCAGCGCCGCGAGACCGTCCTGCAGGAGGCGGACGTGCCGGCCCTGGTGCCCAAGGAGGTTGCTGGCGAGTGGCGGGCGATCTACGACGAGATTGTCACGAGCGAGATGCTCCTACCCGACAAGGACAAGGAGCAGGTCCGGTTCCAGCACCAGTCGTTCCAGGAGTATTTTGCGGCCCGGCGGTTCCTCGACGTCGAGGCCGTGGACGCGGCGGCGGTCCGGGCCAAGGTCATGCGCCTGGGCTGGCACGACACGTTCGCGGTGCTCTTGGGTTTTGCCGGGGAGCGGCCGGAGGTGGTCTCGTGGGTGATTTCCGCGGCGCTGGAGGTCAACCCGGCGCTGACGGCCCGGTGCCTGCGCATGGCCGAGGACCCGCACCGGGGGCTCTTGGCCCGATTCGTCTCGGCCCAGGAGGCGGTGCTCCGCGACCCCCGGGCCGGGGACTTTGCCCACGAGCGCTCGGCCCGGGCGTTGGCCGAGTACGGCCGGGGTCCGGCCCGGGCCGCACTGGTGGGCCTGGTGAGGGACCCGGCGGCCCCCAAGAAATCCCGCATCGAGGCGATGGGCCTTATGGCAAACATGCCGGCCATGGCCCGGCTCGAGCCGGTGGCCGGAAAGGTCCGCGCGGAGCTGACGGCGTCGCTGGCCGAGGTCTTTGCCCAGCCGGTCCAGCCGGAGGTCTGCCTGGCCGCAATCAGTGCCCTCCAGACCGCCGGACTCAAGGAGTTGGGCAACTACCTCGGCGAGCTGATCCAGCAGTCCGGGCAGTGGCCGCTGGCCCGTGCCGCCTGGGAGGCGTGCCAGACGCTGGGGATTCGGCTCACGCCGCGGCAGCGGTCGGCCTACCTCGCCGCCTGCCGCGCCCGGCTCGTCGAGGCCGAGCGGGAGCTGTACCAAGAAGCCGACACAGAGGACAGCATCAATCGGCTGAACCAGGAGCGGGTCGCCATCCTCCGAGCGATTGCCGGCCCGCAAGACCTGCCGCTCCTGCTGCGGCGGCGATTCGGATACCGGATGGCCGAAGAGGTGGGGAAGATCCTCGATGCGATCGTCAAGTCCCCCGGAGCGGTCGCTCCGGACGCAGCCGGGGCATGGTCGATCCTGGTCGAAAAGGGCGGAAAGCGGCGGGCCGCGGTCGATCGCTGGCTGGGACTGGTGCAAAGCGGAGACGAGTTGACCGCGGCGGCTGCCGGGCACCGGCTGGTCCGCGCGGCCAAGGAGGTCCCTGCCAAGGCTCTCGATTTCTTGCTCGATCCCGCGCTGCCGCCCGATCGGCTCTGCGTGGCCGCCCACGTCGTGGCCGCCAGCGGGCAGAAGGCCCTGGCCGCCCCCCTGGACTGGCTCATCCGCAGCCTGGCCCGGAGCGTGGAAGGCCCGGCAGCGGTCGAGGCCCTGGCAAACGTCGCTCAAGCGCTCGAGAAACTCGACGCGACCCGCGGCAGGAGGACCAACGCGGTCGTAGATATGATCCTCTGGACCGACCGTCACGGAGCGACCTCCCCGTGGCGGTTTCCTTTGCGGCCAGAGTTCGACCACCTACGGCTAACGGAGCACGACTATGACGCCCTCTTGACGGCCGGCGGTGAGGACGCCCGGGCGGCAATTTGGGAACTGTCGACGATTGGGGGTGGAATTGGGAGTGTTGCTCACGGCGACGAGGTGCCCACAGAGGTGACGGATACCGCGCGCCACAGGCTGACCAGGCTGGCGGAGGCCGAGCGAGACCCCGATTGGCAGTGGCGCTTCGCCTCGGCAAGCGTCGCGACCCAGGCCGTGGACCTCCTTCCATGGCTTGTCCGAGTTGCGCAAGACCCAGCGCTCGTGAGGCAAACCCACACAGTTCGCCACTACAGATTCGGCCGGAGCGAAGAGGTTGCCGTCGCCGATTTCCTGCGATCGATCGGGTGTCTGGCGCGGCTGCTCCTCGACGAGAAGCGGGGGCAGGAGGCCGAGAAGGGCGTGCGGGCACTGCGGGAGCGCTTGGCGGCGCTGAGACCGAATGACCACCGCAGCCTGGTGGTCGGGCTGACCACGGGCCTGGGATACCTGGGCGATTGGGAGCCGATCCTAGAGCACCTCGGCCCGGGCGAGCCCTGGATGCACTTGGCGGCCCGAAACGTCTTCGAGCACTGGGTCCCCGGGCCGCTGGCGGCCGAGCCCGAAGGGGAGAAGCTCCGGGCCGCGCGGTGGATCGCACGCCGGCTTCGCGACCGGCCGGGCCTGGACCCCAAAATCCGCTCGACCCTCCAGCAGATCCACGAAAAGCTCGAGAACGACCTCGGCCGCCACGTCCCGGCGGAGGAGTGATGGGGAAAAGGGGACTCTCGCAAAGGCGCGAAGGCGCAGGGGAAGAAAGGAAAAGGGGACTCTCGCAAAGGCGCAAAGGAAGGAAGGGAAGGAGGTAGGGGGTAGGGTGGGACGAAGTCCCACCAGGAATCGCCCAGAGACGTGATCGGGGACTATCTCCCCCCGTTCCTTTCTTTGCGCCTTCGCGCCTTTGCGAGAGACTTCTTCCGAAATTCCTCTGCGCCTTGGCGCCTTTGCGAGAGGTTTTTTCAGAAACCCATCCCGAACAGCTTGCGGATGAACGCCGCGTTGCGCTTCGTGTCGGCGATGCGGTCCTTCGAGGGGTTCGAGGTCTCCAGGACGATCCAGCCCTGGTAGTTGATCGCGCGGATCGCCTCGGCGATGGCGGGGTACTTCACCTTGCCCTCGCCCAGGTAGCTCGGGCCGTCCTTGAAGTGGAAGATGGCAATCTTGTCCTTGAGCTGCCGGATCTCGGCCGGCACGTCGTAGCCCATGCCCGTGGTGTTGCCCACGTCGTAGTAGACGCGGACCGAGTCGTGGCCGACGCGGCCGAGGATATCGAGGTTCTGCTGGGCGGAGAGCGTGTTCTCGATGCCGAGGATCACGCCGGCCTCGCGGGCCCGGGGCGCGGCGGCCTTGAGGCGCTCGACCACCACGTCGACGTCGTCGGTCTTAAGCTCCTTGCCGCGCAACAGGCTCCCCTTGCCGAAGAAGGCCACGAGGATCACCTTGGCGCCGAGGTCCTTGGCGGCGTCGATCGACTGCTCGAGCCAGGCCGGGCCGCGGGGATCGCTGGCCAGCGGGTACGAGTTCAACAGCCCCATCATGAACGAGGAGATGGCCAGGCCGGTGGAGTTCATCTGGTCCTTGTATCGGGCGCGGACCTCGGGCCTGGCCACGTCGAGGGTGTCGGCGGGCCCGCCCACGCCGATCTCGACGCCGTCCAGCCCGGCCTTCTTGGCGTCCTCCAGGCCGACGGTGCAGGAGCCGATGCGGATCTTCACCGCCGCTTGTGCCCGCCGCTTCTTTCCCGGCCGCTCGGCAGCGTGCCCCAGCGGGCCGGTCAGGCCGCCGGCCGCGGCCAGGCCGCCGATCGCGGCACATCGCGTGAGAAACTCCCGTCGCGTGGCATGGTCCTGGTGGGGCATGGTTGGCCTCCTGGGGATTGCGTGGTGGATGATGATGGGCGTCTGCCGCCACTATACTCGGTTTGGGAGGCGGGGCAAGACACCCGGAGAGGACTGTAGGGAACACATTGGAAGAGGATCACGAAAACGCGAAAGGACGAAAGCACGAAACCGGAACAGAGGGCGGGGACCATGCATCTTTACAGCGTATCTCCCGGCCGCTACACTAGATAGGACTGGCCGGGGCTGCGGCCCGGGCGGTGGAAGGGGCGGTATTGTCCGGCGGAGCCGGGTGCCTTGGCGTGGTGAGGAGTTGTCCATGCGCTTCGCACGGAGCGGGTCGACGTGGCGGTTGGTGCTGGGGCTGGCGCTGGCGGGCACGGGCGTTTGCCTTGCCGGCGAGACGAAGAAGGACCGCCCGGGCCCGAGCGAGCCGGTTCGGATCGACAAGCCGCTGGTGGCCTGGTGGCGGTTCGATGAGGCGGTTGGGTCGAAGTGCCTCGACTCCGGGCCCGGCGGCTACGACGCCTCCAGCCAGTCGCCCCATCCGGCCGGGCTGGAGCGCACTTCCGGGGTGTTCGGCAGCGCCATGGGCTTCTCCGGCAGCCACCTGCTGCGTGTGCCGGAGAAGCCGGCGTTTGAGAAGCTCTCCAAGATTTCCTTCAGTGCCTGGACCAGGTGCGCCGAGACGTCGCCCAAGGAGCTGGCCCGGTACAGCGAGATCTTCCGCAAGGAGGACGGAGAGCATCGCGTGCTGTTCGCCTTTCAGGAGTTCGGCACGGTGCTGTCGCTGGGGCTGAACGTGGGCGGGTACGTCGAGTGCGACACCAGGATCAGGCCCGAGCAGGTGCTCGACGGGCGCTGGCACCACTGCGCCGCCACGTTCGACGGCCGGCACATGCGGGTCTACCTGGACGGGAAGGAGATCGGCTCGCTGGAGCGGCCCGGCGCGATCGCGGCCGGGGGGAACGCCCCGGGCTGCATCGGGTCGGCAGGCGGCGGCGAGTGTTTCCAGGGGGCGATCGACGACCTGCGGATCTACACCGACGCGCTGTCGGCCGGGGAGGTCGCCCGGCTCCACCAGGACGGCCTGACGGCCCTGGCCGGGGCCTCCGAGCTCGTCGCGGCCGACGAGCCCAGGCTCGCCAAGTCGCTTGTGGCCCATTGGACCTTCAACGAGCGCGGGGCCGTGGCCGTGCTTGGCGACTCCTCGGGCCATCCCGGCATGGACGCCCAGGCCGGCCGGCTGGTGCCCAAGCGGCGGGGCGTCCATGGAGGCGCCATCGAGCTGCGCGGCCCGCACGCCCTGCGGGTCGACGGGATCAAGCAGCCGGCGGAGCTGGCCAAGATCACCTTCTCGGCCTGGACCATGCCTGCCGACCTGAGCGGCTTTCGCGAGATCTTCCGCCAGGAGTGCGCGAACCGGCTCTTGTTCTCGTTCCAGGAGAACGGCACGATTTTGTCGCTGGGGCTGAACGTGGGCGGGTACATGGAGTGCGACGCCCCGATCGGCCCGGCCCAGGTGCTCGACGGCGCGTGGCACCACGGTGCGGCCACGTTTGACGGCCGGTTCATGCGGGTCTATCTCGACGGCAAGGAGGTGGGCTCGCTCGAGCGGCCGGGGAAGATTGCGCTGGAGCCGGGCGCGCCGGCGTTCATCGGCTCTTCGAGCGGGACCGGCGAGCATTTCCAGGGCGGACTGGACGACCTGCGAATCTACGCCGACGCCCTGTCGGCCGAGGAGATCGCGCTCGTGTACCGCAGCGGCGTCGAGTCGCTGGAGCGGGTCTCGCGGGAGCTTCAGCAGGCGGCCGGCACGGTGTACGTGCCGGGCAAGACCTTCGCCCAGACCCTGGCCGCCACGCGCAAGAATCTCGTCGAGAAGCGCGTGCCGGTTGACCGCGAGCTGGCCGGGGCGATCCTCGCCCGGCTCAAGGCCCAGTTCGCCGCCGAGTATGAGGATTTCATCAAGCTGACCGGGTCCAGCCCGATCGAGTACCTCACCGCCGCCGAGGCCGACTTCCTCGCCCGGGAGGCGGGCCGGCTGGTCGAGCTTCTGCTCGAATACCGCCCGTTGACCGAGCACCAGAAGCGGAAGCAGACCGCCGAGGACGTGCGCACGTGGGAGGAAGCGGGGCGGATCGCGAAGCAGTTCGACGAGCTGAAGGCCCTGGGCGATGCGGCCCGGTTTGCGCCGGAGTGGATCGAGGTGATCCTCGAGGCGGGCCGGCGGATCCAGTTCCGGCCGTCGGTCAACGAGGCGGTCGCGCCGTATGTCCGGCCGGAGACGCCCGAGACGCGGAGCCTCACCGCCGAGGAGGCCCGGCAGGCGCTCGAGCGCGACTGGCTCCATCAGGCCGACGGCAATCCCATGCCCGAGCGGATCAAGAGCGAGATCCAATGGGCCCGGGAGATGGCCGCCCGAATCCAATCGCAGTCGCAGTCGCAAAGGCCGGGCCGGGTCGATTTCGCCCGGGAGCTGGCGGCCCTGAAGGACCTCGAGAAGCAGGCGGCGGTCCTTTCCGGCCCGGGTGCGGAGCTGTACTTCCGGGTGCGGGAGATCAAGCGGAAGATGATGCTCGCCAACCCGGTGGTCGATTTCGACAAGGTGGTCTTTGTCGACATGCCCTATCCGGCCGGCTCGGAGTGGCCGCACGAGACGCGGCACCGGCTGGGCTACATGGCGGTGCCGGGCGGGCGCCTGCTGGTGCTCGAAGGCCTGGGGCCCGAGGGCAAGCTCCGCCAGCTCATGCCCCAGACGCCGCTTCACGGCTCGTTCTGGCGGTTCGACCTCTCGTACGACGCCCGGAAGCTCTTGGTGTCGTTCAAGCCGCACAACGAGAAATCGTTCCACCTGTGGGAGGTCGGCGTGGACGGGTCGGGCCTGGTGCAGTTGACCGACGGCATCTACGACGACCTGGACCCGATCTACCTGCCCGACGACCGGCACGTCCTCTTCTCCACGACGCGCGGGCACACCTACGTCCGCTGCATGCCGCCGACGAACGCCTACGTGCTCGCCCGGGCCGACCGCGACGGCAAGAACGTCTACCTCGTCTCCTACAACAACGAGCCGGACTACCTGCCCACGGTGATGAACGACGGCCGGGTGATCTACACCCGGTGGGAATACACCGACAAGCCCCTGTGGCGTGCCCAGAAGCTCTGGACGATGAACCCCGACGGCACCCAGGTTCTCACCTTCTGGGGGAACCAGAGCGTCTGGCCCGATTTGATGAAGGACGCCCGAAGCATCCCGGGGAGCCGCCGGGTGATGTTCACCGGCAGTGCCCACCACAACTGGTTCAGCGGCTCCGTGGGGATCCTCGACTCGGACCGGGGCTACAACTTCCCCGACGGGCTCACCAAGGTCACGGCCGACGTGCCGTGGCCGGAGTGCGGCAACGGGCCGGTCGACCCGATCGAGTCGCCCCGCTACCACGCCAGCGGCCAGTACCCGGCCTACTACTCGCCCTATCCCTTGAGCGAGCGGGATTTTCTCGTCTCGGCCCAGCGCAACGGCAAGTTCGTGCTCTACCTGATGGACGTGGACGGGAACCGGGAGCTGATCTACGAGGGCACGAACAACGTGTTCCACGCCCTGCCGCTCGCGGTGCGGCCCAAGCCGCCGGTCCTTGCCGACCGCGTGGCCTGGCCGGAGCGCAAGGACCGGCTGAACCCCAAGGGGGGCGTGCTCTTCAGCGCGAACGTCTACGACAACGCCCCGGCCGAGCTGCGGGGAAAGGCCAGGCACCTGCGCGTGCTGCACATCGAGCCGAAGACCTACACCTACTGGTACAAGCGGCCGTACATCTCGACCGGACCGGTGGTCTCGGCGGTGCAGTCGGAGGGGGTGAAGCGGGTGATGGGGACCGTGCCCATCGAGGCCGACGGCTCGGTGGCCTTCCACGCCCCGCCGGGCATGTCGCTGCACTTCCAGTTGCTCGACGAGAACTTCCGGGCGCTTCAGACCATGCGGAGCTTCGTGGGCCTGATGCCGGGCGAGCGGCGGGGCTGCCTGGGCTGCCACGAGTCGCACAGCCGGACCCCCGAGATCCGCACCCAGGCCCTGGCCCTGGGCAAGGAGCCGCGGGAGATCACCCCGCCGATCTGGGGTGAAGACACTGTGAGCTACCCGCGCTACGTCCAGCCGGTGCTGGACAAGTACTGCGGCAAGTGCCACCAGGGGGACGGCGAGGGCAGAAAGACCCTGGACCTCACGGAGCGGCCGTCCGCCCCGGTGTTCACCGAGCCGTACCTGACGCTCATCGGCCGGCCGACCTGGGGGGCGCCCTACGTCCGGCCGGCCGTGGTCCCGCCGGGCTTCGGCATCGCCAACGTGCTGATGGTCGAGGGCTACGGCCAGCTCGATCCGGCGGCCTACCGCACGCCCAGGCCCATGACCTACCTGTCGTTCAAGAGCGACCTGGTCGACCGCTGCTCCAGCGGCAAGCACCACGACGTGAAGGTCGACCCCGTAAGCCTCGCCCGGCTGATCGCCTGGATCGACGCCATGTGCCCCTACTGCGGCGACGAGGAGGTCCGTGCGATCCCCGACCCGGTCTTCCAGGGCGTCGACTGGCTGGCCATCCGCCCGCGGATCCAGACCGCCCCGCGGATCGTCCGGCCCGGGCCGGTGGACTGAGGAAAGAGGAATGCAGACCCGTAGGTTATGCTTTAGCATGACACCCGGCTGACCGGCTGATCCGTCGTGCGTCATGCTGAAGCATGACCTACGGGCTCGGAACTGTCCCGATTGTTCCCTCCACGCAACTTAGTTCCCCTTCTGTGACACAACTAAACTGGGATGAGATGGATGAGTATGAAGTGGAAACACTATCCGCTTGCGGACAACCATCCGAAAGGTATGAAGGGAATCCTCGGCAACCTGTCTGCGGGCGCGCGCGAGCACACCCTTAGCAGGAAGCTGTTGGCACGCTTTTCCGGGGAAACTGGAGCCCTGATGGCGATCGCATTTGAATCGCTGGACCTTGATCGGACTACAGATTACGCATACGGCGGGTATTACGGCGGCAAGGCATTGATGGAGGCGGTCGCCGGCCAGGAAATCCGGATGCATGACTGCCCGATCGGAGGACTGATTCTCTTCCTGGAAGACTTCTTGCGCGGCTCCGAGCACGCCGTGGTTCTGTGCGAGAACCCCACGGACACTCGCACAGAATACTTGACGAATTGGCGCCCGAGAGAATCGCGAGTCGTATTCTTTGGAGAGGAGGTGTATCATGTTGTCACAAGGCAGGAAGCCAACTTCCAGTCCATAGAGACGGCGATCCGCGAGTCACGAGGCCAGTGGTCGATCTCCGTATGCGCGCTGTGTGAGGAGCTTCCGCAAGGTGATATTCCTTCTGAGGCATTCTTCGATGCCATCGTCGCGAATACCGCCCATGTCTTTGCCAGCGCGTTCGACGGAGAGGGCTACTTGATTTGGTCTCCAAGGGATCGAAGGGATCAAGGATCGGAAGGGATCGGGGTCACGGCACCGTCATAATGGAGTCACTGGGGTCAGGTCCTCCCTCGTTCCGAAGCTCCTGCTTCGGAACGGGCGTGCTCGAAGCTCCTGCTTCGCTCGCCCAGGGGAAATCCGCTGGGAGGAGCCGCATCGGACGGCGGGGCTTCGGGAAAGGCGTTCCCAAGCTGGAGCTTGGGAACGGGAGACGAGAGAAAAGGCTGGAGCTTGGGAACGAGAGAATGAAAAGTGTAAACTGTAGAGCATCCCGCAGTCTTCATTTTGCATTTGTCATTTTCCATTGTTCATGTTGCATTCTAACCTCAGGCCAAAGCCAGGCGCAACCGGGCACGGACGCCTCCTCGAAGGCAACGCCGGCGCGCAACCCTTCCGTGCGCACCGACTTCCCCGGCGGCCGGTTGGGCCGGTTTGAATGGCTGGCGCCCGGACGGCTCCGCGCGGTCCTCTACCGCGAGTGGGATGAGAACCGGGTGAACACCCAGTCGACCTGGTACTACTTCCGCCTCGACGGCGTCCGCGACGTGCCGCTTTCCATCGAGCTGACCGGGCTGGACGACCGGTACAACGGCCGGCCCTCCCACTCCATCGCCGAGCGCGACAAGCCCTTCGTCAGCTCCGACGACCTTCACTGGGAGAGGCTGCTCACCGCTCAGTTCGACGCGAAACGCTCGACCTTGACGATTCACGTCGTGCCCAGGACGAATACCGTCTGGATCGCTCACCTGGAGCCGTACACGGAAGAGCACCTGAACCGGCTGGTTGCCGACTTCAAGGGCAGTCCTTATCTGCGCGTCGAGTCGGCGGGGCGGACCGTGGAGGGCCGCGACCTGCCGCTGTGGACGATCACCGACCCGGCCGCGCCCGAGTCCGGCAAGAGAGTGGTCTGGCTGATGGGCCGCCAGCACGCCTGGGAGACGCACACCTCGTTCTGTCTGGATGGGGCGGCCCGCCTCCTGCTGGCCGGCACGCCGGAGGCGGCCACGCTGCGCCGCGTGCTCCTGGTGCGGCTGCTGCCGATGATGGACCCGGACGGCGTGGCACGCGGCGCCACCCGATTCAACCGGCACGGCTACGACGTCAACCGGCACTGGAACGAGGTCCGCGTGGGCGACCCGCAGTGGGAAAGGAAGACGCCGGAGATTGCCTCGGCCAAGCGGGCGATCCGCGACTGGCTGGCCGCCGGCCACCGCATCGACCTCTTCCTCGCCTTCCACGACACCCAGGTCGACTCGTTCAGCATGGCGCCGGGCAACGACCCCATCTTGCTCAAGCTGCACGACCTGATGCGGGCACGTCGCTTCTCGGGCCGGGCCATTGAGGTCGCGGTCTCCGGCGCGTGCCCTACCGTGGAAGGTGCCCTGAATCACGAGTTCGGCTTCCCGGCCGGGCTCATCGAGCTGGGGACCGTCGACCTGCCGACCTTCGGGCGCTACGTCACCGCACCGGACCGGGTGCGATTCGGCGCGGACCTTCTCGCCGCCGTCGCCGAAACGTACCGCCCCACGGAGAAGAGTGCAAAATGAAAAGTGTAGAATGCAAAGTGTAAAGTGCAAAGTGTAAAATGAAAAGTGAAAATTGCACGAGCGTCCCGCAGTCTTCACTTTGCATTTTACACTTTGCACTTTTCATTTTGCATTCTTCATTCTTCATTCAGGACCCAGAGCGTGAACGGCTCGGGAAAACCCTTCATCGCGATGCCTTCGCGCTGCTGCCACCGGAGCTCGCGGTGGCGCTTGGCCCTGAGCAGGTCGACGTCGTGTTTGGCCCGATCGCTGACCCAGATCTCCGCCTCGCGGATCGCCCCCACCACCCGGGCCGCAAAATCGACCGTGCCGCCGAACACGTCTTCCTGCTCCACGGAAAGGAACCCGATGTGAATGCCGGCGCGGATGCGAACCTCCTCGTGCCCGGGCTCGGCGTGCAAGGCCCGGGCGAAGTCCAGGGCGCCGCCGACGTTGCGGAAGGCCGCCATGAAGCTGTCGCCGATCGTCTTGACCTCGCGTCCCTTGTGGTCTCGGATGAGCCGGCGGCCTTGCCGGAAGTGGGCGTCGCGTATCTGGCTCATCACCTCGTCGCCGACCTTCTGGCCGAGGGCCGTGGACCCGACCACGTCGGTGAAGACGATGGCCAGCGTGAGGGCCTCGGCCCCCGCCCATTCGAGAAAGCTCGGGGTTGAGATCTCCGCCCCGGCCGAGATCACGGCCGCCTCGAAGTCGCGCCGCTCGTCGGCCGTGCGGTCCATGGCCTGGACCTGCGAGGGGTACTGCCGCGCGAGCCGCTCCTTGGGATCCACGAGCGACACCCGGCCTTTGCACGGGCAGGCGAACTCCGCCTCCCCCTGGGCCCGGAGTATCTGCACGTAGGCGTCCGGCACGGGCGTGTTGCACTTGGGGCAGACGAAGAAGCGGATCACCTGGAGCGTCCCCTCCACGGTCCGGGGCTTGAGGTGGGCGAGCACGAACTCCTCGAAATAAAACCGCGTCTCGTCGCTCGCCTCGGGCGTGAAAAAGAGCGTCATCCGGCCCTTGGCCTCGGCGAACTCCCTAAGGTAGATCACGCACCGGCCCCCGGCCCGGGCCGAATACTCCGCCGCGTTCCGCCACATCCTGGTCCGCTGGGTGTCAAACAGGCCGCTGTGGCCCAGACGCACGGCCAGGGTGGCGTACGCGCTCTGCACCGGGCCCTCGAACGTGGCGTCGAGCACCTTGCCCTTGGGCTCCGGGGCGTCCTCGTAATCGCGGTTGAACTGCGAGGGGAAGACCAGGTACCGGCCGTCGTCCGCCGACTCGCGCAGGGCCAGGTCGTGCCGCAGCAGCTCCTCGACCGTCGCGTGGAGCAGGAGCTGCTCCTGCCCCTTGTCAACGATCCGCTGCTCCTCGGGCACGTAGAACTTGCCGGCCAGGGCGTCCTCCTCGACCAGCGAGCCCAGGCCGTCCGGCTCCTCCTTGGCCGCGTTGACCATGGCCGAGGCGTAGGCGTCCAACAGCTCCGGCTGCAACAGGACGTACCCGCCGAACGAGAGCCGCCGGATCAGGTCCCGGGTCTCCAGGCGCCCGATGCAGGTGTCGAACTGGGCCCTCAGGTCCGCGTGCTCCCCGGCCGCCTCGGGATGGGCCCGGGAAAAATCGTCGTACAGATCGGTTGCCGTGGCCAGGAGCCGGCCCGACTGCTTTACCTCCAGCAAGAACGCCTTGATCGCGGCAAAGAGCTCCGACGACGTGACCACGGGCAGGCCCTCCCACGGCACGGCCCCGCGGATCGCCTCTTGGAGCTCTGCGACCTGCCACGCTTCCTTGGCGCTGGTCTCAAAATACCCGGCGAAGCCGAACTCCTCGAGGACCGCCTCGATGCGGGCCTTGCTCAGCGACACGCCGCCGCGGTCGGTCCGGGCCGAGACAAGGAAGGTCTTCATGGGCACGGCCGACGACCCCTGGCGCTGGCGTGCCAGGCGCAGGGCCCGCTCCCAGTGGCGGACGCCGGCCAGGGGATCGGTCTCGCTGCGGGCGTCGAACACGACCAGGGCCACGGCCACCTCGTTTAAGTACAACTGGTGGATGACCCGGTAGCCCGGCTGGCCGGCCAGGTCCCACAGGAGCGTCTCCCGGGTCTGGCGGCGGTCGGCCAGCTCGACCTCGCCGGAGTCGAGCAGCCAGACGTGCCGGCCGGGCGTGGAATCGGTGGCTGCAAAGGGCTGACCGGTCAGGACCATGCCCAGCCCCGTCTTCCCCACGCCCGTATCGCCCACCAGCACGACCTTGGCATTGACGTAGTGGACCGGCCGAACAGCCGGCCCCGCGGCGAACAGCGCACCGTAGTCCAGCCGCCAAATGCGGATAACCCGGCTGCCCTCGTCGAGCGTCGCCAGGAGCGGCTGCGTGGGATGAAAGGCCAAGATGCGGTCCAGGCTGTACTTGGCCGCCTGTCTCAGAACCGCCAGCGTCGCCCCGCTGGCGGCGTCCCACAGGCCGAGAGTGCCGTCGCGGGAATGCGATGCCAGGAGCCGGCCGTCGGGCGAGAAGGCGACGGTCACGACCCAGCCGGTATGGCCCTCCCAAACCCCCAGCGCTTGCCCGCTGGCCGCGTCCCAGAGGCGGATGGTCCGGTCGTCCGAGCCCGAGGCCAGCGTCCGGCCGTCGGGAGACCATGATACGCTGTTGACGTCCCCTTGATGGCCTTGGAGCACCCGCTTCAAGCCGCCGCTGGCCGGGTCCCAGAGGCGGATCGTATCGTCCCACGAGCCCGAGGCGAGCGTTCGGCCGTCCGGAGACCACGAGACGCTGCAGACGGTATTCGTGTGCCCCTCGAGCCTCCCGCGAGACTCGCCGCTGGTCGCGTCCCAGAGGCGGATCGTGTGGTCGTACGAGCCCGAGGCGAGCGTCCGGCCGTCCGGAGACCACGAGACGCTGAAGACGGTATTCGTGTGCCCCGCGAGCGTCCCGCGAGACTCACCCCTGGCCGCGTCCCAGAGGCGGATCGTGTTGTCGTTCGAGCCCGAGGCGAGCGTCCGGCCGTCCGGAGACCACGAGACGCTGAAGACGGTATTCGTGTGCCCCTCGAGCCTCCCGCGAGACTGGCCGCTGGCCGCGTCCCACAGGCGGATCGTCTTGTCCTCCGCCCCCGAGGCGAGCGTCCGGCCGTCCGGAGACCACGCGATCCCCCGGATTACGTCTTCATGCCCCCGGAGCGTGAGCAGGAGGTCGAGCCCGGGCGGGGGTTTCTCCGGCGAGCCTGGCTCTGGTGCGGCGGGTCGCTTTCTGGCGCTCATGGGTCCTCCCCGTGGAAGCTCGTAGCTCGTAGGTTATGCTTCAGCATATCCCTCGTTCCGAAGGTCGTAGGTTATGCTTCAGCATATCCCTCGTTCCGAAGCTCCAGCTTGAGCCGGTCCCGGGATTCCGCGCCGACAATCGCGGCATTTCCCGGTCCCCTGGAATCGGGA